>Ga0187875_10000044_pt1 | contig 107143 bp, 99 predicted proteins | sample June2016WEW_17_1_2_FD_132978 | JGI IMG/M metagenome (GOLD analysis project Ga0187875, IMG submission 132978) | Peatland microbial communities from SPRUCE experiment site at the Marcell Experimental Forest, Minnesota, USA - June2016WEW_17_10 | ecosystem: Environmental > Terrestrial > Soil >... | reverse complement strand
GGCGACGATCCGCAAGCCAGGAGACCGACCCGAGGCACGACTCCACCCCCGCGCGTGACGGGAGGACGGCCTCATGGCGGCGAGGATGCCTTCGGCGAGGTGGAGACCGATCGCCGCCTGAGGAGCGTGGGATGAAGGGATCCCGCAGGTGCACCGGCGTGGTGATGGCGTTCGCTCTCATCGCGACATGCGCGGCCGTCGGGGTGACGGCGGGAGCGGCGCAGGCGGGCACGACCCCCGTGACCCGAGCCCTCCTCTACCTGAGGTCCCAGCAGGGGGCGGGCGGGGGGATAGCCGGACCCTCGGGGAGCGACGCGGATAGCGAGCTGTACGCGATCGGCGCCGCCGCCGGCGGCTACGATCCCACGTCGCTCGAAGCGAGCTCCGGGAAGTCGGTGATGGACTACCTGGCGGCGGGCGCCGTCAAGGCCTGCACGAGGAGCAACCCGGGAGGGTGCGGCGAGCTGATCCAGGCGGCGGTCGCGGCGGGAGACGCCCCCCAATCCTTCGGCGGGGAGGATCTGGTCACCACGCTGAGCTCGGCCTACGACGAGACCACGGGGGAGTACGGCGACGGCGAGGCGTTCACCCAGGCCCTCGCGATCCAGGGACTGGTGGCCGCCGGTGCGCAGGTGCCCGCCCCGGCCGTCCAGTTCCTCGTCTCCGCCCAGGACAGTGACGGCGGCTGGGACTACCAGGACGACGCCAACGACCCCAAGGCGGCCACCGACTTCGACACCAGCGACACCAACTCGACGTCGATGGTGCTGATGGCGCTCGACGCGGCCGCTGACCACGCCCGCGACACGAGCACCCTGGCCTGGCTGGCCACCCAGCAGGACGCCGACGGAGGCTTCCCCTACCAGTCGGGGGACGGCAGCGACCCCGACTCCACCGCCCTGGTCATCCAGGCGATCATCGCCACCGGCGGTGACCCGTCCGGTGCCGCGTGGTCAAAGGGGGGCAAGACGCCGCTCGGCCACCTGACCAGCACCCAGGACGAGGACGGCGGCTACACCTTCCCGGGCAAGAAGGGCCCCGATGCCTTCACCACCAGCCAGGTGCCCCCCGCGCTGGAGGGGGTGGCCTTCCCGGTCCCCTTCACCAGCCGGCGCTGGTACGACGCCGGAGCGGCCCTGCCCGCCACTGCGACGGGGGCATCGGGTGGACTGCCCGCCCCATTGGTCTACGTCCTCGTCGCCCTGGCGGCCGTCCTGGTCATCGGAGGTGGTGGGCTGGCGGTGGCACGGGCCCGGCGGTGAGGAGGATCCTGCCGCGGCGTGGGCTCGCCATCTGCCTGCTGGGTACGGTGGCCGGCCTGGCGGCGAGCGCGGTGCGGGTGCTCCCCGCAACGTCGCTGTGCAGCGCCGCGACCTACCCTCACCAGGTCGCCCTGGTCGTCGAGCTGGGCGATGGGGAGTCGGTCGGGAGGTGCGTCGGCTTCAACGCCTCCAGCATCAGCGGAGACGAGGTGCTGCGGGCCAGCGGCCTGGAGTACGCGACGCAGGGCTATGGCTCGCTCGGCCAGGCGGTGTGCCAGGTGGACGAGGAGCCGGCCGCCTACAGCACCTGCCTGCCGAGCAGCGGCTCGTACTGGGCGCTCTTCACCGCGCGCGGCGGCGGAGCCTGGCAGCCGGCCGACGTCGGCATCTCGAGCGTGGAGCTCGCCAGCGGGGATGCCGAGGGTCTTCGCTACGACCCCGAGACCGGCCCCGACCCTGCTCCGCCCTCCCCGGCGGGCGTCTGCGCCGCCACCGGCTCTTCGGCGCCGGCTTCCGGCGACGTCGTCCCCGCCTCCCCGGGCGCCGCGGGAGCTGGCATCAGCCCGGCGCTGCTCGTGGCGGCCGTGGTCCTCGGCGTGCTGGCCGGGCTGGCGCTGGTCCAGCTGCTGCTCCGGCGGAGACGCGCATGAGCACGCGATCCCTGGCGGCGTGGTCGGCGTCTGGACTGGTCATCGCGCTCTCGACGAGCAATCCCGTGTATCGCGCCGTCGTCCTCCTCTGCGCGCTCAATCTCCTCCTGGCCCGGGGGCGCCGCGGATCTGGAACCCGCCTCCTCCTGGTGAGCATCGGGATCGCAGGCCTGATCGCCACCCTGGTGACGCTGCTGCTGAGCCACACGGGGCAGCACGTTCTGGTGCGGCTGCCCGCCGGTATCCCCGCGATCGGCGGGCCGCTGACCCTCGAGGCGCTCGCCTTCGGGATGGCCACCGGGCTGGGGATCGCGGCCGCGCTGTTGGCGGTGGCTCCGCTCACCCTGGTCAGCCAGCCGCACGAGCTGGTCGACGCGCTGCCAGCGCCCCTCGCCCGCACCGGTGCCGCGGTGGGGGCGGCCCTCAACCTCATCCCCGGCACGCTGCGCAGCGCCGTCGAGATCCGGGAGGCCCAGCGCATGCGGGGCTGGCGAGCGCGGCGTGTCGTCGACTGGCCGGCGGTGGCGGTGCCGGTCGTGCTCACCGCCATCGAGGGGTCGATGACCCTGGCTGAGGCGATGGAATCACGCGCCTACGGCACCGGCGCCCGCACCCACTTCAGCATCCAGCGCTGGGCGCGCTACGACACCGTCGTCTCGGTCACCGCCGCGCTCGGCGCCGGCGGTTTCCTGGCTCTCGTCGTCACCGGTGGGGCGCCCGGCTGGTTCCCGTTCCCGGTGCTCTCTGCGCCGGCGATCAGCGTCCCGGCCCTGCTCTGCTGCGCGCTGCTGGTGGTGCCGTCACTCCAGGTGCGGCGGTAGATGCGCACCATCTCCTTCGCCGGACTCCATTACACCTATCCCGAGACCGCGTCCCGCGCTCTCGACGGGGTGGATCTGGAGATCGACTCCGGCCTGACTCTCCTCACCGGCGCCTCGGGGAGCGGCAAGTCCACCCTGCTGCGGGTCTGCAATGGGCTCATCCCTCATTTCCACGGCGGGGTGATCGGAGGCAGTGCACGCGTCCTCGGACGAGAGGTGGTCCGCGCCCCAACCCGGGAGCTCGCCCGCGATGTCGGCTTCGTCTTTCAGGACCCGGAGCTGCAGGCGGTCTATCCCTCCGTCGAGCGCGACGCCGCCTTTGGGCTGGAGAATCTCGGGGTCGCGCGTGGGGAGATGCTCCGTCGGGTCGGCGACGCTCTGGAGATGTGCGGCATCGCCCACCTCCGGAGCCGTGCGGTCGGCACCCTCTCCGGCGGCGAGCGGCAGCGGCTCGCCCTGGCTGGGGTGCTGGCGATGCGCCCGCGCCTCCTCGTCCTCGACGAGCCCCTCTCGCAGCTCGACCCGGAGGGGTCGGCGGCGCTGCTCGCCACGCTCCATGCCGCCGTCCGGGCAGGCACCACGGTGCTGGTGGCCGAGCACCGCCATCACCTGGTCCTGGAGCGGGCCGACCGGTGCCTGCTCATGGCCCAGGGGAGGGTCACCCCGTGCGCCCCGGGGCGTCCCGTCGAGACCGCCCGGGCCGCGGCGCCCCGGGGATCGGCCTTGCCAGAGCTCAGCTGGCGCCTCCGCGACGTGAGCGCCGGCCCGGCGGAAGTCGCGGTGCTGCACGACCTCGACCTGGCGGGCGGAACCGGCGAGGTGGTGGCTCTCACCGGCCCCAACGGTTCCGGCAAGACCACCCTGCTGCGCACCATCGCCGGGCTGCTCCCCCCCCTGTCGGGCAGAGTGGAACGGCGCCCCGGCCGGATCGCCTATCTCCCCCAGAACCCGTCGGCGCTCCTGCACCGGGGAACCGTGCGTTCCGAGATCGCCTGGACCCTGCGGCGGACCCGTTCGGCCGGCCGCCCTGACGCGGTGCTGGAGGAGCTGGGACTCACCGCCGTCGCCGATCGCGATCCGCGCGACCTCAGCACCGGCCAGCGGCAGCGCGCTGCGCTCGCCTCGGTGCTCGCCGGTGACCCGTCACTGGTGCTCCTGGACGAGCCGACGCGGGGCATGGACGATGCCGCGCGCGCCGCCCTGACCGCCGCGCTGGCCCGCATCGCGGATCGGGGCGCGAGCGCGGTGGTGGCGACCCACGATCCGCAGCTGGTCTCCGCGGTGGCCAACCGGGTGGTGGATCTCGCCGACGGCACCGCGCGAGAGCGGCGGTCACTCACGGCGGCAGCCAGATGACCTGGCGGCGTCCGCCCGATGAGGTTCGCGGAGGTGGCTCGAGGACGCTTACCGCCGTCGTCCCGGCGACGCTGGTTGCCGTCTCCATCCTCGGGGTGGCGCTCTTCCTCTGGCCGTTCGCCGTCTCCAGCGCCCCCGCTCCGCTGGTGGCACTCTCCCTTGCCCTGGGGACAGTGGCCGCCCTCGCGGCGGTGGAGACGGTGATGCGCCGTCTCGACGCGCGGCGCTTTGCCCTCCTCGCCGCCATCGCCGGCATCGACGCGGCACTGCGGCTCGTCCTGGTGACGGGCGCCGGAGGGTTCAGCCCCATCTTCTTCCTCATCCTCGCCACCGGCTACATCTACGGGCCCTCCTTCGGCTTCCTCTGCGGAGCCACGTCGCTGCTCGCCTCGGCGGTGGCCACCGGGGGCATCGGGCCCTGGCTCCCCTACGAGATGTTCGGCTGCGGCTGGACCGGGGCCGCGGCGGGGATCGCCGGGCTGCGCCGCTCCTCGCCCCCGGGCATCCGGGACGTCGCCGTCCTCGCCGCCGTCAGCGTCGTCGCCGGCTACGCCTATGGGGCGCTCCTCGACGTCTGGGATTGGACCACCTTCTACCGGGGCAGTCCCTCCTTCGGCTTCCTCCCGGGGGCGGGGACGGCGGTGCTCCTGCAGCGGTTCGCGCGCTTCTACCTGGCAACCTCGGCGATCTGGGACAGCTTCCGTGCTGCCGGTGACGCGCTCGCCGTGATCGTCCTCGGGCTGCCCGTGCTGGCGGGTCTCGCCCGGGTGAGGCGCAGGCTCACCTTCACCGTGAGCGGCCTGAGCCTGCAGGTGCCAGACGGACCCGGAGCGTCGCGGGACGGCGCCGGATCTGCCGTTTCACGACCCAACCCGGCCCCGGCGCACGCCGATTGACCCCGGCTGGCCCCAGTCCGCCCGATCCCGGCCTCGTCGAGGGTTCAGTGCCCCTTGGGGGTGCGTTCGTCGCATCCCCAGGGAGTGTTGTGTCTCTTGAGCAGCTCGAGGAACGGGTCTGCCGGGAACGCCTCCGGGCCGAGGACACCCGCCCCCGACCAGACCTTGGACTCGATCAGCTCGAGCGCGGACAGCGGGTTGACGGCCGTCTGCCACACGACCGCCTGCGACCCGTATTCGGCCATCGAGGTGGCGTTGTCCACCACGTGGTAGAGGTAGACCTCACGTGGCTTGCCGTCCTTCCCGGTGCCGCGCACCAGGGTGCCCGCGCAGGTCAGGCCCGACATGAGCTCGCCGAGGCCGGCCGGATCCGGCAGGCATGCGGCCACCAGATCGCGTGGCGAGACCCGAGCGTCGCCGACCTCCACCGGTGCGGTCTGGTCCAGGCCCAGCTTGTGCAGCGTCTGGAGGACGCCGATGAACTCGTCGCCGAGGCCGTACTTGAAGGTGACCCGGCCGCAGTCGACCCAGCGCGGCACCAGGAGCACCTCCTCGTGCTCCACGTTCACACACTCGACGGGGCCGATGCCCTCGGGAAAGTCGAAGACCTCGGGCTCGCTGAAGGGGGGCGTCGTGTACCAGCCGCGCCCACGCTCGTAGATGATCGGCGGGTTGAGGCACTCCTCGATCGTCGTCCAGATCGAGAAGGTGGGGGCGAACTCGTATCCCTCGACGACCAGGTTGGCTCCGTCGCGGACCCCGACCTCGTCGATGGAGGAGAAGAGGTGGTCGGCCGCGTAGCGTGCGAAGACGTCGGAGAGGCCCGGCTCCACGCCCATCCCCACCAGGGCGAGGAGCCCCTTGCTCTCCCATTCACCTGCCAGGGCGAACTGCTCGTCTCCCAGCTTGACGCCCGGGGTGGCGAAGGGATCGTCCGGGTGGGGGTGGGAGAGTGACATGGCCATGTCCAGGTAGTTGACCCCGGAGGCCAGTGCCGCGCGGAAGAGAGGCATCACGAACCGGGGGTCGACGGCATTCAGGAGGACGTCGCACCTCTCCGCCTCCAGGAGTTGCGATACCGCCTTCTCGTCGCTCGCGTCGAGGGCAGCCGCCGTGAACCGCGGACCCGCTCCGGCGACGGCGCGCTGCGCCCGGGCGGGGTCATGGTCAGCGACCACCATCGCTTCGAACAGGTTCCAGCGCGACGCCGTCCGGGCGATCGCCGTCCCGACTCCGCCCGCTCCGACCAGCAGCACACGCATGGCAGAAAACCCTCCGGCCGGCGATTATACTTGCCGGCCAACGGCCTTGTGGGGGGTCTGGCAGTCAGCGGGGGCAGGTTGGTGGGAGGCGGCCATGGGCGCTCAGGACGGCAGATGGGGAAACTTCGTGGGGGGCCGCTACCTCGACCCCAAGGACGGCTCCTTCAGTCAGCTCATCGATCCCGTGACCGGGGACGCGTTCGCCGCGGCGCCCCTCTCCAAGCCCGCCGATGTGGAGCACGCCCTCGGCGTTGCCCAGGCGGCATTCGAGGAGTGGCGTGAGACCACTCCCTCGGAGCGGAGCCTCGCGCTGCTGCGCTTTGCCGATGCGGTCGAGAAGCGCGGTGCCGAGCTGGTGGACCTGGAGTGCCGCAACACCGGCAAGCCGCGTTCCCTGACCACCTCCGAGGAGCTTCCGCCGGTTCTCGATCAGATCCGTTTCTTCGCCGGCGCCTGCCGGCTTCTCGAGGGCCGCGCCGCAGCCGAGTACATGCACGGCTACACCTCCTTCGTGCGCCGTGAGCCGGTGGGCGTGTGCGCCCAGGTGACGCCCTGGAACTACCCGATGATGATGGCGGTGTGGAAGTTCGCCCCGGCCATCGCCGCGGGGAATACCGTCGTGCTCAAGCCGGCTCACACCACCCCACTCAGCACCCTGCTGCTGGCGGAGATCGCCGCGGAATTCCTCCCGCCCGGAGTGTTCAACGTGCTCTGCGGGAGCAATCGCGACATGGGCGCCGCCCTCATCGGCAACCCGATCCCTCGCATGGTCTCGATCACCGGCAGCGTGCGCGCTGGTCGCGAGGTGGCTCAGACCGCCGCGGTCGATCTCAAGCGGGTGCACCTCGAGCTGGGCGGCAAGGCTCCCGTCGTCGTGTTCGATGACGTCGACGTCGCCAAGGCTGCCGAGGGCATCGCCATGGCGGGCTTCTTCAACGCGGGCCAGGACTGCACCGCCGCCACGCGAGTGCTTGCCGCTCCGCGTGTTTACACGGATCTCGTCGATGCGCTGGCGGAGAGGGCCAGGGCACAGGTTGTCGGCGCTCCGGACGATGCGGACGTCAACCTCGGTCCGCTCAACAGCGAGAACCAGTTCAAGGTCGTGAGCGGTTACGTGGACCGGCTGCCCGCGCACACCGAGGTGCGTGCGGGCGGCCATCGCGTCGGCGACCGGGGCTTCTTCTACGAGCCCACCGTCGTCACCGGGGTCGAGCAGTCCGACGAGATCGTCCAGGAAGAGGTGTTCGGCCCGGTCATCACCGTGCAGCGTTTCTCCGATGAGGACCAGGCTGTGGCCTGGGCCAACGAGGTCGAGTTCGGACTGGCCTCGTCGGTCTGGACCCGCGATCACGGGCGCGCGATGCGCATGGCCAAGCGGTTGGATTTCGGGTGTGTCTGGATCAACACCCACATCCCGCTGGTGGCGGAGATGCCCCACGGCGGCTTCCGGCACTCGGGGTACGGCAAGGATCTTTCGGTGTATGGATTCGAGGACTACACCAGGATCAAGCACGTCATGACGGCGCTGGACGTCTGAGCCAGGAGGGCCCGAGGGTGAACGCCATTGCCGACGAGGTCCCCGAGCAGCGCCGTCTCCTCACCGAGATCCCGGGGCCGCGATCGCGCGAGCTGGCGGCGCGACGCGAGCGTGCCATACCCAAGGGGGTGAGCACCACCCTCCAGGTCTTCGTGGTCCGGGCCGGCCCGGGGATTCTCGAGGACGTCGACGGCAACCGGCTGATCGACTTCGGCTCGGGCATCTCGACGACCAACGCGGGCAACAGCGCTCCCTTGGTCGTCGACGCCATCCAGGAGCAGGCGGCCCTCTTCACCCACACCTGCTTCATGGTCACCCCGTACGAAGGCTACGTCGAGGTCTGTGAGCGCCTGAATCAGCTCACTCCGGGAGACCACGAGAAGCGGTCGTTCCTCGTCAACTCCGGCGCCGAGGCGATCGAGAACGTGGTCAAGGTGGCGCGCTACGCGACCGGGCGTCCGGGGATCGTCGCCTTCGACCACGGCTTCCACGGGCGGACCCTGCTCACCATGACGCTCACCGGCAAGGCCATGCCCTACAAGCGCGGATTCGGCCCCTTCGCCCCGGAGGTCTATCGGGCCCCCTACTCGTACCCCTTTCGAGGGACGGGACGGCTCTCCGACACCATCACCATGCTGGAGACGAGCGTCGGGGCGGAGAGCATCGCCGCGGTGCTCGTCGAGCCGATCGCCGGCGAGGGCGGGGTTGTCGTGCCGGAGCCGGGCTGGCTGGCGGGCCTGGCCGAATGGTGCCGGGGGCGGGGCATACTCCTGATCGCCGACGAGGTGCAGACCGGTTTCGGGCGCACCGGCGACTGGTTTGCCTGCGAGCACGAGGGGGTCGTGCCCGACCTGGTGGCCACCGCCAAGAGTTTGGGGGGCGGGCTGCCCATCGGCGGGGTGACCGGCCGCGCTGAGGTGATGGACTCGGTCCACCCGGGGGGCGTCGGCGGCACGTTCGGGGGCAACCCGATCTCCTGCGCGGCCTCCCTGGCGGCGATCCGCACCATCGAGACCGAGAGGTTGGTCGAGCGGGCCCGCGTCCTCGGCGAGCTGATGATGCCGCGGCTGCGCAAGCTGGCGACCGCCGTCCCCGCCATCGGGGAGGTGCGCGGTCGGGGCGCAATGGTGGGCATCGAATTCGTCCGGGATGACGGGATCACTCCCGACCGGGAGTTCACCGGCAAGGTGTTGCGCAGGTGCCACGCGGCCGGGCTGCTGGTGCTCACGGCCGGGACCTACGGCAACGTGATCCGCCTCCTCCCGCCGCTCGTCCTCCCGGATCGGCTCCTCGAAGAGGGGCTGACGATCCTCGAGGATGCGGTGACGGGGTCATGAGCAGGGACACCACCCGAGAGAACGGCATCGACATGGCAGGGGATTGCGGGCGCGGAGGGAACCGATGACGGCGAGCACAATCAGCGAGACCCAGGTGGACAAGGGTCTCAAGCCCGGCGCTCTCTCACTCGTCTCCAGCATCGTCATCGGGGTCGCATCCACGGCCCCGGCCTACAGCCTCGCGGCCACCCTGGGTGCCATCGCCGCCTTCTGCGGCCTGATCTCGCCGCTGGTGGTGGTGATCGCCTTCGTTCCCATGCTCTTCGTCTCGATCGGCTACAGCGAGCTGAACAAGGCCGATCCCGACTGCGGCACCACCTTCACCTGGGCGACCCGGGCCTTCGGTCCCAGGACCGGCTGGCTGGGAGGCTGGGGGATTCTGGCTTCGGACATCCTGGTCATGGCCAGCCTGTCACAGGTGGCGTCGGTGTACACCTTCCATCTGTTCAACGCCGACAGCATCGCCAACGACGCCACCGGTGGCTGGGTCCTGCTCCTCGGCCTGGCCTTCCTCGCCGTGATGACCTGGGTTTGCTATCGCGGCATCGAGATCTCGGCGCGGCTGCAGCGCGTGCTGCTCTCGGTCGAGGTCATCATCCTCATGGTTTTCGGCCTGGTGGCGCTGATCCGGGTGCTCACCGGCAACGCCCCCGCCGGCCACGTCACCCCGAGCATCAGCTGGTTCAACCCCGCATCGGTGTCCTTCTCGAGCCTGATCAGCGGGCTCCTGCTCATGCTCTTCATCTACTGGGGCTGGGACACGTCGGTCTCGATCAACGAGGAGACCGCCGACCGAACCCGCAACCCGGGACGAGCGGCGATCATCTCCACCGTTCTTCTGCTGGCGATGTATTTCGTGGTCACCCTGGGCGTCCAGTCCTTCGCAGGAGTCGGGACCACCGGCACTGGGCTGGCCAACCCCAACAACGTGGGTGACGTCATATCAGTCCTCGGCACGGCGGTCTTCGGCAGCTCGTGGTTCGGCCAGCTCTTCTTTCACCTGCTCCTTCTGATGGTCCTCTCCTCGGCGGCCGCCTCGGCCCAGACCACCATCCTGCCCACCGCCCGGACCATGCTCTCCATGGCGGTCCATAAGGCGCTTCCCGACTCCTTCGCCCGCATGCACCCGCGCTACTTCACCCCCAGCGTCGCGACGCTCGTGATGGGAGGCGTTTCTGCCGCGGTGTACGTTGTGATGAACTACTTGTCCCAAGGGTTGGTGATCGCCGACGCGGTCACCGCCATCGGGGTCTGGATCGCCTTCTACTACGGGCTCACCGGCTTCACCTGCGCCTGGTACTACCGCAGGACGCTGATGAGCAGCGCGCGCAACTTCTTGATGCGCGGCCTCATGCCGGTGCTCGGCGGCCTGATGCTGTACTTCGCCCTGGTGTGGAGCATCGGGTCCGATTTCAACTTCGCGAGCGGAGTCAGCTACACCTCATGGACCCTGCCCTTCGGGCCGCGCTGGGTGATCGGCGGCGTGTTCCTGATCGCACTGGTCTCGGCGCTGGTCGGTCTCGTCATCATGGTGGCGTGGTGGCTCGCCCGCCCGCCCTTCTTCCAGGGCAAGGTGCTCAGCCGCTCGACGTCCACCCTGGTGCTCGATGAGCCCGTGATTCCGGGCGTCATCCCACCCAGCGCCGCCGTATAGCAGTGATGGCCGGCACCGTGGAGGAGATCGTCACCGTCAACCCCGCCACCGAGGCGGAGCTCCAGCGCCACCCCGTCATGACCGAGGCCGAGGTCGGCAACGTCCTCGAGGAGGTCCGGGCAAGCGGCCCGCGCTGGCGCGAGGTGGCCATCGGCCGGCGCGCGGAGCTGATGCACGCCGCCGCCCTGGTGCTCCGGCGCCGCTCGCCCGAGCTCGCCGGGCTGGTGACCGCCGAGATGGGCAAGCTGACCGCCGAGGCACGTGGCGAGATCGAGAAGTGCGCCACCACCTGTGACCATTTCGCCGACCATGCGGAGGAGTACCTGGCCGATCAGCCGGCCCCCTCCGACGGCTCTTCCAGCTTCGTGGCCTTCGAGCCGCTCGGGACGGTGCTCGCGATCATGCCCTGGAACTTCCCGTTCTGGCAGGTGATCCGCTTTGCCGCCCCCGCCCTGATGGCCGGCAACACGGCGGTCCTCAAGCACGCGAGCAACACCACGGGCTCGGGGCTTGCCATCGAGGCGGTCTTCCGCGAGGCGGGCTTTCCCGAGCAGGTTTTCCGGACCCTGGTGATCCCCGGGCGCCGGGCCGGCGCCGTCGTCGCGGACGCCCGCATCGCCGCCGTCACCCTAACCGGCAGCGAGGCTGCGGGCGCCGACACCGCTGCCATCGCCGGCCGCTGTCTCAAGAAGACGGTCCTGGAGCTGGGCGGCTCCGACGCCTTCGTCGTCCTGGAGGATGCCGACATCGAGGCCGCCGCGACCACCGCGGCAAGAGCGCGGTTCCAGAACTGCGGCCAGAGCTGCATCGCCGCCAAGCGCTTCATCGTGGTGGATGCGGTGGCCGGGCCCTTCGAGGAGGCGCTCGTCGCCGCCACCCGGCGTCTTCGCGTCGGCGATCCCACCAATGCGGCGACCACCATGGGACCGCTGGCGCGCGACGATCTCCGCGATGACCTGGAGCGTCAGCTCCAGGGATCCCTGGCCCGCGGCGCGCGCCTGCTCACCGGCGGGCGCCGTCCCGACCAGCGCGGCTGGTTCTACGAGCCGACCGTGCTCACCGGCTGCACGCCCGGGATGCCGGCATTCGACGAGGAGACCTTCGGGCCGCTCGCCGCGGTGGCGAGGGTTTCGGGCGAGGACGAGGCCCGCCGCCTCGCCAACCATTCCGACTTCGGTCTGGGCGGCAATGTCTGGACCCGGGATCTGGAGCGTGGGGTGAGATTCGCCCGGAGTCTGGAGACCGGAGGGGTCTTCGTCAACGGCATGACCCACTCGGATCCCCGCCTTCCGTTCGGTGGGGTCAAGCGAAGCGGCTACGGGCGCGAGCTTCACTCCTTCGGCATCCGCGAGTTCGTCAACATCAAGACGATCTGGGTCGGTTAGCGGCTTCCCACCCGCCTCTCAGGTGGGCCTCAGCCGCCTCTCAGAGGCCTCTCAGCAGCCACCGCCCTCCCGGGCCTTAGCGTGGGCCCATGAACGGAGCGACACTCTCCCGGAAGACGAGGAATCGCGGCTGGGGCCGCTGCGCCGGTGCGACCGCACTGGTCCTGCTGGGGCTGGTCGTCGGCGGCTGCGCCAACGCATCCGCCGTCATGGAGTCGGTCTCCGGGACGCTCGCCTCCCTGCGGTCGGCGGGCTGGTGCCGCTCGTCGATGATGCGGACCCGGCGGCTGGCGGGGGTCGCGATCGCGTGCGGGACGCTCGCCGTGGCGGCCTGCGGGTCGACGGCCTCTCCCGCCGCTCCGTCCACCCCGACCGCTGCCGCGCCGGTGGCTGCCGGCAGCGGGCTTACCCCGCTGGCGCAGACCCCGGGCTCGGTGCCTGCCGAGTACCTCTCTCAGTACACCTCCGTCGAGGCCGACGCCCAGGCCTTCGAGGGTATGGCGCGCGGCCCCTCGAGCGGCGGCACCACGACCGTCGGTGCGGAGCTGCTGGCCGCCAACGGCAACGTCGGGACCGGCCTCCTCTCGGGGCACGCGCTCTCCGGCGTCGAGACCGAGCTCGACGCCTACCAGGCCCTCGGCGTCGAGGGGGTCACCGTCTGCGTCTCGTTTCCGCTCCTGCTGCCCAGCACCCCGGATAGCGCGGGCTACCTCAGCTTCTACGAGGAGGTCGCCCAGCAGGTGCACGCGAGGGGGATGGTGCTGTCGGTCGAGGAGAACCCGATCTTCGCCGGCACCCAGCTGACCACGCTGCCGATCAGCTATGCGGGGCTCACCCTCGACTCCTATGCGGCCGCGCAGCAGCAGCAGGCCCAATTGATCATCAATGACATGCAGCCGGAGTACCTCTCGCTGCTGACCGAGCCCGACACCTTCTCGAGCGTGCTCCACCTGGATCTGGACACACCGGCGACGGCGTCTCAGGTGGTCACGCAGGAGCTCTCCGGCCTGGACCGCGGCACGACCCTGGTCGGTGCCGGCGGCGGTACGTGGTCCAGCCCCTCGATCGACCAGGCGCTGCTGACGACCTCGATCGACTACCTGGACGTCCACGTCTACCCGATGGCGCCGGCCGACCTCACCAACCTGACCGGCGACGTCGCCGCGGCCAAGGCGGCGGACAGGCCGCTGGTCATGGACGAGACCTGGCTCTACAAGGACCTGACGAGCGGGAACTTCGGCCCCGACGGCACCTCGCTACCCAACGCCAGCGGGCCGGAGAACGAGATGAAGGACGTGAGCTTGAGCTTCTGGGAGCCCCTCGACGAGAGCTACGTCGCGGCGATGGTCAGCTACGTCCGGTCTCAGGGCTTCTCGTACGTCGCGTTCTTCGACGGCTCGCGGTGCTTCTTCGGCTACCTGAGCTGGTCACCCCAGCTGGATGCCGCCTCCTACCCGGCGTTCTCGCAGGAATACAACCAGCTGGTCGCGGCCAACCTCGCCGGTCCGGCCGTCTCCGGCACCGGCCTGAGCCTCCAGAAGGCCATCGCAGGCAGTTAGCGGTCCGGCTCAGCCGGCGGACGGACCGCCCGCGCGACCGCTCAACCGTGCCATGTACCGCTCCACCTCGTCCTCGGTGATCGGTCGGCGGAAGAATGCGCTCCAGGCGTGGATCACCAGTCCCACCCCCCAGAAGACGAGGACGAAGCCGGGCCAGAAGACCGTTCGCGACGTGACGGCCCAGACCAGGACGAGCCCCGCGTTGACGAGGACGTAGGCCAGCAGGTGAGGCACGAAGTCGCGCCGCTCCTGGAGCTGCTTCAGCGCCAGCTGGCGCAGGTCGTTCGTGGTCACGCTCATCGGGCTCACCTCTTCTGGCGCGGGCACCTTCCCAACCGCACCCATATACACCGGGCCGGCGCCAGGTTGCCAGGGGCATAGGTACGCGCCGCCGGGGGTCGAAGAGGCCGGTCACGCCCCGTCTTGACGGCCGGCGGCCAGGTTTCCAGAATCGTCCACATGTCGGAGCAGGAGATCGACGCCTACCTTGCGCAGCTCGAGGAACCCAAGCGGAGCACCCTGCGCCAGCTGCGGCAGACCATCCACGAGGTCATCCCCGACGCCGAGCAGTGCATCTCGTATCGAATGCCGGCCTTCCGCCTGCACGGCAAGGTGGTCGCCGGGTTCGCCGCCTTCACGAACCACCTGAGCTACCTCCCCCACAGCGGATCCGTGCTCTCCCAGCTGGCCGATGATCTCTCCGGCTACGTGAGCACCCCGGGTGCGCTCCACTTCCCGGTCGATCAACCCCTGCCGAGGCCGCTCGTGGAGAAGCTCATCGAGGTGCGCCTCCGCCAGATGCGGTAACCCTCCCCAGCCTTGGCAGTCGTCAGAGGTGCAGGGCGAGGCGGAGTCCGTCGTCCACCCGCGCCAGGTCGGTTCGCCGGAGCGTGCCGGCGCGGTCCACCAGCCGGCCCCGGTCGATGGTCGCGATCTGAGTGACGTTGACGACCGATCGCCGGTCCAGCCCGGCGGCTCCCCTGGGCAGGGTGACGTTGCCCGGACGCGCACCGAGCTTGGTGGCGGAGGTCACGGCCACCACGGTGACGGTCTCCAGACGAGAGCGATTGAACCGGTCATCCGACACCACCACAGCCGGCCGGCGCTTGGCCGGTTCGCTCCCGATGGGCGCCCCGAAATCAACCCACCAGACCTCGCCGCGGGCTACCACACCCAGTCCCCCGTGTCGATCAGGTCGACGCGGGCGACAGCGGTGAGGTCGTCGTGCGATGCGTCGTCGCAGGTGGCATCGATCCGGCGTGTCAGCTCGTCCCCACCCTCCTCGGCCAGGAAGCGACGCAGGGCCCGGGTGTAGAGCGCGGAGCGGTTCATGCCCTTCTGACCGGCGGCCCGATCGGCGTCGGCGTACACGTCATCGGGAATCGACACAGCGACTTTCACGCGCTGAGTATGACGTGTCATACCACCTGTCTCGTCGATGAAAGGAAGCATCGCGTCTCCTGCCCAGGTTGTGATGTCGCCGGCGCCAGCACACACACTGGAAGTATGGCGAACAGATGTACGTAATCCAAACATGGGTTCGCTATACTCGGACTCCCGGCCTCGCTCCCGTCCCGTCATCCCCCTTGGGCCGGGGCTCACGAAGGCGAAGGAGCGATGCCCACCCCGCTGTCCGAGGCTCTGGCGACGCTGCGACGGCGCCACGGCGAAGCCGTGATCCGGTCCGGCGACGCCCTGGGCGGTATAGACGCCTGGCCGACCGGGCTTCCGGTCCTGGATCACCGCCTCACCCCTGAAGGGCTGCCGGTGGGGCGGGTCAGTCTCCTGGCCGCCGCCTCGGGAGCGAGCGGGCGGCTCACCCTGCTCCAGGCCCTGGTCGCCGCCGCCAGCCGGGAGCGGACCGCCGTCTACCTCGACCTGGTGGGCAGCCTCGATCCCGGATTCCTCGCTGACCTGGGAGCAGACCTCGACTCTCTGCTGGTGGTCCGGCCGCCCTCGGGTCGCTGGGGGGAGGGGTTCTCCATGGCCCGGAGCCTGGTGATGGCCGGTGCGCCCTGGCTGGCCATCGCGCTTCCCGCGGCGGGTGCCGATCCTGGAACGGCGGGGGGCCCTCGCCCGCGCTCCGATCTCGGGTGGGAGCACCGCCTCTCCACCCTGGTCGAATCGGTCGCCGCACGCCGGGCCGTCTGCCTGGTCTCCGCCGCCTCACCCCTGCCAGCGGCTCTGGGGTACGCCTCCTCCCTGACCCTCGAATGTGTCGCGGACGGCTGGGAGGAGGCCCACGGCGACGTGCTCGGCCTGCGCACCCACCTCACCGTGGTCAAGAGCAAGGTGAGCACGCCGGGGGAGACAGCCGCTCTGCTGCTCCGCTATCCCCGGCCCTTCGCCGCCGCCGAGGCGGTGGGCCGGCCGGTGGTGATCGACCTGACCGCCACCAGGAGGGTTCTCGATGTCACGGCGGTGGCATCCGATATCCCGGCGGTGGCGGGGTGAACCTCCCCCGCATCCTCTGTGCCCGCTTCTCCCACCTCGCCCTGGTCGCCGCCTGGGGCCGCCATCCCGAGCTGCGCTCCGAGCCCGTGATCGTCGGCGGCGCGCCGGAGCTCCGCCTGCCCGTTCTCGCCGCCTCGGCAGCGGCGCGGGCCTCCGGTGTCCGGCCCGGCCAGCCGCTGCGCGAGGCCCAGCAGCGCTGTCCGGGAGCCGCCTTCGTCGCCGCCGACGAGGCGGCGGTGGCGCATCTCCGCGAGGAGCTGCTCTCCCGTCTCAACCGGCTCGCCCCCCTCGTCGAGGTGGGCGGTGAGGCCGCCTGGTGCGATCTCACCGGCCGGCATGCCGCCCACCCCGACAGCACCGGATGGGCGGTCGCGGTCGCCCGCTGCATCCAGGCGCTGCTCGATGACGACGATGTCGCCGTCGGGGTCGCCTCCTCGCGCCAGGTGGCCGAGATCGCCGCCCGGCAGGCAGGATCCCGCCACATCCGCCGGGTCGCTCCCGGGGGGGAGGCTGCCTTCCTCGCCCCGCTCCCGCTCAGCGTCCTGCCCCTGGACCCGGTGGTCGCCACCCGGCTCGCCGCCCTCGGTCTCGACTGCGTCGGTGCGGTGGCCAACCTCTCCGCCGCCGACCTGCAGCGCCAGTTCGGACCGGTGGGGATGGACCTCTGGCGTCAGGCGCGGGGTGGGGATGGAAGGGGGGAGTGGAGCCCGGGACATGGGCTCGGCATCCCTGATCCGTCCCGGCGGCTGGGGGAGCGCATCGTCCTCGAGGGTGGCACCGGAGACCTGGAGGCGCTGCGCTTTGCCGTCCACCGCTCCGCCCTGGATCTGGGCGACCGGTTGCGTCGCCACGGCTGCCGGGCGGCGGCGGTCACCCTGGTCTGCGAGCTGGAGGATGCCGAGCCGTCGGGACTGCGGATCACCCCGCTCCAGCAACCGGGTAGCGGCGCCGAGCTCTGGCCGGTGACCCTGGAGCTGCTCGCCGGCCTGGTGCTCACGGCGCCGGTCACGGCGGTTCGCCTGGAGGTCGAGGGACTGCAGCCGGGGGCCGGACGCCAGGTCGATCTTTGGCGGGGCGGCGATGCCGCCGGTGAGGAGATCGGCGGAGCCGCCTCGCGGCTGCGCGCCCGCTTCGGCCAGACCGCGGTGAGGCGTGCAGAGCTGACCGTCGATCCCGGGGATCTTCCCGAAAGGCGCTTCCGCTGGACCGACCCGGTGGCTGCGGATGTCGGGGGAGAGGGCCACGGCCCCCGGGTGCCGGAGCACCGGCGAGCAGCGCTGTTGTCCGGGATCCCGACAGCGGCGATGCCGGCGCTGCGGCGATGACTGTCACCGGCGTACAGCCCTCCGAGGTTGCCGACGTGGGGCAGGGCGGATGACAGAGCTACTCGATGGGGTCGCCGACGTTCGGCAGGACGTCTCGGGTGGCATCCGTGCCGTGCGGCTGGCCGGTGGCTGGGCCACGGTCAGCCGGGTCGCCAACCAGTGGCTGGTCGAGACCGATTGGTGGCGAACCCCGGTGCGGCGCCACTACGTCCGCCTGCTCCTCGACAGCCGGGGAGGCGGCCGCCGAGCCACGGGACCCGGGGCGGCGGCCCGGCGAGAACCCGCGGACGAATGCGTCGAGCTCTACCGCGACCTGGAGACCGGGGATTGGCACTGGTCCCGCCGCTATGACTGAAGCCGGCGCGCCGGCACGTCTTCAGTCGGGGAGCAGGGTGAGATGGGGACAGTGACGGGGGCGCACCACCGAGAAGTGGCGGCGGTCGAGGGTGGCGATCCTGGTCTCGTTGAGGCGCTCGGCGAGAGCGATGATCGAGGCGTCGACGAAGCCGAGCCGCAGGTCGGCGTAGATGAGCTCCAGCTCTGCGGCCCGGATCAGGTCAGCTTCGGAAGGGTGGATCAGGCGGTATGCACCGCCACTGATGTCGGCTGTGAAGTCTGCCCAAGCACGGAGGCCGCCGAGCTTGCTGAGCCAGTAGTCGACCTCGGCCAGGATCGGGCTGGGCACCAGCCGGTCATCGCCGCCTTCCAGCAGGGCGAGACAGCGGTCGTGCTCCGGGTCATCCTCATCCAGGGCTGCGACGATCGGTCCGGTATCCAGGAGCAGCGCCATGGCCTCCGACTCCCTGCGGGTCAGGCGCGGAAAGGTTGGGCTGCAGGGGCATCAGGGTTGCTCTCCATGAGGGCGGCGATGCCCACCGTCGATCCGGACCTGAAGGTGCCGAGCCTTGGCCGGCGCCGCTGCCGCAGCTGCGCGGCGCGCTCTGCCACCAGCTCACCAAGGGCGCGGCTCAGGGCGATGCCACGCAGACGGGCGTCGGTGGCGATCACCGCAAGGTCGTCCTCCTGGGCCGTCACCGTGGTGCGCCTCTCCATGATGTTGATGCTACATCAGATGTGGCCTTTCCTCGAAGCCCCTTCGCCGGGTGGGGTGGGGCGCGGAGGGCCGCCGGTCGAGGGGGACCGGCGGCCCATGCGGGGTATTGCGGTGTCCTGGCTGCTACCCATCTTGCGCAGAACGACTGACCAGCATAGTTACACAAGTTTGTAGAGGATGTCAAGAGTGCCCTTCGCCGAGCTGGCGGTCCGCTCCCACTTCTCCTTCCTGGAGGGTTCGGCCTCACCGCGCGACCTGGTCGAGGTTGCGGCCCGGCTGGAGATCGGCAGCCTCGGCCTCTGCGACCGCAACGGGCTCTACGGCGCTGTCGGCTTCATCGAGGCCGCCCGCAAGGCCGGCATCCGCCCGGTGGTGGGCGTCGAGCTGGACCTGGTCGACGCCGGCCGGATCCGCCTCCTCGCCCGTGGCCGGCGCGGCTACCGCCAGCTCTGCCGGGCGATCAGCGCCGCCCAGCTCGCCGGCGTCAAGGGTCAGCCCCGGCTGCGCATCGCCGGCCTGACCGACGACGAGCCGGTGGACGGAGCCCAGGGATACGACGTTGACCCAGTGGAAGAGGAGGAGTGGGGGTGCGTGCGCAGCGCAGGCTCTGCGCAGGCGCGGGTTGCAACCGCGCCGAGCAGAGGCGGCGGGACGGCAGTCAGGCCGTCCCGACCGCCGGGCCGAAGCGAAGCACCACCCCCGCTTCTCCGTCCCCCGGACCGCAGCGAAGCACCACCCCCGCGACTCCGCCGCCACCGCCCCACGATCCCCCCGCCCTCCCGTCCGCAAGCCCTCCGGCCCACCGCCGGTCCCTTCCCCGAGGGCTGGCCGTCGCTGCCCTCGACGCGGGACCTGGTGGAGAGCCCGCCGGCGCTGGTCGACCCCCGAGATCTCGATGACTGCATCGCCCTCGCCGGCGGACCGGAGAGCGCCGTGGGCGCCGCCCTCGTCGCCGGCGACCGGCGCGGAGCCCAGCGCCTCGCCGAGCGGCTGCGCGAATGCTTCGGCCGGGACCGGGCGGCCCTCGTGCTCACCAACCATCGCCATCCCGCCGATCGCTGGCTCGCCGCCGAGGTCGCCGAGCTGGCGGAGCGGGCCGGCCTGCCGCTCGTCGCGAGCAGCACCCCCTTCCACGCCACCCGCGACGACAAGCCGCTGCTCGACGTCCTCACCGCCATCCGCCACCGCACCACCCTCGACCAGGCGGCGGCCCATGGGCTGCTCCTGCCCAATTGCGAGCACCGCCTGCTCTCCGAAGCCGGCCTGCGGCGGCGGCTTGCGGACTACCCCGACGCCTTTGACCATGCCGCGCAGATCGCGGCGCAGTGCAGCCTCGACCTCGACTTCCGGGACGTCCGTTTCCCGGGCTTCCCCGTCCCCGCGGGCGAAACTCCCTTCTCCGTCCTCTACGGCCTCTGCCAGGACCAGGTCCGGCGCCGTTACCGCCCGCTCACCCCGGAGGTGGCGCGGCGGCTGCAGACGGAGCTGGACGTTATCCAGAGAACCTCTCTCGCCGAATTCTTCCTGATCGTCCACGAGATCATGGTGTGGGCCCGGGAGCATGGGGTGCCCGGTCAGGGGAGGGGCAGCGCCGCTGATTCCATCGTCGCCTACCTCCTCGGCATCACCCGGGTCGACCCCATCGCTCACAACCTGCTCTTCGAGCGCTTCCTCCACGTCGACCACCAGGGGACGCCCGACATCGACATCGACTTCTCCACCGATCACCGCGAGCAGGTGATCCAGCATGTGTACGAGAAGTACGGGGCGGAGCGCACCGGGATGGTCGCCAACGTGGTCACCTTCCGCCCGCGTCTCGCGGTGCGCGAGGTGGGCAAGGCGATGGGCTTCCCCGAGCCGATCATCGACCGGCTCGCCAAATCCGTCGACGGCTGGCGCGAGGGCGGGGTGGAGGACGCCCTGGAGGCGGCCGGGATGCAGGCGCAGGCCGCCAGCAGCGCCCTCCCATGGCGGCAGTTCCTCGAGATCCTGCGGGCCATCGAGGGGACCCCCCGGCATCTCTCCATCCACGTCGGCGGCATGCTGGTCACCGGCGAGCCGCTCATCGACGTGGTCCCGGTGGAGCGCGCCAGCATGGAGGGCCGGGTGGTGGTCCAATTCAACAAGGACGACGTCGAGGATATCGGCCTCATCAAGATGGATCTGCTAGGGCTGCGCACCCTCTCCGCGGTCGCCGAGTGCCTGGAGATGATCGAGAGGACCCATGGCGTCCGCCCCGACCTCGACAGCCTCGCCCTCGATGATCCGCGCGTCTACGACATGATCTGCGCGGTCGACACCATCGGCCTCTTCCAGATCGAGTCCCGCGCCCAGCAGCAGGCGCTGTACGAGTCCCAGCCACGGGAATTCAACGACCTGGTGGTCCAGGTCGCGATCATCCGGCCCGGACCCATCCAGGGGGACGCCGTGAACCCCTACCTGCGCCGCCGGCAGGGGCTGGAGCCGGTCAGCTATCTCCATCCCAGCTTAGAGCCAATTCTGTCGGAAACAAAGGGGGTCATCCTCTACCAGGAGCAGATCCTGCGCATCGTCATGGACCTTGCCGGCTACAGCGCCGGTGAGGCCGACCGCTTCCGGCGGGCCATGAACCGGCACCGCTCGCGCCTCGAGATGCAGTCGCTGCACGACGACTTTGTCCGCCGCTGCGAGGAGCACGGCGGTCTCGGCGAGGACGTCGCCGAGAAGCTCTTCCGGAGCGTCGCCGGCTTCGCCGAGTTCGGCTTCTGCAAATCGCACGCCGCCGCCTTCGCCCGGACCGTCTACGAGACCGCCTGGCTGCGCCTGGAGTACCCGGCACACTGGCTCTGCGCCCTGCTCAACGCGCAGCCGATGGGCTTCTACCACCCCTCGGTGCTGGTCGACGACGGCAAGCGCCACGGCATCCGCACCCTCCCCGTCGACGTCACCCGGAGCCGTGCCCGCTGCATCCCCACGCAGCGGGCTGCGTGGAGGCCCCTCTCATCTGATAGGGGCTCGCCGCCCCTCGACGGGCCGGCAGAGCCGGCTGCTCGTCTAGTCGCCGGGCCGTGGGCCCGCCGTCCCGCCATGGGAACGCAGCAGGCTGCGTGGGACGTGCTCTTGGGTTTCAACTACGTCGCCCGGCTCGGCCCGGTCGGGCGCGCCGCCTGCGAGGCGGCTGTCGACGCCGGCGCCACCGGGTCGGTCGCGGAATTCTGGCGGCACACCGGGCTCACCCGGCCGGCGATGGAGCAGCTGGTCCGCTGCGGGGCTTTCGACCGCGTCCATCCCGGGCGACCCCGCCGTGAGCTGCTCTGGGAGCTGGTCGGGGTGGAGGGCTCGCTGCCGCCTCGCCGCCGGACCCGCGGCCCCCGGCCTTCTGCCGAGGCGCCTGGCCCGCCCCGCGGGCGGGGTCACGTCGCCACCCCACCGGCGGTCCGCACGCCAGCGCCCGGCCCGCTCCTGGAGCTGCCCGCCCCGGCTCCCGAGCTGCCGCCGATGAGCGAGCGGGACCGGGTCGCCGCCGATTACGCGGTCCTTGGGGTGAGCACCGGGCCGCACCTGGTCAGCCTGCTGCGGCCCGCCCTGGACGCCCTGGGCTGCATCCCGCTGGGGGCGGTGCGGGATCTCCCCGACGGGAAGCGTCTGACCGTGGCCGGGCTGGTGATCGCCCGGCAGGCCCCGGTCTCGGCGAAGGGCTTCCGCTTCTTCACGCTCGCCGACGAGGACGCTCACCTCGATCTCATCTTCCGGCCGGCGGTCGCCCGGCGCACTCGCGCCATCGCCAACGCCAGCCCCCTGCTGCTCGCTGAGGGGATCCTGGAGGTGAGCGCGGGACGCCGCAACCTGGTTGTCACGTCCGTCACCGCCCTGGACGGCGACGGCCATCCGAGCACCTCCGCCCCCCGGGATGACCAGCCGGAGTGGCCCTCCGCGTCGCACGACTTCCGTTGACCGCGAGTCCTTCGAGCAAGGTGACGGCGTTCGATTCGTACAACTCAGTCGAGTGTTATGAAGCGTACGGATCGTTGTCTCACCTGGGTTACGCAGTGGCCTCATTGCTCCGATGGGAGCGGTCCACGCTTGCGCACATCAGTAGCCTGGCAACCACATCCCACCCGTGCCCGGGAGGAGGCAGGACCGTGGTGTCACAGCAGATCTGTCAGTCATGCGCGACCGCCAACTCGACATTCGCGTCGGTTTGCAGGAGCTGTTCTGCACCCCTCGCTCCCCGGGCCCCGTCGAGTGATGCACCGGGTGGCTTTGGCATGTACGGCAGCAACGGACAGAACGTTCCTCCGACCGCCACCCCCCCGGCACCGCCCGCGTCACCGTCCCCCACCTATGAGGCGAGCCCGCGCTCCGCGCTCGGCGAGGAGGGAGGTTGGCCGGCTGAGCGCTTCTCCGTGAGCAGCCACCAGGTGTGGGCCTCCAACGGATGGACCGGGGTGCCCAGAGAGCAGCCTCAGATCGCCCGGGCTCCCGTCTCCCCGGTGTGGGGTCCGCCCCCGGCGCCCGGACCCACGCGCTCCGATGGCCGCTCCGCTACCGCGGCACCCACGGTCCCGCCCTTCCCCCTCGCCGTCCAGCCGCCGGCACCCCGGGCTCCGATGGCCTTCCACCTCGACGGGGGAGCGGGGTCCGCCCTGGCCGCCGCCCCGCGCGTCTCCGCATCCCCGCCGATACCGGCTCCGTCGAGCCCGTCTGCGCCGCCGGCCCTGGCCACGACATCTCCAGCGGTTCCCCCCGCGGCATCCCCGGGCTCCGGTGGCCGCGGCTGGGGTGTTCGCGAGCAGAGGCCCTCGCTGTATCCCGCCTGGACACCCGTCGCCGGAACGTCCGGCTCGAACGGCGGGCCCTCCGCGGGCGGCGCCTACGCGGGTGTCGGGGTGCATCCTGGGTACGGCCACACGGCAGAGCCCGGCGTGGTCATGCCGAGGGTGGGACGGTACCGAGCCGTCCTCCGGGTCCTCGTCCTGCTGGTCTTCGTCGTCCTCGTCGGGGCCGGCGCCTTCCTCTACCTGAAGAGCCGGTAGACCCCGGGGCCCGGATCCCGCACCCGGCTGGGGGCGTCCTCTGCGAGCGGGCACCTCCCATCCGGTACGATCGGGACATGTCCGAGCCACGGCGTGGAGTGAGCCGGCTTGCGGCCTCCGCCGATCGCCGGCGGATCGCGGTCATCAGCCTGCGCGGGGTGATCGGCGGAGCGGTCAGGACCGACGAGACCCTGCGGACGCTCGGTGAGGCCCGTCGCAACCCGAGGGTGCGGGCCGTCCTCCTCGAGATCGACTCCCCCGGTGGCAGCGCGACCGAGTCCGAAGCCCTCTACCTGGGGGTGCGCCGGCTGGCACGCGAGAAACCGGTCGTCGCCTGGATTCGCAGCACCGGGGCATCCGGTGCCTACTTCGCCGCCTGCGGGGCCAGCCGCATCCTGGCCTTTCCCTCCGCAATCGTCGGCTCCATCGGGGTGATCTCGGTTCGGCCGGTCGCCGTCGAGGCCCTGCGCCGGCTCGGCGCCTCCGTGCAGGTCACCAAGACGGGGCCGTTCAAGGATCTGGGAGCCCCATGGCGTGAGCCCACCGATGCGGACCAGGGCAAGGAGCGGGCGCTCGTCGACGCCATCTTCCGCCGCTTCGCGGGAGCGGTGGCCGATGCTCGCGGTCTGGATGAGGCGCACCTCGCCCGGGTGACCACCGGAGAGGTCTGGCTCGGCACCGAGGCGGTGACCCTCGGTCTGGTCGATCGCGTCTGCGAGGACGAGGAGGGGGCCCTCCGGGAGGCCCAGCGGCTCGCTGGCCTGCCCCACCGCCGCATCGTGCGGATCGGCCCGCGCAAGAGCGTGCTGCAGCGCCTCGGGGTCCCCGGAGCGGGCATGGGACCGCCGGGGGTCCGCTGGATCGCCGAGATCGAGGGCTGGCTCCGGGCTCCGCGCGCAACCCTCTGATCTGAGGCCGGGCGAAGGTCGGAACCGGACTACTTCAATCGGACGGACGGGATCGACGACGACGGATGGTGCCCGTCGCCACGCCTGCCCCGAGCAGAGCCAGACCCCCGAGGGTCACCAGTACTCCGGCCCCGATAGAGGAGGACGTCCCCCCCGCACCTGAAGCCGGGACTGTGGCTGCGGCTGCAGAGGTCGCGGTGGGCGTGGCCGCAGCCGTGGCCGTGGGCGTGGCGGTCGGCAGTGATGCGGTCGTGATGCAGGCTGAAGCGTTGATGGTGTCGCTGATGAGGGTGACATCACCGGTGCTGGCCATCACCCGTCCGTCCACCGTCACCCCCGAGCCCAGGGTGATCGAGGTCGAGGCCATGACGGTGCCGGCGAAGGTGGACCCGTCGAGTGTCGCCGAGCTGCCCACCTGCCAGAACACGTTGCACGCCGACGCTCCATTGGTCAGCACGACCGTGCTGCTCGTCCCGGTGATCAGGCTCGATCCGGTTTGGAAGATGAACACCGCGCTGGCATTGCCCTGCGCGTTCAGGGTGAGCGTTCCGGTCAGAGTCAGCGCTCCATCCGAGGTCGTCTGGTACACCCCGGGGGCCAGGGTCAGCCCGGTGAGGTCGGCAGTCTCCGTCGTCGCCGGACCCTCCCCCGCCGCCTGGTCGTACGCCGTGGTGAGATCCGTCTGGGCTCCCAGCGCCACGCTATCAGCGGTGAAGGTGGTGTAGGGAGGTTCGACGAGTGGGGAGCCGGTGACCGCGGAACCCGGGTCGACGCCCACGTCCCCGGAGATGGTCGACGAGCCGGTGTTGGTGACCGTGGTGGCAGCCAGGACCGCGAAGGATGAGGCCGTTCCCAGATTCATCGTGGTGGCTGCCAGCGCAGCCAACCCACCAAAGGTCATCACGAGGGCCGTGGCTCCCACCGCCAATGCCGCCCCGACCCAGCGAGCCAGGCCTCCCGCGTGCGATACCGAACGGTTGCTGCGAGGGGTAGCCACTCAATGGCCTCCACGAATGGCTCAGGAAGACACGTTCCTGGTGCCTGGACCCTCGATGCTACGCGGCCGTCACCAATTTCCTCTGTACGCTGCCGGACTCCCCGTGAGGTCGGGAGGGGCGGCTGAGCGTTGCTCCTCCGATCTCTCATTCGGCCCGCGCAACCTTTATGCGTGGGCGCCGGTGTCAGCGGTGACGTACCTCGCCGTCACCTCTCGGATCGAAACACCCCAGCGGCGAAGATCGGCTCCATCGATTCGCGTGCGGCGCTGGCGATCTCCTCCGAGGCAAGTGAGGCCTGACCTGAAGCTACGGAGGTGACAGCAGTCCGCATCTGCCGGACGATCGCGGTGGGCAAGGACGCTGTCGGCAATCGAGCGTTCATGGGCAGCGGCTCGGACGGCCCTCCCAGCGGTAGCGCCGCCAGCGCATTCCAGAACTGTTGCGCTTCCCCTTGTTCAAGAAGGTGTGGGATCCGGAAACCCGCGCCACCGTCGGTACCCGCTGATCCCCACGACGATCGCCTCCGGCAACATTCACACGGGCTCGCCCGGGACCGGCCGACCTCACCTGGCCCGGGGTGACTCCGCGGCGCCGCCGAGGGCGGGCTTGCGGCCGGGCGTGTCCCCGATGGCCCCCTCTCGCGGGATGGAGAGGACCAGCCCCGCACCGATGAGTGCCTCGGCCAGCTCGTCGACCGCGTGCAGCCCGGTCTCCAGGTCCGAGGCGTCGAAGGGTCGCGTGGAGCGCCTCTCGCAGACCACGATGCCGGCGAGCCGCTCGGCGTCGACCACCGGGAGCAGGAGGTGCGAGGTGAGGTCGATGCCCCGGCGGCGCTGCGGGCGATGGGACGCGCTCTCGGTCCAGATGGCGCCGCGACGGCTCTTGCGCACCCGTGCCAGCAGCTCGGCGGGGACGGTCGAGCTGGTCGCCGTCGCATCCGGGGGGAGGGCCACGGCACGGTCGGCCGACACCGTCTGGGCCAATCGGGTCAGCCCGAGCCGCACCGCGGTGTCGATCGCGACTTGGCCCCAGATCGTCGGGGCGAGGCGGGTGCTCCGCCGGTTGGCCAGCCCGTTGGCGGCCATCCCCGCCGCGGCCGCCAGGGCGCCCGAGGCGACGACCGGCAGGCGGGTGAGGCAGAGCAGGGCAAAGACGGGGTACATCACCAGGAGGGTGGCGAGGAGAGCGCGGGTGAAGAAGCCGCGGACCCCGCCCGGCCGGCGCAGCCGGCGCTGATCGGCGAAGGTCCAGGTCCGGTTCCAGATCGTGTTCCAGGCGAAGCTGAGGGCGAAGGCGGGCAGGAACGCGAGCAGCGGAGGCAGCTTGCCCGGTGCCGCCAGCGCCCAGAGGGCGGGCAGGAAGAGGCCAAGGCCGGAGATGCCCACCACCGCGAACTTCCAGAGCCGCGCCGAGCCGTCGACTCGGAAGAAGAGGGACGCCAGGTGGCGGAGGAAGAGGACCCCCTGGCGGGCGCTCGCCTTGCTCGCCCCCGCCGCTCGCGCCTGGAAGCCGAGCGGCACGTCCACCACCCGCAGCCCCGGGACGCAGACGAGCAGCTCCAGGAGGATCTTGAAGCCGACCGGGCGGAACTCGATGCCGTCGATGAGGCGTCGCCGGCAGAGGAAGTACCCGGAGAGTGGGTCCGTGCTCTGGCGGGCCTCCTGGAAGAGTATCCGGGCCACCAGACCGGAGCCACGGCTGACCAGGTGACGGGTCAGCCCTGAGAGGCCTCCGGCGCTGCCGCCGGAAACGTAACGGCTGGCGACCACCAGGTCCGCGCCCGCCTCCGCCGCGGCAAGCATCGCGGGGATCAGCTCCGGTGGGTGCTGGAGATCGGCGTCCATGACGCAGACCAGATCGCCGTGTGCCATGTGGAGACCGGCGACGACGGCGGTGCTCAGCCCGCCGGCCCGCTCGGCGCCCCGGCGCAGCAGGCAGTGGACCTCGGGGTGCGCCGACTGGAGGGCGGCGAGCCGGTCGGGGGTTTCGTCGTCGCTGTCATCGACGAAACAGACCTCGGCGTCGATGCCGGCGAGCGCAGCTCCCAGTCGCGCCCAGAGTGCTCCGAGGCTCTCCGCCTCGTTGCGGGTCGGGATGACCACGGAGAGGTGGGGCACGGGACGTGCCGTCTGTTCGGTCATGCGTGCGAAGGATAGAGCGGGACTGAGTTGAGCGCCGCGGTCGGGGCGCGGCCGAGCGGTCTGAGATCGCCATTCCAGGGGGTCTCTGGCCTATCAGCCCAACAGTGGGAAGCGCCCGTGCAGCGCGCCCAGCCGGCGGCGATCGTCCTCGTCGAGCTCCATCCTCCCGGTGCCCTTCAGTGCGTAGGTCTCACCATCCCAGGCAGCGCCCAGGCCCGTCCCGGACAGGCCGTCGAGGGTCGCGCGCACGATCTCGAGGGCGGCCGGCGGAACAGGCGGTGGATGGTCGAGATTCACGGTGAGGTCGAGGTGGTGGAGCGCCGCCTCGACGGTGAGCGTTGCCAGGAAGTCCGGCACGGTGATCACGAGATGCTGGGTCTCCACCCGGCCCGAGGGTGGGGAGGCCGCTGCCGCACGCAGTGCCGCCTCCGAGGTCTCCGCCCAGATCTCGCCGATGAGCGAGGGGCGCCGGTAGGCGGCTGCGGATCGGCGAACGAACTCGGCATGTCGATTTGCCTCCTCGGTGCCCGGCTGGTAGAGGCGCCAGTAGGCGACGAAGTCGGTCGTCGCGCTCTCAACGGTCGGACTGGCGAACGCGACCAGCGCACGCTGCGGGTCCAGCAGGAGGTGGAAGACGACATCGCGGACGCTCCAGCCGTGGCACCGGCTCGGTCGTGCCCAGCCGTCCTCGGAGAGCGCCGACACCGTGGCGGTGACGGCTCGATATGTCTCCGTGAGAGCACCCAGGGCGGCGTGCCCGTCAGCAGCGTCCACCTGCCAATTCTCGCGCCGTGACGCGCGGAGCAGGAAGCAGCCGGCTCGCGTGCGGCTGTCAGTGGGCGGTGGCCTGCTCCGTGAGCGTCTCGTCCACGATGCGGAGCAACTTCGGCTTGGCGATGTACCCGACCACCCGATGAACCTGCCTGCCCCCCGAGAAGAGCAGGAGCGTCGGGACCGACATCACACCGAAGCGCTCGACGATCTCGGGATTCGCGTCCGAGTCCACCGTGACCACCCGGAGCCGGTCCTGACGCTCCCTGGCGACCTCGGCGAGTACCGGCGCCATCGCCCGGCAGGGCGGGCACCAGGAGGCTCCGAGCTCGACCAGGACGGGGGTGGTCGAGGCGACCACGTCGGCGGCGAAGCTGGCGTCGGTGACGGTGGCGATCATGAGGCGATCTCCAATGGCGGGCGGGTGGTGACGGCCTTGTAGGAGGCGCAGCTCGAGTACGTCCTCGGCGATGGGGGATCGACCTCCTCGGGGCCGAACCGCTTCCAGACCGCCTGGCGCGACGTGCCGAGCCGGTCCGCGATCTCGGCCCAGCTCATCCCTGCGGTCCGCGCCGCGAGCACCGTCCCCGCCCGCCGGCTCCCCACCAGACCGGCGATGGATCTCAAGGCAAGCAGCCGGTCCCCGGTCGGCAGCGTGTCGATCGCCTCCATCACGACGCGCACGGCGCCGTCGGCTCGGGCCGTCGAGGCGTGGTAGGGGAGAGGTGACGAGGCCATTCCGTCAACTATACCTGACATTCAGCTCGAGGTGCCATGCCCAGGGCCCCAGTTGGTCGCGGTCGGCGCACCCCTCTCCTCAGCGCGCCGTGACCGGACCGCGCGGCGAGACTATGCTCCCGTCATGGCAGATATCGAGATCACCCCCGACCACCTGATCGTCCACATCCGCGGCGCGGACAAGTTCCTCGCCCTCAAGAGCCAGCTCCAGGTTCCGCTGCAGCACATCGCCGGAGTGGAGGTCGCGCCGCCCGAGGCGCACGGGATCTACCACGGCATAAAGGCTGGCGGCAGCAACCTGCCCGGGGTGGTCACCGCGGGACGATTCCTCGAGCACGGTGAGTGGGCGTTCTGGGACGTCCACGACCCTGACAAGGCGATCGCCATCCGGCTCCATGACGAGCATTACGCCAAGCTGGTCATCGGCGTCGACGATCCCGCCGGCACGGTGGCCACGATCACCACTGCCATCCGGCACGTCTGAGGCGAGCGCCACTTCTTGACCCCGGGCGATCCCGGTACCAAGATGAGTCAGGACTCTGGACGGGTCTGGCACGGCGGCGTTTCGCCGATCACCGCAGGAGCGGAGGACCACTCATGGCCATTGCGGAACAGCTCGAGGTATCGGAAGCCCAGATCGCGGTGCACTGGCGGGAGGAGGAATACCTTCAGCCCCCGCCGCGTTTCGTCGGCCAGGCCAACGCGCACGACCCGGCGATCCTGGAACGCTTCGGGGAGGAGAATTTCCCCGAGTGCTTTCGGGAGTACGCCGATCTGCTGAGCTGGGACCAGTACTGGCACACCACCCTCGACAGCAGCAACCCGCCGTTCTGGAAGTGGTTCGTGGGTGGCCGGCTCAACGCCTCCTACAACTGCGTCGATCGCCACCTGGAAACGAGGGCAAACCAGGCGGCTCTGATCTGGGTGCCCGAGCCCGAGGCCGAGCTGACCCAGACGATCACCTACCGTGAGCTGTACCGGCGAGTCAACGAGTTCGCCGCCCTGCTCCGCGACTTCTGCGGTCTCAGGGCGGGCGACCGGATCACCCTGCACATGCCCATGGTCCCCGAGCTTCCGGTGGCGATGCTGGCCTGCGCCCGCCTCGGCATCGTCCACTCCGAGGTCTTCGGCGGCTTCAGTGGCGCCGCCTGCGGGGAGCGGATCGCCGACTCTCAGAGCCGGTTCCTGGTCACCATCGACGGCTACTACCGCAACGGCGACCTGGTCGATCACAAGGTCAAGGCGGACGAGGCCGTGATCCGCGCGGCGTCGCTGGGCCAGGAGGTCGACAAGGTGCTGGTCTTCCGGCGCCATGCCGGCGAGTACGCGTCCGCGACGCCGATGGTCGAGGGCCGCGACGTCTTCGTCGACGAGATCATCGGCGAGTACGAGCGCGCCGTGGTGCCGCCGACCTCGATGCCGGCGGAGGCCCCCCTCTTCCTGATGTACACGAGCGGTACCACCGGCCGTCCCAAGGGTGCGCAGCACTCCACCGGCGGCTACCTCGCCTACGTGGCCGGTACCTCCAAGTACTACCAGGACATCCACCCGGACGACACCTACTGGTGCATGGCCGACATCGGCTGGATCACCGGTCACTCGTACATCGTGTACGGGCCCCTGGCGCTGGGCACCACCAGCGTGCTCTACGAGGGCGTCCCGACCTATCCCGACCCCGGCCGGCCGTGGCGCATAGCCGAGCGCCTCGGGGTCACCATCTTCCACACGGCTCCGACATCGATCCGGATGCTGCGCAAGCTGGGGCCGGACGAGCCGGCCAAATACCAGTACCGCTTCAAGCACATGACCACGGTCGGCGAGCCGATCGAGCCCGACGTCTGGCGCTGGTACCACACCTCGGTGGGCAAGGGCGAGGCGGTGATCGTCGACACCTGGTGGCAGACCGAGACCGGGGGTTTCCTGGGCTCCACCCTCCCCGGGCTCCAGGGGATGAAGCCGGGCAGCTGCGGACCCGCCGCGCTGGGCATCTACCCGGTGATCTTCGACGAGGAGAGGAAGGTGGTCGAGCCTGGCAGCGGCAAGGCCGGCAACATCTGCATCCGCAACCCCTGGCCCGGGATCATGCAGACCATCTGGGGACAGCCGGAGCGCTTCGTCGAGGTCTACTACCGGAAGTACTGCAACGACCTGAAGAGCAAGGACTGGCACGACTGGCCGTATTTCGCCGGGGACGGCGCGCTCCAGGCCGCCGACGGCTACTTCCGGATCCTCGGAAGGGTCGATGACGTCATCAACGTCGCCGGCCACCGGCTGGGAACCAAGGAGCTGGAGTCCGCGGCCATCACCGTCAACGAGGTCGCCGAGGCGGCCGCGGTGCCGGTCATCGACGCGATGCGGGGCAAGGCGGTCGAGATGTACATCTCGCTCAAGCCCGGCTTCAAGCCGTCAGCGGAGCTGGAGGCGAAGGTGGTCAAGGCGATCGAGGTCGAGATCGGCAAGATCGCCCGTCCCACCAACGTCTGGATCGTCTCGGACATGCCCAAGACCCGCTCCGGGAAGATCATGCGCCGGGTCATCGCCGGCATCTCCAATTTCACCGACGTCGGCGACATCACCACACTCGCCAATCCGGAGGTGGTGGAGCAGATCAAGCACCACGTGCAGAGCGAGAAACTCTCCCGGGGTCAGGTGCCGCGGGAGCTGTCGGCCCAGGAGCAGAAGGATATCGAGGCCTTCGGCAAGGCCGAGTAGCCGGCGTCCCCACCGCACGGGGGACCGGGCGCGGCCCGGTCCCCCGGCGAGAGCGGAGCCCCCGTCAGCTGACGAAGGGGGACCCGGTCGGAAGCACCACCCTGTGCCACGTCGCGTTGACGACGTCCGCGAAGGAGGTGTAGAGCGCGGCGATGGCGGTCAGGAGGCCGAGGTACCCACCCAGGTTGATGAGCCCATCGGCGCTCGCGCCGAAGGTCTTGACGTTACCCGTGAACCAGCCGAGGGCGAGGACCACGAAGGTCAGGGTCAGCAGGACAAAGACGGTGGTGACCATCTTGGCCGCCCCCAACGACGCGATGGTCATGTAGGCGGTGAAGATGCCCCAGGCAAGCAGGTAGAGCCCGACCCAGCCCAGCCAGGCGTTCGGCGCTCCCGTGATGATGCCCCCCAGATAGAGCTGGACGAGCAGGAAGAAGCTGAACCAGAAGGCGCCGTAGCTGCAGAACGCGGTGCCCGCGAAGGTGTTGCCCCTCCGGAAGGCCCAGAGGCCGGCCACGAACTGGCCCAGGCCCCCAAACGCCACGGCCATCGAGAGCGTCGACCCGGTGAGGGGCACGATCGCGGCGTTGCCGAACCAACCGGCGTTGACGACGGACAGGATCAGGGTGGTGAGACCGAATCCGGCCAACCCCAGAGGGGCGGGATCGGCCAGCGCCACCTCCGTGGGTCTCGCGGCGGCTGGCCGCGGTTCGGCAGTGGTCATGGGTGTGCTGGTCATGGGCGGCTCTCCTCACAACTGAGCGTGCCGTGCGCGCGCTCCCCGCGACAATGTATCTCTGGAATCCGCGTCAGTCCATAGGTGCATTGGATTCCGCTGGCTGCGGATCGCTTTCCGCCGCCCGACCGCCCGGCGCAGGCGTGATGCACGCCGGTCGTGCCGGCGGAACCGCCCGTGCCATGTTCGACATCCGCGTGGCTGTTGCCCTCAGGCCATCGCCCGGCGGTATGCGCGGGTGCTCCACCAGATCGCGAGCAGCGCCGCGGCCGCGGTCACCCCGAAGCCCAGCGCGACGGTTCCCGTTGCCAGCCTTCCCGCTGCCAGCTGCCGTGCCGCCTCGACGGCGTAGTACATGGGGTTGGCATGGCCGAGCCCCTGAAGCCAGCCGGGGCCGAGGGAGAGCGGGAGCAGCACCCCCGAGAGCAGGGTGAGGGGGAGCTGGAGGCCGGTGATCACCGCGGCAAGGCTGCCGATCTGCTTGAGGGTGATGCCCAGGGCTGCGGAGCCGGCGGAGCACGCCGCCGTGAGCAGCGCCATCAGCACGACGAGCAGCGCCACTCCCGCCCAGTGGGCGTGGAAGCCGAAGGGGAGCGCGACGCACACGACGATGACCGCCGGCACGGCGAAGGTGATGACGTCGCGGACCACCGTCCCCAGGACGAGAGCCAGGCGGCTCGCCGGCGTGACCCGGAGTCTCTCGATGACACCGGTGTCCAGCTCGGCGATGACGATCCAGCCAGCGCCCATGCCCGCGCCGAAGGCCATCAGGGCGAGGATGCCGGGGACGAAGACGTCGAGGACACCACCTCTCGGGAACCCTGGGCCCCCGGCGAGTGAGGTCAGCAGCGGGGCGAAGAGGGCGAGGTAGAGGAGGGGCACACTGAGGCCCATGAACACCCAGATCGGTTGGCGGAGGGTCTCCAGCAGCCGCCGCCGGCTGAGCAGCGCCGTCTGCAGCAGAAAGCTCATCACGCCGCCTCCACCGCGCTCGGGCCACCCGCATCACGCAGCGAGCGGCCGGTCTCATGAAGGAACACGTCGTCCAGGGACGGTTCCTGGAGGCTCACCCGCTGCACCCCAACGCCGCCGGCGCGCAGACGGTCGAAGACGGCCGCCAGGCCGGCGGTCGGATCGGGGACGGTGACCCGGATGGTCGTACCCTCGAGGTGCGCCGCCGCCACCAGCGGATCGCGCTCCAGGTTGGCGATCAGCGATCCGAGCTCGCCGGCCCCGGGCCTCGGCGTGATGATCACCTCGGCCGGGTACCGCTGCTTGAGCTCCTCCGGAGTCCCCTCGGCAACCACCTGGCCGTTGTCGATGATGGCCACGCGTTCGCTGAGCTGGTCGGCCTCGTCCAGGTAGTGGGTGGTGAGCAGGATGGTGGTGCCGGCGTCGCGGAGGCCGCGCAGCTGTTCCCAGAGGTGCGCCCGGTTCTGCGGATCCAGGCCCAGGGTGGGCTCGTCGAGGAAGAGCACCTCGGGCCGGTGCATGATCCCGAGCGCCACCTCGAGCCTCCGCCGCTGGCCACCCGAGTAGCTGCGCACGATGCGGTGGCTGAAGCCGCCGAGGTCGAGCAGCTCGATGAGCTCGCCGCCGCGGCGCTTCGTGTCGGTGCTGGACATGCCGTACAGCCGGCCCTGGAGCAGCAGGTTCTCGCGCCCCGTGGCCTCCCGGTCGGCGCCCCCGAGCTGGCTGACGTAGCCGATCCGGCGCCGCACCGCGGCGGGGTGGCGGCGTACGTCGACCCCGGCGACCAGCGCCTCGCCGGAGTCCGCGGAGAGCAGAGTGGTGAGGATGCGCAGCGTGGTCGTCTTCCCCGCCCCGTTGGGTCCCAGGAAGCCGTAGATCCGGCCGGCCGCCACCCGGAGGTCCACGCCCCGCAGGGCCTCGACGCGCCCCCCCTTGCCGGGGAACGACTTGCGCAGGCCGGTCACGCGGACCGCAGCGTCACCCTCGGATTCCGTCCGGTGGGTCGTCCGCACGGCCGCTCCGCCGGTCACACCGCCTCCGGCTTGCGGAGCCGGACCTCCAGCGCCATCCCCTCGGTGGAGATCTCGCAGCTCGGGAACGCGCTCAGCGCCACCAGGGACCGGAAGCGGGCTGGCGAGTAGGCACGGCGGCGCAGGAACCTGGCGAGGATCAGCCGGGTCATGAAGGCGTTGACGCGGCTCAGCTTCATCCCCCGCACCTCGGCCGCAACGGCGGCGTCGGAGGCGTCCCGGTTCATGTCCTGGATCACCGCCAACCCGCCCGGAGAGAGCACGCGGTGCATCTCGTCGAGGGCGCTCACCGGCTGCTTGAAGTTCTTGAACGCCGCCTGGCAGACGACCAGGTCGAAGGCGTCTTTCTCGAAGGGCATGGCGGTGACGTCGCCCCGGCGGAGGTCGACGGACACCCCCGCCGCGCGGGCGCTCTCCGTGGCGATCTCCACCATGGTGCGGCTGATGTCCAGCCCCGTCACCCGGAGTGTTCCCGGCCGGGCCATCTCGACAGCCAGGTAGCCGGGGCCCGGCGCCACCTCGAGCACCGTGGCGTCCGCCCGCAGCCCGCTGGTCAGCCGTGCGGCATCCTGGCGGAAGACCTCCATCTGTGTCGCCGAGCCGCGCGTGCGCGCGTACCAGCGAGCCTGCCGTCCCTCCATCTCCGGAAGCTGGAATCGCCGGCGCGGGGCCGCGCTCATCGGAGGGCGGCGATGGGCAATGCCACCGCCAAGCCCAGAAGAGCGAGGAATGCGCCGAGGCCGGCCAGCAGGATGGCCAGGCCGACCGGCGAACCGAAGCCGTACCAGCGCCGGAAGATCACGAAGGGGTCCTCCTCACGGTTGCGCTCGTCGTCATTCATGCGAGATCTCCCTCGCGGGCGGATCGGGATCGATCCTGGCTGCCATACTTGCCACCGGTTGCACCTCTGTGACTGATATCTTATCTACTAAGTAAAACGTATACTAAGCAGATGCCGAACTCGGAGTCAACCCCCGCCCGAGCCGCCCTCCTCCGGCGCCTGGTCAGCGCCGTCCGCCGTCAGGTGGCCTGGACCGTCCTCCACAACCAGACCATCGCCGACCGTCTGGGGGTGGGGGTCACCGACCTCCACTGCGTCAACCTCCTCGACATCGAGGGGCCGATGACCGCCGGCCGGCTGGCCGAGCTGATGGGCCTCACCACCGGCGCGGTGACGGGGGTGCTCGACCGCCTGGAGCGCGCCGGCGCGCTCCGCCGGGAGGCCGACCCCGCCGACCGGCGACGGGTCGTCGCCCGGCTGGTTCCCGAGGGCATGGAGCGGGTGAGGGCGGCCTACGCCGCCGTCGGCTCCGAGGTCGAGGACCTCTACGCCGGCTACGACGATGCCCAGCTCGCCTTTCTCGTGGAGTACGCCGAGCGCAACGCGGAGCTGACCCGGCGGATCACCACGGAGATGCGCCTCCGCGACCAGGGCGGCGCCCGGGAGTCCGAGGGCCGCCTCTCCACGCCGCGCGGGGACGTGACCTCCGGCCGCCTGGAGATCGTCGCCAGCGTGGTCCGGATGCGGATCTGCTCGGACCGCGAGATGCCCGACCTCTACCGGGCGAGCTTCGAGCGGCGCGCTCCGCGGATCCGGGTGAGCGCAGGGACGGTGAACCTCACCTTCCCCGGGCTCTGGCACGCCGGGACGGGACGCGGGCAGGTCACCCTCAGCGGAGTCATTCCCTGGGCGCTGGACATCCGGGGAGGTGCGGCGGACATGGACCTGGAGCTCTCCACCCTCGCCCTCGCCGAGATGACCATGACCGGGGGCGCCAGCAAGGTGGACTTCCGCCTCTCCCGCCCGGTGGGCACGGTGCCCCTGCGCATCCGGGGCGGCGCCAGCCGGGTGACCATCCGCCGCCCCGCGGGCGTGCCGGTGCGGGTGAGGGTCAGTGGAGGGCTCTCCCGGCTCACCCTCGACGCCCAGCGGTTGGCGTCCAGCGGTGCCGGCACCGTCCGTGACACCCCGGGCTACGAGGCGTCAGTCGACCGCTACGAGCTCTCCGTGGAGGGCGGCGCCAGCCGCATCACCGTCCAACAGGCCTGACGGGGCGCCGCCCTCCACGTCTCGCCGTGGGGAAGGTGATGCGCTATACTAATAAGGTCATTCTGACCTAAACTCCGCAAGCCCAGGCTCTCGCGCACGGATTCCCCTCAAGGAGCTTACTGGAGACCCACCCGTGGCCCTCGCCCTCGCCGACCTCGCCAGCCCCGTCTCTGACCTGATCCCGAGGATCGAGCGTCTGCGCCAGGAGCGCAACGCGGTGATCCTCGCGCACAACTACCAGCTCCCCGAGGTGCAGGACATCGCCGACTTCGTCGGTGATTCGCTCAACCTCTCGCGCCAGGCCGCCGAGACCGATGCCGACGTGATCGTCTTCTGCGGGGTCCACTTCATGGCCGAGACGGCCGCCATCCTCTCCCCTCGGAGGACCGTCCTCCTGCCCGACCTCGAGGCCGGGTGCTCGCTGGCTGACACCATCACCGCCGATCAGCTGCGCGCCTGGAAGGCCCAGCACCCGGGCGCGGTGGTGGTCTCCTACGTGAACACCTCCGCCGAGGTCAAGGCCGAATCCGACTACTGCTGCACCTCGTCCAACGCCGAGGCGGTGATCCGGGCCATCCCCGAGGACACCGAGATCCTCTTCTGTCCCGACATGTTCCTGGGCGCTCACCTGGAGAGGGTGACCGGACGCCGGATGCAGGTCTGGATGGGCGAGTGTCACGTCCACGCCGGCATCGATCCCGACGACCTGGAGGCGGCCCGCCGCCGCCACCCGGACGCCGAGCTGCTCCTGCATCCCGAATGCGGCTGCACCTCCGCGACCCTCTACCGCCTCGGCCATGGCGACTACCAGGGTTCGAGCTGCGTGGTCGCCTCCACCGAGGGGATGGTCCGCAGGGCGGTCGAGTCGCCCGCCACCACCTTCATCGTCGCGACCGAGGTGGGCATCCTTCACAGGATGAATCTGCTGGCCCCGGGCAAGCGCTTCCTGCCGGCGTCAGAGGACGCGGTCTGCCCCTACATGAAGAAGATCACCCTGGAGAAGATCGCGGGCTGCCTGCAGCGGATGGAGCCCCGGGTCAGCGTGCCGGAGCCGATCGCCTCGCGGGCTCGCCGGGCCCTGGACCGGATGGTGGCCATCGCCCCGTAGCCAGCGCCGGGGGCTGGGCCTCCCGATCGGCCCGGTGACGCGAGGCCCCGCCCGGTTATGCTCGGCGCCGAAATCGATGCACGAGCACTTCACCAACCTCTACGATCGTGACCGCTGGCGCCGGTATGGGTACTCGCTGACGGCCGTCGGTGTGCTCTGCGTGGTGCTGGCTGCCGTCTTCGAGTCCCGGAAGCAGGAGGGGGCGGGGCAGGTCTGGCTCATCTCTGCGGCGCTGACCCTCGGGCTGGCCATCTCGCTCTGGATGCGCCAGCGCTACAGCTACGCGCGGCTCGACGGCGAGCAGCTCTTCTTCCGCTACCTGACGGTGACCGTGCGCATCGACCTCGTCGAGGTCCGCCGGGCTCGGATCGCGAAGCTCGCCTCCGCGGTCCAGGGACGGGCCCGGACGCCCAAGGGCCTCGCCGGTGTCGACGCCCTCGTGCTCCAGCTCCGCCACCCTGACACCGCCCGCCTGCGCCGCCTCCTGACCCGCCGGTGCGTCTTCGAAGAGGAGCTGGTGATCCCGCTTGCCGGAGCCGCCGTGCTCCAGCGCCAGATCGAGGCGGCACTCTCCCCGCGCCGGCACGTCGAGGGCGCTGAGAGCCGCCCGAACCGGTCGCGGCGGAGGAACCGGCGGCGATGACCGAGGAGCCCCCGCCCGGGGTGCCCCCGGACGCCACCGGTGACAGCGCGTCGCCGGTACCGTCCGTCGAGGAGCCGGCAGGGGTCCCGGTGCCCGGCGCGCCCGCGTTCATGGGGACCGACGATCGCCCTCTGGTGAGGGCCGGTCTGCGCGGGTTCCTCGACCTCACCCGCGTCGACGTCGCCCTGGTCATCGGCCTCACCCTGCTCGCCTTCCTGCTCCGCTGGGGCAGCCCGATCCTGCCCAACTTCCTGGGTGGCAACGCGACGTCGGTGCCGGCCATCCAGATCCTCGGCGCCGGCAACGCCTACAACAGCGACCGGAGCGCCTGCCAGGAGGTGGCCGTCGGCAAGAAGACCATCAAGGCCTGCGGCCAGGTCTTCGACGAGGTGTACTTCCCGACCGACGCCGCCGACGACCTCCACTCTCCGGCGATCAGCTACTTCGACCCCGAACCCCCCCTGGTCAAGCTGCTGATGACCCCGTCGATCGCCATCCTGGGCTTCAACACCTGGGGGTGGCGGATGACGGCGGTGCTGACCGGCAGCCTGCTCTGCGGACTGATGTACCTGATCGCGCTGCGGCTTCGCCGCGATCGCTTCTTCGCCATCGTCGCCTCGCTGCTCGTCTGCCTCGACGGGCTGGCCTTCGTGGAGTCCCGGCTGGGCCTCCTGGACATCCCGGCGATCTTCTTCACCGCGCTCGCCTGGTACCTGTTCCTCCTCCACTGGCAGGCGAGGACGCGCCGGCAATGGCGGGTCACCCTCTACCTCATGGCCGCCGGTCTGGGGCTCGCATTCGCCGCCAAACTGACCGCCGTCGCTCCCCTCATCGTGATCGCCGGGCTGGTCTTCCTCCGATGGGTCGCCCCCTACGCAGCCGGGGTCCTCCCCGCGCTCCGGCGGTTGACCGGGCCGCGCCGCCACGAGACCGTGCTCTGGAGAGAGGCGGCGGGGTCGAGGGCGTGGCTTCACTACGCCGCCGGTCTCGCCCTGGTGGTGGTGATCTTCTGTGCCAGCTGGTCGCGCTATCTCACCATCTATCACGACGACGTCTATCAGTTCGTCTCCTGCAATCCCAGCGTCTCGGGCTTGACCACCGCCCCCTATCCCAACCAGGTCAAGATCCTCCAGGTCCCGGTGTCGACGGTGGACGGCATCACCGTCCCCAACCCGGTGGAGGCGATCTCCAACATCATCGCCATCAACGAGGCGAGCCTCCGCTACCAGGAGCTCGAGTGCCACGGACATCCCTACGCGTCCCGCTGGTACACGTGGCCGATCATGGAGCACCCGGTGCTGATGTACTACCAGAGCGCTCCACTTCTCGACGCCCCCAGTGTCACGGGCACCGGTGTCATCACCAACATGGGCAACCCGGCCGTGTGGTGGTTCGGCATCCTCGCCCTGCTCTTCTGTGTGTGGCGGATGATGGCCGGCGCGAAGTGGTTCCGCGTCTGCGTCGGCGCGCTCATGGTGGCGTCGCTCGTGACCATGATCCTCACCTTCCACGCCGCCGAACCGGGCATCGATCCCATCACCGGCACCCAGCCCGGCCCCCTCGGTCCGGTGGGCCCGTTCTTCTACCTCGGCTTCCTGGGCGTCGGGGTCTTCTGCGCGTGTGCGGGCGTCTTCGCGGTCGTCTCACGCCGTTTCGTGCCCGCCTTCATCGTCCTCGGCTACATCGCCTCGTGGATGATGTGGGTTCCGGGCAACAAGGCGCGCGTCCTCTTCTTCTACCACGCCCTGGGGATGTTGATCTTCATCGCCCTGGGCCTCGCCTACGCTCTTGCCGCGCTGCGCCACGTCCGCTTCTTCGCCGCCGGCAGATGGTGGTCGCTGGCCCCGCTCGCCTACGCGGGAGTGGCGGCGGTGGTGGCCGCCTTCATCTTCTTCTACCCGGTCTGGACCGCCATCCCGCTGACCACCCCGGACCAGCAGATGCGCCTGTGGGTGGACGCCTGGTAGGGCTATGACCGGTGCGGGGAGCCCTGCGCTCCAGCCGCCGCTCGGGGTCACCAGGTGACGGGGCCGGGGAGCGTCGCGCTCCTCCTGTTGCTCGCCGTCCTCGCTGCCGCCTCCGGGTTCGCCGCGCTCGGCACGGTGGGCACCCCGCTCCGGCTCGGCGAGCGGATCGCCATCGCGGTGATCGTCGCCTTCGCGCTCGACGCCACGGTCTGCTTCCTTCTCAGCCTCGGTTTCGGCCTCGGCCCGGCGTCGATCCTCCTGGCGCCGGTTCTGGTCGGAGGGGTGTCGCTGCTGCTCGCCCGGCAGCTCCAGATCAGCGTGGTCGCCACCTGGCAGGCCTCCCTCGAGGACGCGCGAGGCCGGTCGCGGGGCACCCTCGCCGTGGGGGTCATCGCCGTGGTCGCGGCGGTGGCATTCGCTCTCCTGCTCTCCCGGGCCATGTTCCAGGACGGCGCCGGCGATCTGGTCACCGGGTACTGGATCCCCGACTGGGGGCAGCACCTGATCACTGCATCCAGCTTCAGCACCGCCCAGAACTTCCCGCCCCAGAACCCGATCATGAGCGGCACCCCGCTCTATTACCCCTTCCTGCCCGACTTCACCTCCGGGATGCTGATGCGCCTCGGACTCGGCGACGGTCCATCGCTCTGGCTGCCCCAGGTGATCCTCGCCGTGATGCTGGTGGTCCTGGTGGTGAGCTTCGCCGAGCGGCTGGGCGCACGCATGTCGGTGGGTGTGCTCGCCATCCTGATCTGCTTCCTGGGTGGGGGGCTCGGCTTCGTGGGCGCCCTCCACGACGCCTGCACCCAAGCCAGCTACACCTCTGCGGAATGCAGCGCTGGCTACGTCATCGCCCACCCGGCCGAGGGCCTTGGCATCACCGCCGGGACCTTCCACGCCCTTCCCGGGCTGGTCGCCGATCAGCCCACCAGCTTCGACGGCATGACCTCGACGCCCAACTCGGGGCACCCCGTCTTCTCCGATCAGGAGTGGTACACGCCGCTCTTCGCGTGGTGGCTGCCCCAGCGCACCCTGATGGAGGGCTTCGACGTCGTGGTGGCGTCCCTGGTGCTCCTCCTCGCTGTCTTCGAGCGGGCCCGAGCGCGGCTCTTCGACGTCGGCGTGGCCGGGCTGCTGGTCGGGCTCCTCCCCATCATCCACGTCCAGAGCCTCCTGGCCATCGCCGTCATCGCCGTGGGCCTGGCGGCGATGCGATGGCGTCGCGCCTGGCTGCTCTTCGCCGGCGTGGCGGCGGTGGTGGCCGCTCCGAGGGTGATCCAGCTCATGCTCGCGCCGCACGGCTCCGCCGCCCTCGCCAACCAGTACCCCTGGTTTGAGCCGGGCTGGATGTCGGGTGCGGTCGACTCCGCCGCCCTCGGACACGCGGTCACCCTCTCCGCGATCGGGGGCGCGATCGGTGACACCCTGCGCCTTCCCTTCAGCGGAACCTGGTGGGGGTTCTGGTGGATCAACCTCGGGGTGGCGGCGCCGCTCTGCCTGGCGGTGGTGCTGCTGGCCCTCGCCCGGAAGTTGGGGAGAGGTGCGGTGCGCGAGGCGGCCGGCCGCGTCCTCGGCGTCTTCCCGCCCGCCCTTCTGCGCCTCCTCCTCGCCTGCATCCCCATCTTCGTCCTCTGCAACATCGTCGTCTTCCAGAGCTGGGACTGGGACAACACCAAGCTGCTCGTCTACTGGTACCTGGGGGTCGCCCTGGCGGTGTCCGCGATCACGGTCTGGCTCTGGGTGGGGTGGTGGCGGCGCATCCTCGCCGTCCTTCTCGCCGGCAGCGTGCTGGCGACCGGGACCCTGGCACTTCTGCGGCTCCTGCCCTACGAGGCGCCGTCCGCGTCGGTCGCAGGTCCCTACGTCGTCGTTCCCTCGAACGACATGGCGATGGTGGCCGCCCTCGACGCGAACACCGCTCCCCATGCCGTCTTCCTGGTGTCGGGGAGCACCGAGGACTTCTTCGACCCCATCCCGCTGCTCACCGGACGGCCGGTGGTGATGGGGTACTACCCCTGGCTGTGGAGCTATGGGTTGGACTACGGGCAGCGCCTGGCCGACGTCACGATCGCCACCTCAGGCTGTGGGACCACCTCCCTCCGCGGCTGCGAGCCCATCCTCCAGATCCTCCATCGCTATGACATCAGCTACGTCGAGGTGAACCCGACCTTCACCCCGGCCGGGGTCAGCTGGTGGTCGGCGCAGCGGCTCCCGGTCACCGCGTCGGCCCCGGGCATCACCGTCTACGACGTGCGCGGGGTCTGATGAGCGGCCCCCCGGTCGTGAGCGCCCGTCTCGTGCATCCCACGGTCGTCGACGCCCACGTTCATCTCATCCCCGACCGGGTGCGGCGCGACCCGGCCGCGCTCGCCGCCAGCGACCTCTGGTTCGCCGCCTGTCATGCGGGGGAGCGGAGGCTCGCCGGCGAGGACGACCTGCTCCGTCACCTGGACGAGGAGCGGATCGACCGTGCCGTGGTGTTCACCTGGCCCTTCGCCGACCCTCGGCTCTGTGCCGAGGCCAACGACTGGGTGGCCGCTCTGCAGCGCCGTCATCCCGGCCGGATCGCCGGCTGCGGCGTCGTCCAGCCCGCCGACCCGGGTGCCGCCGAGGAGCTGCGCCGCTGCGCCCGGCTCGGGCTTCGTGGCGTCGGGGAGCTCAATGCCGACGCCCAGGGATTCGCCCTCGACGGGGACGAGCTGCCGCGCCTGGCCGCAGTCTCCGCCGGGCTCGACCTCCCCTGGACGATCCACTGCAGCGAGCCGGTCGGGCACGCCTACCCAGGAAAGGGGACGGCGACCCCGGAGCGGCTGGTCCGCTTCCTCGAGCGCAGCGGGGGTCTTCGGGTGGTCGCCGCCCACCTCGGCGGCGGGCTGCCCCTCTACGCCCACATGCCCGAGGTCAGGGAGCTGTGCAGGCGGGTCTGGTTCGACACGGCGGCTCTGCCCCACCTCTACCGCCCCAGCGCGCTGCGCGCGGTGGCCACCCTGGTGGGCGCCGACCGGCTCCTGCTCGGCACCGACTTCCCCCTGCTCGGGCTGGCCCGCTACCGCCGCGCCCTGGACGAGGCCGGGCTCGACGAGACCGAGCGGGAGCTCGTTCTCGGAGGCAGCGCCGCCGCGGTCTGGAGCTGGTGAACGGTCAGCGCCCGCCGCTGACGTCCAGGATGGCTCCGGTGGTGTAGGGGGACTCGTCACCGAGGAGCCAGACGATGGCCGCGGCCACCTCCTCGGCGCGGCCGGCCCGCAGCACCGGGATCGTCGGCGCGAGCCGTGCCGCCCGGTCCGGTTGGCCACCGCTGGCGTGAATCCCGGTGTCGACGATGCCGGGACGGACGGCGTTGACGCGGATCTGTTCGGCGGCGACCTCGCGGGCCAGACCGAGGGTGAAGGTGTCCACCGCTCCCTTGCTCGCCGCGTAGTCGACATACTCCCCGGGCGCGCCCAGACGGCTGGCGGCGGAGGAGACGGTCACGATCGCGCCCCCGCCCCCCCCGTGGCGCGTCGACATCCGCCGCACCGCCTCGCGTGCCGTGAGCATGACCCCCAGGACATTGACCTCCAGCAGGCGTCGTATCCGGTCGGCGCCCATCTCGTCGAGGCGGGCGCGGAGTTCGACGATGCCGGCGTTGGCGACGGTGGCGGTGACCCGCCCCATCTCGTCCGCGGCGGCGAACAGCTCCGCCACATCCGGTTCGGCGCCGACGTCAGCCCGCACCGCTCGCCCTCCGACCTCCCGGGCGACCGCCTCGGCCGCGGCCCGGTCCGCGTGCCAGGAGAGGCAGACCTGCCATCCCGCGCCAGCCACCCGGCGGGCCGTGGCGGCGCCGATCCCACGGCCGCCCCCGGTGATCACGCAGACGCCGCGGTCCATCGGAGCGGGCGCCGGGATGGCTACCCCGCCGCCTGCGCCTTGACCTCGGCGACCAGCTTGGTCAGCGAGTCCTTGGCGTCGCCGAACAGCATCAGGGTGTTGTCGTGGTAGAAGAGCGCGTTCTCGATGCCGGCGAAGCCGGGCCTCATGCTGCGCTTCAGCACCACCACCGTCTTGGCCTGGTCGGCGCGGAGGATGGGCATGCCGTAGATGGGACTGGAGGGATCGTTGAGGGCGGCAGGGTTGACGACGTCGTTGGCCCCGATCACCACGGCGACGTCGGTGCGCGAGAACTCGGGGTTGACCTGGTCCATCTCCTTGAGCTCGTCGTAGGGGACGTCGGCCTCGGCGAGCAGGACGTTCATGTGCCCGGGCATCCGGCCGGCGACGGGGTGAATGGCGTAGAGGACCCGGACCCCACGCTGCTTGAGCTGGTCGGCGAGCTCCTTGACCTCGTGCTGGGCCCGGGCCACGGCCAGGCCATAGCCGGGGACGAAGATCACCTGCTGGGAGTAGGCGAGCAGGACGGCGAGATCCTCGGCGCTGGTCGGGCGGATGGTCTTCCCCGGCGGAAGCGCCGCCCCGGCGGACCCCCCCTCCGCTGCCTTGCCGAAGGCGCCAAAGAGGACGTTGGCGAGCGAGCGGTTCATGGCCCGGCTCATCAGCAGGGTGAGGATCGAGCCCGACGCCCCGACCAGAGCGCCGGCCACCACCAGCGCGTAGTTGCCGATCACGAACCCGGTCACGGCGGCCGCCGTCCCGGTGAACGAGTTCAGCAACGAGATGATCACCGGCATGTCGGCGCCGCCCACCGGGAGGACGCCGATCACCCCGAGCAGCAGCGCGCCGGCGACGAAGGCGATCATCAGGTCGGTGTTGCCCCCGCCGATGGTGATCGCGATGCCGACCCCCACCAGGGCGCCCAGCACCAGGAGGTTGATCTCGTGCTGGAACGGCCAGGTGATGGGGGTGCCCCGCATCCACTCCTGGAGCTTGGCGAAGGCGATCAGGCTGCCGCTGAAGCTGATGCCCCCGATCAGGCAGCTGAGCAGGATGGTCACCGAGTCGATGGTGTCGAGGCTCTGGTGGGCGGCGGTGATGCCGTGGTAGTCGCCCAGGGCGATCAGCGCCGCGGCGCCCGCGCCCATGCCGTTGAAGAGCGCCACCATCTGGGGCATCGCGGTCATCGCCACCTTGCGCGACGCCACCACCCCGATCACGCCGCCGACCACCACCGCGGGGATGATGTACTGCCAGCCGCTGTGGAAGTTGCCGAGCGTGATCCCGATGGCGAGCAGCATGCCGGCCCCGGCAACGCGGTTGCCCATATGGGCGGTCCGTGGCGAGGTCAGCATCTTGATGCCGCGGATGAAGCAGACGATCGCGACCAGGTAGCCGAGGATGACCCAGTCGGGGGGCAGGCTCACCTGCATCAGGCCTTCTCCTCGGGAGGCGCCGCAGCCGCCGGCGGCTCCGGGCCCGGGCGGGCCGGGGGCCGGCCGCTGCCCTTGAACATGCCGAGCATGCGGTCGGTGACCACCCAGCCGCCGACGACGTTGAGGGTGCCCAGGAAGATGGCGGCCACCGCAATCACCGCGGCCAGGGCGCCGTGCGCCGTGGCGGCGATGGTGATCGCGCCGATGACCACGATGCCGTGGATGAAGTTGGTCCCCGACATCAGCGGGGTGTGGAGCAGCGAGGGAACCTTGCTGATCAGCTCGATGCCCAGGAAGACGGCGAGCACGAAGATGAAGAAGCCGATCAGGACGAGGTCGGTCTGGGACATGCTGCTCCTAGGCGGCCGGCTCGGTCCGGGGGGCGGCGGCGCCGCGGAGCGCGCGCTGGTAGACGACGCAGGTTGCGCCGAGGATCTCGTCGTCCAGGTCGTCACGCACCTTGCCGTCGCGGACCAGGTGGAGGAGGAACTTCGCGATGTTGCCGGAGAAGAGCTGGCTGGTGTCGGTGGCCATCCGGCTGGCGAGGTCGGTCTGGCCGCAGATCCTCACCCCCGAGACCTCCACCTCCTCGCCCGGCTTGGTCAGCTCGCAGTTGCCGCCGCCCTCGGCGGCGAGGTCCACGATCACTGAGCCTGGTCGCATCGCGGCCACCATCTCGGCGCTGATCAGCCGAGGGGCATCACGGCCGGCGATAAGGGCGGTGGTGATGACGCAGTCGGCGTCGGCGACGTGGCGACTCAGGATCTCACGTTCGCGTTCCTCGGCTTCGCCGCTCAGCTGGGCGGCGTAGCCCGTGCCGGTCTCGGCCGCCTCCACCCCGATGTCGATGAAGCGGGCACCGAGGCTCTCCACCTGCTCGCGCACCACAGGGCGGACGTCGAATGCCTCGACCACCGCGCCCAGACGGCGGGCGGTGGCGATGGCCTGCAGGCCGGCCACCCCGGCGCCCACCACCAGGACGCGTGCTGGGCGCACGGTGCCAGCCGCGGTCATCAGAAGCGGCATGAAGCGAGGCAGGCGGACGGCCGCCATCAGCACCCCGTGGTAGCCGGCCGCGCTCGCCATCGAGGAGAGCACGTCCATCTCCTGGGCTCGGCTGATCCGGGGCAGGAGCTCGAGGCTGTGGACGTCCACCCCCCGCTTGGCGAGGCGCTCGAGGAGGGCGAGATTGGAGGTCGCCCGGAGCAGGCCCACCAGGGTGGAGCCCTTGGCGAGCTGCTTGACCTCCTCGTCGGAGGGGAGGCTGACGTGGAGGACCACGTCCGCGTCCGCGAGGAGCTTCTTCAGGTCGGCGACCACCGCGGCACCGGCCTCCGTGTAGGCGGCGTCGGGGTACCCTGCCCCCGCGCCCGCCCCCGCCTCCACCGCAACCTGGAGGCCCGCGGCAAGCAGCGCCCGGAGTGTGGCGGGGACCAGGGCCACTCGCCGCTCGCCGGGCTGGCGCTCACGGGGCACGGCGAGCCGCACCGGAGCCGACCCCGTTCGATCGGAAGCTTCGGTCATCGCCAGTGATGGTAGCGATGGCGGTCACCATCGCGTCGCGGTGTGCGGGGCGGCGCCTCAGGGGCGAGCGCCCTTTCCCAGACTGGAACGCCGACGGCGCTCGGATCCCATTCCGGGACGGTGCCGCGGCGTCGCTCGCCCGGCTTCAGCCGGCGGCCACCCGATCCGGTGCGACGGGGTGCCGAGGCTCCGCCGGCCCGGTCAGCTGGCGGTGGCCGACGATGCCGGCTTCCGCCGACCATGCCGGAGGGATCGGGTGGGGGGTGCGGGTCACGTCTCCACACGCATAGCACCGGCTGATCACCTCCTCGGAGGTCGACGCCACCAGCCGGGACTCGTGCCCGCAGGCAACACAGACCGTCAAACGGGTGGAGATCAGCTTTGCACCAGCCATGGAACTGCCTCGCCACGAAGAGCCCAGCCGAGTCTCGTGGTGTCCCTCGACGCCTCCCCACGGTACGCCGATGGTCCCTCGTTGTCATGCTCTGAGTATTAACCCCTGGATGCGGAATGGTCATGGTTCCGGCCCTCGGTCATGCCCGAGACAGCCGGTTCAGGGTTGGGACGCCAGGTTCACGGTTGGGACACCCGTTCAGGGCGGAAACGCCCCTCACCCCCGGAAACCACGTGGAGGCCGCATGCTGACCGGTGACAGGACACGGAGGTCGCATGTTCACCCCTGAGAACCTCGAGGTGGTGATGGTCTCCTTCGAGGGGCCGGACCAGTACAGCCTCGCCGGCGGGCTCGGCGTCCGGGCTCGCGAGCTGACTCGCGCCTTCGCCGCGGCCGGGTTCATCACCACGCTGGTCTTCGTCGGCGATCCTGGCCGGACCCCGGAGGAGACCTGTGCGGGTGTCCGGCTCATCCGCTGGTGTCAGGAGGTGAGCGCCGGCTGCCCGAGCGGTGTCTACGAGGGCGAGAGGGCGAAGGTGGAGGTGCTCGTCCGCACCCTGCCCGACGCCCTCATCGAGCGCGTGATCGCTCCCGCGGTCGGTCGCAACCGGGTGGTCGCCGTCCTCTGTGAGGAGTGGCACACCGCGGCCTTCTGCCGCAGGCTGAGTGACCGGCTCCACGCCATGGGGCTGCGCCGCCACGCCGTCCTGCTCTGGAATGCGAACAACCGCTTCGGCTGGGAGGAGATCGACTGGCGGGCGCTGGGCTACGTGGCCTCGACGACCACGGTGAGCCGCTATATGAAGCAGCTCATGCTCGGCCGCGGGGTCAATCCGGTGGTCATCCCCAACGGCATCCCCGAGAGTGCCCTGGAGCCCCCCGATGCGGCGGCGGTCGCCGCCATCAGGAGCGCTGCCGGGACGCCCTGCCTCGCCTTCAAGATCGGGCGCTTCACCCCTGACAAGGGCTGGACCCAGGCCATCGACGCCATCGCCGAGCTGCGGGCCGAGGGTCTGCCCGCCCGCATCCTGATGCGGGGAGGCATCGAGCCCTATGGCGCCGAGGTGCTGGGGCGGGCTCGCCACCACGGGCTCTCGGTCTGCGATTGGTTCGAGCCCGTCGACGACGCGGGTGGCGTGGTCCGCGCCCTGTCAGAGAGCCGGGGGGCCGCGGTCGTCAACCTCTGCCGCTTCCTCCCTGAGGCCGTGATCCCGGAGATCGACCTGGCCGCGACCGCGGTCCTTGCCAACTCGGGGCATGAACCCTTCGGCCTGGTGGGCCTGGAGGCGATGGCCGCGGGCGGCGTCGCCGTGGTCGGAGCCACCGGCGAGGAGTACGCCCGCCCCTACGGCAACGCCATCGTCATCGAAACCGACGACGGCGCCGAGGTGGCCGCGGCTCTGCGGGGGCTGGTGGACCGCCCCGCCCTCGCCCGCCGGCTGCGCCGCGAGGCCCGGCACGACGCCCGGGACTTCACCTGGCCGGCGGTGATCGAGGGCCTGCTCGAGCGTCTCCGGTACATGTCCTTCCACCAGCAGGTGCTCACGCCGTCCCCAGGCACTAGGCTGAGATCGTGAAAGCCGTCGTCATGGCCGGAGGCGAGGGCACGCGGCTCCGGCCGCTCAGCAGCCAGTCCCCCAAACCGATGGTGCCGGTGGTGGGCACACCGGTGATCGAGCACAACCTCAGGCTGCTCCGGGACCACGGCATCACCGAGGTCGTGATCACTCTTCACCACCTTGGAGCCGATATCCGCAACCAGCTCGGGGACGGATCGGACCTCGATATGACCATCGACTACGTGGTCGAGGAACGCCCCCTCGGGACCGCGGGCAGCGTCCGCAACGCCGCCCACCTCCTCGAGGACACCTTCCTGATCATGAGCGGTGACTGCCTGACCGACATCGACCTCTCCTGGGTCATCACCCAGCACCGTGAGCGGGGCGCGCTCGCCTCCATCGTCCTCACCTCGGTCCCCAACCCGCTCGAGTACGGAGTGGTGATCACCGGCGCCGATTCGAAGGTGGAGCGCTTCCTCGAGAAACCATCGTGGGGCGAGGTGTTCTCCGACCAGGTCAACACCGGGATGTACGTGATCGAGCCGGAGGTGCTCGAGCGGATCCAGCCGGGCGCCAACGCCGACTGGTCGCAGGACGTCTTCCCGGGGATGCTGGAGCGGCAGGAGCCTCTCTTCGGTTTCGTCTCCGACGGCTACTGGTGCGACATCGGCAACATTCCCTCCTTCCTCCAGGCCAACTGGGACGCCCTGGCCGGCCGGGTTCGCTGCCACATCCCGGGGCACCGGGAGGGGGACGTCTGGATGGGCCAGGACGTGGAGATCGGGATGGGGGCCGTCATCGAGGGGGCGGCGTTCCTCGGTGACGAGGTCAAGCTCAAACCGGGCACTCACCTCACCGGGCCCGTGATCATCGACAAGTATTCGGTCATCGACGAGAACGCCCGGGTCGTCAACTCGGTGATCTGGCCTCACGCCTACATCGGGGAGGGGTGCCGGCTCCGTCAGGCGGTTGTCGGGCGCGGCGTCACCATCAAGAACAACACGGTGGTGGAGGAGGGCGCCGTCATCGGTGACGACTGCGTCATCGGTCAGGGCTCCCGGATCCAGGCCGGCATCCGGATCTGGCCGCACAAGGAGATCGAGCCCGGCTCGACGGTCAACGAGTCGGTGGTGTGGGCCGGGGAGTGGCGGCGCGGACTCTTCTCGTCGTCGGGGATGACCGGCCTGATCAATGTCGAGCTGACCCCGGAGTTCTGCGCCCGCCTCGGGGCGGCCTTCGCCGCCACCCTGCCCCGCGGAGCCCCGATAGCGATCGCGCGCGACCACGCGCGCAGCTCCCGGATGATCAAGCGGGCCATCGTCTCCGGGATGGTGAGCGGCGGCGCCAGGGTGCGCGACCTCGACGAGCTGCCCGTGCCGGTCACCCAGTTCGCCACCCGGTACGGTCGATCGGAGGCCGGCATCCAGGTCCTCGTCTCACCGCTCGACCAGCGCTCCGCCGACATCCGCTTCTTTGACCGGGACGGACTCCCCATCGACAAGCGCGCCGAGCGCCGCCTCGAGGGCCTCTACTTCCGGGAGGACTTCCGGCGCGCCGCCTTCTACGAGATGGGCGACATCGAGGAGCACATCACCGCTCTGCCCGACTACGTCGTGCATCTGCTGAGCAGCGTCGACGGCGAGGCGATCCGCGCGGCCCAGTTCCGGCTGGTCATCGACTACGACTACAGCCAGGCGTCGCAGGTCCTTCCCGACGTGCTCCACGGGCTCGGGGTCACCACCGTCCCGCTCAATGCCGGGGTCGCCGAGGGCAAGCGTCACCGCACCGTCCCCGAGGAGACGGCGCTGATCACCCGGACCGTGAACGCCGATCTGGGCTGCCTCTTCAGCGCCACCGGGGAGCGCCTCGACGTCATCGACGACCAGGGGAGCGTGCTGACCCCCTACGAGCTGTTCGGCCTGCTGGCGCGCTGGTGGTCGCATCGCGGCACGATGCTGGCCCCGGCCAGCTCCCCGCAGTGGGTCCGCGGTCTGGTCGAGGATCAGGGCTCCACCTTCCTCGCCACCATCGGAGAGCCGAATCAGGTGCTTCGTGCCGCCGCGTCGCCGTCCACGTGCCTTGCCACCGACGGCGAGGGAGGGTTCGTCTGGCCCTACTTCTTCGGTGCCTTCGACGCCATGTACACGCTGGTGAAGCTGCTGGAGCTCAGGGCCGCGGCCGGCGAGCCGCTCTCGGAGGCCACCGCTCGGCTGCCCCGGGCCGCCTACCTGAGCGCCACCGAGTTCGTGCCCTGGGAGGCCAAGGGGCGGGTGATGCGCACCCTGCTCGAGGACCACCGGGACAGCAACGTCGATCTCGTGGACGGCATCAAGGTCTTCGTGGACGACGGCTTCGTGCTGGTCCGCCCCGACCCTGACGAGCCCGCCTGCCACATCGTGGCGTCGGTCGGCGACGAGATGCGGGCGCGGGCCCTGCTCGACGAATACAGCCGGCGGGTGCGCGAGGCGCGTGGCGGGGAGGGCGGCCCGCCGGCGGCCGAGGTCATCGGGAGCGCCGCTCCGGCGCCGGGAGCCCCCGTCCGGCTGACCTGAGCGCACGGCGGGGCGAGGAGCGTCTCCCCGCCCCGCCGGCGGCTATGAGGATGGTCCGGCTCTCAGGACCTGCCCGTGGGTGTCGGCAGGACCCCGTCGGTCGGGAAGGGGAATGGAGGCAGGGGCTGGTGGCCGGGGGTCGGCGAGGTGCCCGGGGTGAAGGAGACGCCCCGGTACACGGTGGCGTTGATGGCCGGACGGACGGTCTCGAAGCCCTCCTCGGTCGGAAGGCTGGTCGCTTCCAGCCGGTCGGTGATAGCCACCAGCTTGTTTGGGTCCGCGCCCTGGTCACCGCCTCCGCTCACCGTCGAGGTCTCCGCCCAGATCGTCACCGTCCCGCCGGGGTTGACCTGGCCGGTGATGTTGCGCAGTCCGGCGGTTGCGGGCGCCCAGGGAAGGCCGGTCGCCGAGTTGTCGCCGGTCGGGTAGTCCGGCACGGTGTAGGGCTGACCCAGGTTCAGCCCCTTCTGCAGGGTGTAGGCGAGCTGCCACTCTCCGGCGGTGGCGTTGTAGACCCACTTCTGCAGTCCCGCGGTGGTCGATGCCGCGGCCGCCGTGTAGGTGTCGCTGGTCGTCGAGTAGGTGTTGTCACCGGCGCCCTCGTCGGCGACGTAGAGGGTGTCCGGGTTGGCGAACCAGATCCCGAACGGGTAGTCGCTGGAATCGGTGGCCCCGGATGCCAGCGCAGTCGGGAAACCCTTGAGAATGCACATGTTCTGGGGGACCAGACCGGGGTCGGGCTTCTTGGTGCTGGTGCCCTCGTTGGCATCGAAGGAAAGGGTCGAGGTGGTGGGCAGGCTCGCCCCCACAGCCGGGAGCCCGCTCCCGTCAGGACACGCGCTGCCACTCGTGTCGACGAAGTAGACGGTATCGACGCCGTTGCCGCCGCTGCCCTTGGTGTAGTAGAGGACGTTGGCCGAGACGGTCATGCCCCGGAAGTTGTCGTCCTTGGCGCTCTTGTCCAGCGGGTCGCCGAGCTGCGAGACGTTGAAGCTGCCCACCGGGACCGGCTGGCCGGGAGCCTGGGCGGCCTCGGGCACGTTGGACGGCTGGATGAGCTGCGCGCCGGCGCCGGTGACCACGCCCTGGGGCTCGGGGTTGGAGCCGTTGCCGGCGTTGCCGGCGGCGTAGATCACGCCGGCGGCGTCATTCACGATCGCCGCCCGCCCGTTGTCACCCGAGTAGGCGTTGGTCTCGGTGTAGGTGAGCTTCCCGTCCTGGCCCAGGGTGGCCACCACCCGGTAGTGGGTGCTGCCGTCCCCGTCGGTGGGATCGACGTCACCGGGTGTGCTCCCGTTGGAGACGTCGGTGCTGTCCGGCGCCGCCGCGTAGCCCACGAAGCTCACCTCGCGGCCATCGGTCGAGAGGTTGAGGGCCAGCTCCGACTTGGAGGAGAAGCTGGTGACGACTCCGCCCGCCTCCGAAGGCACCCTGATCGACCCGATCTGCTGGCCCCACGGCGTCAGCTCTAGGAGCGTGATCGGCGAGGTGACACCGAAGAAGCCGTCGACCTGGTCGTTGCTGAAGACGTACGGATAGTCGCCGCTCGCGACCGCGGTCCCGCAGGGGTCGGTGGAGCTGCCGCAGCCGGGTGGAAGCTGGGTGACGCCGGCCACGATGTTGGGGTCGTCCTGGTACGTGCTGGTGGCGACCAGCAGGTTGCCGGGGATGATGGGGGTGCCCCCGAAGGACGGGACCGGCGTTCCGTCGGCGGCGGCGGAGTGAGCCGCCAACGCGCCGAGCACTGCGACCATCGCGACGAGGCCCGCTCGGCGGAGCGGGTGCGCGGCAGCACGGTAGGTTCGCATTTCGATGTCTCCCTTTCTGGTGGATGCGGTCCCGCGCGCGGAAAAAGATGTGGGCGGGCCGCATCATCCCAAGGCCAGGATCAAAGCCGAGCTATGGCCCGACTATCGAGCGGTTAACCGGCGGCGAGGTCGGCGGCGGTCTCCGGAAGTGCGGAGCGTGGGCGCGGCCCCCGGGGCGCGCGCGGCTCCCCGGCACTGAGCAGACGCATCAGGGCTGGGCCCACCAGGGCGCGTTCCCGGCGCGGCGCTCACGGGCGGCCGGATCCTGCCGGTAGAAACCGCGGAACACCGCGTACAGCTCCGGCTTCTCCCGCTCGAGTCGGATCGGCCTGTCGAAGAACACCTCGGTGACGACGGCGAAGAACTCGCCGGTGTTCTCTGCACCGTATGGATCGAGCAGGTCCCCGCCGGTCCCGCCGCGGAGCGCGGCGAATTCCTCGTTGCACACGCGGATCCAGCGCTCGTACTCGGTGTGCGACTCGAGCGGCGGGGTTCCGTCGACGGACCCGCCCAGCATGTCGAGCTTGTGGGCAAGCTCGTGGTACACGACATTGTGCCCCTGGTCCGGATCACGTGCCTGCTCACGAGCCGCATCCCAGGCGATGAGGACGGGGCCCTCGAAACGGGCCTGTCCGATGAGCCGCTGGGGCTCGTCGGTGAAGACGCCTCCACCCAGGTGACGGTCCCCCTCGAACACCACGGTTGTGGGGCTGACGATGATCGAGGTGACGCGATGGTAATAGTCGTAGTCGAGGCCGAGGATGGGCAGGCTGGCCATCGCGCTGATCACGACGCGGATCTCATCGGTGAGCTCGAATCCCTTGGATCCTTCCCACAGCTTGTCGACGAGGAGGAGGCGGATGAGACGCTCGAGCTGCTCCCGCTCGTGACCGGCGAGCACGTGCCAGTGTGCGAAGTCCTCGGCGAGGAGATTTCGCCACGCCTCCGGAAAGGGCTCAGCCAGCGCCTTGCGAAGCCGTCCTCGACGCGTCAGTGCCATTCCTCTCCTTGGCTCGGCCGGGAGGGCCGTCCGGTTCCCCGCGGCTAGACGGAAGCGACCTTCTCGGCCGGACGCTTCCTATTCTGCAGCCACCTCGGCGCCCACCAGTTGACGGGACCGATCAGGCGCATCAGCGCCGGCACCACCAGCGCGCGGACCAAGCTCGCGTCCACGAAGATAGCGATCGCCATCCCCAGGCCGAGCGCCTTGATGACGACCACCGACGAGACCAGGCCAAAGACGAGGAAGACGGTGACCATGATGGCCGCCGCCCCGGTGACCAGCCGTCCGCTGGCCTGCAGACCGGCGGCGACGGCGCGCCGGTTGTCCCCATGCGCCTTCCATTCCTCGCGCATCCGGGTGAGCAGGAAGACCTCGTAATCCATGGAGAGGCCAAACACCACGCAGAAGACGAGCACCGGGATGGTGGGATCGAGAGGGGCCGGGCTGAAGTCCAGGAAGCCGCTCAGGTGCCCTTGCTGGAAGATGAAGACGAGTGCTCCGAAAGAGGCCGAGAGCGAGAGCAGGTTCATGAGCACCGCCTTCAAGGGGAGCACCAAGGAGCGGAGCAGCAGCATGAGCAGGAGGAAGGTCGTGACCATGACGTACACGACCGCCCCAGGGGTCTGATCCAGCATGTACTGGACATAGTCCATGTCGAAGGCAGTGTTGCCGGTGACCAGGATCTGGGCCCCCTCGATCCGGTCGTGGACGCGGATATAGCGGACCAGGTTCTGCGCCGCATCGCTGGACTCCGCGTACGGGGTGTAGGCACGCAGCACGGCGATGCTGCTGCCGGTGAGTTGGGTGACGAGAGCCCGCTCTGTCGCGGGCAGCCCGGTCACCCCGTTCGCATACATCTCCTGGTAGGTGGTGACGCCGGTCACCCCGGGCTCGTTCACGTAGCTCGTCACGGTGCTGATCCCGGGGAAGGTGGTGAGCCGCTGGCCGAGCGCGTACGCGGTTGCCACGTGGGCCACGCTGTACGGCGACCCGTTGAAGGCGAGGACGACATCGATGGCGTTGCCCTGACCGAACAGCTCCGTGAGCAGCTCGGTGCCCTGCCGGGCGTCGTCGCCGGGCGGCAGCAGGGTGACGTCGGCCTCGGCGAGATGGATCTGCGAGAGCGGGGAGCCGGCCAGCAGCAGCACGGCGAGGCAGGGCACGAGGACCGCCACCGGGCGGCGCATCACCAGGTTGGCGAGCCGCGCCCAGAACCCTCGCTCCACCGGGCCTGGACCCTTGCCACCGCCGGCCGTGGCCGCAACGCCGACCGCGCCTTCCCCTGGCGTCGCGGTGACCGTCCCGGTGCGGGATCGGCGGAACGGAAGCACAAGGCTGGCCGGCCGCCAGCGGTTGACCCGCTCCCCGAGGATGGCGAGCAGGGCGGGGAGGAAGGAGAGTGCGTAGACGACCGCGATCAGCACCATGAAGCTGCCCGACAGCCCCATGCTGGTCAGGATGGTGCCGCTGTAGAAGAGCAGGGCGGTGGCTCCGACCGCGACCGTGATCCCCGAGAAGGCAACCGCGGTGCCCGCGGTCCGCATCGTCACCGAGAGGGCGGCTTCGACGCTGTCCCTCCGGTGCAGCTCCTCGCGGAAGCGGCTCGTGATGAAGAGCGAGTAGTCGATCGCTACCCCGAGTCCGAGGATGACCACCACATTGAGGGCGTACGTCGAGACGTCGGTGACGTGGGCCAGCGCGTACATGGCTGCCAGCCCGCCCGCGACCGCGACCAGCCCCACCCCCAGGCAGAGCACGGCTGCCACCACCGAGCCGAAGACGATCACCAGGAGGATGAGCGCCGCCGGGATGGAGACGTCGGCCCGCTGCAGGTCCTGCTCGCTCCGGGTGTTGAAGGCGCTGTTGAGGGCGAGGTCGCCGGCGGCGTGGACGGTGAGCACACTCGAGTGGACCTCGGCGCGCAGACCAGGGTAGATCTCGGTTGCGGAGTCGAAGGTGGGCACGTTCAGCCCCACCTCGACCGCGATCCAGTGCCGGTCCGTGGAGATCAGCGAGCTCTGAGCGGTGGGCTGGTCGAGCGGGGGCAGGATGATCGTCTGCACCCTGCTGTCGTGCCGCAGGGGACCCAGCGCGCTCGAGACCGCCGCCTCGAAGGCAGGGCTGCCCACGGTGAGCGAGGGGCTGCCGAGGACCAGCTCCAATCCATTGGCGATCGAGGTCGGCAGCTGCCGGCCTTCCAGGGCCAGAGCCCGGCTCGATTCGAAGTGGAAGGTGTCGTTGTTGTTCAGCGTGCCGCCGCGGCTCAGCAGCCCGAGGCTCGCCACGAAGAGGACGATCGACGCGAGCAGCACCCACCACCGGTGCCGGTAGACGAATCCGCCCCACCAGCTCATGCGCAGCGCCGTCCCATGGGGGCTATTCGGTCGCCACTCCCGCGAGCTCACGCTCGACCACCTCGGCGAGCCCGCGGATCATCGCCGGGGAGGCGTTGGGCATGGCGATCCGGCGCAGCCGGAGGCCGTGCTCGGCCGCCTGCTCGCCGGCCGCCACGTCGATGTCGTAGAGCGTCTCCAGGTGGTCGGAGACGAACTGGACCGGCGCCACCAGCACCTCCTTGGCCCCGGCTGCCGCCAGCTCCGGGAGGATGTCGAGGAGGTCCGGCTTGAGCCATTCGGCGGGCGAGTGGCCCGCGCTCTGCCAGCCGAACCTCCAGCTCCCCTCGGGGAGGTGGAGCCGCTCCACGACCGCGTCGACGGTCTCGTGGAGCTGGTCGAGGTAGCCGGGGTCCCGATCGACGACGCTCCGCGGCAGGCTGTGGGCGGTGAAGATCAGGGTGGCCGCGCCCGGCGGGCCGGCCGGGGCATCCGCGAGCGCTTCGGCGATCCGGTCGCTCAGCCCCTCGATCCAGCCCGGCATGGTGTGCCAGGCCCCTGCAACCGCGATCTCCAGCCCGGGGTGGCGGCTCCGCGCCCGGTCGACCTCGCGCTCGTAGCCGGAGAGGATGAGCCGCGAGTACTGGGGCGCCAGCACGATGCCGAGGATCGTGCCGATCCCCGCCGTCACCATGGCATCGACGGCGTCGGCGATCCAGGGGGCGGAGTGCTGCATCCCCACCGAGACGGTGAAGGCGCCGGCGCCGTGGCGGTCGGCGAGGAGGCGGTCCAGGGCGGCGGCCTGCTCGGCCGTGATCTCGAGCAGGGGGGAGCGTCCGATCCGGCGGAAACGGCGCTCGAACTCCGCGGTCAGCTCGGGGCCGGCATCGCTTCCGCCCCGGACGCTGCGCAGATACGCCGGCACCTGTTCGGCGGTGACTGCGGAGCCGAAGGTGAGCAGGAGGATGCCGATGGGGGAGGCCATCAGCGAGCCGTCTCCCGGTGGACCAGCTCCACGACCCGCTCCAGGGTGGCGGCGTCAGTGTCGGGGAGGACCCCGTGGCCGAGGTTGAAGACGTGACCATCGCGCCCACCCGCCTCCGCGAGCACGCGCCGCGTCTCGCGCTCAACCACCGGCCAGGAGGCGAGCGCCACCGTGGGGTCGAGGTTTCCCTGGATGCCGAGCCCTGGCCCGATGCGCTTCCACGCTTCGTCGAGCGGCAGACGCCAGTCGACGGAGACGGCGTCGCTGCCCGCGGTCGCCATGATCTCCAGGAGGTGGGAGCAGCCGGTGCCGAAGTAGATGAGGGGGACTCCGGTGCCGGCGAGCCCGGCGAAGATCCGCTGGACGTGGGGGAGCACCCGCGCCTCGTAGTCGCGCCGGCTCAGCGCTCCGATCCAGGAGTCGAAGAGCTGGAGGATGTCCACCCCCGCCGCGACCTGGGCGCGCAGGTAGCGCACCGTCACCTCGGTGAGCTTCTCCATCAGCCGATCCCACAGCTCCGGCTCGCCGTGCATCAGCGCCTTGCTGCGGGCGTAATCGCGCGAAGGATGGCCCTCGATCAGGTACGACGCGACCGTGAAGGGAGCCCCCGCGAAGCCGATCACCGCCGCTCTCTCGCCGAGCTCGTCGCGGATGCTGCGGATGGCGGCGAAGAGGTCGGGTGTCGCCTCCTCCGCGGATTCGACCACCATGAGGCGAGCGATGTCCGCCGCGGAGCGGAGGGGTTCGTGGATGATCGGTCCCAGGCCGGGGTCGATCGAGAACGGCACTCCCATACCGACGAGCGGCAGCATGATGTCCGCGTAGAGCACGGCGGCATCGACGCCCAGCTGGTCGACCGGCATCAGGGTGACCCGCGCACACAGCTCGGGGGTCCGCGTGATGGTGAGGATGTCGTAGCGCTCGCGCAGCTCGCGATAGGCGGCGAGGGAGCGCCCGGCCTGACGCATGAACCACACCGGGGTCCGGTCGACCGGTTGCCGGCGAAGCGCCGCCACCATGCGCTCACGCCCTGTCATTGCGGTGACGCCGGCACCCGCGGTGCCGTGAGGAGCCGGTCCAGAACCCTCGTCAGACATCGGGCTCAATCGACCCCGATGGCCCCACGCCGCAGGCGGCGCGGGGACCCCTGGTCTTGAGAGGAGGGCGCAGCGCCCTCCTCGCCGCGGCGGCATAGCCGCCCGCGGCTCACCACCCGCTCGGCGCCACTCGGCGCCGGGCGCGCTCCGCGCGCTCCACATATGGCGTGGGCATCTGCGCAGTGAACTCTCACAGGATCAATCGACCCCGATGTCGAAGCCGGCCGTCTCGTCGCTCCTTCCGTAGGAGCGGATCGCCATGTGGGTGTCGGTACGGACGATCCCGGGCATACCGGCGATGTGCTGGGTCACCACCGTTGCCAGGGCGTCGAGATCGGGCACCCGGACCACCGCGATGAAGTCGGCCGAGCCGGTGGTCGTGTACACCTCGGAGACCCCATCGGTGTCCGCAAGGGCCCGGCCCAGGCGGCCGATCGCCCCCGGCTCGCAGACGATGAAGAGGAACGCGGTGAGCACGTTGGCGATGGTACTCACCCCACGCAGCGGGCTGCGTGGGTCTCCCCACGCCGAGGGCGGCGTGGGGGCCCCCTCTTCAGACGGGGGCGGTGCCGCCCCCTCCGCAGCGGTGGCGGAGCGACACGCTGCTAACCCCTCGGCTCGGCGCGATCCCCCGCTGGGCGCCGCCAACGCCCCGCATACCCATCGCGGCCCGTTACGCCGGAGTGACGAAGCGAGACGGCCGGCGGGTTGGGGAGCATCATGCGTTCGAAGTGCCGAACCAGCTTGTCTGCACCAGCTGCTGGAAGTGGTATGACGGTCGCACCGTCTGCCCCACCTGCAAGGTTCCCCTGATCAATCCGGGGACCGGCCAACCCGTCGCAGACCCGGCCGCGGCGGCCGCTGACCCCGCCTTCCCGGCCCCGACGCAGTACGGTGCAGCCCCCGTCGCCGGCTCCCCACCCGACGTGTACGCCCCTCCGGTCCCTGAGGTGTCGGGCTACCCCGCTGGCACTCCGTTGGAGGCTCCCACGCGGACCGAGATGCGCCACATCCTGGCCGATGACCAGGCCGCGGCTCTGGCGCCCGCCGGTCCCCTGCACGCTCGGATGGCGCCCCCGCCACCGGCGGATCCCGACCCTCCGAGCCCGGTCGCGGCCGATCCGTCCGCCCTGGGACTTCCCACGTGGGGAACACGAGAGCCGGTGGGCTACCGCGGCGGCATGACCTACCCGGTCGCGCCTCCTCCCTCGTCCGAGAGCGGAGGGTCAGTTGCTGAGGATGTCGCCCCCGGGGCGACGGCTTGGGGGGTGCGGGGCGCGGCGGAGGAGCCAGGTCCGCCCCCCGCCGCGGTCGGAGGCCCGCCGGCGGGCGGAGGTCCACCGGCTGGGATACCCCTCGAGACGCTGGGTTGGACCCCTCGGACACTCGGAGCGCTCCCGGAGGGGCCGTCCCTCCGTGATGGTCCGGCTCCGGCGCCCTGGAGCCCGGGCGTGTCACTCGGCCGTGCCCAGGGCTCTCCGGCGCCGGCGCCACCCGGAGCCTCGGGACTGCCGCCATCGGGCCAGTCCCTCCCACCGCTGGGGAGGGGGACGGCACCGCTCGGCCGGCCCCAGCCGCCCTTGGGCGCGCCCACCTTCCAGGGTCCACCGGGCTCGGGCCCATCGACCGCCCGGCCGTCGGTACCCACGGCGCCGCCGGCCCCACGCGCGCCGTCGGGCTTCGCCACGCCGCCACCGGCCGCTGCGCCTCCGCCGCCAATGCGGCCCCCGGCGTTCGCGGTCCCCCCTCCGCCCGCTGCGCCGCCGGCACCGTTCGTACCGCCGCTGCCCCCCGTCTCCGCGGCATCCTTCCCGCCCCGTGCGGGCCTCGCACCCCCACCGGCCCCCGCATTCCCGCCTCCCCCGTCGGCCTTCGCTCCTTCGCCGCCCTCCGTGCCGGCTCCAGCCTCGACGGCTCCGTCCGAAGGCCATCCCACGCTCTCCCCCGCCCGTCGCCCCGGCCCTGAGCCGGCGGTGCCGGGATGGCCCGGCACGGCCATGCCGGTGGTCGGCGCCTCCGGCAGCTGGGCTCCCCGGTCCTCCACCAGCCTGGCGGCGGTCGCCCAGGGTGACTCCGGTTCAGCGCTCTCGCCACGGGCGAGGCCGGCGTTCGGAGCGGGCGCCTCGGGGCCCGCGGCTTCCCCTGAGCCATCTGCCATGCGGGCCCGCCCCGGGCCTGGGCCGATCCCGGTCGGGGCCGCCGCCCCCACCTCCTCCCGCCGGCCGAGCCTCTGGCTCGCCTCTCTGGCCGGGCTGGTGGTCGGTCTCATCGTCGCCGCACTCTGGGTGGTGGCGACCGTGCAGACCGGCCTCCTGCTGGCGGAGCTGGCCGTCGTGGTGGGGCTGGCGTCGGGACTGATCCTGCGGCGCGCGGCCCGCAGGGGCGGGGTCGGCCCCGCGATCTGCGCGTTTGTCATCGCCGTGGTGGCGATCGGCCTCGGGATGGCCGCCGCGGCCCTCGACCTCTACAGCGGAGGTACATGGGCATCCTTCCAGGCAGCCCTCGAGCATCTTCATACAGCCCTCCTTCCCCACCTCTGGAAGGAGATCGGGGAAACGGGAGCCCTTCTCGGGGGGGCGGGGGTGGTGGTCGCGACCCTCATCGGGCTGCTTCGGCTCCGAACCCCGCCGGCCTGAACCCGGAGCTTCAGGAGCCCGAGGGCGCCGGCGGCGGTCCGCCGCGTCGATCCGCACTGGCACCCTGCCCGGGGCGGGCGCTATCCTCGTTCCTCTGGCCTGCGCGGGAGTAACTCAACGGTAGAGTGCAACCTTCCCAAGGTTGAAGTTGCGGGTTCGAGCCCCGTCTCCCGCTCAGGCACCTCCCGCCGCGCCGGGGAGGGCGTCAGAGAGCCAGCCGCGAACGCGCTCGTGATGCGCGGACCAATCTGCCCACGCCGATCCCGCCCAGGTGAGCACCGCCTCCGGCCGGGCGTCCGGAGGGATGGCCGCGACGCTGGTCACGGTGAGTTCGAAGGTTGGTCGCGGCAGCAGTTCCGGGTACTCGCGGTGCGTCCACTCCCCGATCAGGTGGTGGAGACGGACTCCGGGGATGCCGTGCTCCAGAGCCGCGCAGAGGCTCATGAGATGCACCGCCACCGACTGGCGGTTGCGCCGGTCCGGGTTGGTCGCGTGCTGGACGGCGTAGGCGTCGACCAGGTACTGGCTCGTCGCTGCTCCCGGAGCCCCGGAGAGGGACGATCTCCAGGCCAGGAGCGAGCCGTACAGCGCCCAGCAGCCCGGGGCGGCCAGCATGTACGCGTGGACTGGTCCGGCAAGGTCCGGCACCGCCGCCCCGCAGCCGAAGCACCGGACCTCGCGCGCAGCCCCACCAGGGCGGACGCCAGATCGAGCGATGGCGGGTCAGCCCTGCCCGGCAAGAGCCGCGGCCAGGTCGGCGGGGCGCGACCACATCGGCCAGTGACCCGTGGGGAGGTCGACGTAGTCGACGTGCAGATGGGTCAGCTCAGAGAAGAGGGGGTGCCCCTCCCTGGCCATCCTGGCCACGTCGGTCGCGCGGTGGCTGGTGGTGATCATCGTCACCGGCACCCGGCGGCGCCCGGGGTTGGTGAGCCGGATGCGGTCACGCGCCGGTCCGGCGGGATGGGGTACCGCCCGCCGCCGGAATTCGGCGAGGCGAGCTTCATCGAGGCCCTCCAGGCTGCTTCCTCCGGCTTCCAGGTCGGCCCAGGAGGGGAGCGGGATCTCGTCAACCTCGGCACCCAGATCGGGGCTGATGGCCATCCCGTCGGGCAGCGGCCCGCTGTCGACGAAGACGATCCGTCGAAGCCCCTCGGGCAGCCGGTCGGCGACCCCGGTGGCGACCGCGCCCGCGCCGCTGTGGACGACCAGGACGACCGGTTGCTCGGCACCGGCCACGGCCCCGGCGACCGCAGACACGTGATCGGCGAGGCGGATGCCACCGCGCGGTGCGCCGGCTGCCTCCAGCCCGGGAAGGGTCAGGGACTCCACTCGGTGGCCGGCTTCGCGCAGCACTGCCTCGACTCCTTCCCAGGCCCAGCCGCCAAGCCAGAAGCCGGGTACCAGGACAAAGATCGCGCGAGTGTGGGCACCGCTCTCCATCTCGCACAAGTATCAGCCCACGTGCCGGCTGCGGGTGCTGCGAGCCCCGGGGCGCGGGGGGCGCGTGACGTGGACAGACCTGTCTGCTAGCGTGCCCGGCGCGGGGCTCGTGCAGGGCGTCCGCCGAAGAGAGCCGCGCCGATCACCTCGAGGAGAGCTGCACCGTGAAGATCGCTGTCTTGGGAACGGGCATGGTGGGTCAGGAGCTGGCTGGCCGGCTGGCGGCGCTCGGCCACCAGGTGACCGTCGGTACCCGAAACCCGGAGGCGACGCTGGCGCGCACGGCGCCGCCGGAGGGCGCGGACACGCCGGCCTTCTCCAGCTGGCAGGCGGAGCATCCCCAGGTGGGGCTTGCCACCTTTGGCGCCGCCGCCGAGGACGCCGAGCTGATCATCAACGCGACCGGCGGGGGAGTGTCACTCGAGGCCCTGGCGGCCGCCGGCGCGGCGAACCTGGACGGCAAGGTCATCCTCGACGTGGCCAACACGCTGGACTTCTCCAACGGCTTCCCGCCATCGCTCTCCGTGGTCAACACCGACAGCCTGGCGGAGCAGATCCAGCGAGCCCACCCCACGGCCAGGGTGGTCAAGTCCCTCAACACCATGAACTGTAGGGTGATGGTCGATCCGGCCTGCGTGCCCGGCGAGCATGTGGTGTTCGTCTCCGGAGACGACCCCGACGCCAAGGCGACCGTGGCCGGGCTGCTGCAGGAGTTTGGCTGGCCGCCCAGCGCCATCTGGGATCTCGGCACCCTCTCTACGGCTCGCGGCGCCGAGATGATCCTGCCGCTGTGGCTCTCGATCCTGCGGAAGCTGGGTGGTGGAGAGTTCAACTTCGCCATCGCCAGGGCCTGAGGGCGGCCGCGAGCGCTCGACGCGGTCTCCCGGCGCAGGCTCAGGCTTCGGCGGCGTCCCCGGCGGGTGGCGTCGCCCCCGTCAACCGGACCGTGAGGGGCAGCAATCGCCGGCGATCAGCCCGAGGCCGATGCCGAGCATCCAGACGTCCTTGCTGATGGGGAGACCGGCGGGGGTCGGCCAGATGCTGCCCGCCTTGCGGAGGGTCGGCGTGCGCCAGTACATGACGAGCAGCCCTCCGGAGAACGCGGTCAGGGCTGCGCCGGCCAGACGGTCGCGTACGAAAGGCGAGAGCAGGGCGGCTCCGGTGGCCATCTCGGAGACGGACAGCAGCTTGCCGAATATCGGCGCGGGAACCCGGCTGAGGAAGGGGAAAGCCCCGGCGGCCATCCCCTGGAGGGCCTTTGCACGTTCCACCGGCAGATTCCATTTCCCGGTGCCCGCGTGGAGGATGAAGGCGCCGGTCGCGAGGCGGCCGGGCACGGATCGGACCTTGATGTGTCCCAGCATGATGGTCTCCTACCCCTGTCGTCTGATGATAGGCCGAACCCTTCGGATGGCCGATATCCGGTGACAACGTCATCGCGACAGTCATCGCCGTGCTCGCCGCCGCCTACGCGGTCGCGGTGCCGGTCATGCCCTACCCTCCGGAGGGGTGACGCCCTCATCCACACCCTCGACAAGGAGTAGCGAGATGCGTGTCCTGCTGTCGACGTATGGGGGGCGCGGGGACGTCGAGCCGATGGTGGCACTGGCGGTGCGGTTGCGGGAGCTCGGCGCGGAGGTGCGGGCGTGCGCGCCGCCGGACCGCGCGGAGCGGCTGGCCGAGATCGGCGTGCCACTGGTGCCCGTCGGCCAGCCGGTGCGCCCGCTTCTCCACGGGGCGGCGCGGCCGTCGGCGGCGGACGTGCCCCGGATCGCGGCGGAGTTGATCGCCGCGCAGTTCGATGCGCTCCCCGCGGCAGCCGAGGGATGTGATGCGCTGGTGGCGACCGGCCTGCTGCCGGCCGCGGCCGGCGCGCGGTCGGTGGCCGAGAAACTCGGCATCCGCTACGTGTACGCGGCCTACTGTCCAATCTTCCTGCCCTCGCCGCACCATCCGCCGTCGCCGTTTCCGGGCCGGCCATTCCCCCCGGAGGTGACCGACAACCGGGTGCTGTGGGATCTGAACGCCCGAGCCGCGAACGCGCTGTTCGCCGGGGCGCTCAACGCCCACCGGCTGTCCATCGGCCTGCCACCCGTGGACAACGTCTACGGCTACGCCTTCACCGGCCACCCGTGGCTGGCGGCAGACCCGATCCTGGCTCCGTGGCAGGAGCCGGCCGACCTCGACGTCGTGCAGACCGGCGCATGGATCCTTCCGGACCAGCGCGCCCTCCCGGCCGAGTTGGTGGCGTTCCTGGACGCGGGCACCCCGCCCGTGTACGTGGGCTTCGGCAGCATGCGCACACCCAACGACATCGCCCGGGTGGCGACCGAGACGATCCGCGCGCAGGGCCGCCGCGCAGTTGTCTCCCGCGGCTGGGCCGATCTGGATCTGATCGACGACCGGGACGACTGCTTCGTCGTCGGCGAGGTCAACCAGCAGGCGCTGTTCGCCCGGGTGGGCGCCGTCGTGCACCACGGCGGCGCGGGCACGACGACGACGGCTGCCCGGGCCGGCGCGCCTCAGGTGGTGGTACCCCAGATGGCGGATCAGCCGTACTGGGCCGGCCGGGTGGCCGACCTGGGCATCGGCACGGCACACGACGGTCCGGCTCCGACCATCTGGTCCCTGTCAGCCGCGCTTCGCACGGCCCTGACCCCCGGGATCCGCGTCCGAGCGACCGCCGTGGCCGGCACCATCGGCGGCGACGGGGCGACGGTGGCCGCGAAGCTGCTGATCGACGCGGCGGAACCGGTGTGACCAGGTGTCGCCGCTCGACAGATGGATCGCCGGTCGATGAGGGGTCGCAGCCCCCATGAAAGGGGGCCGCGCCGCCGAACGTCAGCCGGCGCCGTTCAGCTCAAACGCCGGCGGCGTGGCGGGCCGGGTCGGTTTGCCGCGACGGCGCGACCATCCCCTGGAGGCCGTCGAGGAGTGCGTCGAGCGCGTCCGGCTGGAGCACCAGCGCGCGGCGCCCACCGTCCGTGGAATTGGCGACCAGGCCCGCATCGCGGAGGATCTTCACGTGGTTGCTCACCGTCGGCTGCGCCAGGCCAAAGAGGGCGGCGAGCTCGCTGACTGTGCTCGGAGCGGAGCGCAGCACCTCGACCATGGCCAGCCGGGTCGGGTCCGAGATCGTCTTCAGCCGTCGTGCCAGGACCTCGGTGCGGGCGCGCGCCTCCGCACCGCTGCCCTCCGCTCGCACCCCGATCAGCACCGTCCCGGGCAGATCAGCCAGCGAGCCCAGATGGGCGAAGTAGGCGGGGACGACCGCGACGATGCCCTCCGGGGGGAGGGCGGCGACCAGGTCGTCGAGGATGTGGCCGCCCGGCGTGTGGCTGCTGTGAGCGATCTCTTGCCAGGAGGCGCCGCGGTGCTGGATCTCGCGCCGCGCCGCCACCGCAGCCTCGACCGACCGCCGACCGTTGCGCATCCAGTCCGGCCTGATCGCCGACCAGACGTCGCGCACCACCTCCAGGTAGGCGCGGCGGGCTTCCGGGGATGAGCGGAGCCGGGCCAACCGGTTGCGCAGTGCCGTCCGGTCCTCTTCGCTCTCGGAGGCGAGCCGCAGGTCGAGCGGTGCGGCGACGCAGAGCTCCTCCAACCGTCCCAGCAGCTCCTCGGCCTCGAGCGAGAAGAGCAGCCCCCCGTGATGGGCGAGGACCTGCAGCTCCATCGAGCCACTGCAGTCCGTCGTCTCCAGGGCACCCCACAGGCCGCGCACGCGCTCGCCCAGCTGGGGGGTCTCCTCATAGATCCTGCCCAGGGTGGCGTGGTCCCGGCGGAAGGACGGTTGCCAGGCCGCATGGAGGACCCAGTCGAGCTCGACGGCGATGGACCCGGCCACCGCCACGTCCTGCCGGCGCTCGGCGGCGCCCTCCTGCTCGTGGTAGAACGGCATAGCCACCCGACAATATCACGATATGGCTTGACACGCCACCGTGATCATGCAAAGATACCGATATGGCTATGAACGTATGGATCACCGAGCAGGCGTCGACCGCGCGGATCGACGACCTTCGCCGGATCGCCAGCGCGGACCGGTTGGCACGAGACCTCGACGGCTGGGCGTGGCGCCGGCGCAGGCACGCGGCACCGGGCCGCGCCGTGGGCGAACTGCTCCTGCGGGCCGGTACGCGCCTCGCCGGGGATGACCGGGCCCGCCAGCTCGTCGGTCTCGGCGGGATGGATGCCGGCTCGGCGCGCACCGCGCACTGAGGCCTGCAGCCGCAGCTGAGGCCCGGGGTGGGAGCGCCTTGACCGACCTCATACGAGGTCGCACGCGAAGGCGCTAAACCACGGCCCCTACCTCGCCGTAACGGCGCCGCGGCTTCCTGGCACCCAGGGCGACTAGCATGTGCCGCGCCGTGTGCTCATCGAACCCCCTCCGCGCTCGCGGGTGGGCCCGCCCCCGGACGTCCACGCAGACGTCCTCGCAGGGGTGCTGCGGTGACCGTGTCGATGCGCTCGAAGCGAGCGACGGCGATCCCATCGATGGGCTGGAGGTGAGAGATGAGCCTTCGCCGACTTGAGCTGACGCAGCTACCCGATCTGGCTCACGGCACCCAGCGCGCCGGCCCCGTCCGATCGCGCCGGCCCACCTACGTCGATCTGATCCCCCCCTGCAACGCCGGCTGCCCGGCCGGGGAGAACATCCAGGCCTGGCTCGGCCTCATCCGGGACGGCCATGCCGAGGAGGCCTGGCGGCAGCTGGTCGCCGACAACCCACTTCCGGCCATCCACGGCCGGGTCTGCTACCACCCGTGCGAGGACGTCTGCAACCGGGCCGAGCTGGACAGCTCGGTCTCGATCCACTCGGTCGAGCGCTTCCTCGGTGACCTGGCGCTCAGCTCGGGCTGGCCCCTGCCCCCGGCCGCCTCCCCGAGCGGCAAGCGCGTGCTGGTCGTCGGGGCGGGCCCGAGCGGTCTCTCCGCCGCCTACCAGCTGGCGCGCCGGGGCCACCAGGTGGAGATCCGCGACCTGAGCCCAGAGCCGGGAGGGATGATGCGCTACGGCATCCCCGAGTACCGGCTGCCGCGTGACGTGGTGGCGGGCGAGCTGGCCCGGATCGAGGCGCTGGGCGTCCGCTTCGCCCTCGACCACCGGGTCACCGACCTCGACGCCGAGCGGGCCGAGGGCGGGTTCGACGCCGTCTTCGTGGCGGTCGGCGCCCACCTCTCCAAGCACGTCGACATCCCCGCCCAGGACGCCGGCCGGATCATCGACGCGGTGCCCTTCCTCCGCGAGGTGGCGGCCGGCGGGCGTCCGGTCCTCGGCCGCAGGGTCGCGGTCTACGGGGGCGGCAACACCGCCATGGACGCGGCCCGGGTGGCCAAGCGGCTCGGCGCCAGCGAGGCGCTGATCGTCTACCGCCGTAACCGGGAGCGGATGCCGGCGCATGAGGAGGAGGCCGAGGCGGCGGAGCGCGAGGGAGTGCGGATCAATTGGCTGCACACCATCACCGCCTTCGACGGTCCCGAGCTGACCGTGGAGGTGATGGAGCTGGACGAGAAGGGGTTCCCCCAGCCCACCGGCCGGATGGAGCGGCTCGCCGCCGACACCCTCATCCTGGCCGTCGGCCAGGACGCCGACACGGGGTTTCTCCGCCGCGTGCCGGGGGTGGAGTTCAAGTCCGACGGGACGGTGATCGTCTCGACCTCGATGATGACCGGCTGCCCCGGCGTCTTCGCCGGCGGCGACATGGTGCCGTCGGAGCGGACGGTGACCGTGGGTGTCGGCCACGGCAAGAAGGCCGCCCGCTTCATTGACGCGTACCTGCGCGAGGCCGAGGTGCCGTCCCCCGCCAAGCACCAGGTGGCGAGCTTCGACCTCCTGCATCCGTGGTACTTCGCCGACGCCAGCTCGCGCCGGCAGCCCGAGCGCGAGCCGGTGGATCGCGTGTTTGACTTCGACGAGATCGTCGGCGGTCTGAGCCAGGTGGAGGCCGTCTTCGAGGCGCAGCGCTGCCTCTCCTGCGGCAACTGCTTCGAGTGTGACGGCTGCCTGGGCTCCTGCCCCGAGGACGCGGTGGTCAAGCTCGGCGTCGGGCACCGTTACCGGTTCGACTACGACCGCTGCACCGGATGCGGAACCTGCTTCGAGCAGTGCCCGGTGCACGCCATCGAGATGATCGGGGAGCCGGGCTGATGCGCACCACCATCGACGGCAACGAGGCGGCGGTGTCTGTCGCCTACCGGCTCAACGAGGTCTGCTGCATCTACCCCATCACCCCCTCGTCCCCGATGGCCGAGCTGGCCGACGAGTGGGCGGGCCAGGGCCGCACCAACGTCTGGGGGAGCGTGCCCTCGGTCGTGGAGATGCAGAGCGAGGGCGGTGCCGCCGGGGCGCTCCACGGCTCGCTCCAGGGCGGCGCGCTCACCACCACCTTCACGGCCTCGCAGGGCCTGCTCCTGATGATCCCCAACATGTACAAGATCGCCGGTGAGCTGACCCCCTGCGTCTTCCACGTGGCGGCGCGCTCCCTGGCCGCGCAGGCACTGTCGATCTTCGGCGATCACTCCGACGTGATGGCGGTCCGCCAGACCGGGTTTGCTCTGCTCGCCTCGGCGTCCGTGCAGGAGGCGCACGACCTGGCGGTGGTGGCCCAGGTCGCGACGCTCCGCACCCGGGTCCCCTTCGTCCATTTCTTCGACGGCTTCCGCACCTCCCACGAGCTGAACACGGTCGAGCTGCTCACCGACGAGGACCTGCTGGCGCTGGTCCCCGCTGACCTCGTTCGCGCTCACCGCGGCCGGGCGCTCTCGCCGGAGCGTCCCTTCATCCGCGGCACGGCACAGAACCCGGATGTCTACTTCCAGGCCCGCGAGACGGTCAATCCCTTCTACACCCGGGTCCCTTCCGCGGTTCAGGAGGCGATGGACGCGCTGGCGGAGCGGACCGGGCGCCGCTACAGCCTCGCCGAGTACCACGGCGCTCCCGACGCCGAGCGCGTCATCGTGGCGATGGGATCGGGCGCCCAGACCGCCGCCGAAACCGCGGCCCATCTCGCCGCGCAGGGAGAGAGGGTCGGGGTGGTGCAGCTCCGTCTCTACCGTCCCTTTCCCGCCGCGGAGCTGCTCGCGGTCATCCCGGCGAGCGCACGGCGCGTGGCCGTGCTCGATCGCACCAAGGAGCCCGGCGGGTTCGGCGAGCCGCTCTTCCTCGACGTGCTGGGCGCACTTGCGGAGGCGCAGTCCGCTGGCAGCCGCGAGATCATGCCGCTCGTCATCGGGGGCCGCTATGGGCTCTCCTCGAAGGAGCTGACCCCGGCCATGGTCGCGGGCATCTTCACCGAGCTGGGCGTCGAGCGGCCGCGCACCCGCTTCACCATCGGCATCAACGACGACGTGAGCGGTACCAGCCTGCCCTACGACCGGACCCTCGACATCGAGTCCCCGCGGACGCTCCGTGCCGTCTTCTTCGGGATGGGCTCCGACGGGACCGTCGGGGCAAACAAGAACACCATCAAGATCATCGGCGAGGACCCGGGCCGTCATGCCCAGGGGTATTTCGTCTACGACTCCAAGAAGTCGGGGTCGGAGACGGTCTCCCATCTTCGTTTCGGCCCCGACCCGATCCGGGCACCGTACCTCATCGACCAGGCCGGTTTTGTCGGCTGCCATCACCCCCGGCTGATCGAGCGTCCCGAGGTGCTGGGTCGGGCGGCTCCGGGAGCGACCTTCCTGCTCAATACCCCGGTCCCGGCCGGAGAGGTCTGGGACTCGCTGCCGCGCGAGGCGCAGGAGCAGCTCCTCGCCAAGCGGATCACGCTCTACACCATCGACGCAGGGCGGGTGGCCCGCGAGGCCGGGCTCGCGGGGCGGGTCAACACGGTGCTCCAGACCTGCTTCTTCGCCATCTCGGGAGTCCTTCCTCAGGAGCAGGCGATCGCGGAGATCAAGCACGCCATCACCAATAGTTACGCCCGCCGCGGGCCGAAGGTCATCGCCCAGAACGAGGCCGCGGTGGACGCCGCCGTGGCCTCGCTGCACCGCGTCGAGCTCCCCGCGCGGGTGACCGCCACCCGTGGCGTGCGGCCCGCCGTGCCCGACGACGCGCCCGCGTTTGTCCGCAACGTGATCGGTGCGATGATGGCCGGTCACGGCGAGGACCTCCCGGTCAGCGCCCTCCCGGTCGACGGCACCTACCCGAGTGGCACCGCAGCCTACGAGAAACGCAACATCTCTGACGAGGTGGCGGTCTGGGACCAGGACCTCTGCATCCAGTGCGGCAACTGCAGCTTCGTCTGCCCGCACAGCGTGATCCGCTCCAAGCTCTACGACGCCGCCGAGCTGGCCGAGGCACCCGACGGCTACGCGTCCATGCCGCTCAACTCGCGCGGGCTGCCCGACGCCCGCTTCACCCTGATGGTCTACCTCGAGGACTGCACCGGCTGCGCGCTCTGTGTCGAGGCCTGCCCGGTGTCGGCCCCGGCGGACCCGAAGCACAAGGCGATCAACCTCGCGGCGCGCGAGCCGCGGGTGGCCGCCGAGCGGCGCAACATCGAGTTCTTCGAGAGCCTCCCCGTCGCCGACCGCTCCCGCGTCGATTTCGGGACGGTCCGGGGCACCCAGTACCTGCAGCCCCTCTTCGAGTTCTCCGGGGCCTGCGCGGGCTGCGGCGAGACCCCCTACCTGAAGCTGCTGTCGCAGCTCTTCGGCGACCGGTTGATGGTCGCCAACGCCACCGGCTGCTCCTCGATCTACGGCGGCAACCTGCCCACCACGCCGTGGACGAGTGACGCCTCCGGGCGCGGTCCGGCCTGGTCCAACTCGCTGTTCGAGGACAACGCCGAGTTCGGTCTCGGTTTCCGGCTCGCCGCCGACCAGCAGCTGGGGGTGGCCCGTGAGCGGCTCGGCGAGCTGCGCGAGACCGTGGGCGCCGAGCTCGTCGACGCCATCCTCGCCGCGCCGCAGCGGCGGGAGACCGAGTACGCGGCCCAGCGCGAGCGGGTCGATGAGCTGCGCCGCCGCCTGGATGCGCTGGGGGACGATGCCGGCCCCGTTGTCACCGACCTGCGCAGCGTTATGGATCAGCTGGTGCGGCGCAGCGTGTGGATTGTCGGCGGCGACGGCTGGGCCTACGACATCGGCGCCGGCGGCCTGGACCACGTGCTGGGCAGCGGGCGCGACGTCAACGTGCTGGTGCTCGACACCGAGGTCTACTCCAACACCGGCGGCCAGGCGTCGAAGTCCACCCCGCTCGGGGCCGTGGCCAAGTTCGCCTCCGCCGGCAAGCGGGTCGGCAAGAAGGATCTCGCCCTCCAGGCGATCGCCTACGGCAACGTCTACGTCGCCCGGGTGGCGATGGGCGCGGACCCCGAGCAGACCCTGCGCGCGCTGCGCGAGGCGGAGGCTTACGAGGGCCCGTCGCTGGTCATCGCCTACAGCCACTGCATCGCGCACGGGATCGAGAAGGACGGCGTGTTGCTCCGCAACGGCATGGACCAGCAGTACCGAGCCGTTGCCAGTGGGGCCTGGCCGCTGGTCCGCTACGACCCCCTGGTGCGTGGCGGCGGCGGCAACCCCTTCCTCCTCGACTCACCGCGGCCCCGCATGGCGTTGACCGAGTACACGGGAAGGGAGCTCCGCTACCGGAGCCTCGCCCGCACCCACCCGGCGGAGGCGGAGAGGCTGGCCGAGCTCGCCCAGGAGGAGGTCGACCGGCGCTGGGCCACCTACGAGGAGATGGCCTCCCACGGCGCCGACCGGTTCCCGGGCCCCGGCACCGATGACCCGGCGCGCCCGGGTGCCGAGGAGGGGACGAATTGAACCTGGAGACCACCTACCTCGGTCTGGCGCTGACGAGCCCGCTGGTGGCCTCGGCCGGTCCGCTCACGCGCTCTGTGGCCGGCATCCGCCGTCTCGCCGCGGCCGGGGTGGGGGCGGTCGTCCTGCCCTCCCTCTTCGAGGAGCAGATCCGGCGCGAGGCGGAGCGGGATGCCGCGCTCGCCGAGGCGGGCAGCGACAGCTTCGGCGAGGCGCTCTCCTACCTCCCCGCGCCCCGGGGCGACGGGGAGCCGCGCCAGTACCTGGACGTGATCGAGCGGGCGAGCGCGGCCGTCAAGATCCCGGTGATCGCGAGCCTGAACGGCGCCACCACCGGCGGCTGGACCGCGTACGCGTCGTCCATGCAGAGCGCGGGTGCCGCCGCACTCGAGCTCAACATCTACTACCTGCACGGCGACCCGCTCTCCCGTGCGCGCGACGTCGAGGAGCGGTACGTCGAGATCCTCTCCGCGGTGAGGGCCGCGGTCACCATCCCGATCGCGGTCAAGCTCGCCCCCTACTTCAGCTCGCTGGGGGAGATGGCCACCCGTCTCCAGCGGGCGGGCGCGGACGGACTGGTCCTCTTCAACCGCTTCATGCAGTCCGACATCGACCCCGACACCCTCACCGTCACGGCAGGGCTCACCCTCTCCAACCCGGCCGAGGGGGTGCTGCCGCGCTCGTGGATCGCGCGGCTGCGCGGGATCGTCCCGCTGTCGCTCGCCGCCAGCACGGGCGTGGAGAGCGCCCACGACGTGGCCGCCTACCTCCTCGCCGGAGCGGACGTGGTCATGAGCACCTCCTCACTGCTCCGCCACGGGCCCGAGCACGCGGTCGCGCTGCTCGACGGGCTCCAGGCCTGGATGGCGCGCAAGGGCTTCGTGAGCCTGGACCAGGTGCGCGGACGCCTCTCCCCGGGGAGCGGGGCTGACCCCGCCGCCTACGGGCGATCGAGCTACCTCACGACCATCGACGAGGCGACGCAGACCTACGCTCCCGGCTGAGCACGACGCGTTCGCCTCCCGGCACCCCGTCGCCGCCCTGGCCGCGCTCGGAGCGCTGGGCGGCGCCGCCCTCTGTTTCGTCACCGGTGAGAACCTGCCGGTGGGGCTGCTGCCCCAGCTCTCGGCCGGGCTGCACGTCTCCCTCTCCGCCGTCGGCCTGCTGGTCACGATCTATGCGCTCGTGGTCGTCGTCGTCTCGGCGCCGCTCACGCACCTGACCCGGGGCGTCCCCCGCCGCCCGCTCCTGAGCGGTCTGCTGGCCATCTTCGTGCTCGGCACCCTGGCCGCTTCGGCGGCTCCGAGCTACGGCTGGCTGATCGCGGCGCGGGTGGTGATCGCTCTCGTCCAGGCTCTCTTCTGGTCCATCGTCGCGGTGGTCGCCGTCGGTCTCTACCCGCCGCGGGCACGGGGCCGGGCGGTAGCCGCGGTCTTCGCCGGCAGCTCGATCGCCTTGATCCTGGGGGTTCCCACCGGTACCTTGATCGGCCAGCTGGCCGGCTGGCGGCTGGCCTTCGTGGGTCTGAGCGGCCTCGGCCTGCTCGACCTCGCCGCGCTGGCCGTGCTGCTGCCCCCGATGCGCTCCGGGGAGGGGCACGCCGCCGTGGGCACTCACCCGGACGCCCGTCGCTACCGGCTGACGGTGATTACCACCATCCTCTGCGTGGGCGGTTCCTTCAGCGCCTACACGTACATCACCGCCTTCCTGACGCGGGTCAGCGGCCTGCCGCTCCGCGCCGTGGCACCGGTGCTGCTGCTGACGGGGGTCGCCGACGCCGTGGGGATCGTGGTCACCGGGCTGCTGCTCGACCGGCGGCCCACGCTGGCGCGGGTCGGTCCGGTGGCCGTGCTCGCCACCGCTCTGCTGGCGCTCTTCGCCTTCGGCACCTCGGGCGCTGCGACCGTCGTCCTCCAGGCCTGTGCAGGCATCGGTCTCTCCGGCGTGGCCATCGCCCTCCAGAGCCACGTCCTGGTGGTGGCGCCGCGGCGCACCGACATCGCGTCGGCCTGGTACTCCGCCTCCTTCAACGTGGGGATCGCGGGGGGGCCGGTGGTCGGGGGCCTGGTCCTGTCCACCATCGGGCTCCGCTGTACGCCGCTCGTCGGGGGGATGCTCGCGCTGCTCGGACTGGTGGCCGTGGTTGCGGAGAGCCGCAGCGGCCGAGGTGCCGGCGCGGCGCGGTCCCCCCGGGGGCGACCTCCGGTCTAGCCCACCCCGCGAAGCAGGCTTCGCGGTGACCCCGGTCTCACGTGACCTGCGCCAGCACCGGTTCGACGATCTCCTCGGCCAGCCATTGCGCGGCGGGGGCGGCGGGGGCCGCGGAGGGAGGCGGCAGCACCGCCAGCACCAGGTGGGTGGCGCCGGCCGCGATGAAGGCGAGGACCTGGTCGCGCGCGCCGGCGGCGTCGTCACGTGCGACCAGGAGCTGGCAGGACCGGACGATCTCCCCGGAGTCGCGGCCCACCGCGGCGCAGTGCTCGTCGAGGATGCCGCTCTTCCGGGTGAGCTCCTCGGGCGTGGCGGCCGGGCAGTTCCAGATGTCGGCGTGCTCGGCGACCACCCGCAGCGACAGGCGCTCGCCGGCCGCGCCGATGAGGATGGGCGGCCCCGGACGCTGGACCGGTTTGGGCTCGCCGATCGCGCCCTTCAGCTGGTAGTAGCGGCCATCGAAGTCGAAGGGCTCGGCTTCGGTCCAGAGCCGGCGGGTGATGGTGAGCGCCTCTCCGAGGGCCCCGATGGCTTCCGGTGTGGGCACCAGCGGCACCCCATAGGCGTCGAACTCGCGCCGGGCCATGTCGAGCGCGGCGAGGTCTGGCGTGCGGCTGAGGCTGCCGCCGACGCCGATGCCAAAGACCAGCCGTGCTCCCGACACGATGTCGACGGTGGCGGCCATCTTGGCGAGCAGGGTCGGGTAGCGTAGCCGGTTGTCGGTCACGATCACCCCGAGTCGCAGCCGCGAGGTCTGCGCCGCCAGGGCTGCGAGCAGCGTCCACGCCTCGAGGTTCGCCGTGCGCGCGTCGCCGCGCCGCGTCACCATGTGGTCCCACAGCCAGGCGTGCTCGAAGAGGGGGATGCGGTCGGCGTCCCGCCAGGTGCGGAGGATCTCCTCATAGGTCGCACCGGCCTGGGTCGTCTTGATCCCGAAGCTGAGCGGGTGTGCCGCCACCGTCATGGTCTGGGCCTCCTGGGTGGCAGGCGGACGGGTGGAGAGTCGCGGTCCGAGGGTCGACTGCGAAATCGCCCGCCGGCTCACCCAACCATACAAGAGGTCCTCCGGCTCGACCGCGGTCAGGAGACCGCGGTCAGGAGCCGGCCGAGGTCAGCGCCTTGCTGAGGTCGTACAGGGTGGTGCCGCCGACGGTGGTGGAGGAGAAATGGCTCTCCACCCAGGAGGTGATCTCGCTGGACTCGGCCGAGCCGCCGACCCCCGGGCCGCCGCCGCTCCCGGCGGCGATGAAGTAGTGGACCGCGTGCTCGCCGACCAGCTTCTCGAAGGCGGCGAGCGTCGGCCAGGGGTCGGTGCCGTTGAATCCCCCGATGGCCATCACCGGGTCCCCGGTCGCGAGCTGGTACCCGGCCGCGTTGTTTGCCCCCACCGTGGCGGCGATCCACGTGTAGTCGCGGGCGTCCCTCTCGAGGGCCGCGGTCAGCGCCGTGGACGGCGTGCTGGCGTTGAGCAGGCCGCCGGAGCCGCCGCCGTTGGTGCCGTCCAGGGGGAGGGCGCCACCGGTGCCGCCGGGCAGGGTGCCGCCACCCGCGGAGCCACGGGTGCCGTTCGGGAGGCTCCCCCGCGGTGGGGTGAAGCCTTCGCCGTTGGGGATGGTGCCCTCCGGCGGGGTGCCGCCGAGGCCGAGACCGAATCGGCCCGGAGCGGCGCCCGCGCCGCTGCCGGCGGGGCCCGTCGCGGTGCCGCCGCCTGTCGAGGAACCGCCCGTGGTCCCGCTTGCTGAACCGCCCACTCCGGTGGCACCGCCGCCTGGCCGGCTCCCGGCCACCCCGCTGCCCGCACTGGGGAGCCCGGCGACGGGTCCGCCGATGCCACCGCCGCCCGGGCCGCCGCTCGCGCCGGCCACCGTCGGTCCGGCCGAGGGGATGGAGCCGCTGTGGGGGGTGGCCGCCGTGTCGATGGCGTAGGCGGTGGGACCGGCGAGGGCGGTGGCCAGGACGCAGCCGGCGAGGATCACGCTCGCGATGCGCGCCCTGGTCGGCGGTACCAGCAGCACGACCGCCGTCGCCAGCCCGGCGATCAGCACGACGGCGCGCAGCCAGGGCAGCCAGGCCGGGCTCTCCGCCAGAAGGGCGTACGCCCAGGTGACGGTTCCCGCCAGGGTGAGCGCGAGCAGGATGCGGGCGGCCATGCCGTCCCGCCGGCGCCACAGCTCGACCCCGCCCATCCCAACCAGCGCGCCGATGGCGGGGGCCAGAGCGACCGTGTAGTACGGATGGATGATGCCCTGGGCGAGGCTGAAGACCAGTGTCGTGACGACCAGCCAGCTGCCCCAGAGGAGCGCCGCGGCGCGCTTGCTGTCGGTGCGTGGGGTCCGCCAGCGCAGCCAGATGAGGGCTCCGACGAGGAGGAGTGCCGCCGGGATGAGCCAGCTCGCCTGGTTGCCGAAGCTGCCGTTGAACATCCGGAGCAGGCCGGTCGGGCCCCAGGCACTCGTCGTGGTGCCGGCACCACCCCCGCCGACGACGCTGCCCGTCTCGCTGCCCGTCAGCCGGCCGAAGCCGTTGTATCCAAAGATGAGGTTGAGCTCGCTGTTGTTGGTCGAGCCGCCGATGTAGGGGCGGTCCCCGGCCGGCCAGAGCGTGACCATCGCCACCCACCAGCCGGCTGAGCCCAGCACCGCGGCGCCCGCTGCGAGCAGCTGCCCGATGCGGCGCCACATCGACACCGGTGCCGCCAGCAGGTAGACGGCGGCGAACCCGGGGAGCACCAGGAAGGCTCCCATCATCTTGGTGAGGAACCCGAAACCGACCAGGACGCCGGCCAGGACCAGCCAGCGGGTCCGCCCGCCCTCGACGGCGCGGGTCAGCGCGTACGCGCTGCCGACCAGGAGCAGGACGAGGAGGGAATCCGGGTTGTCGTAGCGGAACATCAGCACCGCGACCGGGGTCAGAGCCAGGACCGCCCCGCCGATCAGCCCGGCGGCGTGTCCGAACCGGCGCCTCACGGTCGCGTAGAGCAGGGCCACGGAGGCGACCCCCTCCAGCGCCTGGGGGACGAGGATGCTCCAGGCGTTGACCCCGAAGAGGCGGGCGGAGATGTCCATCACCCAGAGGGAGCCGGGCGGCTTGTCCACGGTGATGAAGTTGGAGGAGTCGAAAGAGCCGAAGAGGAACGCCTTCCAGCTCTTGGTGGCGGCCAGGACCGCGGCCGAATAGAAGCCGTTGGCCCAGCCCGAGGCGCCGAGGCCCCAGAGGTAGAGGGCGGCAGTGGCCGCGAGCAGGCCGACCAGGGAGGCGGTCGTCCAGCTCGGGCGGCGCACCGCCGCGAGGAGGGCGGGGCGGCGACGGGCGGAAGCCGTCACGCCGGGGAGGGCGAGCCCCGGCGAGGTGGCTGCGTGATCTGTCATGCCCTCACCCTGACGAGCGGGGCGCAGAGCGGCCTGGGAGGGTGCTGGGAGATTCCTGTGACCTTCCCGCCCGCTGCATGCCGAGGCAGGCGTGGGCGATTCTCATCAAGTTCCCAGGTGCTTCGCAGACGGAGCCAAGCCGGGGCGCGGATCGTGGCCGTCATGAACCACGCCACGACCACGCTGGCGCACGAGCTCTCCGTGGAGATCGTCGTCCCCGTGCACAACGAAGAGCGCGACCTGGAGCTCAGCGTGCGCCGGCTCCACGTCTACCTGGAGAACTTCTTTCCCTTCCCGGCGTGCATCACCATCGCCGACAACGCCAGCAGCGATGCGACTCCGCAGGTCGGTGCCCGGCTCGCCGCCCTGCTCCCCGGGGTCCGGTATCTGCGCCTCGAGGAGAAGGGCCGCGGTCGCGCGCTCGCCGCCGTCTGGTCGGAGAGCGACGCCGACGTGGTCGCCTACATGGACGTCGACCTCTCGACCGGGCTGGAGGCCCTCCTGCCCCTGGTCGCCCCGCTGCTGAGCGGCCACAGCGACCTGGCCATCGGCAGCCGCCTGGCCGCCGGCGCGCACGTCCGCCGCGGTGTCCGGCGCGAGGTGATCTCGCGCGGATACAACCTGCTGCTGCGGCTATCACTCGGCGTCAACTTCCGCGACGCGCAGTGCGGCTTCAAGGCGGTGCGCGCCGACGTCGCCCGGCGCCTCCTGCCGCGGGTGGAGAACCGCAACTGGTTCTTCGACACCGAGCTGCTCGTGCTTGCGGAGCGGGCTGGGCTCCGCATCCACGAGGTCCCCGTCGACTGGGTCGACGATCCCGACTCGCGCGTCCGCATCGCCGCGACCGTTGCCGAGGACCTGAAGGGGGTGTGGCGGCTGCTCAGGTCGAGAGGGCCCCAGCGCCCGCCGCTGTCGGCGGCGCGGCGGCAGAGGACGGACCCGGCCGGCGGCTGAGGACGAGGCCCGGGATGATCAGAGCGTTGACGGCAATCAGGACGGCGTTGAACGGGATCACCGTCTGCCACGCCGCGACGCATCCGCCGCTGGCCCACTCGGTGAGGTCGGTGACCGCGATGAGCAGCCCCGCGAAGGCAAGGAGAAGAGCGCCCTGCAGGCGCGGCCTATTCCGCTTCCCAGCCGGCGTCCGGTGACACCCGCACCCCACCATCGCCGTCGAATACCAGGAAACGGTCGAACGAGCGGGCAAACCAGCGGTCGTGGGTGGCCGCGATGACCGTGCCGGTGTAGGCGGACAGCCCCGCCTCCAGCGCCTCGGCGCTGGCGACGTCAAGGTTGTCGGTGGGCTCGTCCAGGAGCAGCAGGGTGGCACCGCTCAGCTCCAGGAGAAGTATCTGGAATCGGGCCTGCTCTCCACCGCTCAGCGTTTCGAAGCGCTGCTCGGCCCGCTCGTCCAGCTCGTACCGGCGGAGCGCCCCCATGGCGCGGCCACGATCCACACGACCGTCCAGGAGGAGGTCGATGATGGTCTGGCCGAAGAGGTCCGGGCGATCGTGCTTCTGGGCAAACAGGCCGGCCACCACGCGTGCCCCGGTGTGCCACACGCCGCCATGGGCGATCGGTTCGCCGGAGAGCAGGCGGAGGAAATGGGACTTCCCCGAACCGTTGGGCCCGACCGCCGCGATCCTCTCGCCGAAGCGGACCTCCAGGTCAAACGCCTTCGCCAGTCCCGGAATCTCCAGCCGTGCGCATGACAGGACCTTGTCGCCGGTGCGCCCGCCGATGAGGCGGAAGCGCACGTTCTGAGGCCGAGGCCGCGCCTGCGGCGGCCCCGCCTCTTCGTATTTGCGCAGCCGGGTCTGGGCGGCACCGTACCGGGAGGCCATGGCCGGGCTGCGAGACGCCTGCTCCTGCAGGGTGCGCACGACCAGCATCAGATGCTGGCGCTCCTCGTCCCAGCGCCGGTGCAGCTCGTCGAGGCGCTCGATCCTCGCCCGGCGGGCCTCCCGGTATCCGGCGAACCCGCCCCCGTGCACCCACGCACCTCGCGCTTCGATGGTGACGCACCGCTGCGCGGTGTTGGCGAGCATCTCCCTGTCGTGGGTGACGAAGAGGACCGTCTTGGTGGTCGCCCGCAGCTGAGCTTCCAACCATCGCTTGCCAGGGACGTCGAGGAAGTTGTCCGGCTCATCGAGGAGCAGCACCTCCTCGTGCCCGCGGAGCACCACCTCCAGGCAGAGCCGCTTCTGCTCGCCTCCACTCAGGTGGGCAACCGGCCGGCCGGCCACGGCGTCGAAGGGCTCTCCCAGGGTCGTCGTGGTCGCGGTGTTCCAGAGGGTCTCGAGGTCGTAGCCGCCTGCGCCCGACCAATCCGCGACCGCCTGGGCGTACGCACTGGCTGCGCCGAGATCGTGCTCGTGGAGAGCGAGCGCGGCCTCGGCCGCCAGCAACCGCTGGCCCGCCGCACGGAGCGGAGCCGGGGCCAGGCCGAGGAGCAGGCCGTGCACGGTGGTGGTGTCGCGGAGGGACCCGATGAACTGCCGCATCACCGCGACACCTCCCGATGTGGTGATGGATCCCCCGTCGGGATCGATGTCGCCGGCGATGAGACGGAGAAGCGTTGTCTTGCCGGCGCCGTTCGCGCCGATCAGGGCAGTCTTGGTCCCTTCGCCAACCCGAAAGGTGACGTCGTCGAGGAGCACGCGCCCGTCGGGCAGGAGGTAGCGGATGCGCGCAACCTGGACATGACCCACTCAGCGGGAGTGTAGGCCCGCATCGGCGGCCGGCGACCCGCGACCGCCCGGGCAGCGTGCGCCCTGCCGGGTGTGGTATTGGAACCGCCCCCGGGGGCCGAGCCCGGGCCTGGAGGATCCGGATGACCACATGCGAGCGGGTGTCCCTCACCGGAGCGATCGAGGTGGCGCGCCCTCCCGACCGAGCCTTCTGTCTGTTCGGCCCGAGTGGCGAGCGTGCCGCCACCGAGGGATGGGTCCCCGTCTTCCCCGGTGCTCCCGCCGAGGGGACCCCTTCTGGGACGGTGTTCACCGCGACGCACGGCGACCGGCACACCACGTGCGTCGTCGTCCGCCACGAACCCCCGCACACCATCGCCTACAGCGTCGTCACCGATGGGCAGTGGGCGGGGCTGATCACCCTGACCCTCCGGCCGGCGCCGGGAGGGAGCGCCGTGACGGTGAGCTACGCGCTGACGGCGCTCGTGCCCGAGGCGAACGCCGGACTGCTCAGATTCGCCGCCGGATATCGCCGCTACTTGGACAGCTGGCAGGAGTCGCTCGCCGGGTGGGGCCAGGGGTAGGAGCGCTCCCGCGATCAGGACGCGATCAGGACGCGATCAGGACTCGAGCGGCAGCTCGATCCGGAAGGTGGCGCCGCCACCGGGGGTGTCGGCGACTCCCACCCGTCCACCGTGGGCGGCCACCACCCCGGCGACGATGCTGAGCCCGAGCCCGCTGCCCCCCTGGTCGCGGCTGCGCTCCGGGTCGGCGCGGTGGAAGCGCTCGAAGATCCGGCCCCGGGCGGCGAGGGGGATGCCCGGGCCGTGGTCGATCACCTCGATCACCGCCCATCCCGGCTCCTCGCGCAGCACCACCTCGACCAGCGTTCCGCTCGGGGTGTGGACCAGGGCATTGCGGAGCAGGTTGGCAAGCACCTGGCGCAGCTGCAGCTCGTCGCCCGGGATGAATAGGGGCGCGGTCACCCGCGTGGTGATGGTCCGTCCCGGGTCGCTGACCCGGGCGTCGCTGCAGGCGTCGGCGACCAGCCCCTCGAGGTCCACCGGCGCCCGTTCCAGGGGCCGGCCCCGGTCGAGGCGAGCCAGCAGCAGGAGATCATCGATGAGCACGCCCATCCGCCGCGCCTCGGCCTCGATGCGGCTGAGCGCCGCCTCCAGCTCCGCGGGATCCATCCCCGGGTTGCGGCGCACCAGCTCGGCGTAACCGCGCATGGAGGTCAGCGGGGTGCGGAGCTCGTGGGAGGCGTCGGCGACGAACTGGCGCAGTCGCTGCTCCACCGCGGCGCGCTGGCCGAAGGCAGCCTCCAGCTGGCCGAGCATGGTGTTGAGGGCCAGCCCGAGCCGGCCCACCTCGGAGGTGGGGTCGGCCGGGGTGACCCGGCGGCCCAGCTCCCCGCCGGCGATCGCGCGGGCGGTGTCGCCCATCCGCGCCAGCGGCCGCAGGCCGCGCCGGATGATCAGCCAGGTGGCGAGCAACAGGAGCAGCACCACCGCGGCGCCGACCAGCAGCTCGAGCAGCAGGAGGTGGGCGAGGGTGGCGTCGTAACTGTCCATCGGGACGGCCGCGACGGCGACGTCGCCGTTCCCGCCGCCGGCCGGCTGGGTGTAGACCAGGTACTGGCTGTAGCTGCCCACTCCGGCGACCGTCAGATACCGGCCGGGGCTGGACGCGACCTCTCCGGGCAGGAGCGGGTGGCTGGCGGTGGCGCTCAATTGATCCTGGGCGGGGACGCCCAGGAACTCGGGACTGCCGACCATGCCGCCGGTCGCGGAGAGCACCTCGCCCCAGACCACGCCCGGGGGCGACCCCGGCCCTCCCGGGGCGCCGCCATTCGGCCCGCCCGGCCCGCCACCCCCGGGCACGGAGTGCGCCACCAGGTTGGCGCCGTTCTGCGCCTGCTGCTGGAGCTGCCCGTAGAGGAAGGACTGCTGCTCGGCGTAGGCGGCCGCGTCCGCCGCCGCCAGGCAGAGGACAAAGAGTGGCACCAGGGCAAGCAGCAGCCGCGCCCGGAGGGTCACCTCAGGCCGGGCGGGGAGGTCGGAGCACGTAGCCCACCCCGCGCACCGTGTGGATGAGCGGCGGATCGGTGACGTCCACCTTGCGTCGCAGGTAGCTGATGTAGGTCTCCAGCACCCCCGCATCGCCCCCGAAGTCGTAGTCCCAGACGTGGTCGAGGATCTGGGATCTGGAGAGCACCCGCCGGGCGTTGGCGAGGAGGTAGCGGAGCAGCCGGAACTCGGTGCGGGTCAGCTCGATCGGCTTCCCGGCGCGCCAGACCTCGTGGCTCTCCTCGTCCAGCTCCAGGTCGGCGACGGTGAGCCGCGTGGACGCGGCGGACGGGCTGCCCTGGTAGCGCCTGAGCACGGCCCGGATGCGAGCCACCAGCTCCTCGATGCTGAAGGGCTTGGTCACGTAGTCGTCGCCGCCCACGGTGAGCCCCCGCACCTTCTCCTCGGTGGCGTCGCGGGCGGTCAGGAAGATGACCGGCACCCGATGACCCTCGGCGACCAGGCGCTGGGTGAGGCTGAAGCCGTCCTCGTCGGGGAGGCCCACGTCGAGGACGATCAGATCCGGATGATGGTCGAGCACCGCGTCCCGTGCCTGTCGGGCCGTGGCCGCGCTCTCCACCGCGAAGCCCTCGTAGCGCAGGGCCATCGTGACCAGGTCGGTGATGTTGCGCTCGTCGTCGACCACCAGCACCCGGGTGGGCGCGGCGTCGGAACCTTCCATGCTCCCGATGGTGGCACCCGAACCTGGGGATTTGCTCAGAGTCTCCTGGGAGTCATCCCGCCGCATCCACCGTCACATCTCCGGTCGACGTCGAGGCCGAGATCTCGTCGGTGGAGGCGGGGTTCGTCGGCACCTCCACGTTGGTGTCCCCGGTCTGGGTGTGAGCGGAGACGGCATATGGCGTCCCGCCCGCGGGGAGCGTCACGGTGACGTCCCCGGTCTGGTCCTGCGCCGACACGTTGCTGGGCGCCTGGGCAAAGTCCAGGGAGACGTCGCCCGTCTGGTCGCTGGCGGTGACGCTGGGCGCGTCGATTGCGACCCCGGTGATGTCACCGGTCTGGCTGCTGAGATGGAGGAAGCCCGACCCCCCGTTGACCTGCAGGTCGCCCGTGTCCGTCTGGAGTGAGAGATCGTCGAGGCCGTCGGCGGTGAGGTTCCCGGTGTCGGTCGACGCGGTGACCTCGAGGCGCGGAGGGATCGCGACGGTGAGATCGACGGAGCACTCGCTGGCGACGAACCACGGGCAGTGGACGGTGACCGAGACGCTGCTACCCGTCGTGGTGACGTCCACGGTCGGTCGCACCAGGCCGTAGTGGGCGATGCCGGTCAGATGGACCTGGAGGTCAGCGCTCCCGATGAGCGTGAGATCGCCGCGGTTGACGGCGACGCTCAGCTGGCTGGCCGAGGGGGAGAAGCTGCGGTGGATCTGGAAGCTGTCCAGGCTGACGAGCGCAACCACCGTCAAGGCACCCCAGGCGATGACGGCCAGGGAGATCGGGATGCCGACGACCAGGGCGGCGATCCGGCCCGTGGTGAGGCGCGGTGGACGGGACACGTTCGAACTCCTCATCTGTCGAGATACCTGAGCACGGCGAGCACCCGACGGTGGTCGCTGTCGGTGGGGGGGAGGCCGAGCTTGCTGAAGATGCTGTTGATGTACTTCTCGACGGCGGCCGTCCCGATGCTGAGTGCCGCGGCGATGGCGGCGTTGGAGCGCCCCTCGGCCATCAGACCCAGGACCCTGCGCTCGCGGGGCGTGAGCGTCGCCAGCGGGTTGCGGCTGCGAGCGAGCAGCTGGGCGACCACCTCCGGGTCGAGAACGCTCCCACCCTCGCCGACCCGGCGCAGCGCGTCGATGAAGTCGCCGACGTCGGCCACCCGGTCCTTGAGCAGGTAGCCGACCCCGCCTCCGCGATCGCTCAGCAGCTCCGTGGCGTAGCGCTCCTCGACGTACTGCGAGAGCACCAGCACGCCCACCGCGGGCCACTGCTGCCGCACCACCAGAGCGGCCCGGAGACCCTCGTCGGTGAAGGTCGGAGGCATGCGGACGTCCACGACCACCACGTCGGGACGCTGCGCAGCCACAGCGCGGAGGAAGGTCTCGGCATCGCCGGTGGCGGCGACCACGTCGTGGCCCGCGTCGACGAGCAGCCGGGCGAGTCCCTCACGGAGGAGGACCGAGTCCTCGGCGATCACGATGCGCACGGGAGCTCCACCTGGATGACGGTGGGCCCGCCGGGGGGGCTGTCGATGCGGAGATCGCCGTCAACTCCCGCGACCCGGTCGGCGAGGCCGGAGAGGCCGCCGCCGGTGGGGTCCGCGCCGCCGGCACCGTCGTCGCGGACCGTGATGCGTAGCACCCCGGCCGCTGAGCGGATGTCGACGGACGCCTCCTGAGCCCGGGCGTGCTTGGCGACGTTGGCGAGTGACTCCGCCACCACGAAGTAGGCGATGGACTCGATGGTGAGCGAGGGTCGCACCGGGATGTCGACGTTGACGGCGACGGGGATGGGGGAGAGGGCGGCGAGGCCGGAGACGGCGGCGTCGAGGCCGCGGTCGGTGAGCACCGGGGGATGCACGCCGCGGACCAGCTGGCGCAGCTCCACGAGCGCCTCCTTGGCCTCGACGTGGGCCCGGTCGATGAGCTCCCGCGCACCCTCGGGATCGGTGCTGAACTTGGCCTTGGCGCGACCCAGCTCCATGGCCACGGAGACCAGGCGCTGCTGGGCACCGTCGTGGAGGTCCCGCTCCATCCGGAGACGTTCGGCCTCCGCCGCCCCCACCACACGGGCGCGGCTGTCTTCGAGCTGCGCCACGCGGGCGGACAGCGCACCCGTCCCAGGGCCGAGGAGGAGCCGTGCCAGGGCGGTCTCCATGGCGGCGAGGCCGCGAACCACGAAGGGCGCGGCCATCAGGAGCCAGAGCCCGGCGACGACGGCGCAGACCATCGCGAGCGGGCCCCGGGCGACGAAGCCCCCGATGGCGGCGCCTCCGCGTGGCAGCGCGAAGTTGTAGGCGGGGAGGGTTATCAGGGCGATCGGCATGGCCCAGATGGCCACGGTGATGGTGAAATCGATGATGCCGACCGGGAGCCACAGCAGGCAGTAGCCGAGCTGGCGCCAGGTCGAGGCTGTGCGCAGCGGCTGGATCAGGGGCCGCCACCAGGCGCCGCCCGGGGTGGGCGCGGGGGGCGGTGGAATCGTCTCGCCGAGCAGCAGCGAGAAGCGGGCGCGTTCGAAATGTGCGATCCCGATCGACACCCAGGCGGTGGCGGTCAGCACCGGGATGCCGACCAGGAAGAGTGGCAGCAGCCCGACCCCCAGCGACAGCCCAGTGACCGCGGCGGTGAAGGTCAGGATGCCGACGGGCAGCCCCGCGAGCAGGTGGATGGTGGCCAGCCAAGTGCGCGGCGAGACGAGCCCTGCGGGCAGCTGCCCCAGGTCTTTGGCGCGGCGCCCCTGGCCGGATGCCCCGGCGGGCTGGGCGGCCGATGTATTGAGCATGGCCCCAGGTTATGCGGGTGGATCCCGTGCGGCCAGCCGGCCGGCCCACGGCTTTTTGGGGGGGTTTACCCTACTCGGACCGGGCACCGGTGCAGGGGAGTGTCAGATGACGGCTGAGGGCGACGGCGGTCCGGCGGGCGCTCGCCGGGTGGTGGGCGTGCTGCTGATCGGCGGCGTCCTGCTCATCGCCGTCGCCGGAGGCGCGCACGCGGCGGTCACCCGCACCGCCTTGGCCCCGAGCGCGTCCGGAGCGTGGCTGGACGCCCTCTATGCGGTGCTCGGGGTCGCCGCCGGGGCGGTGGTCACGCTCCTCATGGCGGTGCTCCTCGCCGGGATCTTCCGGCGACGGCGGCCTGGCCCCGACGAGAGGGAGGGGGCGCGCCAGCCGCCCCCCATCTACGTCTTCCTCTTCATCGGGGGCTTCGCTCTCGCGGTGCTCTGGCTGCTCATCCATGCGTCGCGCCAGAACCACGGGCAGGCGCCCCACATCGTCTCGGGTCGGATCACGGCGCCCTCGGTAGTGGCCGGCCCGCCGCCCACCAGCCCCATCGTGCTCGTCGCCGGGGTGGTGGCCGGCATGGTTCTGGTAGCCCTGGCGGCCTTTGTACTCCGGGTCCGGGCACGCTCCCGGCACGCCCCGCCGGTGACCCTCCCGGACGCGCCGTCCCCGCTTCTCGGGGCCGTCGACGCCGCTCTCGAAGCCCTCGAGTCCGACGCCGACCCGCGACGGGCCGTCATCGCCGCCTACGCGACCATGGAGCGCCTGCTCGCCGCCGCCGGATCGCCGCGCCTGGCCGCCGACGCTCCCACCGAGCACCTGGAGCGCAGCCTGGTCCTGCTCGGGTCCGGTCGTGTTCCCGCGCGCCGCCTCACCGAGCTCTTCGAGCGGGCCCGGTTCTCCGTCCAGACCATCGACGAGCAGGTGCGCCGGGCGGCCTTCGAGGCGCTGGCCGCCGTTCGCCGAGACCTCGAGCCGGCGTGAGGATGGGCCCGTGAGGCGCCTTCCCGCCGGCCCACTCGGCATCGCCATGCTGGCGACCGTCGCCGCCGCCGTTCGCCGAGACCTCGAGCCGGCGTGAGGGATGGGCCCGTGAGGCGCCTTCCCGCCGGCCCACTTGGCATCGCCATGCTGGCGACCGTCGCCGCCGCCGTCCTCGGCACCCAGGAGCCCGTGAACGTCACCCCGCTGGTGCTCCTCGGGTACGTGGTCTCCCTCTCGGCCTGCATGGTCTGGTGGCTCCTCACGGTCAGCGGGCCGGAGCGCCAGCATCGCCGCGACGTGATGGCGGCGCTGGCGACATCGGGCGCGAGCGCCGAGCCGGAACGCCTGCTGCGGCTGGTGGAGCTGGAACGGCTGGTCGTCAACGGGACGCGCTCGGCCCTGGATGCGGACGCGCGGCTGCGGCCGGCTCTGCGGGATCTGGCTCGCGAGCTGCTCGCCACCCGCCGCGGTGTCGAGGTCGGCGAGGACGACGATGTCGCGGGCCTGGCCGGCATGCCCGGTGAGCCGCTCCTCGGGCCGCGCAGCGAGCAACGCCTGAGCACCTCCACGCCGGGACCGCCCGCCGCCCACGTGGCGCGCGTGATCGGTCAACTGGAGAGCCTCTGAGTTGAGATCATCTGCCCCGTGATCCAGGTCAAGGACGTCGCCGCCGCCGGTGAGGCCATCCTCACCGAGGTCGAGAAGGTGATCGTTGGCAAACGCGACACCCTGAACCTCCTGCTGGTCGGCATCCTCGCCAACGGCCACGTGCTCATCGAGGACTTCCCCGGGCTGGCCAAGACCCTGATCGCACGCTCCCTGGCCCAGGTGATGGGACTGGGGTTCCGGCGCATCCAGTTCACCCCCGACCTGCTCCCCTCCGACATCACCGGCTCCTCGCTCTACGACCAGCGCAACTCCGAGTTCTCGTTCCAGCCCGGGCCCGTCTTCACCAACCTGCTCCTCGGTGACGAGATCAATCGCACGCCACCCAAGACCCAGGCCGCCCTGCTCGAGGCGATGCAGGAGCGCCAGGTCACGGTGGACGGCGTCACCCGGCCGCTGACCCCACCCTTCATCGTCATCGCGACCCAGAACCCGATCGAGTACGAGGGGACCTACCCTCTTCCCGAGGCCCAGCTCGACCGCTTCCTGCTCCGGATCGGCGTCGGCTACCCGAGCGTGGAGCAGGAGGCGGAGATCCTCCGGCGCCGGGTGGAACGCCGCAGCGACAGCGTCACCCTGGCGAAGATCGTCGACCGGGCCACGCTGCTCGACCTCCAGCGCGCGGTCGAGGACGTCCACGTCGAACCCAGCCTCACCACCTACATCGTCGACCTGGTGGCCGCCACCCGGGCCAGGCCCGACGTCCAGGTCGGTTCCAGCCCCCGCGGCAGCCTGGCGGTGCTCGCTGCGTCCCGCGCCCGGGCCTGCCTGCTCGGCCGGGACTTCGTCGTCCCCGAGGACATCAAGGCGGTCGCGGTCGCGGCCCTCGGGCACCGCCTCAGCCTGCGGCCCGAGCTCTGGGTGCGCGGGGTGCGCGGCGATGACGTGATCCGGGCCTGCCTCGAGAGCGTGCCCGCGCCCCCCACGCAGGCCGCGGGGTGAGCTGGGCACCCACCTCGCGCGTGCGGGCATACCCCTGGCTGGTGGCGGCCCTCCTGCTCGCCGCCCTCGCGGCCGGGCGGCCCGAGCTGGCCGCGGCCGCCGCCCCCATCGCCGCAGTGCTCCTGGCGGGCCTCCTGCGCTCGCGCCGCCCCCGGCTCCCGGGTGTCCGCGTCTCCGTATCCGCGACCCGTCTCGTCGAGGGCGACACCGTGGATCTGACTCTCCAGGTCGACCTCCCCGCCGAGACCGCAGCGCTCGAGGTGGGGGTGCTCCTCCCGCCCGGGGTCGAGGTGGTCGACGCCGCCAACCCGGGCGTCCTTGCCCGCTCCGGCGGCCCTCGGCAATCCCTGACCCTCCCGCTGCGACCGGCGCGCTGGGGTGCCTACTCACTCTGGACGGTCCACCTGCGCGCTTTCGACGATTTCCGGCTGCGCCGCTTCGAGGCGCGGGTGCGCGCGGACGTGGTGGTCCGCGTCTACCCCAGCACGGAGAGGCTGCGCACCCTGATCCGTCCGCTCCGCACCCACGTCTATCCCGGCAGCCGGGTCGCCGCCCAGAAGGGGGAGGGAATAGAGTTCGCCGACCTCCGTCCCTACGTCTCGGGCGACCGGGTGCGCAGCGTCAACTGGCGGGCCTCCGCACGTCGCGGTGAGCTCTGGGTCAACCAGCGGCATCCCGAGCGCAACGTCGACGTCGTGCTCCTGCTCGACACCTTCGCCCAGGCCGGGCCGGCGGGGGAAGGCACCCTAGAGCAGATGGTGCGGGGCGCGTCGTCGCTCGCCTCGGCCTGGCTCCGCGACCGCGACCGCATCGGCGTCATCGCCTTCGGCGGCACCCTGCGCTGGCTGGAGGTGGGTGCCGGTCCACTCCACGCCTACCGGCTGATCGACGCCTTCCTGGACACCCAGGTCGTCTTCAGCTACGCGTGGAAGGGGGTCGACCTGATCCCGATACGGTTGCTGCCCCCCCACGCTCTGATCGTCGGTATCACCCCGCTGCTCGACCTCCGCATGGTGACCTCCCTCTTCGACCTGCACCGCCGGGGCTGCGACGTCGCCGTCATCGAGCTGAGCCCCGACGAGCACAGCGCCCGTCCCGCATCCGAGCCGGCCGCTCTCGCGTGGCGGATCTGGCGGCTGGAGCGCGAGGCACAGCGCGCGCGCTTTCTGCAGGCGGGGATCGGCGTCGCATCGTGGACGGAGGGCGAGCCGCTGGAGCCGGTGGTGATGGAGGTGGAAGGGTGGCGACGCCGCGCCCGGCTCCGCATCCGCTGATCCCGGCCCTCCTTGCGGTCGCGCTGACGGCGGTGGTGGCCGCAGCCGGCGTCCTCCACGCGGATGTGGATGCGGAGAACCGCTTGCTGGTGACGGTGATCGCGGCGGTGGGCATCGCCGGCCTCCTGGGCACCATCGCGGCGGTGGCCTGGTCACTCTCCGATTTGGTGGGTTGGGCGGTGGCGCTGCTGGCCGCCCAGTACGCGATCAGCGTCATCGGTGGTGGCGCGGCGCTCGACGTCGAGGCGCCCCTCGTCGGGGTGGGGCTCCTGCTCGTCGCCGAGCTCTCCTACACAGCATGCGAATGGCGCGGACCTCACGCTGCGGACGCCTCCGTCGAGCTCCGCCGCTGGGCCCGCCTGATGGCTGCCGGAGCGGCGGGGGCGGTCGCCGGTGGTGGGGCGCTGGCGCTGGCCGGGGCGGTGCCCGGATCGGTGCCCGGCCTTCTCGTCGGTGCCGCCGGTGTGGTGGGCATGGTGGGCCTCGCCACCTGGCTCGGCCGCTCGACCTCGGGGGAGGCGCCACCCATGGCGTGACGCCGGGAGGCGTCGCCGGGAACCGCTGGGCAGGGGCGGTCACATTCACGTGAAGTCGCGCATCGGAGGACCACACCTGACCCGCGGCCGTGGAGGCCCTTTGACATTTGATGCGTGTGCACGTGTCGGGGCGTGCGCCGGCGGATAATCCGTCCGCGAGAACGCGGTCCTCGCGGGCGAGACGTCACCGGGAGTGGGACCCTGCGGATCCAGCGCGACCCAGGGCGTGCATTGGGGTCGGACCGCGGCATCGGGGTTGGGGATGACCCGATGCGGCCCCACGCCGCATGCCGCGGTGCGACTCAGCTGGCGGGCTGGTCTGGTCCGAGCCGGAGCTCGTATTTGAAGTGGATGCGTCCAGGCGTGTACTCCTCAGGCGGGAGACCCTCGAAGCCCATCGCCTCGTACAGCCGGCGGGCCACCGCCATCTCGGGCAGGGTGCCGAGGGTGAGGCGGCCCTTGCCGGCGGCCCGCGCCACAGCCGCAGCACCCTCGAGCAGGGCCCGCCCCGCTCCTCGCCCCTGTGCGGCGGGGGCGACGCCGAGCATGCGGAGGTGGGCCTCGTCGGGCGCCAGCTCACGCTCCGGATCAACCTTGCCGGTCAGCTCCACTGTGATCGAGCCGAGGATGAGCCCGTCCTCGTCGAGCGCGACCAGCACTGTGGTGCGATCACAGCGTGTGGCGACGTCAGCGACCCTGTCGAGGTACTCGGCGTCGCCCTCGCCAAAGATGGCGGCGAAACCGGCACGAGTTTGACGCCCGGCCTCGGCGCACTCCTCGGGCCGGACCGGGCGGACGGCGATCCCGCCGGGCGCCCGAACCCTCTTCCCGTCCGCCCCTTCGCTCATGCCGGCGGGTGGCCGGACCGACGATCCCGTCACTTCTCGGGGATCATCTCGAGGGAGGCGGAGTTGATGCAGAACCGCTTCCCGGTCGGACCCGGCCCGTCGTCGAAGACGTGGCCCAGGTGGCCCCCGCAGCTCCGGCAGACCACCTCGGTGCGGGTCATCCCATGACTCTTGTCGACGTGGAAGTCGACCGCCTCCAGATCCGCCGGCTCCGTGAAGCTCGGCCAGCCGCTCCCCGAGTCGAATTTGGTGTCCGATCGGAACAGCTGCGCTCCGCAGCCTGCGCAGTGGTAGGCGCCGGTGTCGTGATTCTGCCAGTAGCTTCCGGTGAAGGCCGGCTCGGTCCCCTTCTGCCGGAGGATCGAGTACCGCTCGGGAGAGAGGCGGGCACGCCACTCGGCCTCGGTCAGTTTCATGGGGTGGGTGCTCTCGGTCATCGCCAGTTCCTCGGATCGTGGGCTCACACCATCACACTACCCCGACGAGCCGCGGACGACGCGTGGACCGGCCGCGCCAGCTGGCTATGCGCCTAGCCCTTGACCCCAATGCAACGCGAATGTGACAGGGCCGATCGGCGGTGTCACTCCCTGTCGACGGCGCCCTTCCCGCCCCCCCCCAGTGCCCACCATTGCCTGGCGGCGCCTCCGCATGTGGGCTCCACGTGCCCGCGGCGCCCAGCACCTCGCCGGCATCTCAGGGGTGGATCGAGGAACGATGACCTGGAAGACCACATCCCGGGGAAGCGGGAGCGGTTTGATCGGCAAGCTCGCTCAGGCCAACATCGACGAGGTGGCGCCCGTCGATGACGAGGTGGTCGTCGTCCGGGATGACGACCCGGCCTCCGCGCCGGTCCGCCAGCGGCTGACCGCGGGTACGCTCCTCCGCGTCCGCGAGGTCACCCAGGCAGAGGACCTGGCGGCTCTGGCCGCGTCAGGAAGGACCCGGGCGGTCGTCCTCTGCCGGAGCGGGCTCTCGCTGCTGGCCCTCCACGACGCCGTCGCGGCGGTCCGGCTGGCTTGTCCGGACGCCGCCCTGATGGTCCTCGACGACCAGGCGGGGGAGGCGCGAGAGGAGGTGGCCGCCCATGGCGGTGCCGACGGGATCATCAACCTCGCCCAGGACTGGAAGTCGGCCGGGGAGGCTGTGCTCGCCGCCGCCAGCCAGCGCGCTCGGGCTCGCGCGGTCGGGGATGCCATCGCCGTCACGAGCGAGGCCGACCTCCTCGGGCTGCTGGACGAGGAGTGGCCGCTTTCCGTGCTCGTGCTCGCCATCAACAACCTGGGGACGCTCGCCAGCCGCTACGCCCACGGTGACGTGGACGCGCTGATGCTCGCGCTCGCCATCCGTCTCCGGCCGGTGCTCCGGCCGAGCGACACCCTGGCTCGGACCGCGGACCGCGGCCTGGTGATCGCCCGCCGGGACGACGACGAGCTGGCCATCGCAGCGCTCGCCGACCGCTTGCTCCGCGCCTGTCGCGAGCCGCTCGTCGTCACCGAGGAGAGTGTGCCCATAACCATCGCCATCGGCATCGCCGTGCGCAGCCGGCGGGTGGCCGAGGAAAGTGTCACGGCCGCCTCCCTTCTCGATCAGGCCCGGGGCGCGCTGGCCCGCCTCAGCAACCGCGGCCGGGCCGCCTACGAACTGGCCGACGCCGCCCTGCAGGCCCGGGTGACCGCGCAACGCCAGACCGAGATCGCGCTGCGCCATGCCGTCGACGACCACGAGTTCCGGGTCTTCTACCAGCCGGTGGTCGAGCTGCAGACCCGGGCCCTCACCTCGTTCGAAGCCCTGATGAGATGGCAGCGGGCCCAGGTCGGCCTCTTCGATGCCGCCAGCTTCGTCGAGGCTGCCCAGCGCAGCGGTCTGATGACGCGGATCGGCCAGACCATCCTCCATGAGGCCGCCGCCGAGGCGGTGAGGTGGCCGGCCGCGGGCGAGGCGGCGCCGGCGCTCTCGGTCAACCTCTCCCAGCAGGAGTACTTCCTGCCCAACCTGGTGGCGAGCGTCGGTCACATCCTCGCCGAGGTCGGGCTGGCACCGGGCCGGCTGATCCTCGAGATACCCCTCAAGCTCCTCGTTCGCGACCCGCTCTCGGCGCGGGGCATCCTCCGCGACCTCGCGTCCCTCGGCGTGACGCTGGTTGCCGACGACTACGACGGTCAGATGACCGACGAGTTGCGCACCCTCCCGCTTCGCATGGTCAAGCTTCGGATGGGCCTGCTCGACGGGATCGAGACCGACGCCGAGCGGAGGGCCCGAGTGGCGGGGATCGCCGCGCAGGTGCGCGCCGCGGGCTGGCTCTGCGTCGGCAAGGGCGTCGAGACGGCGGCGCAGGCCGCGATCCTCCGCGATCTCGGCTGCCACGGCGGGCAGGGGTTCCTCTTCAGCGGGGCGCGTCCCGCCGAGGAGCTGCCCATGTTCCGCGGCCCGGAGGGCGGCTGGGCCTGGACGCCGCAGGCACGGACCACCCCCGTCAGCTGAGCAGGGTGCCTCAGGGCGTCGACGTCGCGCCGTAGGTCTGCTCGGGGACCAGCGTGGAGCTCAACCCCAGGTCGGCGCAGCCGGTCGAGCTGGCGACGATCACACCGTACCTGTCGCCCGGGGCCAGGCCCTCCCAGTAGAGGGTGACCGAGACTTCGTTCTGGACGACGTCGACCCCGGAGGAGGCGTCGACCGAGAGGGACCAGGCGGACCCCGACCAGCTCCGGAGGGCTCCGTGCCACTTGCTCCCACTCCAGTACGCGATCAGTTGGAGGGTGCCCGCGCGGTTGACCGGCCCGCCGGTCGCGGACGCCGTCCCGCTGGCGAGCGCCGTCGTGCTGGGGGCCGCGGTCGCGCTGGCAAGAGCCGTCGAGCCGAAGGGAAGGACCGCCGCGATCAGGCTGAATGCCGGCGTGGCGCTCTGGACCGTGCCGCTCATCTGGACGGTGATGAAGGGGTTGGAGTACCCCACCGCGGGGTCGGTGCCGATGCCGCTCGAGGTGGAGACGAGGGCAAGTCCGGTGGGCAGCTGTCCCGTTGGGATCGAGGTGCATGCCGCGATGGGAGCGAGGACGTTCGCCGGTGAGCCGGTGGGCAGGTCGGAGGCGGGCAGGGTGGCCTGGGCCGGCGGTGCCACGGCGATGGGGGCCGTCGGGCCAGAGCCGAGAAGGGCCTTGGCAGCGAAGGCGAAACCGGCGACGAGGATGACGATCACCAGCAGCGCGACCAGCCCCACGACCACCGCCAGCCCCCTCCTCCCGCGCGGCGGCGCCGGCGACTCACCGGCGCCGGAGCCCCGTCGCGCCGACGGCGGAGCGGGTTTCTGAGCCGGCCGTGCCGGCTCGGGGGGAGACCCGCGGGGTGGTGGAGGCGGGGTCCGGCGCGCGGGCGCGCCCCTGCCCCCGGGCGGGGTGGAGGTGGAGCGTTCCGCGTCCCAGGGGCTGAGGGCGACACGCCCGCCGGCCGCCAGGATGTCCGCCTCCGACATCGCAGCGCCTGGCTGCGGCCCGCTCGCGGATGGGAGATGGATCCGAGCCTCGGGCGAGACCAGCCAGGCGGCGGGTGCGATCGGCGCCCCGAACCTGATGATCGAATCCTCGATCGCGGCGGCGATGTCGTTTGCGGCGGCCATCCTGAGCGTCCGGGCGATCCCCGGTCGCTCGGCGAAGTAGCCGAGGCCCTCGGCATAGAGCTGGTGTGCCTCGACGATGTCGGCTTCGCTCGCCGATGGGGCGCTGGCCGCCTCGACCGCTCGCAGGCGCCCGTAGTCCGGCCGCCAGCGTCCCAGGGCGGCGTCGAGCTTGCTCAGCCCGCGCAGGAACTGGAGGAGGTGCCGGTGCGCCTCGGCCTGCTCCGGGCTCAAGGTGGGTTCGGAAGGATCCACGTCATCCCCTCGGTGGCATCCGCGGTAGCGATCATGCCAGTCCGGAAGGTCGTCCGGCAGCGCTGCATTCGAGGAACCCTCCGGATGTCACGAGGCCGGTCCCATGCCGTTCCGGTGGGCCGTTCGGTGCGCTGTATCCCGCCTGTTACGCGGCCGCAACAGGCGGTGACGAACCCCTCGCTAACGTGATTCGTGCATGAGTTTCGCGCCCGGTTCCGAGTTCGGCAACTCGGTGACCGTCGAGGGCGGGCACCGTTACACCGAGGCCATCGAGCGCAGGGTGGGCACGGCCATCGCCGCCTGCCAGACCTTCCTGGTGGTGCGAATCCTCAGCGCGCTCCTCTTGGTCAGCCTGCTCCCCGCACGGCTCCCCTCCGTGGTCCTCACCCTCGACGCCACCCACGCCGTGAGGCTGCCCCTCGGCGGTCTGGACCGGGGCACCGTCCTCGTGCTCGTCGCCGCCGTCTCAATGGTGGAGCTGGATCTCGTCTACCGCCTCGCCGACCGGCGGCGGGTCGCCCGGTTGGGTGTGCTCCTCATCGAGTCGTGTGCGATCGTGCTCACCACCGTCGCCCTCGCCTACGGTGCGAGCCTTGCCGCGCTGCCCCTGGTCACCGCCGTCGGAGCCACCTCCGTTCTCCTGCTCAACCAGGTTCGCTGGGCCTTCCGCCTCCAACCCCGGCTGCGCGCCCTCACCGGGCACCGGCAGGGTGGCACCTACGCCGGCTATGCTGCGCCCTCGCTGGACTGCCCCAGGACGCCGCAGCGGGTCGGATACCAGACGCGGCGCGAGGACGGGACGCCGCAGACGCCCCTGTCCACCCTGCCGCCGGCGGTGGGGCGGAACGACCACCACATCCTCTCCCCATCGGTGAACGCCGCCTCGGGCTGGCCGACGGGCTCGGCGCGCCGGAGGGGCTGAACCCGCCTGCGGGCCTTCGTGGGGCTGACCAGGGGAGGTGAGCGTCGCCCATTGCGGCGGCCGGTGCCGCGACCTGATAGCGTCGCCGTGATGCCCCTCACCGCTCGCAACTCGGCGGGATTCGAGGCGCCGGCGGGGATGACCGCCGTGCCGGTCGTGCTGGCTCCCCTGGGCGGACGCCTCCACGTCCTGCTCGTCCGCCGCGACGATCCGCCCGATCCCGGCGCCTGGGCCCTCCCGGGTGGCTTCATGAGCCGCGACGAGCGCCCCGCCGAGACCGCCCAGCGCAAGCTCACCGAGAAGACCGGGGTGGGCGCCGTCTACCTCGAGCAGCTCCAGACCTACGGTGAGCCGCATCGCGATCCCCGGGGTTGGATCCCCACCGTTGCCTATCTCGCCCTCATCGACGCGGCCGTGCTTCGAGCCGACGAGAGCCAGGCGCGCTGGTGGCCGGTCGACGACCTGCCGACCCTGGCCCTGGATCACGGGGGGATCATCGGCGACGGCGTCGCCCGTCTGCGGGGCAAGCTCTGGTGGTCGAACATCAGCGTCGGTCTGCTTCCGGAGCGCTTCACCATGCCCCGGGCGCGCGGCGTCTTCGAAGCGATCAGTGGCGTCCGTTACGAACCGAGCAACTTCCGTCGCGAGCTGGAGCGGAGCGGACTGGTGCAGGCCATCGGGTTGGTCGCCAAGGGCGGACCGGGGCGCCCGGCAGCTCTCTACGAGTTCGTCTCGCGTCAGCCCGCCTGGTCGCTCCGCCGCTCCCGGCCGCCGGCGACCCTCGGGCCCGCTCCCCACGGTCGGACGGTGAGGCGATGATCGCCGTCGTTGCCAGCCCTGTCCCCTCCGGGGACGCGGGATGCAGCCGTCCAGCCCGAGGTCAGGCACCGGTCGCTCGGCGGAGGAGCGGGTCAGCCCGCTGAGAGCGTGTCAGGGCGCGGGGGCGAGCCAGCCGCGGTCCGGACCGTGGTCGTCGGTCACCGGGGGGAGGGCCACGACGCGCTCGTCGGTGCGGATCAGGCGCCAGCCGCCCTCGTGCACCTTCCAGTGGTGGGCCCCGCAGATCAGGACAAGATTGGCGAGATCAGTCGAGCCGCCCTGGGCCCAGTGGCGGAGGTGGTCGCCACCGACTATACCAAACGCACGTTCGCAAGGTCAAGGCGAACACACCTCTCAGCATGAATTTCCGACTCCGCTTTCGCGCAGGTTCCGGAACGGAACCGGGAATGGAGCCGTTCCGCTGGTCAACGCGCCCTCGTTTATCCGATAGTCAGGGCATGAGCGCCCTCGTCAACGAGCACTGCCAGGTATGCACGGCGGCCACCCCCCGGGTCGAGGGGGAGGAGCTGGAACGGCTCCGGGGCGAGTTGAGCCCGGAGTGGCAGATCCAGGGGGGACGGCTTCGCCGGACGCTGCGTTTCCCCGACTTCGTGCGGGCGTTCGGACGTGCGACCCAGCTCGCGCTGGTGGCCGAGGCCGAGGGCCATCACCCCGACATGAGGGTGGGATGGGGCTATCTGGAGATCGAGTTGACCACCCACGCCATCGGCGGCCTCAGTCGCAACGACTTCATCCTCGCCGCCAGGTTCGACGTCCTGGGTGGCTGACCAGGACATCGAGGCCATCGTCAGCGCCGAGCCGCCGGAGCGCTACTTCACGACCCGGGGGCTGCGCGGCAGCTCGTGGTCGGCCGGTCCGGGCACATGTTTCCCGGAGCACCGCCACGAGCGGACCAAGCACCTCTTCGTGACCCGGGGCAGCATCAGCTTCAACGGGCTGGAGTTCGTCGCCCCCGCCGGGATCAGGATCGCCGCCGGTGCCGTGCACGAGGCGTTGGCCGGGCCGGCGGGCGTGGAATGCGTGGAGGCCTTCGAGGGCGACGGTTAGCAGGGTGCTTCGCCATTCGCTACCACTTGGCTCGGGGCGTCCGAGACGGTCCCGCGGTCTGGCAGTTTCGGTATCCTTCCTCGCCATGGAAACGCTCCCACCGACCGCGCCCGCCTGATGGAGCCGCTGCGCGACCTGCTCCAGCTCCACCTCTTCACCGACTCTCTCTACGACCAGAACTGCTACGTGCTTCGACGCCGCGACACCGAGCGCTGCCTGGTGATCGACCCGGGGCTGCAGGCGAATGCGGCACTCCGGTTCCTGGAGAAGGAGGGGCTTGCCGGCGATCGCATCCTGCTCACTCACGGCCACCCCGATCACCTGGCCGGCGTGCCCGCCATGAAGGCAGCCCTCGCCTGCACCGCGGCCATCCATCCGGAGGACCGCTGGCTGCTCCCCGAGGCGGGAGCCTTCCCCGGCATCCCGGCGGGGCTGCCCCCCGTGGTCTGCGAGGACGATCTCAGCGCCGGGCAGGTGATCACGTGGCAGGGTCTCGAGATCGCGGTGATCCACACCCCCGGGCACACCCCGGGCTCGGTCTGCTTCCTGGTCGGGCCCGACCTGCTGGCGGGTGACACCCTCTTCCGGCGCAGCGTGGGGCGCACAGACCTCCCGGGCGGCTCCTGGGAGAGCCTGCTCTTCTCGATCCAGGACCGCCTCTACGCCCTCCCTCCGGAGACGGTGGTCCACCCGGGACACGGCCCGGCGACCACCATCGGCGAGGAGATGCGGGGCAACCCCTTCGCCCTCCACCCGACCTTCCGCTGACGCGCCCCACGGGGCGGGCCGCGTGGGGGGCCCCGCTCCTTCTCACAGGGGCTCGCCGCCCCTCGGCGGCGCGGCAGAGCCGCGCTCGTCTCCCCTGCCATGGATGCGCCGCAAGCGGCGCGCGAGGCATCGCCTCCGGTCAGCCGGCCCCCAGGCGCTCCAGAAGGTCGTGGACGATCCTGCCCGTCACTCCCCAGATCGTGCGTCCCTCCGCTTCGTAGTAGTGGACGACCCGCTGCTCGCCTCCCTCTGCCCGCCACGCCTCGGCGCGATGCGGGGCGGAGAGCAGACCGCCGAGCGGGAGCCAGAACCACTCGGCCACCTCGTTGCCATCGCCGCGCACGGTGAAGGGCCGTGTCTGCAGGCCCGCGATCGGGGTCAGCCAGAGGTCGGAGCGGTGGGTGAGACGGGGTGCCAGGGCTCCGAGGATCTCGACGCAGGTGGGATCGAGGCCGATCTCCTCGCGCGCCTCCCGGAGAGCCGTGGCCACCAGGTCGGGGTCCTCGGGTTCCCAGGAGCCACCGGGGAGGCCGATCTGCCCCGCGTGGAGCCGGAGGTGCTCGGCCCGCCGGACGAAGAGCAGCGGGAGGCCGTCGCGGGCCGGGTCAAAGAGCATCAGGACCGCCGCCTCGCGCTTGCCGGGGGGCGGCTGTGCCTCGGGCGCGGGCGCCGCGAAGGCGCCGCGCAGCCGATCGATCAACTGCCCGTTCACCAGCCCACTATGCGTCGATGGCTGTGACGGCCGCGGCCGGTCCTGACGTCAGCGGTCGCGACCCTGCTGCTGGAGTGCTGTCTCGAGGCGCCAGACCGCCTCGGCGTGGGCGATGGCCTCGTCGAGCAGGCCGACAAACTGCCGCTGCCGGAGGTAGCGCACGGTGGCCTCGGTCTCGGCGGCGTCCGCCGCCACCTGCTCGGGCCTCCTCGCGTCCATCGTCATGGCCTCCTCGTATGCTTCCGGGGTGTGGCTACCGGCCACGTGAGCAACGTACGCGGAGCGAGGCGGGCGTGGGGTCACGCGCCATGCGAGGCTTGGTGAAGGTTGGTGAAGCGCCGCCAAGGCGGTGCCACGCGCTGTGACGGCGCGAGACGAGGTGTGGGTGATGGGACCCGGGAAGTGTCATCGGGCACGCGGCTGCCACGATCGGTGACGATGCGCTCACAGCGGATGTGCCCCCTCTGCGGGGGCGAGCTGCGCCTCTCTCACCGCGAGTACCTGGGCGGGCGGCGATCGGTGCGCGTCCTACGCTGCGTGGGCTGCGGCAGCCAGGTTCGCGGAGAGCCGCAGGATGACGATGCGCGGCCGCGGGCTCAGCCGCCGCCACGGCGCCGGCCTCTTCCGGAAGGCGGGCAGCCGGACAACTTCGTCCTCGACGACGCCACCGCAGAGCGGCTGCGTCAGATGCTGGAGGGCGAGGCCGCCAGTCCCGAGGCCTGAGGCGGTGCGGCCGCGGCCGTCCCGCCCCGTGAGAATCGGTCAAACCAGGCCGCAACGAGCCGGTTGACATGGTCGCGGTCGATGTCGACCGACATGCCGTGACCGCTGCGCGGAAAGGTCCGCCGCTCCACCGCCCAGCTGCACAGCAGCCGGCGCTCGATCTCTGCGGAGTTGGCCGGGTCGATCACCCGGTCACGCTCCCCGTGGAGGAGGAGGACCGGGGCGCGGACCGAGGCCAGCTCGTCGCGAACCGCGGCGAGCAGGCGGGTGAACTCGTGGATCGAGCGGAGCGACCGGCGATCGTAGGACCAGAGCTCTCGCGCCCCCTCGAGCCGGTAGAGGTCGATGTCGTCCTGGGGCCGATCCCAGCGGATCAGGTGTTTGGCGACGGGCAGCGCCCGGGGTTTCCAGCCGGCGAGCCAGATGGGGGTCGCCAGGCAGGCGACCGCCGTTATCCCGGGGTCGTTGGCGGCCAGGTGCAGGGCCAGGCTGGCGCCGCCGGACTGGCCGGCGACCATCACCTCGTCGCACTCGGTGCGCAGCTCGGCGAGCGCCGTCTCCGCCGACCGGGCCCAGTCCTGCCAGCGGGTCCGGTCCAGCTCCTCAGGCGTCGTCCCATGACCGGCAAGGAGCGGCCCGTGGCAGCGCCACCCGCTGCGTGCGAGCGCCTCCCCGAGGCGGCGGAGCTCCGGCGGCGTGCCCGCGAAGCCATGCAGAAGGAGCACGCCCCGGCGGCCTTCGCCGATTCGCCACGGGCTGACCACTTCTGGGTCAAAGAGCGCGTCGCTGCGTGCCGTCATGGTGCCGACTCTAGTGGTGATGGTACCGTGCGCCTGCCATGACCTTGTCTCTGGTGAGCGCCCTCAACTGCGTCGCCGACGGGAAGGACCTCGACGCCGCGACCGCACGGGCGGTGATGGACGAGATCATGGAAGGGGTGGCCACTCCCGCCCAGATGGGGGGGTTCCTGGCCGCACTCCGGGTCAAGGGCGAGACCGTCGAGGAGCTGACCGGGATGGTGGAGTCGATGCGCCATCACGCGCTGCGCGTGGTTCTCCGCGCCCCGGCGGTCGACACCTGCGGCACGGGCGGCGATCGCGCCGGCACCTTCAACATCTCGACCGCGGCGGCCCTGGTGGTGGCCGGAGCCGGTTGCCCCGTCGCCAAGCACGGCAACCGTGCCCAGTCGTCGCGCTGCGGCAGCGCCGACGTGCTCGAGGCCCTCGGCGTGGCCATCTCCCTCCCTCCCGAGGGCGTCCTGCGCTGCATCGAGGCGGCCGGGATCGGCTTCATGCTCGCACCCGTCTACCACCCGGGGATGCGTCACGTCGGACCGGTGCGCCGCGAGCTGGGCATTCGCACCGCCTTCAACATCATGGGCCCGATGGCCAACCCCGCCGGCGTGCGCCATCAGCTGATCGGTACGCCGTCCGACGGGCTTGCCGGCAAGATGGCGGGAGTGATGAGTCGCCTCGGTCTCCGGCGCGCCATCGTTTTCTCGGGGCCGGGCGGGACTGACGAGCTGATGCTCCACGCGCCCTCCCACGCCTACGTCGTCAACGGGAACGCCATCGACGAGATCGATATCGACCCCGCCCGCCTGGGGATCGCCGCGGCTCCTCCGGAGGCGCTCGCCGGCGGGGACGCAGAGGCCAACGCGGCGCGGATGCGCTCGGTGCTCGGTGGCGAGCGTGGTCCGGTCCGCGCCTGCGTGATCCTCAACGCCGGAGCCGCTCTCTTCGCGGCCGAGCGGGTCCCTGACATCGCGGCGGGCATGGAAGAGGCGGAGCGGGCGCTCGATGCGGGAGCCGCGCAGCTCCGCCTGGAGACCCTCGTCCGGGTCTCCACGGAGGCGGCGGCGTGACCGGGGGGGGAGAGGTCGGCGAGCGGGCCACGCCCCGCGGGCGGCTGCTCCTGACCCTCCAGGAGACCGATGATCAGATAGCCCAGCTCGAGAAGGAGATCGCTGCCCTCGAGGCGGCTCTCCGCCGTGACCCCGAGCTCGAGCGCCTTCGCGACGAGGAGCAAGCCGCCGAGGCGGAGCGCCAGGTGGCGGAGGAGCGGTGCCGGGGGGTCGAGCGGGAGCTGAGCGGTGTCCGCCAGCGGGCACGCAGCCTCGAGAGGCGTCTGTACGACGGCTCGGTCCGCAATCCCCAAGATCTTCTCGGAATGCAACGCGACCTGACGGCGCTCAAGCCCCGCCTCGATGAGCTCGAGGCGAGCCTCCTGGAGTGCATGGAGGCGAGCGAGAGCGCCGAGACGGTCGTGGCCGGCGCGCGCGCCGCGGTGACGGCGCGCGATGCGGAGCGGGGGTCCCAGGAGACACCGCGACGGGAGCGCCTCGCCCTCGCCCAGTCTGAGCTGGCCGGACAGCGCGTGGTCCGGGCGGCCGCCGCAGCCGCCGCCCTGCCCGGCGACGTGCGTATCTACGAACGGGTCGCGGCCCACTGGAAGCCCGCCGTCGTGCACTTGGAGGGGGACAGCTGCGGGGGCTGCCACCTCCCGCTCGGCATCCGGGAGGCCAACCAGGCGCGCTCGGGTGAGGGCCTCGTCCAGTGCAGCAAGTGCGACCGGGTGGTCGTGCGGTGAACCGTCCGGAACCTGAACCCTCGGCGCCGCCCCCAGCTGGGACGGTCGTCGCCTACACCGACGGCGCGTGCTCGGGCAATCCCGGACCGGGAGCCTGGGCCTATCGTCTGGAATGGCCCGACGGCGGAGTCGAGGAGGCGGCTGGAGCGGAACCGCGCACCACCAACAACCGCGAGGAGCTCAAGGCGGTCCGGGAGGCGCTCCGAGCCGTCCGCCGCCGGATCGGGAACGACCCGGGCTGGCGGATCGTGGTCCGGACCGACAGCCTCGGCGCTGTCAACTGGCTGACCCGGCGCTGGAAGCGCAACGCCAATCTGGACCTCTTCCCGGACATCGACCCGCTGGTCGATGCGCGCGTCGCCTTTGAGCACGTGCGTGGACACGCCGGCAACCCGGGCAACGAGCGGGTCGACCGCCTCGCGGTGAGCGCGATCAACGAGCTCACCGCCCGCACCCGGGGTTGACACCGCAGGGCAACTACCACAAGGGAGTGGTTGCGCCACCCCCCGAGCTTTTGCTACGTTCTCGGCTCTCCCGTCGGGCACGATGCGCCCGGCGCGACGGGAATGAAGAGGGCGTGGGGCTGAGCAATGATCATCAAGGTCACCTCCGACGATCTCATGACCGTGTCCGGATCCCTCCAGGCGGGGGCCAGCGAGATCGACAGCCGGCTCAAGACCATGCAGGGCCAGGTGCAGAGCCTGATCGAGAGCGGCTGGCAGGGGGCGGCGTCCGCCCAGTTCGGCGGCCTGTTCCAGGAGTGGAACCAGGGAGCCGCCCAGCTCAACACGGCTCTGGAGGGGATCTCGAAGCTCCTCACCGGCGCGGCCAACGCGTACGCGCAGACCGAGCAGTCGATCACCCAGTCGATGCAGCAGTAGGGTCACCTCGGCTGCCGGAACCCCGGGTTAGGAGGGGGGCGGGATCGTGACCACCGTGCGGGTCGACCGCAACGTACCCCCTGGGCTGCCCCGCCGCTCCGCCAAACCCGCCCCGGGCCAGCTCTGCCTGCTGGTGGTCGGCGGTCCCGACACCGGTGCGTGGGTGCCCCTCCTCCCCGGGACCACCGAGGTCGGCCGCCAGGCACCGATCCGGCTGACGGATCAGAGCCTCTCGCAGCCGCACTTCCGCCTCACCGTCGGGGAGGGCACCCAGCTGGCGCTCGAGGACCGCGGGTCGCGGGGCGGCACGACCGTGGACGGTGTGGCGGTCAGCGGACGCCGCCCGCTCGAGCCCGGGTCGGTGATCAGCGCCGGCGGGACGCGGCTCGCCGTGGCGATCGCGCCTTCCGCCGACGCCGCGCTCACCCCCGCCGGCGATGGCACCCTCGACTTCTACCGGCCTCCCCGGCTGCGCGTGCCCGTGGGGTTCGGTCGGGTCGCCTTCCCCAGCGATCCCCGCCCGCCGAACCGGGCACCGGTGCAGCTCTTTGCGATGCTGACGCCGGTCCTGGCGGCGGCGGCGATGGCCCTCATCGCGCATCAGGTGGTCTTTCTCGCGATCGCGGGGCTCACCCCGCTGATGGGGGTCGGGACCCTGGTCACCGACCGGCACCGAGGCAGGAGCAGCCATCGACGCCAGCTGGATGAATACCGGCAACGCCTCGACGACGCCCGCTCTCAGTTGGACGGGCTGCTCCGCGACGAGCTGCGGAGCCTGCGCGACATCCACCCCGACCCGGGCAGTGCCCTGCTCCGCGCGCTCATGCCGTCGAGCCGGGTCTGGGAACGCCGCCGCGAGGACGACGACTTCCTCACCCTCCGGGTCGGGACCGGGGCGGTGCCCGCCTCGGTCGAGGTGAGCGGCGTCCCCCCGGGGCCCGGCGATGCCGCGCCCCTCCTCAACGACGCTCCCGTAACACTCTCGCTCCGCTCGTGGCGCGCTCTCGGCATCGCCGGTCCGCGGCCCCTCGCTCGCGAGCTGGCCCGGGCCATCGTGGCGACGGCGGCGACCTTCCAGAGCCCGCGCGACCTGGCCATCACCGTGCTCACCGGGGAGGCGTGCGGTCCCGACTGGGAGTGGGTCCGCTGGCTGCCCCACTGCCGCCCGGAGGCCGCGGAGGGCCCCCACGTCCGGGTGGGCAACGACCCGGCGACGATCGCCGCGCGGGTCAGCGAGTTGAGCGACCTGCTCGGTGGGCTGCGTGCCGAGGGGAAGGATCGGCGGCCGTCGATGCCCCGCCTGCTCCACCTGGTGGTGCTGGACGGTTCCTACGGCCTGCGACAGCGCTACGACCTCGGTCCGCTGATCGACGAGGGCCCCTCCCATGGCATCCATTTCATCTGCATCGACGACTCACCTCCACAGCTCCCCGAAGGCTGCCGCGCCGTCTGCGACCTGGGCGCGGGCGGTGACACGGCGGCCACCCTCCGCCGCGCCGGCGAAGCAAACCTCACCGGCATCCGGCCGGACCGGCTGAGCGCGCCGGCATGCGAGACCCTGGCGCGGGCCCTGGCCCCCCTTCGCGACACCGGGGCGGTCAAGGCCGGTGGTCGCCTCCCGGCCTCGGTACGCCTGCTTGAGTTGCTGGGCATCGATCCTCCGGCGCCGGCCGGTATCCAGTCGCTCTGGCGCGCCGGCCGGACCACTGGGATCCCGATCGGGAGGGATGCCGACGGGCCCTTCCTCCTCGACCTCGCCCAGGGGCCCCACCTGCTGGTGGGCGGGACGACGGGGGCGGGCAAGAGCGAGCTGCTGCAGACCATCGTCGCCAGCCTCGCCGCCCACAACCGTCCCGACCAGATGGTCTTCGTGCTCATCGACTACAAGGGGGGCGCCGCGTTCCGGGGCTGCGTCGACCTGCCCCACACGGTCGGGATGGTCACCGATCTCGACACCGCATCGGTGGAGCGCGCGCTGGTCTCGCTGCGGGCTGAGCTGCAGCGGCGGAAGGCAGTCCTGGACGCCGCGGACCAGCCCGACATCCTGCGCTACTGGGCGGCGATCGGAGGCGGCCGCGGCGCCGACCCGCTCCCCCGGCTGGTGCTGGTCGTCGACGAGTTCAAGACCATGGCCGAGGCCATGCCCGAGCAGCTGAAGGCGCTGGTCGACATCGCCGCCCAGGGTCGATCGCTCGGCGTGCACCTGATCCTCGCGACCCAGCGTCCGGCAGGTGCCGTCACCGGCGACATGCGGGCCAATGTCAACCTCAGCATCTGCCTGCGGGTGGCCACCACCCAGGACTCCCTGGACGTGATCGGGGCGCCCGATGCCGCCGAGCTCTCCGTCGAGAACCCCGGCCGCGCCTACCTCCGGGTGGGCACCGCCCGGCCCGAGCTCTTCCAGGTGGCGCGGGTGGGCGGGCCCCGCCCGGGTGAGCGTCACGGGGCGGTGCCGCTCGAGGTGCGCGAGGTGAGGTGGTCCGAGCTGGGGAGGCCCCTGCCGGTGACCGCCGCGCCTCACGCCTCCGCCGACGACTCCACCGATCTCTCCGCGCTGGTGGACGCCATCCGCGGCGCCGCGTCCCATCTCGGAGCCGTCGCGCCGGCACCGCCCTGGCAGCCCCCCCTTCCCGAGGTGCTCCCCCTGGCGGCCCTGGGCGCGTCCCCGCCGCTCCATCTCGCCTTCGGGCGGGCGGACCTCCCCCGGGAGCAGCGCCAGGTGGTGGCCACCTACGACATCGAGCGCCAGGGTCACCTGCTCGTCGCGGGCGCTCCGCGGTCGGGCCGGACCACCCTGCTGCGCACCCTCGCCGCGGCCGCGACCGCCACTCCGACGGGGGACCTCCACCTCTACGCCATCGACTGTGGGGGCGGCGGGCTCGCCGCGCTCACCGCCCTTCCCCAGTGCGGGGCGGTGGTGACACCGGCCGATCCCGACCGAGTTGAGCGCCTGCTCAACCGTCTGCACCGTGAGCTGACCGCGCGCCTCCAGC
>Ga0187875_10000041_pt1 | contig 110619 bp, 88 predicted proteins | sample June2016WEW_17_1_2_FD_132978 | JGI IMG/M metagenome (GOLD analysis project Ga0187875, IMG submission 132978) | Peatland microbial communities from SPRUCE experiment site at the Marcell Experimental Forest, Minnesota, USA - June2016WEW_17_10 | ecosystem: Environmental > Terrestrial > Soil >... | reverse complement strand
CTACAACTTGAGCCGCCTCTACCACCAGACGAACTAACCTCCGCCCGATTCTCGCGGAGAAGCCGCCAACAAATCGCGCACCCCTTCGATCTCCTGCCGTGAGCTTGTTCTCACGCACACTCTCTGGGGCTCCCCCAGGCTCTTTTTGTGACCCGGGCAACGGAGAGTGGAGAGCTGTAGGGCGAGAAACGGAAGCTGGAGGCTGGACAAGGCAGGCGGGAAAAAGAGGCGAGCAGGCGTGGGGCACACACGAGTACAACGGCGCCAATCGGGAGATTGGCGTTCCCATAAGTCGCTCGGAGCAACACGCACGCAAGGGGCGGCATCTGATACACTTCCGGGTGGAGTATGGGGATAGTGAGGGCTTGTTGCTGTCGGGCTGCGGCAGAGAGGTCCTTCGCTGCGCTCAGGACTCGCCCGCCGCGGCGGGGTCGGATGCTCGGTTGACTTGATTTGGGGGCGGTGGTATCAAAGCCGGTCAACCTGACAGGGAATTTCGGAGTGCCTCGCCGGTTACAGCCCGCACCCGTTAGCGCCCGCCAGAAAAGGGAGTGGTTGCGAATGCGTCGTCGGTGGATCGTGCTGCTCGGAATGGCTGCGGCCGTGGTGTTCGCGGGCGGCTGCAATGATTTCAATACGACGATCGGGACGCCGTCAAACTCCACCACGATTTCGGCGCTTTCGCCAACGGGCGTAAATGCCGGCGCGGGCGGCTTCACGCTTTATGTGCTGGGCAGCAGCTTCACGAACACTTCGGTGGTGCAGTGGAACGGCAGCACGCGCGTGACGACGTACCTGAGTGCGGACGAACTCGGCGCGCAGATCCTGGCCAGCGACCTCACAACTCCGCAGACCGCGAACATCCAGGTGTACACGCCGGGAACGGCGCAGAGCGATCCGCTGGATGGAATCAACGTCATCGCCACGTCGAACGTGTTGCAGTTCACTATTCAGGCCGCGCCGCCGCCGCTGCCGGTGATCACTTCGGTTTCGCCTGCGAGCGAGGTGGCGGGCAGCGTGGCCCTCGGCAGCACGTTTACCTTGCGCGTGTTGGGCACGGGATTCGCAACCGGCTCGCTAGTTTATTGGAACGGCAGCCAAGTCGTTTCGTACACGTATACTCCGCAAACCGGATGCGTCGTGGGAACGGCCAACGAAACGACATATGTGAGCGCGACGGAAGTGGACGCGAGCGTATCGGGCTGTCTGATTCAGACAGCGGGGACCGAGCGCATCACGGTTTTCAATCCGGCGACGGGGACTCCACCGACCGGCGGCGGGAGTTCAAATACGTGGTCGTTTTCGGTGACCAGCGCTGGGGGCGGCAACGCGCGAACCGAGGCTGCGATGGCCGGCGCGGCTGCGGCGACGACGCTTTCGCCGGCAACCAGCGCGGATACGCGATACGTCGCGTTTGCCGCGCCCGTTCCGGATCCAACTGCGGACGCGAGCACGGGCACTGACAATATTTATGTGCGCGATACGTGCACGGGCGCGCCGGCTGCGGCGAATTGCACTCCGGCGACGACGCTGATTTCCGTGGCGGCGGATGGAACTTCGGCGGCGGATGCGGCGAGTGAATCGCCATCGATCAGCGCGGATGGGCGCTACGTCGCGTTTGTATCGCTGGCGGATAATTTGGTGGCGGGCGGAGCGAGCGGATTCGGCGATATCTACGTGCGCGACACCTGCACGGGCGCGCCGGCCGCGGCGAATTGCACGCCGGCGACCACGCTGATTTCCCTCGCGCCGGATGGATCGTTGGCGAATGGCGCCAGCGATTCGCCGTCGATCAGCGCGAGCGGGCGCTACGTGGTGTTTTCATCGCTGGCGACAAATTTGGTGGCGGGAACGGCGGCATCGTCGCAGCCGCAGATTTATCTGCGCGATCTGTGCGTAGGAGCGGCCGCGGGCTGCCAGGTATCGACGACGCAAATTTCAATTTCGAGTTCTTCAGCCGCGAATTCGGCAGGCAGCAGCCCGTAAGAAATCTGCGGAATCGTTTCCACTCAATCGCGAAAACCTAGTTGTCTAGAGTCAGTCCGGCAAAAGAAAAAGTCTGTCGGCGGAAAGTTCCACACGCCACGGCTGCGGTTCGTTCTTGAAGGTTTCCCACACATCTTTGGAGATTTCGGCTTGCACGTGGAAGTCGGAGCTGTTTGCCGCCGGCGCGTGCAAGTGCAAGTAGAGCGTGACACGGAAGGGCGCTTCCGTCGCGGCCGCGAGCCAGCATGGGAACGAGTTTTCGCTGACGCCCGGCACTAGATTGGACGCGTCGGCGGCGTGAACGCGAATGTGATGCGCGCGAATCGCGATGTGGCCCAGCGTCGCGGGCGTCGATTGTGCAACGCGCAATTTGCATCCCCAATCGAGCGCTTCAATTCTGCCGTCTGCTGCGGCGCGTGCGGCGGAGAAGTTCTTGCAGCCAGTGAGCCGCGCGACCTGAAATCCTGGCGGATGACGAAACAGATCTTCTTTCGGGCCCGCAGCGACGATTTTCCCGTCCGCGAGCACGATCAATTCACCGCAGAAGCGATACGCTTCCTCGAGATTGTGGCTGACGAACAAAGCTGCGCCGCGATAACCCGCCAGAGCTTCGCGCAATTCCCTTTCGATTTCGCCGCGCAAGTGCGCATCGAGAGCGGAAAACGGCTCGTCGAGCAGCAATGCTTGCGGCTCCGGCGCCAGCGCGCGTGCGAGGGCGACGCGCTGCTGCTGGCCGCCGGAGAGCGCAGCGGGGTAGCGCGCTTCGAGGCCTTCGAGATGCACCGCTTCGATTTGGCGCGCAATGCGGCGATCGCTCTCGTCGCGCGGCAGCCCGCGCATTCCGAAGGCGATATTTTCCGCGACGCTGAGATGCGGAAACAGCGCGTAATTCTGGAATAGCAGGCCGACGCGGCGATCGCGGCTGGGGCAATCGACGCCGCTGGCGGAATCGAACAGCACGCGCCCGTCGAGCGAGATGCGGCCGCGATCGGGGCGCTCGAGACCCGCGATGGTGCGCAGTGTCAGGCTTTTGCCGGCTCCGGATGGTCCGAGGATGCCGAGCGGCGCGCCGGATGCGCGGAATGCGACTTCGAGGCGAAAGCCGCCGGGCAATCTCTTCTCGATTTGGACGTCGAGTTCCACTGAATCTCTATTTCTCCGGAATGTGCCGGCGCCGCGCGGCGCGCGCCCACACGCCGAGCGCGATGAGCACGGCAAACGAAACAAACAAAACCACCATCACGGCGCCGAGAGCTTGGCGCATTTGGCCCGCTTCGATATCGAAATAAATCGCGAGCGGCAAAGTCTCTGTGCGGCCGGGGATATCACCGGCGAGCATCACAGTGGTGCCAAATTCGCCGAGCGCGCGAGCGAAGGCCAGCGTCGCGCCGGCGAAAATTCCGGGCGCGGCCAGTGGCAGCGTGATGCGGCGAAAGACGCGCCACTCCGATGCGCCGAGGGTGCGCGCGGCGTCGCCCAGCGCAGGCTCGACCTGTGCGAATGCGCCGCGCGACGTAACGTAAACCAATGGAAACGAAACCACCGCCGCGGCGATTACCGTTGCCGGCCAGGAGAAAACCACGATCGCGCCGAAATGCAGAAGAAGGCGCCCGAGCGGGCCGTTGCGGCCGAACAAAAGCAGAAGGAAAAACCCGACGGCTGTCGGCGGGAGGATCAACGGAAGCAAGCACAGCGCGTCGAGCAGGCCGCCGAATGCGCGGCGTTTTCGATCGCGCCATTGGGCCGCGGCCACACCGAGCACGAGCGCGATCGCCGTCGCCGCGAACGACGTCTTGAGCGAAATCCAGACGGGAGCGAAATCGAAGGACATCGAGAGAGGCGCGTCAGGGAGCGGCCACGCCGAAACCGTAACGCACAAAGACGGCGCGGGCGGCGTCACTTTGCAGGAAGTGCAGATAATTTTCGGCGTCGGCCGCGTGCGCCGAAGATTTCAGCACAGCCGCGGGATAGACGATGTGCGGCGCGATATCGGCCTGCGCTTCGGCAGCGATGCGCACGCGTGACGAAATTTTCGCGTCTGTGGCGTACACGATGCCGGCATCGGCGCTGCCGGTTTCAACGTAGGCCAGCACTTGGCGGACGTCGCTGGCCAAAACTGCCTTGCGGCGCACCGCGTCGTAAATGCCGAGCGCGGTGAGCACCTGCTGCGCGTAGACACCCGCCGGGACGCTGCGAGGATTGCCCAGCGCAATCGTGCCAACATCCGCGCGCAATAGATCCTGAAAACTTCTGATGTTGCCGATGCCTCGATAGCCCTTGGGCACGATGAGCACCAGGCGATTCGTGAGCAGATCGGCGCGCGTGCCCGGCCGCAGCAAATCCTTTGACGCCAGCGCATTCATCTCTTCGGGCGCGGCGGAAATGAAAACGTCCGCGGGCGCGCCTTGCTCGATTTGCGTTTCGAGAGTGCCGGAGCCGCCGAGATTGAGCGAGACGAAAACGTTCGGGTGCTGCTTGTGAAAAAGGTCGTTAACTTCCACGAGGGCGTCTTTCAAGCTGGCGGCGGCGGACACCAACAATTCAACGCGCTGCGGTTGGGGCGGCGCGGCCGACACAGCGGCGGCGACCGCAAGCGCGGCGAGCATCAAGCACGGGAGGATTTTCGATCGTTGCATTGTGTGGGGGCGCGTGGTCATGCGGCCCGCGTCCTAGACGGCGGACGCCGCTTGCTCGAATGCGTGGTAAGAAGAGCGCACCAGTGGGCCGGACTCCACGTGGCGGAAGCCGATTCGCTCGCCAAATTCCTTATACTCGGCGAATTCGTCGGGATGCACGAAGCGGAGCACCGGCAAATGTTCCGGCGTGGGCTGCAAATATTGGCCGAGGGTGAGGATGTCGGTGCCCTGGCGAGCCAGGTCTTCGATCGCGGCGAGCACTTCCTCGCGCCGCTCGCCCAGGCCGAGCATCATGCCGGTCTTGGTCGGCGTGTTCGGCGAAATCTGCTTTACGCGCAGTAACAATTCCAGCGAGCGCTCGTAGAGTGCGCCGCGGCGGACTTGCGAATACAGGCGCGGCACGGTTTCGGTGTTGTGATTCAGGACGTCGGGCCGCGCGTCGAGCACGGTTTCGAGCGCCGGCCACACGCCGCGAAAATCTGGGATTAGCACTTCGACCTTGCAGCCAGCAACGCGCTCGCGAATCGCGCGGATTGTGCCGGCGAAAATCGCGGCGCCGCCATCGGGCTGATCGTCGCGATTCACCGACGTCACCACCGCGTAGCGCAGCCCCATGCGCTCGACGGCGCGGGCCACGCGCTCGGGTTCATCTGCATCCGGCGGGCCGATCGGCTTGCCCGAAGGAACTGCGCAGAATCCGCACGCGCGCGTGCAGATATTGCCGAGGATCATGAATGTGGCCGTGCGATGCTCCCAGCATTCGCCCATGTTCGGGCAGTGGGCGCTTTCGCAGACCGTGTTCAAATCGAGCGTGCGCAAGATGCGCTTCAAATCTTGATAGTTCTCGCCACCGAAAAAACGCACGCGGAGCCACGCCGGACGCGGATGCGCTTCGGGCGCCACCGGGAGTCCCGGCGCCGGCGGGTTAGAGAGAATATGAAAGGGAGAGGCCATCGGCTCAGGTAAGCAAAGCCTATTCTACCCAACGCGCTGAAGGCAAACAACCACCGGGCGCAGGAGGGCTGGCTGGGGGATGAGTGGCGAGAAACCACGGCTTAGGAGGACTATTGATGCAAAATTACCACACCACAAAACCGAAACGCCCACAATCGACTGATTATAAAGGATTAACATTCTGTTTCAATGGCCCAAGAACTGCACTATCATAGTGCGAAGAACTATGCACTGGCAGACCACCATCGGGCAACCGGTCGAGACGCACGGCGTCGGTTTACATACGGCGGTGGCGAGCCGGGTGCGATTTGTTCCGGCGCCGGCGGATACGGGAATCGTTTTTCGGCGCGTGGACCTGGATGGTTTCGAGATCGAGGCGCAGGCGCGCAACGTCGCGCGGGTGAGCTACGCGACCAGCCTGATGAAGAAAGGCGTGCTGCTTTCGACGACGGAGCATGTGCTGGCTGCGCTGTACTCGTGCGGCGTGGACAACGTATACGTGGAAATCGACGCCCTGGAGTTGCCGATTCTGGACGGATCGTCGCAGCCGTTCATCGACATGCTGGAAGAGGCGGGAATCCGCAGCCTGCGCAAACGGCGCCGCTACCTGAAAGTGTTGAAGCCATTCGAGCTGACCGAAGGCACGAAACGCATCGGAATTTATCCGGCGGAACAATTCAGCGTGCACTGCTTGGTGGATTACGCGCATCCGGCCGTGGGCCCGCAGGAGATCGCGCTGAATGTGACGCGCGAATCGTTCAGCGAAATGCTGGCGCCGGCGCGGACCTTCGGTTTTACGCGGGATTTCGATGGGCTGCGGGCGATGGGGTTGATTCGCGGCGGCTCGCTGGAAAATGCCATCGTGCTGGACGACAATTCGATTTTGAATGGGCCTCTGCGTTTTCCGGACGAATTTGTGCGCCACAAAGCGTTGGATTTGATCGGCGATTTGGCGCTGGTCGGAAGACCGTTGCTGGCTCGGGTGGAGGCGCACAAGGCCGGGCACGCCTCGCACACTCAATTGGTGAGCCGCCTTCTGGCCGATTCCACGCTTTGGACGGAGACGACGGATTCGGCGCCGAGCGCGCACGACGCTCTCGGCGAGACTTCGTTCCCGGCCGCGGCTCCGGCGGGCGCGACGTCCTGATCCCAGACGCCGGGTAGCGGAACCCCCCGCAAATTCGCTCCCCCGCAGTGTCCGTTTGGTTAGATTGTCAAATAGTGGGCAAATGGATTGTCAAACGGGCGTTCTCGTCGGAGAATCATCTCCCATGGTTCGATCGGACATCGCGATTGTTGTGCTCGCAGCGGGAAAGGGCACGCGGCTGAAATCCGCGCGCGCCAAGGTACTGCACGAAGTTGGCGGACGCGCGCTTGTGGATCATGTGGTGCGCGCGTGTTTGCCGCTGCGGTCGCGGGTGGTCGTGGTTGTGGTGGGCCATCAGGCGGACGAGGTCAGCGCCGCGGTGGAACCGCTTGGCGCACGCACCGTGCTGCAGGAACCGCAGCGAGGCACGGGTCACGCGCTGCTGGTTGCGCGCAAGGCGATCGCAGGCGCGCGCCACGTTTTGGTGGTGCCGGGCGATGCGCCGCTGCTGCGGCCCGAGACGCTTTCCGCGCTGGTGCGCGCGCACGAGCAGTCCGGCGCGGCGGCGACGATCCTTTCCGCTGAGGTGCCCAATCCTGCGGGCTACGGGCGGATTGTTCGCAACGATGATGGCAGTGTGGCTGCGATCGTGGAGGATTCGGCGGTCAGCGAGGAGCAGCGCGCGATTCATGAAATCAATTCGAGCACGTACTGTTTTGCGCTCGAACCGCTGTGGCCGTGCTTGGCGCAATTGAAGCCGAGCAACGCGCACCGCGAACTTTATCTGACCGACGCGATTGCGCTGCTCCGCGAGCGCGGCCAATCGGTGCAAGCCGTGCTGGCGGCGGACGCGAACCAAATTTTGGGCTGCAACACGCGCGCGGACTTGGCCACGGTGGATGGGATTCTCCGTGCGCGCAAGCGCGACGCGCTGATGGATTCCGGCGTGACGATTCAATTGCCGGAGACGGTGCTGATCGATCCTGAAGTCACGGTGGGCGAAGACACGGTGATCGAGCCGTGCGTGCAACTGCTGGGGCGAACGCGCATCGGCGCCGGATGTGCGATCGGCACGGGAAGCGTGCTGATCGAAGCCGTGCTGGAAGATCGCGTCACGGTGAAACCGCATTCCGTGATTCGTGCGAGCCGGCTAGACCGCGGATCGAGCTGCGGGCCATTCGCGCATCTGCGTGACGGCGCGCACTTGGAAGAAAATGCGCGCGTCGGCAATTTTGTGGAAATCAAAAAGAGCAGGCTGGAGCAGGGCGCGAAGGCCATGCACCTGACGTATTTGGGCGACGCGCGCGTTGGACGCGAAACCAACATCGGCGCCGGCACGATCACGTGCAATTACGACGGCGTGCGCAAGAATCCTACGGTGATTGGGCGGCGCGCGTTCATCGGCAGCGATTCGGCGTTGGTGGCGCCGGTGCGCATCGGGGATGGCGCGTACGTGGCAGCGGGATCCGTGATTACCGAGAATGTGCCGCCGAATGCGCTGGGTGTGGCGCGCGGACGGCAAGTGAATAAGGACGGTTGGGCCACCGCGCGGCGCCGGGAACTGGCCGCCGCGGGTTCGGCGAGCCGCGCGCGTCCGCGAAAGCGCCGCAGGCCGGCGGCGACGAAACGCGCACCACGGCGGGAAGGCGCGAAGAAGCGCGCTGCCAAAAGAAAATCCTCTCCGCGCCGCAAACCCATTCGCAAGCCGGCGCGCAAACCTTCTCGCCGCCGCTGACAGCGACGCGCGCCCGCCACCGCGAGCAGGCGCGAAATTTCTGGTTCGCGCGGCTGTGTTACAATGAACACTCCCGGAGGGCGCGAACAGAATGCAATTCGGCGTCGTAGTGTTCCCTGGATCGAACTGCGATCACGACGCTTGGTACGCCTTCGGCACCGTCCTCGGCCAAAACGTTCGGCTTCTGTGGCATCAATCGGAAGATCTTGAACAGTGTGACGCCGTGATTCTGCCCGGCGGATTTTCCTATGGCGATTATTTGCGCACCGGCGCGATTGCGCGATTTTCGCCGGTGATGCGCGCGGTGGAACGCTTCGCGAAGCGCGGCGGATTGGTGCTGGGGATTTGCAACGGATTTCAGATTTTGTGCGAAGCAGGACTTTTGCCGGGCGCGCTGCTGCGGAATCAGGGACTGCGGTTCGTCTGCAAGCAAGTGCACATCCGCGTGGAGACGGTTGAAACGTCGTTCACCGCCGCGGCCGAACTTGGGCAGGTGCTGCGCGTGCCGATCGCTCATGCTGAAGGCAGCTATTTCTGCGATCCGGAAACGCTGGCGGAACTTGAACGCGACGCGCGGATTGTATTTCGCTACGTGACGCCCGATGGACACATTACCGCGGAAGCGAATCCGAACGGCTCACTCGAAAATATCGCGGGAATTTGCAGCCGCGAGCGCAACGTCATGGGACTGATGCCGCATCCGGAGCGCGCCGCGGAGGGAATTCTGGGCTCGGCGGATGGCGCGGTGGTATTGCGCTCGATGATTGCGTCGCTGGCGCGCGCAGGAGCCGTGATGGCGTAGGCCGGGGCGCGAAACGCGGCCACTGATTTCTGATCAATCCTCAGGACGGAATCTTGGAAGCCAAGCCAAGGTTCCTCGAAAGACCGGAATGCTCGAAACCGAAGTGAGGGTCACAACCAAGATGGCGGCCGAGCATGGTCTTTCGGCCGAAGAATACGCGCGCGTGCTGAAAATTCTGGGGCGCGAACCGAATCTCACCGAACTTGGCGTTTTCAGCGTGATGTGGAGCGAGCATTGCTCCTATAAATCCAGCCGCGCGCATTTGCGCCGCTTGCCGACACGCGCGCCACAGGTGGTGCAAGGGCCGGGGGAAAACGCCGGGGTCGTGGACATCGGCGACGGGCTCGTGGCCACGTTCAAACTGGAATCGCACAATCATCCCAGTTACGTTGAGCCGTTTCAGGGCGCGGCCACCGGCGTGGGCGGAATTCTGCGCGACATTTTCACGATGGGCGCGCGGCCGATCGCGGTGCTGGATTCGCTGCGCTTCGGTCCGATCGCGGCGGAGCCGGGCACGGATGCAGCGGCGGCGGCGCGCAACCGGCGGTTGGTGGATGGCGTGGTGCGTGGTATCGCGTTTTACGGGAATTGCTTTGGGGTGCCGACGGTCGGGGGCGAAGTGGCGTTTGAGGCCGGGTATTCCGGGAATCCGCTGGTGAATGTTCTGGCGCTGGGCATCGCGAAGAAAGAGGATTTGTTTTTCGCGCGCGCAAGCGGCGAAGGCAATCCGGTGATTTATGTTGGCGCGAAGACGGGGCGCGATGGAATTCACGGAGCTTCGCTGCTGGCGTCGGCGGAATTCAACGAAGCGTCCGAAGAAAAACGGCCGAACGTACAGGTGGGCGATCCATTCCTCGAAAAATTGTTGCTTGAGGCGTGTCTCGAGGCCATGCGGACCGGCGCGATTGTCGCGATTCAAGACATGGGCGCGGCCGGCCTGACGAGTTCGTCGTGCGAAATGGCGTCGCGCGGCGCGGTGGGCATCGACATGGACCTTGACCTGGTGCCGCAGCGCGAAACCGGGATGAGCGCGTACGACATGCTGCTGAGCGAATCGCAGGAGCGCATGTTGCTGGTCGCGGAGCGTGGGCGCGAACACGAAGTGCTGGCGGTTTTTGCGAAATGGGGATTGGACGCGGTGGAAATCGGGCGCGTGACCGGCGATGGAATGTTGCGTGTGATGCATCGCGGCCAAATGGTGGCGGAGATTCCAGCGCAGGCGCTGGCGGACGAAGCGCCGGTGTATCAGCGGCCGATGGCGGCTCCGGCGAAGGCGGTCGCGGCGCGCGTCGATGTTCCGCTTGCTGCCGCGGGCGCTGATCTCACGGCGAATTGTCTGCGCGTGCTCGCGTCGCCAGACGTCGCTTCAAAGCGTTGGATCTTTGAGCAGTACGATCACATGGTGCGCACGAACACATTGGTGGCGCCTGGCGCGGGAGACGCGGCGATGTTGCGCGTGAAGCCGACGCGGCGCGCGCTGGCGCTGGCTACGGACGGAAATGGGCGATGGTCGCGCCTGGATCCGCGCATGGGCGCGAAAGCGGCGGTGGCGGAAGCGGCGCGCAACGTAGCTTGCGCGGGCGCGCGGCCATGGGCGGCGACGAATTGCCTGAATTTCGGCAATCCGGAGAAGCCGGAAGTGATGTGGCAATTCAGCGAAACGATCGACGGAATTGCCGAGGCGTGTGTGGCGCTGGAAATTCCGATCACCGGCGGCAATGTGAGCTTCTACAACGATACGTTGGGGCGCTCGATCGATCCGACGCCTGTGCTCGGCGTGCTGGGGGTGCTTGAGGATGCGGCGCACGCGCTGGGCATGGGTTTTCGAGCCGAGGGCGACGCGGTGCTGCTGCTCGATGGGCTGGGAGAAAATGTTGCGACAGCGGCGAGCGATTCAGCGAGCGACGCCGCGAGTTTTTCGTCTTCCGAATACGCGAAGACGATTCATGGGATCGGCGCGGGCTTGCCGCCGGCGGTGGATCTGGCGGCGGAGAAGCGCCTCGTTCGATTGCTGGAAGCCGCAGCGCGCGAACAGGTGATCGCTTCGGCGCATGACGTGAGCGATGGCGGATTGGCGATCACGCTGGCGGAATGCTGCGCGGCGACCGAAAATTTTTCCGTGGAAGCGCGCATCGACGGCGCGGGAGCGGCCGAACATGTGTTGTTCGGCGAACGCGGCGCGCGCGCGGTGGTTTCGTGCGATCCGCGGCGAGTTGCCGAGCTTCGTTCACTTGCCTCACAATATGGAGTGCGCGTGGATGAAATCGGACGCGTCACGCGCGGCGCATTTCACTTGGCGTGCGGAGAAGCGATCGTGGTAAGCGCGCCGATGGAATCCGTCCGTGAGGCGTGGGGCGGAACGATGAAGCGATTGTTTGAAAGCTGAACGATGCCAGCCGCGGAAAACAATTCGATGCCCATTCGTACGATTGAAGTCGAAGACGAACATTTCCGCGATCATTGCGCCGTCTGCGGGGTGTACGGGCATCCCGAGGCGGCCAAGCTGGCGTACCTGATGCTCTACGCGCTGCAGCACCGCGGGCAGGAATCGGCGGGAATCGCGTCGAGCGATGGGCAGCATCTGCACGCACACCGGCAAATGGGATTGGTGCAAGATGTTTTCACGCCGAATGTTTTGGCCGGACTGAAGGGCACGCTGGCGATCGGGCACACACGCTATTCCACCGCGGGCGACACTTCTCTCGCGAACGCGCAGCCCATCGTGATCGATTGCAATAAGGGGCCGCTGGCGATAGGACACAACGGCAATCTGACGAACGCGCTGGAATGCCGCCGGCACCTGGAGCACCGCGGCTCAATCTTTCAAACGACCAGCGACACCGAAGTGATCGTGCACATGATCGCGCGCAGCGCGGCGCGAAACTTGGCCGGCGCTTTGACGGACGCGTTGCTGCAAGTGGAAGGCGCATTCTCGCTGGTGATTCTGACGCGCGACGAAATGTGGGCCGCGCGCGATCCGCGCGGATTTCGGCCGCTGGCGCTGGGCCGCCTGGGCGACGCGTGGCTGGTGGCTTCGGAGACCGCGGCGTTCGATTTGGTCGGCGGAACGTACGTGCGCGACGTTGAGCCCGGCGAAATCGTACGCATTTCGCGCGCGGGGCTTGAATCGATTTCCTTTGGCGCGGAAAAGCCGCATCAATACTGCATTTTTGAGCACGTTTATTTTTCGCGGCCCGATAGCATCGTTTTTGGCCGGCCCGTGTATGGCAGCCGCGAAAGATTGGGGCGCCTGCTGGCGCGCGAACATCCGGCCGATGCCGACATCGTGGTGCCGGTGCCGGATTCGGGCACGCCGGCGGCGATCGGCTACGCGCTGGAATCCGGCGTGCCGTACGGTATGGGATTGATTCGCAACCATTACATCGGGCGGACGTTCATTGAGCCGCAGCAGGAGATTCGCGATTTCGGCGTGAAGCTGAAACTGAATCCCGTGCGCGAATTGTTGCAAGGCAAGCGGGTGGTGCTGGTGGACGATTCGCTGGTGCGCGGCACCACCAGCCGCAAGATCGTGCGCATGGTGCGTGAGGCCGGCGCAACCGAGGTGCACGTGCGGATCAGTTGCCCACCAATCATCTCGCCGTGCTACTACGGCATCGACACGCCGACGCGAGAAGAGCTGATCGCCGCGGGGCCTTCGCGCATTCGGCCGCGCCTGGCGGAATCGGAATTGGCCGATCTAGCGCGCCCGATTTCTTCCGAGCAGCGAACGATCGAAGAGATTCGCCGCTTTCTGGGCGCGGATTCAGTGGGATATCTTTCGCTTGAATCGCTGCGCGTGGCCGTCGAGGACAAAGAAGAAAATTTCTGCACCTCGTGCTATACCGGCAATTATCCAACGGAGTTGGTACAGCTCGAAGTGGAGGTCCAGCGTGAAGGGTGAGCTCGATGCGGCCGGCGCGGCGGAAAACGCGCGGAAAGAAAACCGGCACGTTCAAGCGGACCACAAAATGACCGACGGCAACAAAATGAAGGGAGGCAAAGTCTGGCGAGAGGTCGTTGCGTGGTTTTGGGTGTTGCTGGTTTTTATTTTCATCGAAGGCACATTGGTGCAGGCCCGCGTGATTCCAAGCGGCTCGATGGAAAACACGGTTTTGATCGGAGACCATCTGATCTTGAGCCGCATCGGCTACGACGCGGGCATCCCGTTCACCAGTTGGCAGGTGCCGCTGTGGCGCCAGCCGAAGCGCCAGCAAATCATCGCTTTTCGCTCACCGTTCTTTGAGGACGGCGGATATCCCGATCTGATCAAGCGCACGATTGGATTGCCCGGCGATACCGTCGATATCAAGCACGGCGTGGTTTACATCAACGGGCAGGCGCTGGCCGAGCCGTATCGCCCCGATCCGCCGAATCCTATGGATAACTGGGGTCCGTACAAAGTGCCTTCGGGGGAATATTTTATGTTGGGCGACAATCGCGAGGATTCTTACGATAGCCGCTACTGGGGCTTTGTGCCGCGGCAGAATATCATCGGAACGCCGGTTCTTATATATATGTCCATCGACGCACCGGAAGAAGCCTGGGACCCGGGCCATTTGAGCGAGCGCTTTGAAACGTACCTCAACGCTGTGATTCATCCGAGTGAGATTCGTTGGAGGCGCCTGTTCCACACGTTTTAGAATTTTAGAAGTCGCGACCCATCCCGTTCGGACCATAAGGATTTCTTGCATGCGTTATGCCGATGCAGGTGTGAGCATTTCGGCCGCGGATGAAGCCAAGCGGCGCATCCGGCGATTGGCCTCGCGCACTTCGCGGCGCGGCGTGCTGGGCAACGTGGGCGCGTTCGGCGCCTTGTTCGCGCTGGACACGAAGAAGTGGCGCGAGCCGGTGCTGGTCTCGAGCGCGGACGGCGTGGGAACGAAACTGAAAATCGCCAGCGCCATGGGCGTGCATCAGACGGTTGGCGCGGATTTGGTGTACCACTGCGTGAACGACATTCTGACGCTCGGCGCGCAGCCACTTTTCTTTCTGGATTATCTGGCGCTGGGCCGCATGGACCCGGACGTTGTCGAGCAGGTGCTCGAAGGCGTGAGCCGCGCGTGCCATCGAACGGGTTGCTCACTGGTGGGCGGCGAGACGGCGGAAATGCCGGGAATGTATGCGCCCGGCGAGTACGATTTGGCGGGATTCATTGTCGGCGTGGTGGAGCGCACCCGCTTGCGCCGCGCGCAACCGCCGAAAGCCGGCGATATTCTGTTGGGTTTGCCGTCGAGTGGATTGCATACCAACGGTTATTCCCTGGCGCGGAAACTTATTTTTGAAGTTGCGCACCTGACGCCGGACACGTACGTCGCCGAAGTGAGCAACAAGATCGGCGCGGAGCTACTGACGCCGCATCGCTGCTATTGGCCGATGATGAAGCGCATCGTCGCGCAGGATTGGCTTTCCGGAATGGCGCACATCACCGGCGGCGGAATTCCCGGCAATCTTCCGCGCGTGTTGCCGCGCGGCGTGCAAGCGGTGATTGAGCTGGGCTCCTGGCCCGTGCTGCCGATCTTCAAATATTTGGCGGGGCTCGGCGGGCTGAATCGCGAAGATTTGCTGCAGACGTTCAATTTGGGCTTGGGCATGATCTTGATCGTGCCGCCCAAGCGTTTGAAGAATGTCGAAGCGGAACTGAAACGCCGCCGCGAGGTATTTCACCACATTGGCGTGGTGCGCAGCGGAGACACGCGCAAACCTCAAGTTGTGTTCACCGGGCAACTGCTGATCTAAGCGGGCTGCACTGCAGCGCCATCTAAAAGCGCCGCGGCGTTGCGCGAGCGTTGTGCTAACGTTATCCGGTTATGATCAAGCGCATTGGAGTTTTGTTGTCGGGCCGCGGTTCGAATTTTGAAGCCCTGGCCGAAAGCGTCGCCGCGGGGCGCATTCCGGACGCCGAAATCTCGATTGTCATCAGCAATCGCGAAGGCGCCGCGGGAGTGGCGCGGGCGCAGGCGCGCGGTATTCCGGTACGCGTGATTCCGTCGAAGGGCCTGGAGCGCGAGGCCTACGACCGCATGGTGATTGCCGCGCTGGACGACGCGCGCGCGAATCTGGTTTGCCTCGCCGGATATATGCGGCTGCTTTCGCCGTATTTTGTTGCCGCGTTTCCCAATCGCATTCTGAATATTCATCCCTCGTTGCTGCCGGCGTTTCCGGGACTCGAGGCGCAGCGCCAGGCGTTGGAATACGGCGTGAAGTTTTCCGGATGCACGGTGCATTTCGTGGATGAAAATCTGGACGCGGGGCCGATCGTCGCGCAAGCCGTGGTGGCGGTGCGCGATGACGACACTCCCGACACGCTTTCCGAGCGTATCCTGGCTGAGGAGCACCGGATCTATACCGAAGCCGTGCGCTTGGTGCTATCGGGGAGCTATCGCGTGGACGGGCGGCGCGTAATTGCGTCCGGCGCGGCGGAAGCGCCGCAGGGGAAATCATGACGTCCGCGAAGAAATTTCTACCAGTCGAAGAACAACTCGCGCGCTTGCGCCGCGGCGCCGCGGAAATCATCCGCGAAGAAGAGCTGCGGGAGAAACTCGAGCACTCGGCGAAAGCCGGGCGGCCGCTGCGCGTCAAGCTGGGCGTCGATCCCACGGCGCCGGACCTGCATTTGGGCCATACGGTCGTGCTGCGAAAGCTGCGGCATTTCCAAGAGCTTGGCCACACGGCGATTTTCTTGATCGGCGATTTCAGCGCGATGATCGGCGATCCCACCGGCCAATCGGAGACGCGGCCGCCGCTAACGCGCGAGCAGGTGGACGCCAACGCGAAAACGTATCTTACGCAAGTGGCGAAAATTCTCGATCCCAAGAAAACCGAGGTTCGCTACAACAGCGAATGGCTGGGGAAAATGAGCGGCGAGGATTTGATTCGCCTGTGCGCGCGTTATCGCCTGGCGCGAATGCTTGAGCGCGAAGATTTTCGCAACCGACTGGAACAAAATCTGCCGATTTCGGTGCACGAGCTGCTCTATCCGCTGCTCACGGCTTACGATTCCGTGGCGCTGCAATCGGACGTGGAGCTTGGCGCGACGGAGCAAAAATTCAATTTGCTCGTTCACCGGGAGATTCAGCGCGAATACGGGCAGCCATCGCAAGTCGTGATGACCATGCCGATTCTGGTTGGGCTCGATGGCCAGCGAAAAATGTCCAAGAGTCTGGGGAACTACGTGGGCATCACGGAAGCTCCGGGCGCAATGTTCGGCAAGCTGATGTCGATTTCCGATGTGCTGATGTGGTCCTACTTTGAATTGCTGAGCGACCGGCCCGCGCCGGAATTGGCCGCTCTGCGCGCACGCGTGGATTCGGGCGCGCTGCATCCGATGGATGCGAAGATGGGATTGGCGCAGCAGATCGTGGCGGATTATCACGGCGCCGAGGCCGCGAAAGACGCCGCGGATGAATTCCAACGCGTGTTCCGCGATCGCCAAGCGCCGGCTGAGGCGCCGGTGCGCAAGATCCGCGTGGGTCCGCCGCAACGATTGGCGGTGCTGCTGGTGCAGTTGGAGTTGGCGACGTCGCGCAGCGAAGCGGAACGATTGATCAAGCAGGGCGGCGTGGAAGTGGACGGAGTGCGCGTGAGCGACATCAAGAAAGAGTTGGACGTCTCGAAGCCGGGCAGTTTTCTTTTGCGTGCCGGGAAGAAAAAGTTTCTCCGCGTGGTCGTCGAATAGCGGATCGCGGAATCGCGCGCTACTCGCGCGCGGGATACAGCCAGGCATAGAGCAGCATGCCGAGCAGCACGACCAGCACGCCGATGACGCTGCCCTCCGGCCCGATCGTTCCGCCCGTGAGCCAGTTCGGGCCGTGGAATGTTGAGCGAAGCAGGGTTCCCGGCGCTACTGTTCCACTGTCCGGCGAAGAGAAAATGAACGTCTCGCCGTAATCCCACGCAGCGTGCAGGCCGACGGCGAACCACAAGCTGCCCGTACGGCGCAGCGTCAAGCAAAAGAACATGGAGATCAGGAAAATCTGCGGAATACCCATCCACCCCTCTCCATGATTGTTTAGATGCGTGGCGGCGAATAGCGCGGAGGTCAGCGACGCGGCCGACCAAAAGCCGACGCCATCGGCGAGCGTCGCGAGCACGTAGCCGCGCCAGAAAAATTCCTCCCACAACCCGACCGAAAGAAACACCACGGCCCACAGCAACGTCTGCAAGATCAGCCCGCGGCCATGCAGCGCAATGCCATTGAAAGAGACTCCGCCCGCAACGGCGATGGCTAGGATTGCGACGGCGATCATTACGAGTCCCCAAACGACACCGCGCCAGAATTGCCCCCCGAACGCCGACTGTAGTGGCAAGCCGTAGGAGACAAACGGCCGCTGCTCGATGTGCGACATCATCAGCGCCGCCGCGAGCGTGGCCAGAAGCAATGGAATCTCTTGCGTGAGTATGATCCCGGGCGTCACGACGCCCCCCGTCGGCAGCTTGGCGCCCGCGCGCAGCAGGACGCCGATCATCATGGCTGAAAGCGCCGTGACGATCGCAACGAAGATCGCGATCCGCCAGCCGGAGCGCAATCCATCCGCGCGCAGAAAGATTCCTTTCCAGCGTGGCGGCGGGGGTGGGGGCGCGATGGGCGCTATCGGCTCGGTGGGCGCCGTAGGTTCAGTGGACATTCATTCCTCCCGAATTACTTGGAGCGCTCTCATCAAGATCTTCTGGGTTTCTCTTTGTGCCCTACATTTTCTGCGCTCGTCACTGAAATGCAACGAAAAAACGGGGCGCCATGTTCCCCGCAATCGTACGGATTTCGCGCGGTGTGACGCTGCGCGAGATGACGGATATAATCAAGGGTCATCGGGACCGTCGCGCGTGCTCGCCCCGAGGATCGGAATCCCATGAAAATATCGAGCGTTCGTTCCTTTCTGCTCTCGTATCGCATGCCGCAGCCCGTCCGGCTTCCTTTCTACGGCGGCGAGCGGACCATCCTGAAGCGCGATGCGATGCTGATTCGCGTGGACGCTGGCCGGGACGGCGTCGGCTACGCGCCGGGTCCCGCGAGCGAGAAAGCGCACCGCGCCATTCAAACCACCATCGCACCGTTTCTGGAGGGGCGAGAAATCACAGATTTAGACGCGCTGCACGCGGAGTTCGTGGCGGGTCCGGGCCGAAATCTGGAGTTGGCCAAGGTGATCTGCGCCGTGGAGATCGCGCTTTACGATCTGCTGGCGCGCGCGAAAGGCGTGCCGCTTTCCGAAATGATCGGCGGACGCGTGCGCGATCGCATTCGTCTTTACGGCAGCGCCGGAATGTATATGCCGCCGGAAGAATACGCGGAGGAAGCTGCCGCGGTGCAGGCGATGGGCTTTCGCGGATACAAGATGCGGCCGGCGCTCGGCCCGGAAAGGGATTTGGAAACGGTGCAGCGCATGCGCCGCGCCACAGGCCCGAAATTCGAGCTGATGGTGGATGCGCACGCGTGGTGGCGCATGGGCGACCTGAGCTACGACTACGCGACGATCGAGCGCCTCGCTCGAGAGATAGCCAAAGAAAGAGCCGCGTGGCTCGAGGAGCCGCTGCCGCCCGACGATCACGCCGCTTACAAGAAGCTGCGGCAAACTGGAACTTTGCCGCTGGCGAGCGGCGAGCATGAACCGAACGAAGAGCGATTCTTAGATTTGATCCACTCGCACAGCGTCGATTATGTGCAGATGGACGTCTGCTGCCAGGGTGGATTCGCAATGGCGCGGCGCATTTTTGCGGCGATCGCCGCCGAAAAGTTGAAGTTTGCATTTCATAGCTGGGGCACGGCGCTCGAAGTGCTGGCCGCGGCGCATCTGGGGATTTGCTGGCCGGAAGATGTTGTCGAGTGGCTGGAATATCCCTGCTATTCGACCGCCACTCGCGCGGGCATGTATCCATTTCCGTTAGCGGAGGAAATTCTGAAGCAGCCGCTGGAAATTGTCGGCGGAGATTTGATTGTGCCGCACGGGCCAGGGCTGGGAATCGAAATCGACGAGAGCGTGATCGAGCGCTATCCGTGGATTCCCGGACCGTGGTCGTATTTCAAAATTGACTCGCCGCCGGAAATGCTCGCCGTCACTTCCGATCACAGCGTGCAATGGGATGGAAAGGACGGACGCTAGGTTTCTTGCGAGCGTTGCTCGGCTAGATCTTTTAACCGCGCGAGATATTCGCGATTCCGGCGCGAGACGGCGTGGCGAGTGAGCAGCCAATTCGCTGCGCGGGCCACAATTCCCGTTACGTAATACTCGCTGCGCATCCTCAGAAGCGTTCCGGGCGCGCCGTCGATTTCGGCCGGCTCGAAATCCCAGCGCTCGATGCCGCGCAGGCCGGTGCGATCCTCAAAGCGCCACTCGAGCGCTTCTCCCCAGCGGCATTCCGTGACGATCACGGTATGCCCAACCTCGCGGTCAGCGATTCGGCCGGAAATGCGCACCTTCTGCGCGACGCCAAATTCTGACGCCCCGCCCGAAACTTCAAATTGCGTCTGCGCTTCCGGTCCATACCAATAGCCCATTCGCTGCGGCACGAAAAAGCCGAAAAGATGCCGGGGCGTGACGCCGATGTGCGTTTGCGTTTTGATGCGCGTCATTGTTAGGGAGCGTGCATTTCGCGCGCGCTGGCGCGGTGAACAGAAAGGTCGATCATTTCACAAATTCGGGCGATTTGCCTTCGGACCACGGATCGTAGCTGCGTGCAAAACGGATCCGCTCGTCGACGGGAGGATGATCGTCGAACCAGATTTTGTCGATCCATTCCGGTTGCGGCTCCTCCAGATTCACTTCGCCCAAAATTTCGAAGGCGCGCGCGGCGGCGCTCGGTGCATCCGGCACGACGCCGTGGATCAGCTCAAGTCCGAATTGATCGGCCTGATGCTCGAAGTGGCGGCTGACGGCATTGTCGATCGGCGTGAATAGAAAACCCAAAACAGAAAGAAGCAACAGCAGGATCGGCAGCGACGCCCAATCGTCGGGCCCACGAATGGACCAGCGAGTGCCGCGCCATCCAAGCAGCGCGCTCAGGCCGCGATCGCCGAGGAAGAAAAAGAACAGCAGCACGCCGGCCAGGAATACGATCTCTTTGGGAATGTGATGGAGGACGTAGTGGCCTGATTCGTGGCCGACGACGAAAAGGATTTCCGGCGGCGTCATGCGCGCGATCGTCGTGTCCCACACGACCACGCGCTTGGAGGCGCCGATCCCGGAGACGTACGCATTGACGGATTGCACCTTCGTGCTCGCCGTCATTTCGTAGATGCGGCTTTGCGGAATGTCCAGGCCGGCATGATGCACGAGTTGCTCGACGTCGGCGGCCAGCGCCGGCTGCGTTTGCGCGAGCGGCTTGAATTGGAAGAACAGCGGCTCCAGCACGAACGGGCTGATGAATAGGAGGAAAATCAGAATCGGAATCGACGCCAGCCAGAAAAAGAACCACCAACGCTTTGGGCTCCAGCGAAGAATGGCGTACAGAATCCACACCAGAAAAATCCCCAGAATCATCCCCAGCCCTTCGCCCTTCAGCCAATCGAGAAGCCAGGAACCCCAACTTTGAATCGATTGATGAAATTCCAGATCCAAACGTTGTTGCCAGATGGAAATGGGCAGACTGACGATGTCGATCGAGAGCAGCAGCAAAGGCGCGTAGAGAACCGCTTGCAGAAATCGTCGAGATGTGGCGCGCTCGGCCCAATCGCGGTAGCGCGGCGCCACGCGGAATTCCAGGATTAGAATCAGAATGAGCAGGCCGTAAAAGAAATCCGCGAAGTACACGTGATGCTGTGCGCGGCTGTAGGCGATCGCTTCGGCTGCGGTCGCGGACGGCGGTTGATAGGATTCGGGGGCTGCGCTCGGCGATGGGGTCGCGGTGGAAGATGCCGGCGAAGATGTGGCTTGGCCGGCAGAAGCTTGCGCGCGGGCGGCGACGCCGTGCAGCAATAGCAACGCAATGACGAGCAGCCCCGCCGCGATCCAAGTTATTGATCGTTGTAGAAAACGTTGCGAACTACGGAGTGGACAATTCATGGCCACGCGGGCGAAGTATGTCCGATTCCCCGCGGGAGTTGCAAGCGAACGTGGAAACTCCGGCCAGCTGAAGGCGCGTGCGGCGCGCCGAGTGCTGTGTGCTTTAAGCTTCCTGGCCGGCGCCGGGCCCGGCGAATGCGCCGCGCAGGCCGGCTTCAAGTCCCGTGGCCAGGGCTCGGCGCGCGCGCCAGATACGCGCTTTCAGAGCATTTGGAGAAACGCCGAGGGCCTTGGCGGTCTCTTCCGTGCTCAACTCTTCGATCTCGCGCAGCCGGAACGATGAACTTAGCGCCGGAGAAAGTTTCTCGAGATTTTCATTCACGCGATCGGCCAATTCCACTCCGGCATAGACCTGCTCGGGGTTGGGGCCAGGATCGGCGAAACGCTCGGCGGGCGGTTGTTCTTCGCCGAGGGGCGATTCGTCCAGCGAAACGGCGGGGCGAGCTTTCAAGCTGCGTAGCCGCATGCGCGCGGAGTTGATCACGATGCGCGTAAGCCAGGTGGAGAATTTCGCGCGGCCTTCAAAGCGCGGCAAATTTCGATAGGCCGCCAGCAAGCCCTCTTGCAGCGCATCTTCGGCGTCTTCGCGATTGCCCAGAACGCGCAGCGCGATCTGATATAGGGCGCGAGTGTTGCGGGCAAAGAGCTTCTCCAGCGCCTCGGCATCGCCGGCGATCGCTTTGCGCACCAACGGTGCTTCTGGATCGGGCTTGCCCTGCTCGCCGTTAGCGGACATGGTTTCCGTCTCCTGTCTTTCCATAACTCCATAGACGTATGAGCGGCGCGGATATTTCCCTGTTTTTTCAGATTCCGCGGCTCGTTATTGGATGGCGGGCGGGGGCGAAAGGTCGCCGCTGCCCCGGCTTTTTCTGCTCGATCTATGAGGAATGGACAGCCTGCGCAATCAGTTTGGCGGAGGAATCGATGCCCAAAGTGCTGTTTACGCAGAGATGGTAGAGTCCGCGATCCGACCAATCGACGCCGTAGTAATGCTGCGTGTAGTGGGTGCGCCCGGAATCGATGCGGTATAGCAGCGCTTGCAAATCGCGTTCCTGCGGATGGCGAATCTTCATGCGCGCAACTTTTTCCGCAAGCGGCGCGTACACCAGCACGTGAAACACATGCGGATGGCGGCGTAGCACGCACTGTGAACTGCGCCCGATGATGATGCACTTGCCTTCCTTCGCCGCTCCTTCGATCACGCTGGCGGTAAATTCGCGCACCCTATCGCGATCCACTTCGGATTCGGCGCCTCCGCCCTGGTAAGCGTCAAAGCGGAAGCTTCGCAGCACTCGCTCCCACCACGCGCTGGTGTGCTCGTCAGACTGTTCGGCCCAGGAGGGATCCACCTTGCCCATCGCGGCAACTCGCATGATGATTTGTTTGTCCACGCACTCCCAGCCCAGCAGTTCCGCCACTTTGCGTCCAATGTCGGCGCCGCCACTGCCATATTCCCGCGCAATGGTTATGACGTTAAACATATTCGTATCCTCTCAAGCTCGAAACATTGCATCTAGTGCATGGCCGATGAGACGGGCTTACTTGGCCGCATTTTCTTCATCAAGAACATGAACGGCACGATGGCCAACGACACCCCGCCCAGAACCCGGAAATCGTCTACGTAAGCCAGCATGGCCGCTTGCCGCTGGATCAATCCGTACAGAATTGCCTTAGCCTGCTCCGCAGCTTGCGCCACACTCGATCCGTGCGCAATCAGGTTTTGCGCCGTGCCGGCCAGCATCGCCCGGTAGTTGTCTGAAAGCGGCGTGGCGTGGCCCACCAGAAAATTTTGGTGCACTTGCGAACCGCGCTCGATCTGCGTGGTCACCATGGAGATGCCGACGCTTCCGCCGATGTTTCGCGCAAGATTTATGATACCGGTCGCGTTGCTGGTCTTTTCCTTGGAGATGAAATAAAACGCCATGACGTTGATGGGCACGAACAAGAAAGCCATACCGCAGCTTTGGTAGATGCGCGCCATCATCGCAGTGTGGAAATCGAGGTCGAGATCGAAGTGCGACATGTAAAGCAGGGAAAGCGCCAGCACCGCCGCGCCGAACGTAACCAGCCAGCGCGCTTCAATTTTTCCGAGCAGCCAGCCGACAATCGGCAGAATCGCGATGAGCACGAACGCGCCCGGCGAAAGCACCATCCCGCTGGCTAAGGCGGTGTAGCCGAGCAGCGTCTGCAACATTTCCGGCAGAAGCACGGTGGTGCCGTAAAGCACCAGGCCCAGCACGAACATCGTCATCGTAGCCAGTGCGAAATTTCGCTCGCGCAACAGCCCGAAATCCACGATCGGGGCTTTTGAGCGCAGCTCCCATATCACCACGGCAATCAAGCACACCGCCGTGATCACTGCGCACGCCACGATGAAGTGCGAGCTGAACCAATCGTCGCGCTGGCCCTTGTCCAGCATGATCTGCAGCGCGCCCAGGCCCACGCCCAGCAAGCCGATGCCGATGTAATCGATCTTCAACGTGCGCAGATTCTCTCGCTTCAGATACGGCGGATCGGCGATCAGCAATTGCGTCATCAACAGTGAAATCACGCCGATGGGAATGTTGATGAAAAAAATCCAGCGCCAAGTGAAATTGTCCGTGATCCATCCGCCTAGCGTGGGGCCAACGGCCGGAGCGAAAACCACTCCCATCGCGTACACGGCCATCGCCGCGCCTTGTTTGGCCCGTGGAAAACTTTCCACCAGGATCGCCTGCGACACCGGTTGCAGCGCGCCGCCGCCCGCGCCCTGCAGCACTCGGAAAGTGACCAACAACGGCAGCGTCGGCGCCAGACCGCACATGAATGAGCTGATCGTGAACAGCGCCACGCAAAACATGTAAAAATTTTTCCGGCCGAAGACTCGCGAGAACCATCCCGAAAGCGGCAGCACGATGGCGTTGGACACCAGGTAGCTCGTTAGCACCCAGGTGCTTTCGTCCACGCTGGCCGAAAGGCTGCCGGCGATGTGCGGAAGCGCGATGTTGGCCACGCTGGTGTCCAGCACTTCCATAAACGTGGCCAGCATCACCGTCACGGCGATCACCCAGGGGTTGATCTCGCCGTCACGCTGCGCGAATGAAGGTAGATCGTTCATCGTTTCTTGAAGTCTGCGACGGCGGGAGTGCCGGACCTAGCGAGTCAGAATCGTGACGTCAACATTCATTCCCGGCCGGAGGATCGCCTTTTCCGGAGGAATGGGATCGAGCAGAATCTTCACGGGAATGCGTTGCACCACCTTGACGAAATTGCCCGTGGCGTTCTCGGGCGGCAGAAGCGATAGACGCGCGCCGGTGGCGCCGGCGATCGAATCCACGTGCCCTGTGAACGTTTCGCCGTACATGTCCACGTGAATTTCGGCTTTCTGGCCGGGGCGAACGTCGGCAAGTTGCGTTTCCTTGTAATCGGCCGTCACCCAGACGTCGTTCAGCGGCACGATCACCAGCAAGCCTTGGCCCGGCTCAACGATCTCGCCGGGTTCCACGGCTTTGTGCGTCACCACGCCATCCACGGGCGCCACGATTTCCGTGTAGCTCAGTTCGAGTTCCGCGGCGTCCAGATTGGCTTGCGCTTCGGCGACGCGCGCGCGAGCCGCCGCGGCATCCGACGTGCGGACCGCCACCAACTTCGAACCCGCGCGGGCTTCAGCCAGGTGCGCGTTGGCGGCGTGCAGATTGGCGTCGGCGATTTGCTCGTTCTTTTCGGCTTGCGCCAGTTTTTCTTTGTCGGCCTGTAACTGGCCCGCGGCCACGCTCGCCGCTTCCACGTAGCCGTCGTAATTCTGCTGCGAAATTTCGGCTTTGTCCGCCAGCGGTTTCATGCGCGTCAGATCGGCCTGCGCTTTGTCGTAGGCCGCTTGGCTTTTCGCGACGTTGGCCTGCGCGTAAGCCACATCCGAAGAGGTGGCTTCTTGATAGGCCGCTTCCGATCCCGCGGCGTTGGCTTGCGCGGCGCTGACGTCGCTGTTCGTTGTCGCCAGCGTCAGCGGCACTTCGGTCGAAGCGCCCGATGATTGGCTTTCGGCCAGCGTCAATGCCGCGCGCGCTTGGTCCACCTTGGCTTGGCTGTCGCGCGGATCGATGCGCACCAGAACCTGCCCCGCCTTCACTTCCTGATTGTCCAGCACCAGCACTGCGGAAACGTTGCCGTAAATCTTTGAGGCGATCGGCGTAACGTGGGCATCCACTTCAGCGTCGTCGGTCGAAACGCGATTGCGATAGTGAAAATAAAGCGCCAGCACGACCACTAATGTGGCTAGCCCGGCCACGATTAGAATCCGTTTGCGCTGCGGCGTCAGCGCGGATGGCGGCGCAGCGGGCTCCACTGGTGCGCCGGAGCCGGCCAGTCCGGCGGCGGCCGGTTTCGATTCGAGTTCCAGCGTTTCCGTGTTCCTTGCGTCTTTTTCACTTGGCATAGAGCGACTCCATTTGTCCGGTTGCGCGAGCCAGGTCCGCGCGCGCTTGGCTGTAGCTGTAAAGCGCGGCGATCTGATTGTCGTTGGCCCGCGCTAGGGCGTCCTGTGCCTGAATCACCTCGATGTTGTTGGCCACGCCCGCCGAGAAGCGGTCGCGCGCCTGCTGCACTTCTTCCTGGGCCAGCGAGACGCCCTGATTCGCAACGTTCACTTCGTTCAGCGCCGAGGCCAGCTCAGCCGCGGCGGTTTTCACGTCCACCGCGATTTGGTTCTTGATGTCTTGACGTTGCTGCTCGATTTTTTTCATTTCCAGATCATTGATGGTGTTTTCGGCGCGAATCTGGCCGCCGGTGAATAGCGGCACGTCGAAAATGGCCGAGTAGTTGTACGCTGGAATTCCCGTGGTGATCGAAAGTCCCTCATAGTCCCAGTTTCCGGCGATGCGCAGCGAAGGCCATCGCGATTCGCTCGATGCGCGCTTCACATCGGCCGCGGCGCGCGCGCGCGCGTCCAGCGCACGCATCTCGGGCCGCGCCGCGTACGCCGCTTCCAGGCTTTCATCGATATTGATATCGGTGGCAGCCGCGGGCGTCTCAAAGAAACTCTGCGCGTCGTCGAGTTCGATCGCCTGGTTCGGATCCACGTTCAGCAATTGTGCCAGGCCGTAGAGCGACGTTTGCTGCGTGGTTTGCGCGACGAGCAGCACCTGCGTTTCGTTTTGCAGCTCGACGTTGGAGCGTAGCGTATCGATTCCTGTTCCCGCGCCGTGCTGCTGCAAATCGTTTGCCTGGTCGAAAAGCGCCTGCGCCAAGTCGACGCGCGATTTCGCGGCGCGCACGTCCGCCGTGGCCCGCAGGCAGCCCAAATATTGCGAGACGACCAGTAGCGTTATCTGCTCGCGTATCGATTGGCGGTCCGCGTCGCTGGCGTGAACGTTTTCACCCGCGGCTTGCCAGCGCCGCCACAAAGAAAGGTCCAGTACCGACATCGAAAACTGGGGTCCTGCGGCGAACGATTGAAACGGACCGGCATGCTCGGGTATGCCGGGAAATTTTTCGCCCAAGAGCGCTTCGATATTTTCGCGAATCGCCGTGTCGGTCACTTCAAGTTTCGCCTGCGGCAGGAGCGCGGCGCGCGCCACGTTCTTGTTCTGAACGCTCTCCGCCAAATTGATCGCGGCGATTTGCACCTGCGGATTTTCTCGCAGGGCCAGTTCGACGGCCGCGCGCAGCGTCAGATGCAGCGCGCTTGGTTGTGTGCCGGGTTGCGCCGTCGATTGCGCGTCCGATTGTGAAGCAGCAGCGTCTTGTGCGCGCGCCATTCCTGCCAGGCTCGCGAACATCAAACAGAACACCAGAGACGCGACGCCTGCGGCGAAAACGGCGCGCAATTTCACCACGCGCCTCGATAATTTTGCGGCGTGCGTGCCGACTTTCTCGTGGCGCAACTTACTCCAACGATTTAGACTAGCCTGACTCGACATTCCGATTAGATTCCCGCCGGGCTGATTCGGATGCGGGGATGTTGTGAAACGTAAAGAATAGCACCCGGTTCGCCACGCCTCAACTCTTCGGCAGATTTTCCGGATTGCGCACGATGATCAACAGCTTTTCGATTTCATCGCGATACGGCGCCAGAAAGATTCGGTTGGCCGCGTCGGCTTCCGCAATGCGCCGCGCGAGCGGTGTTTGGGGCGGCGCGGCAGCTTGCTGCGATTGTTTCCCCGAGGTTTTCAGTTGCGGGTCGGGCACCACAGCTTCCACGGCGAGAGCGATGCCAATGTATGTGGCGGGATCGATGTGTTGTTCGTCCGCGACGATCTGATCCATCTCCGTGCCGATTTGCGATGCGCGTTCCAGCGTGCGCGCATCGGATGAACTCGGCACGTGTCCGGCGGCCGCAGCGGTCATGATCTCGTGCGCTTCGGCGAGTGTGGCCATATCTTCCGCTGTCGGGCTTTGCACGCGAGCGGCCGCGGCCCGCATCACACCCAAGTACAGCTCAACGTCGCTCGCGGTGAGCGGATCGAGCTTCTGTTCGGTGAGCGGCGGAATGCCGGTGGCATTCGGCAGGGTTGGCCCGGCGGTTTGCGCTATCGGCGGCGGGTGATTTCGATTGCACGCAGTCGCGTCACACATCGCCAGCAGGGCCAGTAGTGCGAGAAGTTGGCCTAGCTTAGCGCTCGGCGGCGAAGTAAACACTTTCATTGAATGAATTTTTCCCACAGCGCACGAAAATCATAGGCGCGCCGCGGCGAATGCGTCAATCGAAGCTGCGCGCGGTGTCGCAGCTGTGGAAATTGTAAATTATTCGTTGACAGCCTGTCGCCGCAACCGCATAATTATGCATGTAGTTGCATAATTCTTGGCCGGATGGCTGTGGAGTCCACGTCGACTATGCCTGCAGGGATACATAAACGCTTTCGGCAGGGACAGATACTGAAGCTCGTCTCGAACGCGCCGATCTCCAGCCAGCACGAGCTGCGCCGCCGCCTCGCGCACGTCAAGGTGCGCGTCACGCAAGCGACGCTTTCGCGCGACATGGCCGAACTCCGGTTGGTGAAAACCACCTCGGGTTATAAGCCTCTGACGGCTGGCGGCAGTGAAGCTTCGCCGCTGCCGCCGCTCGAGCGCGCGCTTCGCGAATTTTTGCTCGACCTGCGCCCATCGGAAAATCTGTTGGTGTTGAAGACGCCGCCTTCCGGCGCGCAGCCCCTGGCCGCCGCTCTGGACGCCGCGCGAATGAAAGAAGTTGCCGGAACGATCGCCGGCGACGATACAGTGCTGGTGATCGCCGCATCGCGGCAGGCGCGTCTCACCGTGCAGAAGCGTATGGAGGAGATGATCCGGTGACGGAACCCGCCAGGGTCGCCGTCGTCGGAGCAACGGGCTACGCAGGTTTTGAGCTGGCTCGGCTCCTTCTTCGGCACCCACAAATCCCGGCGCCCACTTTTTATCTCCGCGAGAGTACCGCCGCGGGTGTGCGCTGCATTTCGGAGTTGTATCCGCAATTGCGCGGCGTGGCCGAAGCTCCTTGCCGCGCGCTTTCGGTGGAAGCCATCGTCTCAAGCGGGGCGTCTGTGGCGTTTCTATCCACGCCGCACGAATTCTCGGTCGAGGTTGCGCCGGCGCTCCTAGAAGCCGGCCTGCGCGTCGTGGATCTTTCCGGAGCGTTCCGCTTCCGCAATCCGCAGACGTTCGCGCACTGGTACAAATTGCCGGAGCCATCGCGCCGCTGGACCGAGCAAGCCGTTTACGGTTTGCCCGAGCTCTATGCCGATAAATTGCCGAAAGCGCAGTTGGTCGCGAATCCCGGTTGCTATCCCACGTCGGTGATTTTGGGCCTGAAGCCGCTGGTCGAATCCGGATGGATCGCCGAAGGACGCGGCGTGGTTTGCGATTGCAAATCCGGCGCCACCGGCGCGGGCAAAGAACCGAAGCGCGAAATGCAATTCGCAGAAGTCGACGAAAATTTCCGCGCCTACGGTTTGTTCTCACACCGGCACACGCCGGAAGTGACGGATCACACAGGTCTCGATCCGCAGGAAGTGATTTTTTCAACGCACTTGCTGCCGCTGGTGCGCGGAATTCTTTCGACGATTTATGTGTGGCTCGATAAACCGAAGACCAACGACGAAATCGAAGGCCTCTTCCGCAAATTCTATGCGGGCCGGCCGATGGTTCGGATTTGGCCGGCTGGCAAATTGCCGGAGTTGGCGCACGTGGCGCACACGAATTTTTGCGATATCGGATTTGCGCTCGATCCAGCGGGCGAAAGGCTGGCTGTCGTTTCGTGTCTGGACAATTTGGGCAAGGGAGCCGCGGGCCAGGCGGTGCAGAACCTCAACATCATGCTGGGGATCGAGGAGGCTACGGGACTCCGATGAGAATGGTCGTCAAATTCGCCGGCGCTCTGCTGGATGACATGAATACGGTCGAGCTACTGGCTCGGCAAGTGGCACAACTTTCGCAGCAAGGGCACGAGATCCTCGTGATCCATGGCGGCGGAAAAATTTTCACCGCGACGCTGCAGCGCATGGGCATTGAAAGCCGCTTCATCAATGGGCTGCGCGTCACCGATCGCGAAACGCGTGACGCCGCCGTCATGGTATTCGCCGGTTTGCTGAATAAGCGCCTCTCGGGCGCCATCTCCGCCGCGGGCCAGCCGGCGATCGGAATCTGCGCTTCCGATTCCGCTTGTTTCCTCGCGGAGCCGATGATGCACGACGAGGTCTCGGGCGGCTTGGGCTTCGTCGGCTACGTGACCGGCGTGAACCTGGAATTTTTGGAGTCGCTCTGGAAGTCCGGTCTCGTGCCTGTCGCGCCGCCGCTCGGTCTGGGACCGGACGGCGAGCTGTACAACATCAACGCCGATCACATGGCCGCGGCCTGCGCCGAATACATCCACGCCGACCGATTGATTTATCTCACCGATGTCGCCGGCGTGCTCGACGGTCCGAAGGTCGTTAAAGTGCTTTCCTGCGAGGACGCTGAAGAGTTGATCCGCCATCAAAAAGTTTCCGGCGGAATGGTATTGAAGCTCGAAGCCTGCAAGCGCGCGCTCTCCGGCGGCGTGGGTCAAGTGCGCATCGTCGGCGGAACGCTCGAGCGCGGGCTGCTCTCCGCGGCCAATGGCGAGAAGGGACCGGGCACGCGAGTGCTGCCCACGTTTCCGGCCACCGCGGCGGCGGTGATGCATTGAAACCGAAACCGAAACACGCGCAGCGGAAGAAGAAATCGCCGGCGGCCGCCCCGTCTTCCGCGTCGATGGCCCAGGCGGTTCGCGATGAAGCTCGCCATCTGATGAATACTTATAAGCGCCCGCCGCAGATCTTCGTGCGCGGACGCGGCTGCTATCTCTACGATCAGAAAGGCCGCGCGCATCTGGATTTTCTCGGCGGCATCGCCGTCAATGCGCTGGGCTACGCGCATCCGCGCATCGTTCGCATGATTCGGCGTGAATCGGCGCGCGCGATTCACGTCTCAAATTTGTTTCACAATCCGTATCAAGGTCCGCTGGCGCGCAAGCTCGCGGAATGGTCCGGAATGGACCGCGCGTTTTTCACCAACAGCGGCACCGAAGCCGTCGAAGGCGCATTGAAACTGGCGCGCCTGGCTGCGCACACAAAATTCGGCGGAAGCAAGACGCGTTTTCTGGCGCTCGAAAATGCCTTTCATGGCCGCACTTTCGGCGCGCTTTCGATCACCTACGGCGCGAAGTATCGCGATCCGTTCGCTCCGCTGCTGCCCGGCGCGGAATTTGTGCGCTTCAATGACGTTGCCGATCTCGAATCGAAATTCGACGATTCCGTCTGCGCCATCGTGATCGAGCCGATTCAGGGCGAAGGCGGAATTTATCCGGTCAGCTCCGCGTTTTGGCAAAAAGCGCGCGAATTGGCCACGCGCCACAGCGCCGCGCTGATTGCCGATGAAATTCAGTGTGGCTTAGGCCGCACCGGCCGGGCATTCGCGTACCAGCACTTGCCGGGATTGCCGGACATCGTCGTCGTGGCCAAGCCGCTCGGCGGTGGCCTACCGCTTGGTTCTTTTCTAGCGCGTGAGGAATTCGCTTCCGCGTTTTCGCCGGGATTGCACGGCTCCACGTTCGGCGGCGGACCGCTGGTCTGCGCCGTTGGCCTGGAATTCCTGAACATTGTCGAAGAAGAAGATTTGCTACAGAACGTCCGCGCGCGTGGCGCGCAGCTTCGCGAAGGTTTGACGCAACTGGCCGGCAAATTCGATTTCATCCGCGAGGTGCGCGGCGAAGGCCTGATTGTAGGCCTGGATTTGAGCGTGGAAGGCGGCCCGTACGTCGCCGAAGCCATGCGCCGCGGCTTGCTGATCAACAACACGCACGATCACGTGTTGAGATTTCTTCCGCCGTTCATTCTGACGGCGCGGCAAGTGGAAGAGGGATTGTCCGTGATCGAGAAAGTGCTGGCTACGACGGCGCGTCCCCAGGAAGTTGCGTCGTCCGCCGCAGGCGGCGAAGCGGCTGCGCTGGAAATGGCGGCCGCAAGGTGATCGGGCAATGAGCGCGATAGCTCCTACAGTCGAAGCGGCCAACCACCTGCTGACAGGCGCCGAATGGGGCCCTGCTCAGGTGCGCGATCTGTATCATCTGGCCGCTGACATCAAAGCACAGCCGGACCAATACCGCGGCGCGCTGAGCGGCCGCTTCCTCGCGCTGATCTTTGAGAAGCCCTCGCTGCGCACGCGCGTCACGTTTGAAGTCGGCTTCCAGAGCCTTGGCGGCTCCGTGGTTTTCATGGACCAATCGGCCACGCGGCTCGGCGAGCGCGAATCCATCCCCGATGTGGCGCGCAGTTTGTCTCGCTGGGTGCAGGGAATCGTCGCGCGAGTCTTCGAGCATAAAACGCTCGATGAACTTGCTGCGTATGCTTCGATTCCCGTGATCAACGCGCTTTCCGATCGCTTCCATCCGTGCCAGGCGATTTCCGATTTCTTCACGCTCGAAGAGCACTTCGGCTCCCTGCGCGGATTGAAGCTGGCCTACGTCGGCGACGGCAACAATGTGTGCCATTCGCTGTTGCTGGCCGGAGCGCGCGTGGGCGCGCATCTGCGCATCGCCACTCCCGCGGGCTACGCGCCCGATCCGCAGATCGTCGCCGATGCGCGGCGCACCGCTCGCGAAACGCGCGGCAAAATCGAAATGTTCCGCTCGCCGCAAGAAGCTGTCGCCGGCGTGCAAGCGGTTTACACCGACGTCTGGGCCAGCATGGGCCAGGAACTCGAGACCGAAGAACGCACCGCGAAATTCGCGCTGTACCAGGTGAACGATGAATTGATGTCGCTTGCTGCGCCGGACGCCGTCTTCCTGCATTGTTTGCCGGCGCATCGCGGCGCGGAAGTCACTGATGCCGTCATGGATGGCCCGCGCTCGATCGTCTTCGATCAAGCGGAAAACCGTCTGCATGTGCAGAAAGCCATCCTCGTGAATCTCCTGGGCTGAAAGGATTCCCGTCAATGCCAAAGAAAGCGGTGCTCGCCTATTCGGGCGGGCTCGACACTTCGATCATCATCCCGTGGATGAAGGAAACCTACGGCTGCGAAGTGATCGCCATGATCGCCGATGTAGGCCAGCACGAAGATCTTGACGCGGCGCGCAAGAAAGCGCTGGCCACCGGCGCATCGAAGGCCACGATCGAAGACCTGCGCGAAGAATTCATCACCCAATATATTTGGCCCACGCTCCGCGCCGGTGCCGTGTACGAGCACAAATATCTGCTGGGTACTTCCTTCGCGCGACCGGTGATCGCCAAGCGCCAAGTGGAAGTGGCTCTGGCCGAAGGCGCCGATTCCGTGGCCCACGGCTGCACGGGCAAGGGCAACGATCAGGTGCGCTTTGAGCTGACGTACAAGGCGCTCGCGCCGCAATTGCACATCATCGCGCCATGGCGCGAATGGAAAATTTCCTCGCGAGAGGACGCCATCGCCTACGCCAGCGCGCACGGCGTGCCCATCGAGCAATCTAAAGCCAATATCTACAGCCGCGATCGCAACATTTGGCATTTGTCGCACGAAGGCGGAGTGCTCGAAGATCCCGCGAACGCGCCGGATGAAGCCATGTGGCAATGGATCGCGCCGCCGGAAAACGCGCCCGCCGCCGCGGCCGAAATCGAAATCGGTTTTGAGGCCGGCACGCCCGTTTCACTGAACGGAAAAAAGTTGGCGCCGGTTGCTCTGCTCACCGAACTCAATCGCATTGCCGCCGAGCACGGCATCGGCCGCATTGACCTGGTCGAAAATCGCTTGGTGGGAATGAAGTCGCGCGGCGCATACGAGACACCCGGCGGCACGCTGCTGGTCGCCGCGCACCGAGAACTCGAAGCGCTGTGCGTCGATCGCGAGACCGCGCATTTTTCGGAGATCCTTTCCCTGCGCTACGCTGAAATGGTTTATTACGGACTTTGGTTCACCGCGCTGCGCGAAGCCCTAGATTCCTATTTCTCGACGGCGCAGAAGTGCGTCACCGGAGCCGTCGGCCTGAAGCTTCACAAAGGCAATCTCACCATTACGCACCGCACTTCGCCCTATTCGTTGTATCAAAAAGATCTCGCCAGCTTCAGCATGGCGCATTACAACCCGAAAGACGCCGAAGGCTTCATCAATCTTTTCGCGCTGCTCGTCACGCGCCCCGCGCGAAAGGCCGCGCCGTGAGCCCGTCAGATCAGGACTCCGGCTCCGGCAATAAACTGTGGGGCGGACGCTTTGAACGCCCGCCGGACAAAATCTTCTACGAATTCCAGCGCTCATTTTCGTTCGATCGCCGGCTGCTGCCTTATGAACTTGCCGTCGATCGCGCCTGGGCGCGCGCGCTCGAGAGCGTAAAGATTCTCAGTGCCGACGAAGTGCGACGCACGATCCACGCGCTCGAAGCCATCGCAACGCGCGCCGCAAACGAGCCCGCATGGCTTGACACTTCGCCCGCCGAAGACGTGCACTCTTTCGTCGAGCAAGCGCTCGTCGAGCATCTCGGTCCGCTCGGCTACAAATTGCACACTGGCCGCAGCCGCAACGAACTCGTGGCCACGGATTTTCGCCTCTTCGTCCGCGACGCTTGCCGCCACACCTTCGCGCGCCTAGCCGCGCTGATCGCCGCGCTGATCGAGCAAGCCTCCGCGAATCTCGATGTCCCCATGCCCGGCATGACGCACATGCAGCACGCGCAGCCGATTCTGCTTTCCCATTTTCTGCTGGCGCATGCTGAGGCTTTCTTCCGCGATGCAAATCGCGTGCAAGCCGCACGCGCATCCGCCGACGCCTGCCCGATGGGCTCCGGAGCCCTGGCCGGCTGCGTCCTCGCCATCAACCGCGATGCGCTAGCGAAGGAACTCGGCTTTTCGCGCCTCACCGCGAATAGCTTGGACGCCGCGAGCGATCGCGATTTCGCTCTCGACTATCTCTACGCGCTGGCCGTCACGGCCACGCACATCTCGCGTCTCGCCGAAGATTTTGTCTTGTTCGCCTCACAAGAATTCGGCTTTCTAATTTTGTCCGACGAATTCTCCACCGGCAGCAGCCTGATGCCGCAAAAGAAAAATCCCGACGCCTGGGAATTGTTGCGCGGCAAAACCGGCCGCATCCAGGCCGCGCTTTCGAGTCTGCTCATCACGCTCAAGGGCTTGCCGTCGAGCTATCAGCGCGATTTACAAGAAGACAAAGAACCGCTCTTCGCCGCTCACGATCAGACCGTCGCGATTCTCGAAATCGCCGCGGGCGCCACGGCCGCATCGCGATTCCATGAACCGCGCCTGCGCCAAGCCGCCGCCGACCCGGCTCTGGTTTCAACCGAAGCCGCCGATTATTTGGTGCGTCGCGGCGTGCCCTTTCGCCAAGCGCACGAAATCGTCGGCAAGATCGTGCGCGAAGCTGAGCGCGCCGGCGGCTCCTGGTCCGCGCTGCCGCTTGAGCAACTCAAAAGATTCTCGCCGCTGTTTGAGGCCGATCTCTACGCCGCGCTCACGCCGGAAGCCGCTCTTGCTGCGCGAGCGGTTTACGGCGGCACGGCGCCGGCGCGCGTCCGTGAAGCCGTGGCCGCCGCCAAGCAACGTCTGGCCGCGCTCGAGGCTTCGTCGTGAGCATAAAACTCACCGCCCGAGTTTTGCCGCGCGGCTTCCGCTACGCCGGCGTGAACTGCGGCATCAAAAAAAGTGGCCGCCTCGATCTGGGCTTGATCGTCGCTGACGCGCCGTGCGCCGCCGCCGGCGTCTTCACCACCAATCTCGTGAAAGCCGCGCCGGTCCTATTGTGCCAAGCGCATCTGCGCCGCGCCGCCTCGCGCATGCGCGCGCTCGTTGTGAATTCCGGCAACGCAAATTGCGCCACCGGACCCGACGGCATGAACGCTTCGCGCTTCACCGCCGAAGCCGCCGCGCGCGCTCTCGCCTGTCGCCCCGAGCAAATTTTCGTCTGCTCTACCGGAGTGATCGGCGTGCCGCTCCCGGTCGATCGCATCGTCGGAGCGCTTCCGCGCCTGCTTCCGCAACTCGCGCGCGACGCCGCGTCCTACGAAGCTCTATCGAGTTCCATCCTCACCACGGACACGCATCCTAAACTCGCCTCCGCGAGCTGCCGCATCGGCGGCCGCACCGTGCGCGTGCTCGGTTGCGCCAAAGGCTCCGGCATGATTCATCCGCAAATGGCCACGATGCTCGCATACGTCACCACGGACGCCGCCGTGCCCGCGACGATTTTGCAGCGCGCGCTGCGCGAAGTGACCACGCGCACATTCAATCTCGTCACCGTTGATGGCGACACATCCACCAACGACACGCTCCTCGCATTCGCCAGCGGCGCATCCGGCGCGCCCGCCATCCGCCGCGCGCGCGGAGCCGAATATCGCGCGTTCGTCGCCGCGCTCGAAATCGTTTGCCGCGAACTCGCTCTCGCCATCGTCGGTGATGGCGAAGGCGCAAGCCACCTCGTGGCCATTGATGTCCGCGGCGCCGCATCCGATCGCGATGCGCATCGTGTCGCGATGACCATCGCGCATTCCCCGCTGGTGAAAACAGCCGTCGCTGGCGCGGATCCGAATTGGGGACGCATTCTGGCCGCTGCCGGCCGCTCCGGCGCGAATCTCGATCCCGATCGCGTCGAAGTCTGGTTCGGCGGCATCAAAATGTACGGCCTCCCGCGCGGCGGCGGCTCATCGCGCCCCCTGCCGTTTGACGAGAAAGCCGCCCACCAGCGCCTGCTCGAGCGACGCGTCGAAATCGCCGTGGATTTGAAACTGGGCCGCGGCCAAGCCCGCGCCTGGACCTGCGATTTCACAGCCAAATACGTCGATATCAACGCCAGCTACCGCACCTGAACTTATTGGAACTGCAAGTATTTACCGCTTTCGAACCCCCCTGAGCGCCGGTCCCGGTACCTGCCATACGTTTCTGCATACTTCCCGTTGCAGTAATAATCTTCGGTTGACGCCGTTCCCATTTGGGGAGAAGATGCCCGCCGTCGCTGAGGGAGCGGGTCTCCCTGCGGGGCAGCTAACCTCTACACCAGCGTAGCCTGGCTCTTCGGCGCGGTCCCGGGTAGTTACGACTCGTCAACGAGAGGGGAACGTTCTAGTGAAGAAACTTTACATTGGGAATCTTCCGTTTCAGGCTACCGAAGAAGAAATCGGCGAGTGGTTTACGCAGACCGGAGTAACTCCTTCCAGCGTCATGCTGATTCGCGACCGCTTCACGGGCCAGCCCCGCGGCTTCGGCTTTGTCGAAATTCAAAACGATGAAGAAGCGGCGCGCGCCGTTCAAGCGCTGAACGGCCAGCAACTCAAGGGTCGAAGCATCGTCGTCAACGAAGCGCGTCCGCCGCGTGATGCTGCTGGTGGCGGCGGTGGCGGCCGTGGAGCCGGCGGTGGTCGCGGCGGCTTCGGCGGCGGCCGTGGCGGCGGCGGGCGCGGCGGCAGTGGCCGCGGTGGAGATCGTGGCGGTGATCGCGGTGGCGGCGGCCGCGACTGGTAACCGACTCTTCTCGCTACGAATTTGTGCGACCGGAAATCCGCTACGTATTTCTTGCGTCGTCCTCTTTAGGAGGTGGGAGCTTTAGCTCCCACGTATCAGCCGGAAAAATAGAGAGGGGCTTTCGCGCCGTTTGCGTCCCGACGTCTTATGTCGGGAAGCCCCTGAAGTTTACAGTCGATACCTCTATCGCTTGCTCTTTGTCTTAATGCACCGGCGCGCGCGGCGCCTCTGTTTTCTCCGCATCGATTCCCGCTCGCGTCTCTTCGATCAGCTCCACGCGTCCGCCGGAATATCGATATCGTTCGCGCGCCGCCGATTCCGCCCCGCGCTCCACCAAAGCCGCCACGTCCATCCGCGCCTCCGACTGATCCAATTCCTCCGCCAGCGCGTGCAGAGCCGGCGTGCGCGGCATGAAAATCGGGCAGCAATCGTGAAACGGCTCCGCGGAAATTTCGTACGTGCCGATTTTTTTTGCGATCTCCAGAATTTCCTGCTTATCGTCTCCCGCCAGCGGACGAAACACCGGCATGCGCACGGCGTCTCCCACGGCCACCATATTGTGCAGCGTCTGCGAAGCCACTTGCCCCAAGCTGTCGCCGGACACGATGCCCAGCGCGTGGTCCGCGCGCGCCAGCCGCTCCGCGATGCGCAGCATCATCCGGCGATACAGCAGAATGCGATACGTCTCCGGCGCCTGCGCCACGATCTCGCGCTGAATCGCTTCAAACGGCACCATGTACAGCTTCGCCGTGAATTGATACGGCGCTAATCGCCGCACCAATTCGCGCGCCACGTGCACGGAGCCTTCCCCCGGCCGCGCGCCCCCGCCCCAGAAGTGCACGAAGCTCAAATGCGCCCCGCGCTTCATCATCTTGTACGCCGCCACCGCCGAATCGAATCCGCCCGATAGCAGGCACATCATGCGTCCCGCCGTGTTCGCCGGCAGACCGCCCGGCCCCGGAATTTTTCGCGCGTACACCAGCGCCGGCCCCGGCGGAATCTCGATGCGGCACGTCAGTTCCGGCTCGCGCAACTGCACGCGCACCTCGCGCCCCGCTTCGCGCAGCCGGTCCAGCAGAAATTTCCCCACGATCGTTTCGATCTCCATCACGGAGTGCGGAAACGTTTTGTCGCTGCGCTTGGCCCGCACCGCAAACGTCGCGAATTTCTCCGCGGCAACTTCTTCCCACGCCGCGCGGCAAATATCCTCCATCGCCCGCTCGCCGCCGCGCTCCACCGGCCGCGCCACCGCGTAATACGCCACGCCAAACACGCGCTCGAGCCGCGCCTCGGCCTCTTCTAGCAGCGCCCCTTCGCCCAACTCAATCACCACGCGATCCGCCGGCAGCGTCACGCGCTGCAAATCCAAACCCTCCAGCGTCGCGCGCACCGCCGCCAGCAGCTTGGCCAGGAAAAATTTGCGGTTCCCGCCCTTCAGCCACAGCTCGTGGTAATGCGCGACAATCACGCGTTTCGTCATAAAGGCAATCCCAGGCAGGCCTTCTTCCCGCCAAGTATATCAGCACTCGCAACCCATCCATGGTCCTTAGGAGGGCACGGCGGAACTTGTCCCGACCATGTCGGGAGCCGCGCCGAAGCCATCCAGGGTCCTTAGGAGGGCACGACTTCAGTCGTGCCGAAACGCGTCCCGAAAATCAGGGGTTTTAACCCCTGAAGTCATCGCCGCCCTCGGATGTCATTCCATAGTCCGGAGAGCCTCGCCCAGCCCCTCTGTCCCACGTAGCGGAGGCCTTCAGGCCTCCATCTTGCCCTTGATCTCATCTTCGCCTTTAGTGGCACAGGCACTCCTGCCTGTGCGCCTTCGCACTTTTTCTCCGCGCCTAACCGCCCTTGACTCAATATCCCAGAACTGGGATAACCCTCAAACTAGCCAGGCAAAACTACGAGGTGCGCCATGCCAAAGCGAAACCCTAAATCGGATATTCTCCAAAGCTCAGGCAATGTCTTCCGCGATCTCCGCCTGCCCCGCGCCGGCGAGAAACAGACCAAAGTCCGCCTGGCCGTCGCCATCAATCAAATCGTCCAGCGCCAGCAACTCTCCCAGCGCGCCGCAGCCCGGCGCTTGCGCGTCAACCAACCCAAAATTTCCGCATTGCTGAATTATCGCTTGGAAGGATTCTCAGTCGAGCGCCTCATGAACTTCCTCACCGCCCTCGATCGCGATATCGATATCGTCATCCGCCGCAAACCCGCCTCCCGCAAAGCCGCCCGAATCCTCGTCTCCGCCGCGTAGTTGCCGCACGTGACGGTTGCCAGCGCTATCATCCGCTCGTGTCGGGGTCGAAAGCGCACCCGGGGAAGCAGGCTGATTAGATAAGCGCGAGAGCTCCGCTCACGGTCGGCGTATGCTTCGTTTGGAAGCTCATTCTCAATCGCTTTTAACGGGCGGGGCAAGGCGAGAAAGGATCTCAGCAAGCTCGCGTGTTCTTCTGGCAGCCATTAGGTGCCAGATAAGCGAAGCGCCGCAGACGACGAAGGATGTCAAAAAGACACAAATCCTCACGATGTCCAAGCGCGTGACGGGCGTAGTTTCGCGCATGGCCAACACGAAGAAATAAATTGACCAGGTAACCCAGAAGATGTCCCAGAGAATAGCGCGATTGTTCTTGCTGAAGAGCCTTCCGGCCCTCTCTCGGGTCGCAGCGAGGACGGGCGTTAGGGCGGAAATCTTTGCCAAGGACGCGAGCCAATTCAGCAGCTTCGTCAAGACAACAGTGAGCACGACTGTGACGGCGATCGTGAGAAGCTGATTCTTGGTCATGGAACTTTCTCTACTCCAATCGCCTGAACTTAAAATCCTGCGCCTTAAACGCAGCTTGTTCCAGAATATCCTGCATGGGCAAATAGACTAGAAGGAAGTTCGTTTCAAACTTATTGCGCGCCGCGTCTTCGTACAAGATTCTCATAGGCAAGGCCCATTCTTCCGCCCGAACTTTCAACCTGTCCCACTCGCCAAACAGCAAGCTACTGAGGTTGTTTCTGGATAGGGGGCTGGTTCTCCCGACGATGGGCTGAATCTCCTTGGTGAGATTGGGCTCAAGAATATCAATTCCTGTGAAGTCAATGGTTCCAGAGCGGAGGCGATATGGCGCTACCCGCACGCGCTGTGCCACCTCGGAGCCTCCATTGGAGAGAGCAAAATTTGTCTTGGTGTAAGGGCCGTCCTGCTCGGTGCGTATTCTCAGGTAGACTTCTGGGTGACGTGTACGCTCCAGACCCTCAGCGGAATCAAAGACGTTAGAGCGCCCTAACTTTTCGGCTCCAGCTTGTCGGTCCTCCATTTTCTTGATCGCGGCGTCCGCTGCTAGTTGAGCTAACTGCCGGTCCCTCTCTGGCCGTTCTCGCTCTTTCTTCCTATTGGACAGCCATGTGAAGACCTCCGCGAGAATCACGAAGACAATCATTCCCGCTGTCAGGGACACGACCAACCCCTTGCTGGGCGCGGCCGTCACAGCAGGGAACTGAATAGCTCCAATTATCGCCGCTAGAACTGCTACTGTGATTCTGGAAAAGCTGGCCACGGCGGGAAGTGTAGCATAATCTAACCTCTAGTAAATCGTAATTGGTATGTTGGATCGGACGATGCAGGCCCAGACTTCGATGGAGTCGCTAGCCTTTCGCCTTGCCACAGTAAACTTGCCGCCGCCCTGAGACAGGCATCGGCACATTAATTGTTAGACAGGTCTATAATTGCATCTGCCATGAAAGAGATGACGGCAGTACAGTATCGCGCAATGTGGCGGCGCTACCGTCTAACGCACGCCGAGCCATCGCCCTATGAAATTCGCGGAACTGGGCCCAGTGGCAAACCGGTCTTCGTGAAGCCCAAGGAGCCGTTGCGATTCCGCTCAGACCGACGCAGGGGCGGCGGCGGGCCTAGGAAGCCTCCTACACACAAGTTTCGGCCCTGGGTTCAGTTCGTCCAGGGAGGACTGCCGCAGTAATTAGCCAATGCGCCGAAGCCAGGGACAGACGGGGCGCTCCCCGATCCTTTATCCGGAGTTCAGGCGCCGCATAGACCAAGCCTACCCTCAGTAGCGCGACAGCCGTGGCCAAGCATTCGAACACTCACATTCGAATACTAACCTAAAAAGATATGTTTACGTAGAGTAACCATCCGTGCTATGATCTCGCATGAGTTTTGAACGATATCTGCGGACCGCTTGCTTGCCGCGCTTGCCCGCTGTAACTTCGGTTACGACGCTTTCCATGAATCCCGATCCGGTCGATAAGGCGGGCCCAGGCCTCTGTGTTCTCTGCGTCCTCTGTGGTGGCGATCTTTCTTTCCCCGTCTTTCTCCGCGCGTCTCTGCTTTCTCAGCGTCGGTGCCTGCCCGCCGTGGCGGGCGTTATCTCTTTCCTCGCAGTGCCTCCTGCCTCTCGTCATCGGCTGCCCGTTGGGGCAAGTGACGCTGAGTCCTCAACCGCCAGTTGCAACACTCAGTTGCAACTAGCAGCATTTCCCAGAAGTGTTGATTATGCAGGACTTAAGTCGGACTTAAGTCCCTTTAGAATCAACACTTCCAAGAATTCTTGCACATTTCGCATCTCGCTCATTAGCGGGCAGTTGAAGTCTCCTATAATCAACACTTCCGCAAATTCTGGCTTTAAGCTTTTTATAATCAACACTTCCAAAAAACATGGGGGGTGGGGGGTCCAGTTGCAACTCCAGTTGCAACTGGAGACGGGCGCGTTTCTGCCGACGGGCAGGCAGAAGCTGGCGGTGTGAGTAGCACAGGCACTCTTGCCTGTGTCCAGTTATTTCTTGATGGGGTGATGGAAGGGAAAGAGGCGAAGGCACACAGCCAGAAGTGGCTGTGCTACTGAGGGCCGGTGACGAACGTGAAACACCTGGAAACTAATCCTGAGTTCGCCATAGACGCCCACCGCCATTCGGCGTATACGACAGTCTCTGGCGCCGAGCCCTTCGCCATGTCACCTTTTGCGGGTTCGGCGCATCCGAGTTAGTTCAGGCGCTCCGGTTATGCGAGGAGCTGGGAGCCGCACATGTGGGATAAGCGCGATTGGGAGGCCTATTTCGAGATTGCCAAGACGCCCGGCCGGCGACGCCGTCCGCCGCGTCCGATCTGCCCCAGTGAAACCAATCGGATTCTTCCGGCCATCGGCTTCAGTCTCACCGAGCTGGACGATGCGGGAATTGACGTCGAGATCGCCGAGCGGCTCGGCCTGCCCGTGGACGCCGGCCGCATTGGCGCGTATGGCCCGAATGTTTCGAGTCTGCGCGAATTCGCCAGATCGGCGCGCCATCCCGGCACACGCCATCCTGGAATTTGACGCGCTGATGCGCGCTGTGCCGCGCGGCGGCACATGCTGGCCGCAATTTGCTTGACGAAAAAAAGACTTTCGGTAAACTGCGAATCTCATGCTGACGATGATGCCTGCGACCGTGATTCTTTCCGAAGAGGCGGACTTCGCCTTTCCGCAGCGCGAAGCGGCGTTCTTCTACGGATTGTTCCTGCGCGGGCATTCCGCCGACGAGTTACGCCGCGACATCGAAGTTCCGCCGACCATCGTGGCGAAATGGCATAAAGAAGCGCAGCGCGAGCCGGATCTGCGCGACGTCTTCGACCGCATGATCACGTATCGCCGTCACGTCCTCGCCATTTTCGAGTCGCTCGTCGACAACGAAACGCAGCCGCAACGCGTGCAGTAGCCGCAGCAGCAGTCGCCGCAGTTGAAGCCGCAATAGCAGCCCTTCCTTCACTCACTTTGTTGGGGAATAATTTCTACCACTCGCCGGTTGTCAGATACTCGTGAATCGATTTCGCCGCGCGTCTTCCCGCGCCCATCGCCAAGATCACCGTAGCGCTTCCGGTCACAATGTCGCCACCGGCGAATACACCTTTGTGCGATGTGCGCTGCGATTCTGGATCTGCGTGAATGTAGCCGCGCTTGTCCGTTTCCAATCCTGGTGTTGTGCGTTGGATCACGGGATTCGCGCTGGTGCCGACGGAAACGATCGCCACGGATAGCGGCAACTCGAACTCCGAGCCTTCGATCGGCACAGGACGCTTGCGTCCCGATGCATCCGCTTCGCCGAGTTGAATGCGCACGCAGCGCACGCCGCCAAGCCAACCATCGCCATTCGATAGGAACTCGACGGGATTGGTGAGCAAGCGGAAGTCGATGCCTTCTTGCTGCGCGTGGCGCACTTCCTCAATGCGCGCCGGCATTTCGGCTTCGCTGCGGCGATAGATCACGTAGGCTTTGCGCGCGCCCAGGCGCAGCGATGTGCGGATGGCGTCGAGCGCGGTGTTGCCGCCGCCGATCACGGCGACATCCTTTCCATGCACATCAATGATCGGCTCATCGTAGTCCGGAAACTTGTAGGCCTTCATCAGGTTCACGCGCGTCAGGAACTCGTTGGCCGAATACACGCCATTCAACTGCTCGCCGGGAATGTTCATGAATAGCGGCGCGCCCGCGCCTGTGCCGATGTACACCGCGTCGTAGCCTTCTTCGTGCATCAGCTCATCGATCGTGACCGTCTTGCCGACGACTACATTCGTCTCAAACTCCACGCCGGTAGCGCGCAGATAGTCGATCTGCTGCTTCACGATGCTGCGTGGCAGGCGGAATTCGGGAATGCCGTAAGCCAACACGCCGCCGAGTTCGTGCAGCGCCTCGACGACGTGGACCGCGTGTCCTCGCTGCACGAGATCTCCGGCAACGGTTAGGCCGGAAGGCCCGCTGCCCACAATGACAACACGTTTGCCAGTCGGCGCGACGGTGGGAACGTGGAAGACCCCCATGCGCTGCTCGTAGTCGGCGACGAAACGCTCGAGGTAGCCGATGCCGAGCGATTCACCCTTCTTCCCCAACACACAGGAACTTTCGCAGTGGTCTTCTTGCGGGCAGACGCGACCGGTGATCGCGGGGAGAACATTATCCTCGCGGATCTTGGCCGCGGCCGCGGCGAAGTCGCCCGCGACGATCAGCTCGACAAACTCCTTCACTTTCACGCCGACCGGGCAATGCTGCATGCAAGTTGGCTTCAGGCAATTCAGGCAGCGCAGCGATTCTTGCAGCGCGAGTTCCGAGCTGAGGCCGAGATTCACCTCGCCGAAGTTAGCGGCGCGTTCGGCGGCGGGCTGCTCCGGCATATGCTGCCGCGGGATCTTCATGCGCTCGCGCAGAGGCAGCGGATTCGGCTTGGTCGCGGCGCTATCGGGCATGAGACACCGTCTCCTGATGGCAGCGCTCCATCGACAGCTTCTCGGCGTCGCGGTAGGTCGTGTTGCGATGCATCAGCGTGTCGAAGTCCACCAGGTGCGCATCGAATTCCGGTCCATCGACGCACGCGAACCGGCTCTTGCCGCCGACCAACACGCGGCAGCCGCCGCACATCCCGGTGCCGTCCAGCATGATCGGATTCAGGCTGACAATCGTGGGGATCTCGATTGGCCGGGTCATATCGGCCACGGCCTTCATCATGGGAATCGGGCCGATGGCCAGCACGCGGTCGACGCGCATGCCGCCGCTCTCGATCAGTTCGCGAAGGCGATCGGTGACGAAGCCTTTGCTGCGATAACTTCCGTCATTCGTGGTGATGATCAAGAGGTCGCTGACGGCGCGAATCTCCTGCTCCAGAATCAGCGTCTCCTTATCGCGCGCGCCGACGATCGAGATGACGAAGTTGCCCGCCTTCTTCAGCGCAGCCGCCGTGGGGTATGCCATTGCCGCGCCCACGCCTCCTCCGATCACGACAACCGTGCCGAAGCGTTCTATCTCAGATGGATGGCCGAGCGGGCCACAGACGTCCAGAATTGCGGCGCCCGCTTCGAGGTTATTCAGAAGGTGAGTGGTCTTGCCAACGGACTGCACAACGATATCGATCGTGCCGCGCTGCGGATCGGACTTCTGGATCGTGATAGGAATGCGCTCGCCCTGTTCGTACACGCGGAGAATCACGAACTGGCCGGGCTTCTGCTTGCGCGCGATGCGCGGCGCCTCAATCTCAAGCCGCCTTATGCCCGGTGCCAGGGTCTCCGCGCGCACGATCTTGAACACACGCCCTCCGCAGAACTCGCTCGTACGAAGGCGCTTACGCAGCCTTCTGCGCCGATAAGACGGCCACGGGCCACCGGCGTCCCACCAGCATCCCACCAGCATCCATACTCTGCTTGCGAGCGGTCTTTCTCGGTGCCTAGCGTCACCGCGCAACGTGACGTTGATCACCGGCGGGGAGGCCCTCGACGCTGTCCCTGTGGGACGAGCCGCAGATTGGGTTCCGGCGAGGCAACTATCTGGGAATTATCGCGCGCGGCGCGAATCGAACTGCGGCGCAAGGTGCTACAATTCGAGCAGTTAGAACTTCAGGTCCCCGGTAGCTCAACGGTAGAGCATTCGGCTGTTAACCGAAGGGTTGCTAGTTCGAATCTAGCCCGGGGAGCCATTCTTCCTCTTTAGCTTCACATGTTTACGCAGTCGTGACCGACGACGCACTTTGGGTGCGCCCCGCGAGCCGGGAAAGCGACAGCTTCAGTCTTGCCGGTCCAAGCGACGGCAACAGCGCGAAGTTGACAGCTTTCTTTTTCGCCGAGCTCAGGCGAGGTCGAAGCGATCGTGGTTCATCACTTTGGTCCACGCGGCCACGAAATCTTTCACGAACTTCTGCTTCGAATCCACGCACGCATAGACTTCCGCGAGAGCACGGAGCTGGGAGTTCGAACCGAAGATCAGGTCGACACGGGTGCCGGTCCACTTGAGCTCGTTCGTCTTCCGGTCGCGCCCTTCATATACGCCTTCCGAGCCGGCGGCCGGTTGCCATTGCGTAGCCATATCGAGCAAGTTGACGAAGAAGTCATTCGTCAGCGTCTCCGGCCGCTTGGTGAAGACGCCATGCGTGGACTTGCCGGCATTTGCACCGAGGACGCGCAGGCCACCGACGAGAGCCGTCATCTCCGGCGCCGTCAGCTTCAGCAATTGCGCCCGATCCAGCAAGAGTTCCTCAGCCGATAGGCGCGGCTTGCCATCGACATAGTTACGGAATCCATCCGCCTTTGGTTCGAGCTGCGCGAAGGAAGCGACGTCGGTTTGCTCTTGCGACGCGTCCATGCGCCCCGGTGTGAATGGGACTTCCACGTTGTGCCCCGCGGCCTTTGCGGCTTTTTCGATCGCCGCGCTACCGCCGAGAACGATCAGGTCCGCCAGCGAAACCTTTTTGCCGCCGGTCTGTGAAGCGTTGAACTCCTTCTGGATCCCTTCGAGCTTCTGCAGCACCTTCGCCAGCTGTGCCGGCTGGTTTACGGCCCAGTCCTTTTGCGGCGACAGGCGAATGCGCGCGCCGTTCGCTCCACCGCGCTTATCAGAGCCGCGGAAGGTCGACGCCGAAGCCCAAGCCGTCGACACCAGCTCGGAAACGGACAGCCCCGACCCGAGGATTTTCGCTTTCAGAGCGGTAATGTCCTGCGCTCCGATCAGCGGATGATTCACAGCGGGGATGGGGTCTTGCCACGACAGCGTCTCCTTCGGAACGAGTGGGCCGAGATAGCGCACGATCGGACCCATGTCACGGTGCGTCAGCTTGAACCACGCCCGGCCAAACGCATCCGCAAACTGATCCGGATGTTCGTAGAAACGCCGTGAAATCTTCTCGTAAGCAGGATCCACGCGCAGGGCGATATCCGTGGTCAACATGGACGGGGTGCGACGCTTCGACGGGTCGTGCGGATCTGGCACCGTACCGGCAGCTGCGTCACCCTTCGGCTTCCACTGATGGGCGCCGGCCGGGCTCTTGGTGAGTTCCCATTCGTAGCCAAACAAGTTCGCGAAGAAGTTGTTGCTCCACTTCGTCGGCGTTGGGCTCCAGATGACTTCCAGGCCGCTGGTGATCGCATCGCCGCCCTTGCCGGTGCCAAAGCTGTTCTTCCAGCCGAGGCCCTGCTCCTCGATGCTGGCGGCTTCAGGCTCAGGCCCCACATGGGACGCAGGGGCAGCGCCGTGGGTCTTGCCGAAGGTGTGGCCGCCCGCGATCAGCGCAACCGTCTCTTCGTCGTTCATTGCCATACGGAGGAACGTTTCCCGGATATCGCGGGCTGAGGCGATCGGATCAGGATGGCCCTCCGGGCCTTCCGGGTTCACGTAGATCAGGCCCATCTGCACTGCGGCGAGCGGATTCTCCAGGTTGCGCCCATGGCTGTCGGTACGATCTTTCTCGCTGCCATGCAGTTCCTTGTCGGCCACGATCACGCCCTCGTCGCCGGGCTTTCCCTTGCCGTAGCGCTTGTCGCCGCCCAGCCAAGTGGTCTCGGAACCCCAATAGACGGCCTCGTCCGGCTCCCAGACGTCCTCGCGCCCTCCGCCGAAACCGAAGGTCTTGAAGCCCATCGACTCGAGGGCGACGTTGCCGGTGAGGATGATCAGGTCGGCCCAGGAAATTTTTCGACCATACTTCTGCTTGATTGGCCACAGCAGGCGTCGCGCCTTGTCGAGGCTGACGTTGTCCGGCCAACTGTTGAGCGGCGCGAAACGCTGCTGGCCCGCTCCGGCCCCGCCGCGGCCGTCGCCAATACGGTACGTTCCGGCGCTGTGCCAAGCCATGCGAATGAAAAGTGGTCCATAGTGGCCAAAGTCGGCCGGCCACCAATCCTGCGAGTCCGTCATCAAGGCATGCAGGTCCTTAATCACGGCGTGCAAGTCGAGACTCTTGAATTCCTTGGCGTAGTCGAACTCCTCGCCCATCGGATTCGACAGAGCGGAGTGCTGGTGCAAAATCTGAAGGTCCAACTGCTCCGGCCACCAGTCACGGTTCGTCTGTGCGGTGGCTCCATGAGAAAACGGGCACTTGGATTCAGTTGGCGCCCCCGCTGAGGTGGTAAGTTCTTTGTCCATTCGTTCACCTTCCTTCGAGTTAGTCAAAAACGGTTACGAACTTCATGCTAATTCTCGGTCCCGAATTCGCGCAATCGACGCAGAGCCTGCTCACGTGCCTTCGACAACTAACGGGAAGTGCGCCGCGTAGCGCACCTCGTGCAGAGCCCGCGGAAAATAAGCTCGGATTCGCGAAGAATCCGCTTACCGAGAGTGCGCGAAGCAGGCCTGGGCACATCGTACCACTCGATGTCTTCAACATCGCCACAGCGGTCGCAGATGAAGTGGTGATGCCGCAAGCCTTTCGCATCAAATCGCGCGGCGCGGCCCTCGACGGCCACTTCACGTACCAAACCAGCCTGCACCAAGTCCCGCAAATTGTTATACGTCGTAGCCCGGGACGAGCGCGGATCCACTCGATTCACGGCTTTGAAGATTTCCGCCGCGGTGGGATGCCCGTTACATTCCATCAAGAACGCCATCACGGCGTAGCGCTGCGGCGTGCAACGAAGCTCGCCGCCCTGCAAGGACCGTTTAATCGCCTGGGCGTCCATCGAGTGTTTGGAATATATCTAAGGTGATATTTTGTCAAGATTTATGTTTTGAGTTGCGGCGGCGAGCGGAGCGGCCGAATACCTCACAGGGGCGTTTGGCCGAAGGAGAGGCTATATTCGCGATTGAATTGGCTGGCGCTTTCGTAGCTGGCCTCAAAAGCCGCACTGGCGAGCCAGATCGATGCACAATTCGCGCGCTCGATTTCCACGGCGTTTCGTTCTAACTTAGGGATGAGAGAAACGGTTGGGAAGGAGAAGCAATGCAAAAGCGCAAACTTGGAAAAAGCAATTTGGAAGTTTCTGCTATTGGCCTCGGCTGCATGGGAATGAGCTTTTCCTACGGGCCGCCCAAGGACAAGAAGGAGATGACCGATCTTCTCCACGCCGCTGTCGAGCGTGGAGTCACGTTCTTTGATACCGCGGAAGTCTATGGTCCGTTCACGAACGAAGAACTCGTGGGCGAAGCGCTGGCTCCGTACCGCGGCAAGGTGGTGATCGCCACCAAGTTCGGGTTCGATCTGAGTGGCAGCGATAAACGGCCGGGAGCGGCAGGGCTGAATAGCAAGCCCGAGCACATCAAGGAGGCCGTCGAAGGGTCACTCAAGCGGTTGAAGATTGATTGCATCGATCTGTTGTATCAGCACCGCGTCGATCCGAACGTGCCAATTGAAGACGTGGCGGGCGCGGTGAAAGAGCTGATTCAGCAAGGCAAGGTGAAGCACTTTGGACTTTCGGAAGCAGGGGTGCAGACGATCCGCCGCGCGCATGCCGTGCAGCCGGTGACGGCACTCCAAAGCGAATATTCGCTGTGGTGGAGAGAGCCTGAAGCGGAAGTGATGCCGGTGCTGGAGGAACTCGGGATCGGCTTCGTTCCATTCAGTCCTCTTGGTAAAGGCTTCCTTACGGGAAAGATCAGTGAAGATACGAAATTCGACAAAAGCGACTTCCGCAACATCGTCCCTCGCTTTACGCCGGAGAACCGGAAAACGAATCAGGCATTGGTTGATTTGATTGGCGAGTTCGCGCAACAGAAGAAGGCGACGCCGGCGCAGATCGCGCTTGCCTGGCTGCTTGCACAAAAACCGTGGATTGCTCCGATCCCGGGTACGACGAAGCTGCATCGACTCGAAGAAAACATCGGAGCCGCCGCCATCGAACTTACACGTGAAGATCTCCGGCAACTGGAAACGGCAGCGTCAAAGATCTCGGTGCAAGGCGCTCGTTACCCCGAAGAACTGCAAAAGCTGGTGGGCCGCTGAGTTGATCCGCGACGCGGGTTGGAAAATAGGGACCAAGTTCAACCGAAGGAGTTTAGAAAATGGAAATCAAAAGAGTTGGCTCGCAGCCTTCCGCGAAAGGACCGTCGGAGTGGTTCACGGGCACCGTACGGATCGATCCGCTTTTTCAGGCCGCCGATCCGGCGCGCGTTCAAGGCGCCAGCGTCACTTTTGAGCCGGGCGCGCGGACTGCGTGGCACACGCATCCGCTCGGTCAAACCCTGATCGTAACGGCCGGTTGCGGGCGGGCACAGCGTTGGGGCGGGCCGGTCGAGGAAATCCGTCCGGGCGATGTGATTTGGTTTGCGCCCGGTGAGAAGCACTGGCATGGGGCTGCACCGAGCACGGCCATGACGCACATCGCCATCCAGGAAAAGCTCGACGGTAAGGTAGTTGACTGGATGGAACATGTCAGCGACGAGCAATATCTGGGTCATTGAAGGAAGGGTTGCTATTCCGAGTCTCGCCCGGGTAGCCAAATTTTCCGTGAGACCGCCGATTCTTCGCGCGGGATTGTCAGGGAATTGCAACGGGCGCCGAGGCCGATGCGGCGATGCATTCTTCGCCGGCGTTGATGACGAAGCGGCGGCCTCGCAGGAACCCAACCAGTGTGAGTCCTAATTCACGCGCGAGTTGCACGGCGAGACTTGACGGCGCGGAAACGGAAGCGAGCAGCGGAATGCCTGCTGCGAGCGCTTTCTGGACGATTTCAAATCCGCCGCGGCCGCTGACGAGCAGAACGTGATCGCTGAGCGGAACGCGGCCGCCGAGGAGCGCCCAGCCGATCACTTTGTCCACGGCATTGTGCCTGCCGATATCTTCGCGCAAGACGAGCAATTCGCCGCGGCGATCGAAAAGCGCGGCGGCGTGCAATCCGCCGGTACGGCCGAAAACGGCTTGCTTCGCGCGCAGTGTGGACGGCATTTCGCACAGGATTTCGGCGTCGAATGGCGACGCGGCTTGGGGCCGGCGCAGGCCGCGGCGGCGGAGTTGCGCGATGGAGGCTTTGCCGCACACGCCGCAAGCCGAACCCGCGGAAAATCTTTTGGCCGCGCTGTTCGCCGAAAGACGGACTTTGGGGCCCAATTTGACGCGCACGAGATTTTTTTCCCGAGCGTTGGCGCGCGGCGTTTGCAGCGCTACTAAATCTTCGCGGCGGGAAATGATGCCTTCAGAGAAAAGAAATCCGGCGACGAGTTCTTCGTCATCTCCCGGGGTGCGAAGGGTGACGCCAAGAGAAAATCGGCCGGCGCGCATCTCGAGGGGTTCTTCGACCGCGAGGTAGTCCTCACGGCGCGCGGCGGCGCCATTCTCCCACTCGGTGACTTGAGTGAGCGCGACGCTCGATTTATTTCCAGGCATCTGGCCTCGCACCTGATCGCGCCGCGCCGCCGCACGGCAGCCGGCGATGAGACTTCGATCGCCTATGCAGCGGACGCGCGCGGCGGCGAAATCACCAGCGGCAGCAGCACGGACACCAGCAGCACGCCGGCGATCACGTGCAGGGCGCCGCGGTAGCTTCCGCTAGATTGCCGCATGTAGGCGATCAGCAGCGGTCCAAACGCGCTAGCGAATCCCCACGCGGTCAGCAATAGACCGTAGATTGGGCCCACGTTCTTCGCGCCAAAATAGTCCGCCGCAAACGCAGGCATTGTGCCGAATCCGCCGCCGTAGCACATCAGAATGACAAAAGTCACAGCGGTCAAAATGCCGGCCGTAGCGATTCCCGGCAATAACCAAAACAGCGCCACTTGCACCAGGAACATTATGGCGAACGTAGCCTTTCGCGTGATTCCGTCCGAAACCGACGCCCAGAACACGCGCCCAAGAGCGTTCCCTAGGCTAACTATCCCAACCATTCCGGCCGCCACCGCGGCGGTTACTTTCGCCAGCTCTTGAAATATCGGCGCTTCCTGTGAAATCACCGAGATTCCCGCGGAAGTATTCAGGAAGAGTATCAGCCACAGCGCCCACCACTGCCACGTTGCGACGGCTTCGCCAAGAGTGTAGTCGCGGGACGCGCGGTGGGCGGCAACAGAAGCGCTCGGCTGCCATCCCGCCGGCCGCCATCCCTCTGGGGGATTCACCATGAACCATCCGGCGGCGAGCGATACGATCAGATACGCGATGCCGAGTTCGGCGAAGGTGTGCAGCACGCCGACGGTGCGAATCAAGTGCGCGGCCACGGGAGCGGTGACCAGCGCGCCGGCGCCAAAGCCTCCGACAGCAACCCCGGTGATCAAACCGCGACGGTCCGGAAACCACTTCAACAGCACCGCGACGGGTACGATGTAACCAAAGCCGAGTCCGATGCCACCAATCAAGCCGTAGCTCAAATACAGCCACCACAATTTGTTGGCCGAAAAACCCGCGAGGAAAACGCCGGAGCCGTAAAGAAATGCACCCGTCAAAGCCACCACACGCGGCCCCTTGCGGTTCATCCAGAGTCCGCCGAAGAACGCGGCGAAGCCGAGCACGAAAATGGCAATCGTAAAGGTGAGCGTTACCTGCGGAATGCTCCAGCCGAATTGTTTGGAAAGGGGGATGCGGAAGACGCTCCATGCGTATACCGCGCCCAGTGCAAGCTGCAGAAAAATACCGGCGATGGCGATTACGACGCGATTGTTCGTTTGCATATTGCCTCCAGATGAGCAGATCGCGAGCTATTCCTTGGTGTCCGGCCGGGCTTTCCGGAAAAAATCCTGGCCCCATGTCTTGAGCAAGCTGTTTACGAACACAAGTCCGCGGCGCATATCCGGGCTGCGGAATTCGCGCAGGATGGTCCAGAGACTCGGCGGATTCGTTGCTTCTTTCTTGGCCTGAGCGAGCGCCGTAGGCAGGGCGAGCGCGAAGGCATCGAACAATTCGGGATCCATTTCGCCGAGCGTTCTGAGAATCGCCAATGCGTTGCGCAAGCCGCGCGTCACCGGCGGCGCTTTCGCGGCGTCGACGACAATTTCCGTGACCTTGCCGCTGGAACCGGCGAGGCCGCGCAACAATTCCAGCACGCCGCCATCCTGCATGCCTTGCAGAATTTCGTACAGCGCGAGAACCGCTTCGGCGTGTTCGGCGGGCGCTTGGCGCAGGCGCGCGATGGCGTCCTCACGTGGATCGCGCGGCGCCACTTGGATGGGAATCGGCGGAGCCATGATTTTTCCTCCTCACTACTTTCGCGGGCTGCAAGCGGAGCCCGCATACGAATTATTTCGTTTGGATTTGCACGAGCGTGTGGTTTCCCGGCGGATGGTAATCCGCGCGCGCCCACTTGCGCTCGACTTCCACGCCTTTCTGCGGCGTCGGGTGTCCGAAGCGATGATTGGTGCGCGGCAGCGGGCTTTCGCCCAACTCCGGGAGCACTTGCATGCGCACGCTCGCTTCTTTGTATGCCGGCGTGTGCGTGATGGGATCGGTGTGGCTGCTGGTGAGCTTGTTCACGGGAGATTCCGTTGAGTTCATGGGCATGTAGAGTTCACGCCCAGTCACTCGATCGGTCACCAGCGCGCGCACGCGCACCTGGCCGTAGCGCGAATGCAAAATCACCCAGGTGCCGCTTCGCACGCCGCGTTCCGCCGCGAGTTCAGGCGAAATCTCGACGAATGTATCCGGAGTCTTTTCTTTAATCCCGGGAACGCGATACGTCAGATTGCCTTCGTGAAAGTGCTCGAGTAGCCGGCCATTGTTGAGATGAAGATCGAACTCCTCATTTGGAGTGTCGGTCGGCCCGATCCATGAAAGCGGGAACAGGCGCGCCTTTCCGTCCGGAAATTTGAATTGCTTGGTGTAGAGCAGCGGTTCGTCCGTGCCATCGGCGGCCACCGGCCATTGCAAGGACTTGTATCCTTCGAGCCGTTTGAAATTGGCGCCTGCGAAAAGCGGAGTGAGCGAAGCGTCTTCGTCCATCACTTCGGAAGGATGTTTGTAATCCCAGTTCGCGCCCAGGCGGTTGGCGACGTCCTGAATGATTTGCCAGTCGGGACGGCTACCAACGCGCGGCTCGAAGACTTGGTATAGGCGCTGAATGCGCCGCTCCGTGCTGGTGAACGTGCCTTCTTTTTCCAGGCTGGGGCAGGCCGGAAGAACCACATCGGCGAAGCGGCACGTCACACTGAAAAAAATATCCTGAACGACGAAGAAATCCAATTTTTCAAACGCAGCACTCACGTGATTGGCGTTGGAATCCACGATGGCCATCTCTTCGCCGATCAGATACAGCGACTTCAGCTTGCCTTCGTGAATCGCGTCCACCATTTGATGGTTGTCGAGACCCTTGGTTTTGGGCAGCGCAACATTCCAAGCTTTTTCAAATCGCGCGCGCACTTCGGGATCGTCCACGGACTGATAGCCGGGCAGCGTATTGGGCATCGAGCCGTTGTCGCTGGCGCCTTGCACGTTATTGTGCCCGCGCAGCGGATATGCGCCGGTTCCGGGGCGCATGTAGTTGCCGGTGACGAGCAGGAGATTCGATATCGCCGTCGAAGTGTCGGAGCCCTGAGTATGTTGCGTGACGCCCATGGCCCACAGAATACACACGCTCGGGGCTTCCGCGATCATGTGTGCGGCGCGCTTGATCGTTTCCGCGGAAAGTCCGGTGAGTTGTGAGACGTACTCCAGTGTGAAGGGCGCAAGGCTCTTCTTGTACTCCTCGAATCCGTTTACCCAGCGGGCCAGAAACTCCTTGTTCTCCAAACCATTGTCCAGCAGATAGCGGCTGATCGCGGAGAGCCAGGCGACGTCCGTGCCGGGCTTGGGATGCAGGAACAGGTCGGCGCGGCGGGCCATTTCGTGTTCGCGAATGTCCGCTACGATCAATTTCTGGCCGCGCAGTTTGTGCGCGCGCTTCACGCGCGTGGCGAGCACGGGATGGCTTTCCGCGGTATTGCTGCCGACGATCAGCACGAGCGAGGCTTGCGCGATGTCAGAGATGGAGCCGGAATCGCCGCCATAGCCAACGGTGCGAAATAGGCCGGTCGTCGCGGGCGATTGGCAATAACGCGAGCAGTTATCGATGTTGTTTGTGCCGATCACCGCGCGCGCCAGCTTCTGCATCAGGTAGCTTTCTTCATTCGTGCATTTCGACGATGAAATGAAGGCCAGCGAGTCCGGGCCGTGCTCCGCTTTGATATGCGCGAAATTTTTCGCGATCACGTCGAGCGCTTCATCCCAAGTTGCGTGGCGGAAATTGTTGCCTTCGCGGATCAGCGGCGTGGTCAGGCGCGCATGGTCGTTCACAAAGTCCCAGCCAAATTTTCCTTTCACGCAGGTGGAAACGCCGTTGGCCGGGCCATCCAGGGGCTCAACCTTCAGAATCTGGCGATCCTTCGTCCAGATATCAAAGCTGCAGCCCACTCCGCAGTACGTGCAGACGGTTTTGGTGCGCCGGATGCGCGATTCGCGCATGGCGGCTTCGGCTTCCGAAACTTTTAGGATTGCCCCGTAGCCAGTCTCCGGCTCCATGTCTTTTACGATCTCGATCATTCCGTCGAGGGCGTTTTTCGGCAGCGCGGTCAGAAATCCGGCGTGGCCCAGCATGGATTTTTCCATCAGCGCGTTGCAGGGACACACAGTTATGCAATGTCCGCAGGAGACGCAGCTCGATTCACCGATCGCGGCGCCGCCATCCCACAGGACACGCGGATGCGGATCTTCCCAATTGATCGAAAGCGTTTCGTTCACCTGCAGGTTCTGGCAAGCCTCGACGCAGCGGCCGCACAAAATGCACTGATTCGGATCGTAATGATAGAAGGGGTTGGACGAATCCACGGCGTAGGGCTTCGGTGCGAAAGGAATATTTTGATGATCGATGGCGAGGAGTTTCGTCGTGTTGTGGACCGTGCAATTTCCGTTGTTGTTGTCGCAGACCGTGCAGTAGAGATCATGGTTGCCGAGGATTCGGTCGAACGCCTCGCGCCGCGCCGCCTCAGCGTCCGCGGATTTTGTGATCACCGCCATCTCGCCGTTGACCGTGGTGGCGCACGCCCGCATCAGTTTCCCGTTCACTTCAACGATGCACGTGTCGCAGGTCTGAATTGGGCCGAGCTGCGGGTGGTAGCACACTTGCGATAACTTCACCGCGGTCCGGTTGATCACATCGATCAGCAGTTCACCGGACTCCGCATGTTCTGCTAGGCCATCGATGGTTACGTGAATCATCGTGGGTGCTCCCTGGAAACGGAGCTACCTTATAAAACAAATTCACTGCGATTTGCAGCTTTTTCAACCGCGCAAAATTGCCTGGCAACGGGCCGCCACTTCTGGCGATCGGCCGACAGACACCCAGTGGACGCGCCGAAGCGGGTGAGTGGCGCTAAGCGGCTTTATTTTATTGAGTTTGCGCTGGGTGACTTGGCGATCTGGCTTCACATTCCAGTTGCGTCAAGAGATTCGTCACTTTCAAAGATGTTGCCATCGAACACGACCACTTTATGCTTGCGCAAATTTGAAACGGTTTCCAATGGCGAATGGCGAGTCAGGATGAAGCGGCTTTGGAAGCCAGATTTGATCTGGCCGAAATTGTCCTTGAACGCGAGGCGGTTTGAAGCTACTCCGGTGGCGGAATTGATGATGGAAATTGGCGAGAGGCCGGCGCGCTGCATCAATTCCAACTCATAGAAAAAGCCGGTGCCGTGCGCGACGCCGTACGAGCCGGCGTCGCTGCCGGCGATGATTTGGACGCCCATTTGGTGCGCTCTGAGCAGGCTCGCGGCATGCTGCTCCAGAATTCGGTTCAGATGCGAGACCACGTGCTCATCCCAGCCGACGATATCGGCGTGATCGACTTGTTTCTGCACCGGCGCGAACGTGGGTACCCAGGCGATTTGGCGATCGCGCATTTTGGCAAGCTGATCGTCGCGGACAAAAAAACCGTGCTCGATGGAATCGACGGCACCTTCGATGGCGCGCTCGATGCCAATATCGCCGGAAGCGTGGGCGAAACCTTGTTTGCCGAAGGATTTGGCGGCGGCTACCAATTCTGAAACTTCGGCCGCCGTCATTTGCGGTTCGGCGGTCACAGCGCCTTTCTTGAAATTGATGATGCCGGTGGGAATCAATTTGATGCGGTCGGCTCCGGCGTGTACGCGCGCTTCGACGCAATCGTTCAAAGAGTCGAAACTTTCGAGCGGCTCGGCCATGAAACTTCCGTAGCGGCCCTTGCGATGAATCGCCGCGCCGGGGCTATCGACGTAGGGCATCGTGGGCCTGCGAGGGCTGGTGTAGAGTTTGCTCAACGCGAGGCCGACACCGTCTTTATCGCCCGCATCGCGGACGGCGACGATTCCAAGACGGACTAAGCGCTCGAGTCGTGTTTGCGCGGCTTGCAAAAGTTCTTGCGGCGTTTGTCTGAGATACGCCGCGCGCTTGTGCAAATTCAATTCGCCGCCTTCGAGAAAAAAGTGCGTGTGCGAATCGATCAAACCGGGGAGCAAGGTGTAATCGGGCAAATCTAAATCCGGATGTTGCTGATTGGCGTTCAGCAAATTCGCGGGCGGGAGGTTTTCGGCGACAAAGAGAATTGCGTTTTTATCGTAGACGACGTGGGCGTTGCGAAGCGGACGGGTGCTGACTCCATCCAGCAAAGTGCCGACGCGCAACCAAATTTTGCGGCCGCCGGCCGCGGTGGGAAGTGACAGCTTTTCCAAATGTTGACCGTCCGGCGGCATACGTTATTTACGAATCCACCGGTTCGGCGTCGTTGCAGATGGCCATGATGGCTTCGACTTGACGGAAGCAGGCGTTTTCGCTGGTCTCGCCGTCTCTTACGCGGCCTTCGGCCAATGCTTGGCGGAGTCTGCTGACCATCGGGTTGTTCGGCGGCAGCGGGGCGGGCGTTTTTTCCGGATTGCAAAGTGCGAAATCAAGGCCGACTTCCATGCCCAGCGTGAGATAGGCCTTTTCCAATTCTTCGCGGACGCCTTTGGGCGTGCCCCACGCGAAATTGGAAAGACCGACAATCATGTGCACGCCATTCAAATCGGGATCGGCGCTGATCAAACGCATGGCGTCGAGGCCGATGTTCACCAGGCCGTAGGTGTCCGCGCCGACGGGCGCAAGGCCGGGATCGATGATGATTTGATCGTTGGTGCGGCCCGCTTTGGTGACCAGCAGTTCGACGAAATGTCTGGCGGCGCGATAAGCATCCTGGGGATCGAGACATTGCGAAGCTCCGCCTTCGACAAAATGTTCCGAGGCCATGATGATCGCGAGCGTGTCGTAGTGCTTGACGAGTTCGATCATTTCGTCGAGATGCTGGCGGGAAGCGGCGAGGGAATTCAGAATGGGCGGACCGCTCTTTTTTCGATCGTAATATTTCAACGCGATCTTGTGGTACTCGACCGACGGATTGTCGAAGCTGATGGGCGTCGCCGTCGCTTCTTGAATGGCGGGGACCAGGTCAGGAAGAAAAGCGAGCATCTCCGGCATGCGCACCTGAATGCGTTGCGTGCCGTCGATGTTCAGCGTCAGATAGCTCGCGCCCAAGTCCGTCTGGATTTTCGCGAGGTGCTGATAATCTTTAAGATTTCGTTCGCTGAATGCTTTACGCGCGCGGGCGTAGGAATTGTTCATCAACTCGCCGACGATTTTTAGCTTCTTGCTCATGACAGTTTGTTTTCCGCAGGTTTCATTTGGTCTAGAGCCGCTTCGTCCGCAAGAGCATTGGCCTTCTTTGCGGCATGGTCGCGTCCCAGCCAATTGTTGGCCCACGCGGACGTGCCGCGCAGCGCTTGGTTTTGCACGACGGGCGCGTGCTGCAGTAAATCCTGCTCGTGCGCATCATGCTTCAGCCGTTCGTAAGCGCGCAGCCAGATGCAATCGCCGTAGCCATCCACCTCGCAGCGGCCCTCGCGTGTGCCGCCGCACGGTCCATTGCGCTGGTTTTTTGCGCACTGCGATTCGGGACACAAAAACGCGATGTCGGGAAGCGAGCAATCGCCGCAATCCTTGCAGTGGTACAAAACCAACTTGCTTACACGCTCCGCGACGCGCAGCGACTTCGGGCCTTGCAATGGATCCTTGGAATGCGCGCAGACGTTCGCGCCCCACTTGGCGAACGCCGTGCCAGGGGCGAAGATCGCGGCGTGCGTCCACTTGGACAATGCATAGCTTGCGGTGACGTGTTTGGATGCGACAGGGGGACTGGAATCGCGTTGCGTGGGATCGGCAAGCCCGGTCACGCGATTTTCCGCATAATAAAAAAACTCGCCGGGGCGGGAGAAATTGATTTCACGCGCGAATTGCTTCCAGTCGTCCGGCGCGAACGTTTTTTCAATCGCCAGAATGTTTTCAATTGCGGAAAACTTGTGGACGCCGCCGAGGTATATGCCGCGATAGCCGAGTCCGCGATAGATGGCGACTTGCTTGGCAGCGAATTCGGAGAAGAAGGCTTTGCCGCGGTCCGGGGACTGCGCCTGCTTCTGGCAGAGTTCAAAAAGCGCGCGGCTGACGACAACGCCGGGAATTTTGCCTTCAAAAAAGATTTGTACGACACCCGAACTTAATAGGTACACGTTGCCGATAAGCGGCGTTTGTTTCATTCCATGCGCATCCATGTAGAGCCGCAGCTCGGAAATCTTGCGCGAATCAAAACCGATCTGATTGATGATGAATTGCGCGCCGCACTCGACCTTCTTTTCGAGCTTCTTGTATTGCGGAATCACTTCGCCTTCGCGCAATTTAAAATTGGTGGTGACCGCGCCGATGCAAAATTGCGTTTTCAGCAACTGCTGGTGCTTGCTTTTGCCGTGCGCGTCCTTGGGATCGAGTCCGTGATTCATTTTGTCCAGCATCGAGATCAGGCCGATGGAATCGATATCGAATACCGGCTTGGCGCGGCCTTCGCTTCCGCCGACGGGATAATCGCCGGTCATGGCGAGAATGTTGTAGAAGCCGTCGCTATTCAGCAGCCACGCGTCGCTTTCGAGGCCGTTGCGATTCAGGTCCTTGCAGGTGAGATGAATGACGACTTCCTTGCCCGCGTAAAGAATCGGCCTGGCGAGGGCCAGCGGCGAGAGTTGCGGATTGCCGCCGGCGTTGTCGGTGACGGAAATCCAGTCAACGCTGGCGCTCTCGATGAGTTCGTTGGCGAAGCTGCGCGCTTTGATGGCGCTATCCTCAGCCATCGAGCCGCGCACGGACACGAGTTCCGTCCCGACAAGGAAGCGGGAGGACTGGCGCAATTTTTCCTGCAAGGTCTGCATGAACCCTTACAGCATAGCAGCACCGGCCACGCAGGGAAACGGTGTGCATGGAACTGCGGGGACTACCGAACAGCCGAGGCTTACACTTTGTCGGCTTTTTCGTAGATGACCAGGGGGCCTTCGCCGTGCAAGTCGTTGGGGTGATAGCGCGGGATGGGCAGTTCGAGTTGCTTGAATTCGATCGGAGCGATTTTCTTGTCCACCAGGCCGACGGCAACTGCGACGCCATAAATGATCGCTTCGGGGCGCGGCGGGCAGCCGGGGATATAGAAATTCACCGGGATCACTTTTTCCACGGGGCCAATTACGGAGTAGGTGTCAAACCACACGCCGCCGCCGACCGCGCAGGAGCCGATGGCGAACACGAGTTTCGGGGCGGGCATGGCCTCGTAGGCACGCTTGAGGGCCGTGGCCGTTGAGCGCATCGCCGGACCCTGGCACAACATCACGTCCGCGTGGCGCGGCGAGCCGACCAGCTTGATGCCGAAGCGCTCGGCGTCGTAATAAGGCGTGAGGACGTTGAGCACCTCGATATCGCAGCCGTTACAGCCACCGCTATTCGCGTGGTAGACCCACAGCGAGCGGCCGAACATTTTCTGGCAGAGCGTTTTCAGCATCGTCAGCTCAATCCAACTCGATCTCGATATCGTCCGCGACTTTGTCCTTCTCTAGAAACGTTTCGGAGTGGAAGACCCAGCGGTCGTTCTTCGGATCGTCGAAGCGATAACCCTTCATCTTCAGTTGCTCGAGCGCCGATGGCTCGGTGAAGCAGCGGCCGCAGCGCTGACAGGTGCTCATGAACAGCTCGATGCGCTGGCGCATGTCGCCGATCTTGTTCGTCGCGGTCTCAAAATCCTTGCTCATGGTGATGGCTTTTTCGGGGCAGACGTCGGCGCAGCGGCCGCAGTAGGTGCAGCGGCGGCCCAAATATTCGAGGACGCGAATCTCCTGCGAGACGTCGTAGATCAGGATTTCGCGCGCGGGGCAATTGTTCGCGCAGCCCGCGCAGCCGATGCACTTGCGCGCGTCGAAGATCGGCCGGCCGCGAAACTTCTCGGGCACGGGCTTGGCCGCGGCGGGATGCGGCAGCGTCACGCGGCCGGCGCCGAGGCAGATCGCCGTCTCTTTCAATTTGCTTAAGACTGAAATGGCCGCACCTCGTTAATTTCCATCACTTTAATTTTCGTAACCCGGTTAATGTCCATATGTCGCCAGAACCAACGCCACCAAGGCCACCGCCAGCAAGCCGGCGAAGAAGCGGATCGCCTGATCGATTCGGTAGCGCGCATGAGTCGCCGCCACCACCGTCACCAACAACACCAGCACGGAAACCTTGGCCCAGAAAATCAGCCATCCCACGCCCGGGAAGAACGCCGGGCCCGAACCCCACGGCACAAACATCGCCACAAAAAGCGCGCTGTAGACGAGTAGTTTGGCCATCGAGGCGTACTTGAAGAGCGCCAGCTTCGGGCCGGAGTACTCCATGAGCGGGCCTTCCATCAATTCGGTTTCGGCTTCGGAGGTATCGAACGGCACGCGTTGCACGAATGCTTGGAATGACAGCAGAATCACGCCGAGCATCAGCGCGCCGGACCATGGGAATCCGCCAGTGGAATAAACGGAGCCAGTGAGCACCGAATCCAAGCGGAACGAATGCGCGTGGAGGGCGCCGACGACGATGGCGATCGCGAACAACGGTTCGAGCGCGATCATCGTCATCATCTCGCGGCTGATTCCGACGAGTGAGTACGTCGAGCCCGCCGCCAAGCCCGCGAGCAGAGTGCAGATTCCGCACAGCGTGAGCAAATAAATCAGTAGGATCACATCGCCCGCGCCGTTCAGAGGCGCGCGGAAGCCCATCGGCACCAGGCAAGCCGCCGTCAGCACCGACGCGAGCGCTAAATACGCCGCGAAACGCTGCATCGCGGGCGACTGGCCGGATTCGATGTCTTCCTTGCCCAGCAATTTCAATAAATCGAGATAGGGCTGGCGGATGGGCGGGCCTTGGCGCGATTGGATGCGCGCGGTGATCTTGCGCAGTATGCCTTGAAATAGCGGCGCCACCAGCAGCACGACGCCCACGTTCAGCGCCACGCCCACGATCGCCCAGATCAGGTGAAGATTCATGTTCGGTCCTAAGCTTTCTTTGCCCGCGTCAGCTTCAGCAATTCTTGCTGCGACCACACCTTCACGGCGCCGGAGCGCACGTCAATTGTTTCCAATCGATCGGTGCAGGAAAAGCACGGGTCGATGCTGCCGAGAGAAATCGTCATATCCGCGATCTGCTGATCCTTGATCATGGCCGGCACCGCTTGCAGGTTCTGATACGTCGGCGCGCGCACGCGCCAGCGGCGAGGATGATTGTTCTCGCCGGTGATCACGAAGTGATGGCTTTCGCCGCGCGGCGCTTCCACGGAAGACAAGCCCATGCGCCCCGCCGGCAAATCGTCCTTGATATCAAGCTGGATTGGCCCGGGCTCCATCTTGTCCAAGCATTGGCGGATGATGCGGATCGACTCGAACACTTCTTGGACCCGGACGAGCACGCGGGACCACACGTCACCGCCGTGCGCGGTGATTACGTCGAATTCGACGCGGTCGTACGCGGCGTAAGGATGATCGCGGCGGCAATCGATCTCCGCACCGGCCGCGCGCGCCACGGGGCCGAGCAGCCCCATATCTTTCACCAGTCTCAGATCCGCAACGCCGACGCCGGTGGTGCGCTTCTGAATGTTTTTATCTTTGCTGACGGCATCGACGACGGGCCGCCACTCGGCTTCGAGCTTATCGAGCACGTGACTCAGCTCGGTCTTCAATTCGGGAGTGATATCCCAGCGCACGCCGCCGATGACGCAGAGGCCGTAGGTTTTCCGGTTGCCGGTCATTTTTTCGGCGATCCACATGATCGGCTCGCGGATGCGGAAGCTTTGCATGAACAATGTGTCGAAGCCGACGATGTGGCAGGCCAAGCCGGTCCACAGTAGATGGCTGTGCAAACGCTCGAGCTCGAGCATGATCGTGCGGATATATTCCGCGCGCGGCGGCGGCTTGAGCGCCACGGCGTCTTCGACGGACTGCGCGTAGGCCACGCTGTGCACACAGCCGCAGATGCCGCAAATGCGCTCGGCCAGCATAGGAATGTCGTTGTAGCTGAGCACGGTTTCGGCGAGTTTTTCGATGCCGCGATGCGCCATGAAGCCGCGGTATTCGCAGCCGCGCACCATTTCGCCTTCGACGTAGAGGCGGAAATGCGCGGGCTCATCGAGCGTCGGATGGAATGGGCCGAAGGGCACGACCATGCAGCCTTCCGGAGGCTCGTCGAATGTGAGTTCGCGCGTGTCGTCGAAGCCTTCTGGAACTTGATTCCAGGGCACATCCTTGCGCAGCGGATGCATGCCTTCCGGCCAACCGTCGGGCAAAACCAGGCGCTTCATGTAGCGGTGGCCGACGGGCTCGATACCGACGAGATCGCGCATTTCGCGCTCGGCCCAACTGGCGGCGGGCACGACTTCGGTGATGCTGTCGATTCTTGGGGAAGCTGCGGGCACGTACACCAGGATGCTGCAGAGCACATGATCGCGATCGAATGCGAAATCGTGCGCGACCAGGAATTTTCCGGAGTACGGCCGATCGTCCGCGCCGATACTGATCACATAACGCGCGTCGAGATCGCGAAAGATGTAAAGGCAAACGGCCTTCACTGCGGAAGGCTCGATCACCACGAACAGGCGATTATCGGCGGGCAAATCGGCGCGCAAGATCGCCGAGCCGAATTTCTCTTTCAATTGATTGAGCCTATCGCGGGCGACCATGTCAGTGTTCTTTCCAGGCCGGCAATTTGCTGGCCTCGTGCCGCGGCGCTCCACCCAGCCAACCGAAGTAGCGCTTGATCTCGCCGTAGAAATTGTGGGCTACGTAGCGATAGGCTTCCGCCTCGTGCGCGTAGCCGCAGAGCCAAGGCGCGGCGGCGCGGCGCGATGAGGCGCCCACTCTGGAGATCGCGAACGCCACCAGGAACGTGACGCCGAGCACGGCGGCGAATCCCAGCGGCGCAAATTGCGCCACGCCGTTAAAGAACCCAATGCCGCGCACCGGATCGACGGTCATCGGCATCGTGCTCGCCATCAGCCCGCCGAGTCCGTCTTTGCTGGCATTCAGCGCGTGCTGAATCAGGCGGAACCCGATGGCCGGCACTACGCCGAGCGAAACGCAGGCCGCCGCCAGGAAAAGCTGCGGGGCCTGCATTTTCCAGCCGACTTCCAGACGGCCGCGGGCAGCGGCTTGATCGATGACTACTGTGCTGGCGCGCGAAAGAAAGCTCACGCCGAAGAACTTGATGAACGAAGCCAGGGTAAGCGCGCTGGTGAGAATGGCGATCACCGCGCACACGGCCAAAAAGCGCGCCGATCCGCTGCCGAGAATCGTGGCGACGTAGATCGTCCACTTGCTCGCGAAGCCGTTGAACAGCGGCACGCCGGAGATCGAGAAAGATGCGATCAGCGCGGTGATCGCGGTGAGCGGCATGAACTTCATCAAGCCGCCCATTTTGTTCAGGTCTTGCGTGCCGGTGGCGTGAAGCATCGAACCGGCGTTGAGGAAGAGCAGGCCCTTGAATAGACCGTGATTCAGCACGTGGAACAGCGCGCCGAAAAACGCGATCGTGGCGAACAACTGCGCGTTCGGGCCGGCAGCGGGCAATAGCGTCATGCACGCGCCGGTGCCCAGCAAGATGTAGCCGACTTGACCGATGCTGTGGAAGGCCAGCAGGCGCTTGGTTTGCTCCTGCTTGAGCGCTTGCATCGTGCCGGTGAAGAGCGTGATTGTGCCGAGCACCGCGACCAGGGTCCCCCATCTTGCGAGCGGATAGTGCGGCAGCGCGCTCAACGGCACGAGCCACAGGAAATAGCGCATCAGGCCGTACACGCCGGTCTTGATCATTACGCCGGAAAGCATGGCGCTGACGGGCGACGGAGCAGCAGGGTGCGCGTCCGGCAGCCAAACTTGGCCGAACGGCCACATGCCCATCTTGATTCCAAAGCCGATCAGAAAGAGCGCGAATGCCGCGGCTGCCGCGATAGGATTTTTCTCGAGCAGCAGCGGGAGGTTTCGGCTTACGGTATCGAAGTCATACATCAAGCTGGTGCTGCCGCGCGCCGCGGCGCCCGTCACGGCCAGCACTTCCGCGCCGACCATCGTAGAGGCGCAAGCGATCAGCATCATGATCAGGAATTTGTTGGCGGCCCAGACGTTCTGGCGCTTCTTGTACTCAAACCGGATGAGCGCATAGCCCGCGAGCGTCATCATCATCCAGAAAATGAAGAAGAACCACATCATGTCCGTCGTGCTGAGCAAGCCATACATGGCGGCGAGGAACAGCAGGAAGTACGGGTAGTAACGGGCCACGCCGTATTCCGTGTAATGCTTCATGTAGACGATGGAATAAAACGCGGCAGGCACGGCAATCACCGCAGCCAACAAAAGAAACGTCGCCGTTAGTCCATCCACGTGCAGCCGCAGCACGTAGCCGATGCCCGGCATCTGCCAGAATCGCTCCGATGCCGCCGACGCACCGAACAGCAACACTTTGCCGGCGGCGTAGAAAATCATCGCCGCGGTGGAGAGCGTGATGAAGAACCCAACCCAGCCCGCAAGGGTCTTGAAGTGCGAGACGGCGAGCGTGAGCAGCGCGCCCGCAACGCACAGCAGAATCGCGGAGACGACGGCTTCTTCCGGAGTCATCATGCGTTCACTTCCGTCATTGGCCGTGTGGCCGAGGGCTGTTCCCGCCGCTGCGGCGATGGCACGTCGCGCAGCAATTCAAAAAGCGCATTGAGAGTCGTCTCCATCGTTGCCGTGAGAGGCTGACCGGCGGCAAGCGATTCCGGCTGGACGCCCAAGAGCCACGCCTTCGTCGTGCCGTTCGCTTCCGCCCACTTCGCCAAAAGGCTGAGCGAAATTTTGTGCGTTGAGATTTGCGGGAACCGCGCGGCCATCTCGCCCGAGTTCAAGAAAACCACCGATCCCGGCGCGCCTCCAAACTCCACCGCGTCGAGAAAGACGAGGTGTTCGCAGCCAATTTCAGCTACCCGAGCAATAACGCGCTCGGGAGCGGTTCCCGCATTCACCACTCGCCAGCCCTCAGGAATATCGTTGGATATTAAGTGTTCCGCCAGCCGCACGCCGAAACCGTCGTCACCGTAATCCGCATTGCCAAGGCCAACCAGACAAACATCGCCCGTGAGGCATTGCGTAAGTTGTTCCGCCAAATCGGGCATCAGATGTCCTCTCCCAGCGCCTTGATTTGCTGGTAGGTGAAAACGGGTCCATCGACGCAAACGTAGGCCACGCCGATGCAGCAATGCCCGCATTTGCCAACGCCGCACTTCATGTAGCGTTCTAGTGTCGAGACGATGTTCTTTTCGTCAAAACCCATCGCCAGCAAATCTTTGATCACGAAGCGGAACATGATCGGCGGGCCGCAGACAAACGCCATCGTGTTGTCCACGGGGACGTGCACGTCGGGCTCTTTGAAGAGGCTGCCCACGACGCCCACATGTCCTGTCCAGCCGCGGCCGTTGCGATCCACGGTGAGATAGCATTCGACGCCGGCCGATTCTTGCCACTCGCGGAGATTCGGCAGGTACATCAATTCCTTGGGAGTCTTTGCGCCGTAGAAAATCTGGATGCTGCCGTAATCTTCGCGATGGGCCAGGGCGTACACGATGCAGGAGCGCAGCGGAATCAACCCGATGCCGCCGGCGACGAAGACCAGATTTTTTCCGTAATACTCTTCCATCGGGAAGCCGTTGCCATAGGGGCCGCGCACGGCGAATTTGTCGCCGGCCTTGAGTTCGTGCAGCGCCGCCGTGCAACTGCCAACTTCGCGGATCGTAAAAAACGTTTCGGTCTCGGTAGGGCTGGGGGGAAGCGAGGCGGGAAACTCCCCTACCCCGAACAGCGAGACCTGTGCAAACTGGCCCGGCCGAAATTGCCGAAACGCCTGCTGCTCTGCCGGATCTTCAAACCGCCAGTAGAACGTCTTGACCTCAGGAATATCGGTCACGACGCGGTCGAGGACAGCGACCTTCGGCAGATAGACGTTTTCAGTGTGCGATGGGCTCATTCTGTTCCAACTCCGATGTCGCGCGGCGGATCATCTCCACCACGCTGGGCATCCCAACATCGCCGTGGCAAACCGCGGCGCATCGCCCGCAACCGACGCAGGCCATCGAAAGCTCGCGCTGGATAAAGTAGTGCGCAAGCTTGCGGAAAAATCGCCGATTGCGGCGGTCGTGCACCGCGCGGCGCGGATTGAAGCCGCCGGCCATGCGCGTGAATCCGCCGAGCGCGCAGGAATCCCAGATGCGCACGCGCTCGATCTCGGTCGGGCTCAGTTGGCGGTCCGCGACGGTGAAGCAAGTGCAGGCGGGGCAAACGTAGGTGCAGCCGCCGCACTCCAAACAGCGATTTCCGATCTCTTCCCACGTCTTCTCAAGGATTTTGCCTTGGGTCACGTAGCGGACCGTGGCAGAAAACCAGCTGGTGGTCAGCTTGAAACCTTTGCGCACGTCTTCGAGGATGCTGTGCCGCTTGGCGACGTGCGCCGCCGTTCCTTTTTTGAAGATCGCATGGGAGAACAGCGCTTCCCCCGCAGGCGTGCCGGCTACCGCGATGAACTCGTCGCCTAGATCCATAAGCTGCAGATCGAAGTGATCCTTGGCCGCGGGCCCAGTGTCGCTGCACAGGCAAAAACATTCATCGGAGACGTCGCGGCCGAGTTCGGTGCAAACCATGTTCACGAGGAAAAGATTCTTGCGGTGCTTTTCGTAGTAGGGATCGCAGAAATCGCGGCCGAGATAGAAGCGATCCAGGTGATCGATGCCCGCGACGTCGCAGGAGCGAATGCCGAAGATGGCGCGCTTGGGCTCTTCGTACGTCGGTTCGATGCGTATGCTGCCGTTGTTTTTGCGGATTTTCAGCAGACGCTCGATGGGCGGAAACACGAATCGCTTCGGCGGATAAAAGGGATTGGCCAGATGAATCTGCACGTCCTCGCGATTGTCGTCCGTCACCGTATCGAAGTACGAGTCCCGACCGTGCCCGCAAAACGGCGCCACTACCTCGTAACCTTGCTTGCGAAGCAAGTCCACAATCTTCAGCACATCGGCGCGGGCAAGGATGCGGGCTTTCATGCCGCCTCCTTTTCCACGCGTACCGCTACCAGGTTGCTGCCGTCGCCAATCGCACCCAGAATTTTCTTTTCCAGATCGTGCAGGAAGTAGGGGACGAAAATCGTGCCACTTCTAACTTCCGGCGTTACGCGCGCCGTGGTTGCCGCGCAGGCTTTCGGCGTGCAAATCTTGATCTTCTGGCCATCGGAAATGCCGAGCTGTTTGGCGTCGCCGGTGTTCAGCTCAACGAATCCTTCGGGATAATCGAGCAATAGGATTCGATATTCGCGCTTGAGCGTTTCGCTGTGGCGGATCAAAACGTTGTGATCCCAGTAGTAGATCGAGTTCCCGAAGACCAGCGTGAACGGCAGGCCCTTCACGGCGGGAGCGATCTGTGGCTTTGCAACCGGCACGAAAGTGAAGCGCGAAGTGTCGCCATCCGCGAAAAGATGTGGCGTGCCCAAAGGATGGTCATTCGTGCATGGCCACTGCCGGCCGTAATCGCGCGCCAGATTGTCGTGGTTCGCGGCGCTATAGAAGGGCACGACCCTGCAGATCTCTTCCATCACGTCGGAAGCCGATTCGTAACGCCAATTTGCGCCAAGCAATCGCGCGATGTCCGTGAGTTGCTCCCATGCAGGCTTTGGCCCGGGCGGCGGCTCGATCACTTGCTCCGCCAACTGGATGCGCCGCTCGGAACTGGTGAACGAGACGCGCTCTTCGCCGAATGCCACCGTTGGCAGGACGACGTGAGCGCACTTGGCCGTCTCGTTCATGAATAAGTGCTGCACGACGATGAAATCGAACTGCGGCAGAAAACTGGCGGCATCGCCGAACGAGCCTGTCCCGACGGGATCGTAGCGGCACAGCCAGAGCCCTTTCACCTTGCCTTGGCCCTGGTCGGTGAGGATGGTTCGCGCGTCGCGTCCTGGAGTTGAGGGGACCTTGGCTTTCCACGCCGTCTCAAAGGAAGCTCGAGCAGCGACATCGGCGATCGGCCGGTAACCGGGCAGGCGATCGGGCAGCATGCCCATGTCGCAGACGCCGAGCAGGTTGTTCTGCTCGCTCAGTGCGTAGATACCGGCGCCGGGCTTGCCCAGGTTGCCCGTCAGCAGAGCCAGATTCACGATCGCGCGGATGCTGTATTCCGGACGCGATTCCGTGCTCGCGGAATAGAGCAGGGCCGCGGCGCGCGCGCGGCCATAGGCCAGCGCTGCCGCTTCGATCAAATCAGCGGAGACGCCGCAGGCTTCCGCCACTTGCAGAAGATCGTATTCCCGCGCTTGCGCAAGAAATTCTTCGTAGCCGCGGCAGCGGGCCTTGATGAATGCCAGATTCATCAGCCCGCGGTCTTGGATCACCTTGGCCATCGCGCCGTAGAGCAAAGTCTTGGTGCCCGGTTTGATTTGAAGAAAGATATCGGCGCTTTCCGCCACGCGATGCCGGCGCGTATCGATCACCACGAGCTTTGCGCCATTGAGCTTTGCGCGAAGCACCACTCCGCCGATTGTCGGCAGTTGGCGCGCCAAGTCCACGCTGTCCACCACGATCACTTCGCTGCGCGCCAACTCCTCGATGGAGTTGGTGGTGGCCGGTGCGCCGATCATTTCTAGCAGGACGTCGATCGAGTTGTTGCAGTACACGCCGGTGCCGTGGTCGACGTTGTTTGTGCCGACCACGGCGCGCGCGAGTTTCTGGAGGAGGTAGGCTTCTTCGTTCGAGCAGCGCGGCGAATTCAGAAACGCCAGCGCATCCGGTCCGTGCTGGTTGCGGATCTCTTTCATGCGCGTGGCGATATAGCCGAGCGCTTCGCTCCAAGTCACCTCGCGCAATTGCCCGCTCTTTCGCAGCAGGGGAGTTTTCAGCCGGCCGGGCGAATTGGCCACCTCATGGACATGCCATCCGCGCACGCACAGCCGCCCCTGATTTGTCGGGTGCGAACGGCTGGGGTAAACGCCAACGATTTGATTGCCCGAGGTCTCGAGGTAAAGGCCGCAGCCCACCCCGCAAAATGTGCACGTGGTTAGGCGATGCGCCATGCGCCCCTCTCTTGCACATGGCGAGCAGACGTCACAGCAGCGATGGAGCGCACGTCAATGAATTTGGACAGGAGTACAGCGAGAGGCAGAACGGTTGCAACCTGGAACCGTTGATGGGAGGACATGGGCATTGAGACCCACCCCCAAGCTGCCATCATTCCGAAAGTGGGGCCCTAAGGATGTGACCCACGTCACGACTCTTTGTGTCGGAGGGCACACGCGAACCAGTGGCCATTTTCTCTGTGAACTTCCTGGGAAGGGACCTGCTTGACAAGTACGGCGGATTCTTCCAAGATTGCCATAGGCGAACAAAAAGCGAAAACAAGAGAGCGCCGATTTCCCCCTCTCTCGCCGCTGCTATGGCCATGGCTCAAAACCTTTCCGCGTTGCGATCGAAACTCGAAGCGGCTCTGGCCGGACGCATTCCCGCGCCTTTTGCGGTTCGCGACCGCAATCTTTTCCAGATGGTTTCCGCGGGCGTAGCCGAGATCGATTTTCTGGCCGGAGGCTTGCCACGCGGCGGGCTGACAGAAATTTATGGCCCGTTCTGCTCCGGCCGGACGAGTTTGCTGCTCTCTGCTTTAGCGTCGCGCACAACCACAGGCGAGGTGTGCGCTCTGGTGGATGGATGCGATGCCTTCGATCCGCATTCGGCAGAAGCCGCCGGCGTGGAATTGAAAAAGCTGCTGTGGGTGCGCTGCCGGAATCTGGACCACGCCATCCGCGCCACGGATTTGCTCTTGCAGGGCGGCGGATTCAGTTTGGTAGCGCTCGATCTGAGCGATATTGCATGGAAAACCATGCGACACGTGCCGCCGCACGTTTGGTTTCGTCTGCGGCGCGCGGTGGAAAACACGCCGACGATTCTGATTCTTCTGAATCGGGAGTCGCAGGCGAAGACGTGCGCCTCGCTGGTGCTGCGCCTGGAAGCCGAGCCTACGTGCCGGATCACGATGCCGGAAACGTGCGATCCCAGTTTTTTTCGAAATTCGGTTTCATGTCTGTTCGATGGATTTGAGGTGCACGCCGAACGGATTCGTTCTCGCGTGCAATCCGTCACGGGCGCATCGGGTGCGTGCTCTACTTGGAGCCCGCCAGAATTTTATGGCGATGGCCCGGTTGCGGTGATCGCAGATGGCAGGACGTCAACTTTTAAAACCAAAGCCCTTTGGAGTTACTTCAGCCGCGTACGTAGTGGCCCAGCCGCACCATGAGGAGCGAACGCGTTTCGATGCGACCGAGTCTTTATGGTTTTTGCCTCTATTCACGTTCCCGATTTCATGTTGCAGGCCGTGGTGCGCGCCGAGCCGCATCTTCACGGGCGCGCCCTGGTGCTTATCGACGGAGCCGCGCCGCTAGAGATTGTTGTGGCGGCCAGCGAAGCCGCCGCGCGCGCGGGAATTCGGCTCGGCATGGCGAAATCTCAGGTGGAGCAATTCCACGGCGTTGAAATTCGTCATCGTTCCAGTTCGCAGGTCCGCGCGCAGGAAAAATCCGCGCACGCGGCCTTGCTCGATCTGGGGTGGTCGTTTTCGCCGCGTCTGGAAGATGTAGCGCCGGACACAATTGTTTTAGAACTGGCGGGCCTCGAGTTGCTTTGCAGTTCTGAGGAAAATAGCGCAAATCAATTGGCGCGATGCGCTTGCGGCCTGGGCTTCACGGCAAACGTCGCGATCGCCGCCGAGATCGAATCTTCCATCATCGCGGCGCGCGGTTTTTCGGGGATCACGTTGATACCCGCGGGCCAGGAATCGGAACGCTTGGGCCGGTTGCCCGTCGAGGCGCTTTCGCCGTCCGCGGAGCTTCGCGAAACATTGGAACGCTGGGGAGTGCGCACTTGCGCGGCGCTGGCCGCCTTGCCCGTTCTGAATTTGTCGGAGCGATTGGGACAGGAAGGCGTGCGGCTGCATGCATTGGCTCGCGGCGAAAATGCGCGCGCGCTGATTCTTGCCGAACCGGCCGCCTTTTTCGAGGAAGAGATGGAACTCGACGACGCCGTGGCGGAGCTGGAGCCGCTGGCGTTTGTGCTCGGGCGGCTGCTCGATCAATTGTGCGCGCGCTTGAATGCGCGCGCCCTTGCCGCGCAAACGATCCGGCTGCGATTCGATCTGGAACGTTCCCCCGAAAAAAACATCCGGACTCTGGAGGGAAACTCCCGCCAGAAGGCCGGCCCCCCGATCAATGAAAAAAGCTATGAAAAAAGCCTGGCGCTGCCTTTGCCGATTCGCGATTCCAAAATGCTACTGCGATTGCTGCGCTTGAAACTGCAAGCCGATCCGCCATCGGCGCCGATTTGCAAAGTTGTGATCGCCGCCGATCCTGCGGCGCCGCGCACGACGCAAGGAGGATTGTTTCTTGCGGGCTTTCCCGATCCCGAAAAATGGGAGCTGATGTTTGCTCGCCTGGCGAATTTGGTGGGCGAAGCGAATGTCGGCTCGCCTGAACTGATGGATACGCATCGTGAGGGCGAATTTCGGATGGACCGGTTCGCCAGTGCTTTGAAAGAGGCGGATCTTACGCGAAACAGGAAGCGCGTGCCGGAGAAAAAGAATGACTGTGCATCGCGCACACAAGAGCCGGTGACGGCGCTTCGCGTTTTCAGGCCGCCTTTCGCGGCGAAAGTCGAGTTGCGAGAAGGATGTCCGGCACGCATTGTGTTTTGCGGCGTGCGCGCGGAAGTGATCGCTACCTCCGGCCCGTGGCGCACTTCCGGAAACTGGTGGGGAGAAGGCGTTTGGCAGCACGACGAGTGGGACGTCGAGATTCGTTGTGAGTCGACGGGCAATCGCGTTGCTGTTGGCGATGGGCTCGCGCACGACGCACGCGAGCAAAATGACGGCGCGCATTCCGAAGCGACTCTGCGCGACGGGATGTATCGCATTTATTACGACGGCTTGCGCCGAAGTTGGTTTGTGCGCGGAGTCTACGATTGAAGTACATCGAATTGCACGCGCGTTCGGCTTTCAGTTTTCTCGAAGGGGCTTCGCTGCCCGAAGCGCTGGCCGCGGAATGCGCGCGGCATGAAATGGGCGCTATGGCGTTGCTCGATCGCGACGGCGTGTATGGCGCGCCGCGATTTTATCTGGCCGCGAAAAAGCTATCGTTGCGGGCGCATATCGGCGCGGAGGTTACTTCGGCCGGCGGTTGGCGCTATCCGTTGCTCGTGGCGTCACGCGAAGGATACCAAAACCTTTGCCGCCTGATTACGCGCATGAAGTTGCGCGCGCGAAAAAACGAAGGCCACGTGAAAGAGGAAGAGTTCCTCGGCAACTCCGCAGGCTTGATCTGTCTGACGGGCGGCGAAGAAGGGCCGCTGGCGCACGCGCTCGCGCACGGAGGAATCGCCAGCGGAATCACATGTGTTACGTGGTTTGCGGAAATTTTTGGCCGCGAAAATGTTTACATCGAATTGCAGCGCCATTTTTCGCGCGATGAAGAGGCGCGCAACCAAGCGGCGCTCGGGATCGCGCGAACTGTGCGCCTGCCTGCGCTGGCGACGAATGGCGTTTGCCACGCGCTGCCGAACGAAAGAGAAGTGCTGGATGTTTTTACTTCTCTGCGCCATCACCGCACACTGGCCACGGCCGGCCGCCTGCTCACTCGCAACGACGAGCGCCATTTGAAATCGCCCGCGGAGATGATTCGTTTGTTTCGCGATCTTCCCGAAGCGATCGCCAACACCGAGGCGCTTTCCTCTCGCCTGGAATTCACGCTGAAAGATTTGGGGTATCAATTCCCGAAATATCCCGCTCCTGGCGGCGCATCGGAAATGCAATTTCTTCGTGCGCGCACGCGCGAAGGCATGATCGCGCGCTATGGCTCCGATGATGAAAAAGCGCGGCGGCAAATGGAACGCGAGCTGGCGTTGATCGAGAAACTTGCGCTGGCCGGATATTTCCTGATCGTTTGGGACATCGTCCGTTTTTGCCGCGAGAAAAATATCTTGGTGCAAGGGCGCGGCTCGGCCGCCAATAGCGCGGTTTGTTATGCGCTGGGGATCACCGCGGTCGATCCGGTGAAAATGGATTTGCTGTTCGAGCGATTTCTTTCCGAAGAGCGCGGCGAATGGCCCGATATCGATCTCGATCTCCCCAGCGGAGATCAGCGCGAACGCGTCATTCAATACGTTTATGAACGCTACGGAAAATTGGGCGCGGCGATGACCGCCAACGTGATCACCTACCGTGGCCGTTCGGCGGCGCGCGAAATCGGCAAAGTGCTGTCATTCGAGTCCGGCGCGCTGGAGCGCCTGACGAAGCTCGTGGGAAGCTGGGGATATAAAGATGCCGATGAAACGCCCGATCGACAATTTCGCGAGGCCGGTTTCGATCTTCGCCATCCGCAAGTCCGCAAATTTTTCGATCTCTGGCGGACGATTCAGGATCTGCCGCGCCATTTGGGGCAGCACTCCGGCGGAATGGTGGTGTGCCAGGGCCAATTGGATTCGGTGGTGCCGCTGGAACCGGCGACGATGCCGGGCCGCGTGGTGGTGCAGTGGGACAAAGAAGATTGCGCCGACATGGGCATCGTGAAAGTGGATTTGCTCGGCTTGGGGATGATGTCTGTGCTGGAGGAATCGCTACAAATTATTCGCGACGATTATGGCGAAGCCGTGGATTTGGCGCGCCTGCCTGCCGGCGATCCCGCGGTTTACGACGCGCTGCAAAAGGCGGACACCGTCGGCATGTTTCAGATCGAAAGCCGCGCGCAGATGTCTTGCTTGCCGCGTCTTCGGCCGAAATGTTTTTACGACATCGTGGTGCAAGTGGCGATCATTCGCCCCGGGCCGATCGTCGGCAAAATGGTGAATCCATATTTGAAGCGCCGGCAGGGGCGCGAGCCGCCGAACTGTTTGCATCCTTCGCTGGAGGCCGTGCTGGCCCGCACGCTGGGAGTGCCGCTATTTCAAGAGCAGTTGCTGCGCATGGCTATGATCGCCGCCGGATTCACGGGAGGCGAAGCCGAAGAATTGCGCCGCGCCATGGGTTTCAAGCGCTCCGAACTGCGCATGAAGCCGATCGAGGAAAAGCTGCGCGCGGGAATGACACGCAATGGAATCGCCGGCGAAACGCAAAATGCCATCGTGCAATCCATCGTGTCCTTTGGGCTCTACGGTTTTCCCGAATCGCACGCGGCGAGTTTCGCGTTGCTGGCTTACGCCAGCGCTTATTTGAAATGCCATTATCTGGCGGCGTTCACGGCGGCGCTGCTGAATAACCAGCCGATGGGCTTTTACAGCCCCGCCGTGCTTATCAAGGATGCGCAGCGGCACGGCCTGCGCGTGAAACCGATCGATGTGATCTGCTCGGATTGGCTTTGCACACTCGAAAAAGATCGCCAGGATTTTGCCGTGCGGCTCGGCTTGCGATACGTCAAAGGCTTGTCCGCCGGCGTGGGCGCGGAGATTGTGCGCCAGCGCGGCATTCGCGCATTTACCGGCATCGATGATTTGAAATTGCGCGTCCCGGCGATACCGAAATCCGAATTCACGGCGCTGGCGGAAGTGGGCGCGCTCAATTTCATAGCCGGCCACGGCGCATTTCATCGTCGCGACGCTTTGTGGCAAGTGGAGCGCGCGGCGCGCCGCGCGGGGCCGTTGCTCGAAACGCTGGAAGAAACGCGAGGACTAGAGGACGGCGGCGATGCGATGGTTTCCTCCGCGGCGGCAGCCTCGCCCTTATCGCCGATGACAGTCGAAGAAAGAGTGATCGCCGATTTTCGCGGCACGGGTCTCACCGTGGGTCCTCATCCGATGGCCTATCGGCGCGCGCAAATCAAACAGCAAGGCATTCGCGCCGCGTGCGAGCTTGGCAGTCTTAAAGACGGTGCGCGCGTACGCATTGCCGGGTCCGTGATCGCGCGGCAGCGCCCCGGCACGGCCAAGGGTTTTGTGTTTTTGAGTCTTGAAGATGAAACCGGGATCGCCAACGCCATTCTTACGCCACAAGTTTTCCGCAAAAATCACGCGGTTGTTGTCGAGCAGCAATTTTTGGTGATTGAAGGCCAACTGCAAAATCAGGAGGGCGCGATTTCGGTGAAGGCCGAAGCGGTTTGGCCACTTTCCGTTATGCGCGTGGAATCCGATTCGCACGATTTTCACTAGAAGCTATGTTTCGATGGAAACGCGCGCTGCCGCTAACGATCGGAATCGAAAATCGCCATGGCTTCCATCTCAATCAGCAGATCGGGCCGGCAGAGGATGGCCTGAATTCCCGTGGATGCGGGCAATGGATCGAGCCCCTGCTCTTTGAAGAACTGAGTGCGAATTTCATTGAAAGCCGCATAATCGCGCTCGATATCTCGCAGGTAGCACGTGGTGCGGACGATGTCCTTCCAGGTAGCACCTTCGGCTTCCAGCAAGGCCGTGATGTTGCGATAGGTGCGCCAAGTCTGCGCGCGGAAATCGCCCTCGTGAACCGTCGCGCCGTTTTCGTCGACACTCGCCGTGCCTGAAATCAGCAGAATCGTGACGCCCTTGATGTCCAGCCGCATGGCTCGCGAAAAAGACGATGGCTTCTGGTAATCGTACGCTTCGTTCAGAACTTCGGGAGCGCAGACGGCTTTCTTCTGCACCAGGCCCTTGCTTTCACGGGTGAGTGCTGCGGCGTCAACGGTCGCTTCTGGTGACTTCATCGAGTTCCCCTTTTTTCAAGTTGCGTTCAAGCGATATCAATGAGGCGCGGAACTGGTGACAGTTTCCAGCGGCCTGTGGATCGGATAGCCGTCTGGATCTTTGCCGCGCACGCGCCGCCACCAAACCTGGAATGTCGGCAGGTTGATCGTCACGATGAACAACTTCCGAAGTTGGCCCTCAGGACAGTTCAGCGGCCGCACGCCGTGCCAGGAGTGGTCCGTGCGCTCGAACAGAAGGCTCTGGTTGCCTCGCGCATCCAGCGATGCCGCAATCTTGAACTGATCGAAATCAGGAGCGGAATGCGCGCGGAAACGTTTTTCGTCGTCCAGGATCAGGATTTGGCCGCCCCAATCCCCTTTCCAGTCCTCTTCCGTATTGAAATAGAAGATGTGCGTGCCGCGCTTGCGCATGGCGTCGCAGTGCGGAGAGACGCCGCAGCCCTGCCAGGCGTAGTACCACTCCATAGTCGGAATGATTTGCGAGTTCGGCTCAAGACCCAACATGCGGCGCACGAACGACTGGTAGTAGTCACCTTGCAACTCGGCGAGAAACTCGCGCCACGGCTGCGCCAACTGCAGGGCCGGGTGGTAATGCAGAATGGAGCGGTCGTGGTAGCCCTGGCCATACGCGCGCTTGATGCCCACTCGCTTTTGGAATTGATCGATATTGGGAAGGTTCTCACGAAGGGTCTGGAATCCCTCCTCTGTCAGCGTGTCCTGAATGCTGATCCAGGGATACGGAGGCGTGGAGCGATAGGATTCGTGCGAAATCGCGTCGATGATGTCGTGATTGAGGTACTTCATGATTGTCCTCACGCAGCTTGATGCTGCTCGCCAATTTCGACTTTAGCTCGATAGGCATTCTCGTCCGGCCCGAGTGGGAAAATAAGGGCACAGATCACAAGCGCATGTGACGAACGTCACGCTTGTGGCTATTCGCGCGGTTTCGGGAGATTTGGGAGGGGGTGCTCGGCGGGGCCGGCGTGCGCTCAGCGCGGTTCAGCGCTCTTATCGACGATGCTTGGCGAGATGGGACTGAACCGTGGTCGCTGCCGATGTCCGCGCCTTGGCGGGCGCCGAATTCCACCGCGGCAATTCGCGGCGGCCCAACAGAGCTTCGGCCGCCCACGCGCCGAGATAGGTGGAGAGCGCAACGCCGTGGCCGCAGTAGCCGCCCGCCACGATGGCGCGCTCGCTGAGCGGATGGCGTCCGAAAATCGGTTGCCAATTCTCCGTCAGCAGAATCGGTCCGCCCCAGCGATGCGCGATCGAAATTTTGCTGGCGGCGGGATGCAAATTGCGGACGCGAGTCTCCAACTGATCGAGAAGAGTTTTGGTTTTTCCTTTCTCCACGGACAAGCGATGCAAATCCCGCCAATCGTGCGCTTCCACCAAGCCGCACCCGAAAATCGCGGCGTTGCTGCGCAGCAGGCGGCCCCAGAGGTAAGGGAAATCCACGGTGTAGAACGGCTTTCGCGAGGCGAGTCCGAGCGCATCGATCTGCTGCTCGGCAAGCGGGGCGGTGGCAAGCGCCAGGGTGAGCTTAGGCGTGGTGATCTCGATGAGCGCGCTCAATTCGAGCGACAGCGCGTTTGTGGCGATCAGCGCGCGCTCGGCGTGGATTTCGCGCCCGCCGGTGGTGATGTGAAGCGGATCTTCAAACGCGATCTCATCCACTCGAGCGTTCTCAAAAATCAATGCTCCGTGATCCTGCGCCGTTCGCGCAACGCCGCTGATCAGCTTGCCGGGATCGATCGTGCCGCCTTCAACTTCTCCCGTGACACGCAGCTCTCCCGAATCGGACCAGGCGATCGGCGAATCCTTTCGGCCGCCGGAACGCGCGATTTCCCATGTGCCAGTGAGCGCAAGATCGCAATCAACACGCAGAGTTTGCAGAATCTCGCGGAAGCCCTTCAGCACATCGCCGAGCCCGGGCATGTCGCCGGCGGCTGTTTCGGAAAGCGCCACACCGCCGGTGCGGCCACTTGCGCCCGCGCCGATAGATTCCGCCTCCAGCACGGCGACGCTGCGATCCGGGGCGATGTGCCGAAGCCATGCGGCTGCGGCGAGTCCGGTGAAGCCGCCACCGACAATCGCGACGTCCACGTTTGAAGGAATCGAATGAGGCGCGGCGTGAAAATCAATCTTCCACGGCGATTCTCCCCAGGGATGCATAATTTCCGCCATGATTCACGCGCCGGCTTGCGGCCTTGAACGAAACTAGCATAATCTGCCGGAACTATGCAGTACACGGATTCTCGGGTAGACTTTCCCCCGATCCGCCTGAATAGCGCTTCGTATGCCGACTTCAGCCTCGAGCCAGAACGTCATCCACTTAGTGAACGTCTCCAAGGACTATGGAGACGGCGAAACGGTGCACGCCCTTCGGCATCTCGACCTTTCGGTCGCGCAAGGCGAGCGCGTCGCGGTGATGGGACCTTCCGGTTCCGGAAAATCGAGCCTGCTGAATTTGATTTGCGGATTGGACGAGCCCACCTCCGGTTCCGTACAAGTGGCGGGCGTCGAGCTATCGAAGCTGAACGACGATGCGCGCACGCGGCTGCGGCGCGAAAAAATCGGCATGATTTTTCAGACCTTCAATTTGCTGCTCACGCTTACGGCGCTTGAAAATGTTGCCCTGCCGCTGCGATTGCAAGGCGTGCGTAAGCGCGAAACCGACGCCCGCGCGCTGGCGATGCTCGAACGCGTCGGCCTGAAGCATCGCATCGGTCATCGTCCCGACGAACTTTCCGGCGGCGAGCGCCAAAGAGTTGCAATTGCCCGCGCACTGATTTTCAATCCCCCGGTTCTTCTTGGCGACGAGCCGACGGGCAACCTCGATTCGGCGACGGGCGAGGAGATCCTCTGTCTTCTCGATGAACTGCATCGCGAATTTAACAGCACCCTGCTGCTAGTGACCCACAACGAACTGGCCGCCAGCTATTGCGACCGCATCCTGACGCTGCACGACGGCCAAATCGTCAAATCGGAACGCTCCACGCGGCGCGGCCCCGAGGCCGGCTAATGCTGCTTGCGCTGTGGTTGATCACGCGGAGGCAATGGCGTGGGCACCGGATTCGCGTCGTGCTCACGACGTTGGGCATCGCTCTGGGTGTCGCCGTCTTCTTTGCGATCCGCACCGCCAACGGCGCGCTGCTCGATTCGCTGAAACTCACCGTGGAAAAAATGGCCGGAAAAGCCACGCTGCAAGTCACCGCCGGCGAATCCGGATTTTCCGAGCAAGTGTTGGACACGGTTCGCGCCACGCCGGGCGTGCAGATTGCGGAGCCTGTAATCGAAGTCGATGCGCACACGACTTTCCCCGGCGAAGGAAACCTATTGGTGATGGGAGTGGACACCACCGGCGACCAGGAGTTGCGGGACTACGAATTCGATCGCTCGCAAACCGAAATCGTGGACCCGCTGACGTACCTGGCACAGCCGGCCTCGATTTTGCTTTCGCGCACATTTGCCGAGCGGCACGGATTGAAAATCGGAGACACGCTGCCGTTGTTCACTTCGATTGGCCGAAAAGATTTTACGGTGGAAGGAATTTTCAAACCCGTGGGCATCGGGGAAATCTTCGGCGGAAACATCGCCGTGATGGACGTCTATTCGGCGCAAGTTGTTTTCGGGCGCAGCCGCAAATTCGACCGAATCGACGTGATGAATTCGCCCGGCGTTCCGATCGACACGCTACAACAGCGTCTGCAGGCGCAATTTCCGGCCGGAATTCAAATCGAGCGTCCGGAAGCTCGCGGGCAGGACCTGGACAACGCGGTCGGCGCGCTGCGCGTCGGGATGCAGATCACCAGTTTCATCGCGCTGCTTGTGGGCGTGTACATCATTTTCAATTCGTTCACCATCGCCGTGAATCAGCGCTGGAAAGAAATCGGCGTCCTGCGCGCTATCGGAGTAGAAAGCCGGAACGTCAATCGCATGTTCCTGTTCGAAGCGCTGGTGATGGGCGTGCTGGGCTCGCTCGGCGGGGTCGCGGGCGGCTACGGCATTGCGGCTGCCGCGGCCAAGATGATGGGATCGATCGCCGGAGCCATTTACGGAGTTGTGTCAGCGCCGGCGCAAGTTCACTGGGAGGCCCAAGGGGCGCTGGCCGCGCTGGCGCTCGGGATTGTCGCATCGCTGCTAGGAGCGTGGTTCCCGGCGCGCTCCGCCTCGCACCTTGATCCCATCCTGGCGCTGCACAATGTGGAAACCCGCGGTCAGGAACGCGTGCTGGGATGGGGCCGCGTCGCCGTCGGCCTTTGCCTGGCCGCCAGCAGCGTGATCTTGATTTCCAAGTCTCCGCCGCACGTGGGCAATTTGTGGCCGTTCGCCTACGCGGGGCTGATGCTGCTCGGTCTCACGGCACTTTTGCCGATCATGGTTCGCTCCATCGCGCGCGCGCTGCGCCCGGTCATGGATTGGGCGGGAGGATCAGAAGGCACACTCGCGATTGATTCGCTGATCCAGGCGCCGCGTCGCAGCTCAGCGACCGTCGGCGCACTGATGGTGGGATTGATGTTCGTTTTTGGGACGGCCGCCTACATCCAGAGCATTCGCCACGTCATGGATCGGTGGATGAACCAGATGCTCAATTCCGATTTGATTGTGGCCACTTCAACGACGCTGCGCAGCTCGACGTACCACTTCAGCGAAGAACTCGGCCAGCACATCGCGCAGATCCCCGGTGTGAAGCACGCGGAAAATGTGCGCTTTACGTCCATAGCGTTTCGCGGCGATTCCTCAGCGTTGATTGCGATCGGGATGCAGGATTTCCTGGCGCGCGCAGGCGATGCGGTTGAAGACGCCAATAAGAAAACCGCGAGCCAGAAACTCATCAGCGGCCAAGGCGTGCTGACCTCTCGCAATTTCGACACTCGCTGGGGAGTTGGCGTGGGCGACCGCCTGGACATCGACACGCCCACCGGGCCGCTGGAATTGCCGATCGTCGGCATCGTGGACGATTACCGCTCGGAAAAAGGCACGATCTTCATGGATCGCGCTCTTTACAAGGAACACTGGAAGGACGATGCCGTGGACTTCGTCGACGTCGATCTTTATCCCGGCGCCGATCCGGCCGCCGCCAAACAAGCGATCGAGCAGCTCACGTCGGGCAACGTGCAGGCGTTTGTTTATACCAACGCCAGTTTCAGGAAGTGGATCTCGGGACTCGTGGACCAGTTTTTTTCTCTCGATTACATGCAACTGGTCGTGGCCGTAGTGGTCGCGATGATCGGCATCGTCAACACATTGATTATTTCCGTGGCCGAACGGCGCCGCGAAATTGGAATCGTTCGTGCGATTGGCGCGCTGCGTTCTCAGGTGCGCAAGATGGTGCTGCTCGAAGCGGTGGCTATTTCAGTGATCGGAGTGATCGTCGGCGCTTTCGCCGGTGTGCTGGATACGCTGTTCATGACGCACACCCAGTCCGTGATAGCAGCGGGGTTCAGCGTGCCGTTTTATTTTCCCTGGAGCTTGATTGCTTGGACGCTACCCATCGTAGTCTTCGCGTCTCTGGTGGCCGGATGGTGGCCGGCGCGACGCGCGGTACGGATGCAAGTGATTGAGGCCATCGGCGGTGAATAAATCCGGCGCAGTCCGCATCGAAGGGAGGCTGCCCATGCCGCGACGCTCAACTTTGCGGCTCTCGCTAATTTTGTCAACCGCGCTGCTGATTCCAGCTCTCGCCGCACCCATGCCCCAGGCCGCTCCGGACGCCACGAAAATCATGCAAGGCGTCTACCAACAAAATTCCAGCCGCGATATGACGTTGAAGGCCACACTCGACGTTTACGACAAGCAGGGCCAAACGTTGCGGAAGAAATTCGTTCTGCTGCGCGTGGGCTCGCTGGGCGACGGCAAGACGCTGGTGCGTTTCACGGATCCCAAGGAAGTGCGAGGCGTCGAATTGCTTTCGATCAACCAGCGCGGCGTGAATGACCGTCAATATATTTACATTCCAGCGACCGACCGCGTGCGCAGCGTCGCGCCGCGCGAACGCTCTGAGCGCTTCGTGGGCAGCGACTTCACTTACGAAGATATCGGCGAAGATCCGCTGGAAGATTTTACCTATCGCCTGCTGAGCGACACAGAAACTATGGAGGGCCACAAAACATTCAAGATCGAAGCCACGCCGGTCTCCGCGGATCGCTCGCAGTACAAATTCATCTACTACTGGGTTTTTCAGGACGTTCCATGCGTCGTGAACGCGGAAATGTACGATCAGGATGGCCACATGGTGCGCACTCTGCACGCCACCCAGCTGAAAAAGGAATCGGGCATTTCGGGCTTCCGGCGTCTCGAGGTCACGTCCGTCGCCGACGGCACCCACACCGTGCTCACCATTGACGAAGCCCACTTCAACACCGGTTTGAGCCCCGATCTCTTCACGCCGGATGCTTTGGGAAAGCCGGCCGCCGAGATTCCCGGTTCCAGCGAGCCAGCGAGTCATTGACCGTTTAGATTTGTCGCGGGCGCCAACAAGCGGGAAAGAACATTCACTTCGTTGATCGTCAGGCGGCCGCAACGAATATCGTCCGCGCAACTAATGATTAGGCGCTATGCTGTTGCTTCGTTCAGAATGCCGTTGGACTGCTCGGGAGAATTCGCGAACAATTGGGAGTGGATTCGATGCGGAAGCGATTCGGTTTAATCGTCGCCGTGTTTGCCGTCGCAGTCGCGGCGCTGGCGCAAGACGTGGCACGCACGCCGGCGGACGTCGAGTCGCGCGTCGAATCGATCCTCAGCCGCATGACCCTCGAAGAAAAAATAGACCTCATCAGCGGCGTCGATGACTATTTTGTTCGCGGCGTTCCGCGCCTCGGCGTTCCGCGGCTCAAGATGGCCGATGGGCCCATCGGCGTCCGCAATTTCGGACCGGCCACGACGATGGCCGGAGGCATCGCGCTCGCAGCCGCCTGGGATCCGCAATTGGCCGTGCGCGTCGGCACGGAAATCGGCCGCGACGCTCGAGCCAAAGGTATTCACTTTCTTCTCGGGCCGGGCTTGAATTTGTATCGCGCACCGATGAACGGCCGCAATTTCGAATATTTCGGCGAGGATCCGTTTCTTGCTTCGCGTATCGCGGTCGGATACGTGAAAGGCGTTCAGAGCCAGGGCGTCAGCGCCACGATCAAGCACTTCATGGGCAACAACTCGGAATTCGATCGCCACAACACAGACGACATAATCGACGAACGCACTTTGCGCGAGCTTTATCTGCCTGCTTTTGAAGCCGCCGTGACGGAAGCGCACGCCGGAGCAGTGATGAATTCTTACAACCTCACGAACGGCGAGCACATGACGCAGAACGCGATGCTCGATACGGACATCCTGAAAAAAGAGTGGGGCTTCGATGGCGTCCTGATGTCGGATTGGGATGCCACTTACGACGGCGTGGCTGCGGCCAACGCCGGCCTGGATCTCGAAATGCCGTCCGGCAAATTCATGAACCGGGCAACGCTCGAGCCGGCCCTGCAGCAAGGCCTGGTGACCCAGGCTGCGATCGACGATAAGGTGCACCGCATCTTGCGCGACGCCGTGCGCTTCGGCTGGCTGGATCGCGATCAACTCGATCTTTCGATTCCACGCTACAACCAGCAGGGCCGCGAGGTCGCGTTGCAGGCGGCGCAAGAAGCGATGGTGCTATTGAAAAACGATGACGGATTGCTGCCTCTCAGTGAGGATGCGATCCACTCCGTCGCTGTGATCGGTCCTGACGCATATCCTGCCGTTCCCGTTGGAGGCGGCAGCGGGCGCGTTGAGCCGTTTCACGCCATCAGCTTCCTCGAGGGCATCAGCAACTATCTCGGCGCCGGCGTAAAAGTGTTTTCCGCGCGCGGCGTGCCTTCGATCGCTGAGTTGGCCGACGCAACTCAATTTTCGACATCGCTTGCGGACAACGAAGCGGGGCTGCGCGCCGAATATTTCTCGAAAGAAGATCTATCCGGGTCCGCGGATGTCGTTCGCGTGGACACGCACGTCAATTTCGGTAGCGGTTCCAGCATGCGATTCGCCCCGAACACGCTCTCGACGCGATGGACCGGCTACTTCACGCCGCAGAGCGCCGGCGCTCACGACATCGTCGTGCAGTCCACCGGCGAGGACGGCGGCCACTATCGCGTCTACGTGGATGACGCGCTTGCGCTCGATCAATGGACGCTCTCGACCGCCAAAGTCGATCGCGCTACGCTTGGCCTCACTGCGGCGCCGCACAAAATTGTGATCGAGCAGCGCGGCCGGTCCGATTGGCTGGGCGGCGAGTTCCGCATAGCGATCGTCGCGCATGGAAATTACGTCGAAGCCGCCGCCAAGCAACTGGCGGCCCGCGCCGATGTGGTCGTGGTGGCCGCGGGCTTCGATGCTGAAAGCGAAAGCGAAGGGTCCGATCGCACGTTTGGTTTGCCGCCCGGCCAGGATGAGCTGATTCAGGCGATGGCCGCAGCGAACAAAAAGACGATTGTCGTGGTGACCTCCGGCGGCGCAGTGGATATGCGCGCTTGGCTCGATCAAGTTCCAGCGCTCATCGAGGCCTGGTATCCCGGCCAGGAAGGCGGCACGGCGCTGGCTGAGATTTTGTTCGGCGAAGTCGACCCATCCGGCCGCCTACCGGTGACGTTCGATCGCAGTTGGGATGAAAGCCCAGTGCATGACAGCTACTATCCCGCGGAGGGCACAACGCGCGTCGCGTACAGCGAAGGTGTGTTCTCCGGCTATCGCGGTTACGATCACGCCGGGCGAAAGCCGTTGTTCCCGTTCGGCTACGGCCTTTCCTACACCACGTTTTCGTTCGCAAATCTTGCCGTCACGCCTTCGGCCACGCACGACGGCCGCTTCGATGTTTCATTCGATCTGACGAATACCGGCGCGCGCGAAGGCGCTGAAGTCGCGGAGGTCTACGTTGGGGATTTGCACGCCAGCGTGCCGCGTCCGCCGCAGCAGCTCGAAGGATTCGCCAGGGTGGACTTGAAGCCGCAAGAAACGCGCCGCGTCACGGTGAGTCTGAATCGGCGATCGCTTTCCTACTACGATGTCGCTGGCAAAGCGTGGCGCGCCGATCCTGGAGAATTTCGGGTGCTCGTGGGGCGCTCGGACGGCGATATCGTGCTGCGGGGAACGCTGACGCTCTTACCCGGCGAAACAACACCTGCAAGCGCGGCGCACTAGTCGCGGCCTCAAGGCACGATCGTCAGCAACAGTTCTTTCGCTTCCACTTGTTGGCCGGGCGCCACCAGAATCTTTGCGACGCGCCCGGCGATCGGCGCGTACACGTTGGATTGCATCTTCATCGCCTCGAGCGTCATCAGCTTCGCGCCACGCGCCACCACTTGATCTAGCTGCACCGAAATCCCGGAAATCATGGCCGCAGTCGGCGCCGCCACTTGGCCGGGGTCTGCGGGGTCTGCCTTGGGAACCACACGAGCCACAACGCTTAGCTTGCGATCGCGCACCGTCACCTCGCGCGGCTGGCCATTCAGCTCAAAAAATAGCAGCCGCGTGCCGTCGGGCCGCGCATCCCCGACGGCGAGGAATTTGATGATCAGCGCTTTTCCGGATTCGATGTCCACCGTGATTTCGTCGCCCGCTTTGAGTCCGTAGAAAAATGCCGGCGTCGGCAGCACGCTCACGTCCGCGTAGTTGCGGCGGAAGCGATCGTATTGCGCGAACACTTCGGGGTAGAGCAGCGAAGTCAGTAACTCGTCGAGATGTGGGCTGTGCTCCACCTGTTTTTCGAGCGCGGCTTCTGCCGTTTCCAAATTCACCGGCGGCAAATTTGCGCCCGGGCGTCCCTTGTGCGCCTCCGCTCCGCGCAGAATGATGCGCTGGAGTTTTTTCGGCCAACCGCCCGGCGGCGTCCCCAAACTGCCGGCAAACATTTCGACCACGGAGTTCGGCAGCGCCAAGTTGTGCTTGGCGTCCAATTTCAAAATGTCATCCGGCTGCATCTCGTTGGCCACTAGAAACATCGCCATATCGCCCACCACTTTGCTGGACGGCGTGACCTTCACAATGTCGCCGAACAATTGATTCACCTGGGCGTACACGCGCTCCACCTCATGCCAGCGATGGCCCAGTCCCATGGACGCGGCTTGTTCGCGCAGATTCGTGAACTGCCCGCCGGGAATTTCGTGCTGATACACGCGCGCCGAGCCGGTTTGCTGGCCGGTATCGAATGCCGCGTAGTAGCGCCGAACCACTTCCCAATAATCGGAGCATTCGTTTAAGGCTTCGACGTCCAGTCCGGTTTCGCGCGGAGTGTGCCGCAGCGCTTCCACCAGCGAATTCAGATTTGGTTGGCTCGTGCCGCCGCTCATTGCGGCGATCGCGGCGTCGGCCACGTCCACGCCGGCGTCCGACGCCTGCAGGATGGATGCCGCGGCCACTCCGCTGGAATCGTGCGTGTGAAAATGGACCGGGATGCCGATTTCTTCGCGCAACGCCTTCACCAATTGGAATGCGGCGTAGGGCTTGCACAGCCCAGCCATGTCCTTGATCCCCAGAAAATGCGCGCCCAACTTTTCAAGTTCCTTGGCCATCTTCACGTAGTAGCCGAGCGAATATTTCGGCCGGCCCGGATCGAGGATGTCGCCCGTGTAGCAGATCGCTGGCTCGCACACCGCGTCGGTTTCCAGCACGGCGTCGATAGCCATGCGCATGTTCTCGATCGAATTCAGCGAATCGAAAATGCGGAAAATGTCTATCCCCTGCCGGTGCGATTCATGGATAAACGCCGCGACGACGTTGTCGGGATACGACGTGTACCCGACGGCGTTCGCGCCGCGCAGCAGCATTTGCAAACAAATGTTGGGAACGGCTTCGCGGATTTCGCGCAGCCGCTGCCACGGATCTTCGTGCAGGAACCGCAGCGCGGTATCGAATGTCGCCCCGCCCCACATCTCCAGACTGAACAGGTTGGAAAGCCTGTGCGCCACCGCGGGAGCGGTGGCCAGCAGATCGCGCGTGCGCACGCGCGTGGCCAGCAGCGATTGGTGCGCGTCGCGAAACGTCGTGTCCGTGATCAGCAGCCGCGCTTCGCTGCGCGCCCATTCGGCAAAGCGTTTGGGGCCCAGCGCGAGCAGCAGCTGGCGCGTGCCCGGCGGCGGCGCAGACAACGGCGCGCGAGGGATCGGCGGTGCCTCGAACACGGCAGGAACCGGCTTGCCCTTCACTTCGGGATTGCCGTTCAGGATGACGTCGCCGAGATACGCCAGCAGTTTCGTCGCGCGATCGGCGCGGCGCGGCATGCGAAATAATTCCGGCGATTCATCTAGGAACCGCGTGGTGACGCCGCCGGCCTGAAACGCCGGATGACGCACGACGTTTTCGAGGAACGGAATGTTCGTCTTCACGCCGCGAATGCGAAATTCCCGCAGCGCGCGATCCATTCGTTGGCAGGCCTCCGGCAGCGTGATGCCCCACGCGGTGACCTTCACCAGCAGCGAATCGTAATACGGCGGAAACGTCGCCCCGGCGTAAGCGGTGCCGCCGTCCAGGCGGATGCCGAAGCCTGCGGGCGAGCGGTATGTCGTCAACTTGCCGTAATCCGGCGCGAAATTATTCTCAGCATTCTCGGTGGTGACGCGACACTGCAGGGCCGAACCGTACAGCGGCACGTCGTTTTGTTGCGGCAGATTCAGCGGCGGTTCATGCAGGGAATGTCCCTGGGCCACTAGAATTTGCGATCGAACCAGATCGATCCCCGTCACCATCTCGGTCACGGTGTGCTCCACCTGGATGCGCGGATTCACTTCGATGAAGTACCAGCGGCCCGAATCCGCATCGAGCAGGAATTCCACGGTGCCGGCGTTGCGGTACCCGGCGGCTTTCGCCAGACGCACGGCCGCGGCGCACAGTTCCAGGCGAATTGCCGGATCGAGGTTCGGCGCCGGCGCGACCTCGATCACTTTTTGGTGGCGCCGCTGCACCGAGCAATCGCGCTCCCACAAATGCAGCACGTTGCCGTAATCGTCGCCCAGAATTTGCACTTCGATGTGCCGCGCGCGCGCCAAATATTTTTCGATGAAGATCGATGCGTCGCCAAAGGCGCCCAGCGCTTCCCCTTGCGCCTCCTCAAGAAGCGCATCGAGTTCACCGGCTTCGCGCACGACCCGCATGCCGCGCCCTCCGCCGCCCATCGCGGCCTTCAACATCACGGGATAGCCGAGTTCCGCTGCCATCCGCCGCGCCTCCTCCGCCGAACGGACGGACTCCTCGCTTCCCGGCAGCACCGGCACGTCCACCGAAGCGGCCAATCGCCGCGCGGCGGTTTTATCGCCGAGTTTTTCGAGAAGTTCCGGCGTCGGCCCGATGAAGGTGATCCCGGCCTTGTGGCAGGCGCGCGCGAACGCTGGATTCTCGGAAAGAAAACCGTACCCGGGATGAATTGCGTCAACGTTTTTTTCGAGCGCGAGCGCAATGATGCCGTCGATATCCAGATACGCTTCGACCGGACCTTTCCCCGCGCCGATCAGGTAAGCCTCGTCGGCCTTGAATCGATGCAGAGCCAGCCGGTCCTCTTGCGAATAAATGGCGACGGTGCGCAGGCCGAGTTCGTTCGCGGCGCGCAGGATGCGAATGGCGATCTCGCTGCGGTTGGCTGCTAGGATTTTTTGCATGTTCCGGTTCTGAATCTTAGCCGAAGTCGCCGGGCCAAGGAATGCCTAAGCGGAATTCGCGCGCGGCGGCCGTTTATCGTGTCTGTTCAGGCCTTTGCGGCGGGGACAGCATCAAGAACGTTCTTGTAGTAAGCCTCGTACAGTGGGATGACGTCGTTCGCGCAATATTTTTTCCGCGCGTCAATGCGCGCGCGCTTGCCCATTTCGCGGCCGCGGTCGGCGCGCGTCAAAATCTCTAGCGCGAATTTGGCGGCTGCGGCAACGTCTCGCGGAGCCACCAAGTATCCGTCCACGCCGTGCTCCACGACTTCGGGCATGCCGCCGCTGTTCGTGCCGATCACCGGCACTTCGCATGCCATGGCTTCCAGAGCCGCAAGGCCGAACGATTCCAAATCCGACGGCAGCAGAAACAAATCGGCCAGACCCAGTTTCTCCTGCACGTGGTCCTGCTTGCCCAGGAAATGGACGTCGCTGCTCAAACATTTCTTGCGCACCAACCACTCCGCCGAGGCGCGTTCCGGACCATCTCCAATTAGCACAAGCTTCGCGGGAATCTTCTCGCGCACCAGCGCGAAGATCTCCACCGCATCCGTCACGCGCTTCACCGGGCGGAAATTTGAAAGGTGCATCAGGATCGGCTCGCCATCGGGCGCCCACTTGGCGCGCAACTGCGGGTCGTCGGCGCGGTGGTAAAGATCGCAGTTCACAAAGTTTGAGATCACTTCGATCGGCCGCTGTATGTCGAATTCAGCCAAGGTCCGCTCCTTCAAATAGTGCGAGATGGCGGTCACGCCGTCGCTCTGCTCGATGGAGAATTTTGTGATTGGCAGATAGCTGCGGTCGCTGCCCACCAGCGTGATGTCCGTGCCGTGCAGTGTCGTAATAAATGGCAGCCGCCGCGCGCCGGCCATCGCGCGCGCCAGCAACGCGCTCACCGAATGCGGGATTGCATAGTGCACGTGCAGCAGATCCAAGTTGTCCGTCTCCGCCACTTCCAGCATCTTCACCGCCAGCGCCAGCGTGTACGGCGGATGATTGAACAGGGGATAATTCGTGGCCTCGACCTCATGAAAGTAAACCTGGCCGCCGGGCGGACCCATGCGGATCGGCGGCGCGTAACTGATGAAGTGGATTTCGTGCCCGCGCACCGCAAGCTCCAGCCCCAGCTCCGTGGCCACCACGCCGGAGCCGCCGTACGTTGGATAGCATGTGATGCCGATTTTCATCGCAACTTCACTCTACCAGTGCAGCGCAGCCCCGGGCAAACCGTGGCGTGCCGGCCGCCCCGAGCGGCTCGCGGCGGCCCTGGGCGAGGTTGTGGTATATCTTTCGGGGCGAATTCGCGCCGCAAAGATTGCTTTTGCGCATCGAGGACACGATTCATGACGGCAACGTGGCGCAGGAAAGAAAATCGCAACCGCGAGAATAGCCATACGCGGCCGCAGATGTTTGCTGTGAAGCGTGAAGCACCGCGCGGTGCGTGGCGTGCTTTCTTGCGCATCCTGCTGACCGCGCTTCTCCCCGCGTCGCTTGCCGTCGTGCTGGCGTTTCTAAGCTTCAGCGTCCTCGCGCAAACTCCATCTCCCGCGCAGGTGGCAATCGCACCGGAACCAAACGCGCAGGCTCTCGAAATCGATCGCGGCGCGGTGGGCCTGTGGCAATTGCTGCGCAAACTTCACACCCGCGCGAGCCTGATTGCAGTCGTGGCGCATCCCGACGACGAAGACGGCGGCATGTTGACGTACGAATCGCGCGGCGAGGGTGCGCGAGTCGTCCTGATGACGCTGAATCGCGGCGAAGGCGGCCAGAACGTGATGAACGACGAATTCTGGGACGCTCTGGGCCTGGACCGTACGATGGAATTGCTCGCCGCGGATCGCTACTACGGCGCGAATCAATACTTCGGTACGGAGATTGACTACGGCTTCTCGAAAACAAAAGAAGAAGCGCTCGAGAAGTGGACGCATGAGCGCGTCCTGAGCGATGCGGTCCGCGTCGTGCGCATCACGCGGCCGCTGGTCGTGACGTCGACATTCATCGGCGGCCCCAGCGATGGCCACGGACATCATCAAGTGTCCGGCGAGGTGGCGCAGGAAGTTTTCAAGGCCGCCGGCGATCCGAATGCCTTCCCCGAGCAAATCAAAGAAGGCTTGCGCCCGTGGACTCCGCTGAAAGTTTACGCGCGCGTCCCGACCAACGCCGTGCGTCCGCAAGGAATTTTCGACTACGCCAGCGGCCAATGGGCGCCCGCGCGCTTTCAGGACTACGTCAATAACACTTGGATTGAAGGCCTGCCTGCGATCAATGTTCGTGTGCAGGAAGGCACGTACGATTCGCTGCTCGGCGCGTCGTACATTCAAATCTCGCGCCAAGGGCTCGGCTTTCAGAAATCGCAGAACGATGGCCCTTTCATTCCCGAAGCCGGGCCCGCTTCCGTGCCGTATCACCGCTTCGGTTCGAATGTGCAAAGCGGCGATCAGGAGCAATCTTTTTTCGATGGCATCGACGTTTCGCTCATGGGCATCGCCGATCTCGTCAACGATGGTCACGCCACTTTCTTGCGCCAGGCGCTGACGGCAATCAACGCGCAGGTCGAGCAGGCCATGAGCCAGTTCTCCGCCGACCACTTGGAAAAAATCGCGCCGGTGCTCGCGGATGGCTTGAAATCCACCACGGCGTTGATCGATCAGGTGAGCGCGAGCAATCTTTCCGACCAAGCGAAGTACGACGTTGTCCACGAGCTGCGAGTTAAACAGGCGCAATTTAATGACGCTCTCGCGCTTGCGCTCGGAATCTCACTCGACGCGTCGATCGCGCCTCCGCCCGCGGGTTCGGCGAGCGGGCCTGCCGGTCCGTTCGGCGAAGGTGGAGGCTCCGGACCCGCGGCGTCGTTCCAGTTCGCCATTCCCGGTCAAACATTTTATGTGCGCGCGCACGCCGCAAATTCCGGCTCGGAATCGATCGAACTCACGAAGTTCTGGCTTGAGGGTCCCGACGGCGAATTGCAAGGCGGCGCGAACACTGACGATTGGAAAGTCCAAGTCGATGGTAAGACGCAGGCAGGGCAGTTGGCCGCCGCGGCTGTCGCGGACCAACGCTTCAGCGTGACCGTGCCGGAGAATGCGCCCCCGACCGCCCCCTACTTCACGCGGCCCAATATCGAGCAGCCCTACTACGATTTGATCGATGCACGATATCGCAATCTGCCTTTCGCCCCGTATCCGCTTTCGGCCTGGGCGGAGTTCACCTATGACGGCGCCACCGTTCGCGTCGTTCAGATTGTGCAAACGGTCACGCGCCAGACGGGCCTCGGCACGGTGAAGAATCCGCTGATGGTGACGCCCGCGATTTCCGTTGCTATCTCGCCGCACGCGGGCATCGTGCCGCTGGGCCAGAAGGATTTCACTCTGACGGCGACGATCACGAGCGAGGTTAAAGGCCCGGCGCAGGGCACGGTGAAGTTGCAATTGCCCGAAGGTTGGCGCGCCACGCCGGCCAGCGCGCCGTTTGCGACGGCGCTCGAAGGTGAAACGCAAAGCGTGCAATTCCGCATCGAGCCCATCGGCCTCGCAGCAAAGGAATATAACGTTACGGCCGTCGCGACCTACAACGGCAAAGATTACAAGGCGGGATTTGTCACCACGGGATATACCGGCCTTAGGCCGTATAACCTCTACTCGCCGGCGGAGTACCGCGCGTCCGGTGTGAACGTGAAGATGGCCGGCGCCCTGAACGTCGGATACATCGAAGGAACCGGAGACGATGTGCCGAGCACGTTTGACGACCTCGGAGTGCACGTCCGTTTTCTCGCCGCGCAGGATGTCGCGACATCCGATCTGAAGAAATACGACGTCATCGTCATCGGTGTGCGGGCCTACTCGGTGAAGCCGGAGCTGGCGATGAACAACGCCCGGCTGCTCGATTATGTGAAGAGCGGTGGCGTACTCGTCGTCGAGTATCAAGCTGGCGGCCAGTATCGATCGGGCTATGGCCCGTATCCATTTACTCTCGGCTCGCAGATCGTTGTGGACGAAAACAGCGCGGTCCAAGTATTGAACCCGAAGGATCCTGTGCTCTCCTGGCCCAATCAAATCACCGCCGACGATTTCAAGGGTTGGTACGAGGAGCGCGGCCACGGCTTCATGGATCAATGGGACGATCACTACGACGCGCCGTTTGAGATGCACGATCCCGGCCAAGCCCCGCAGAAGGGCGGTTTGTTGTTCGCGCAGTACGGCAAAGGTGCGTACGTCTATCTTGCCTTCGCACTCTATCGGCAACTGCCCGAAGGCGTGCCGGGCAGTTACCGGCTGATGGCCAATTTGCTCAGCCTTCCAAAAAATCCCGCGTTGACAGCCAAGTCCAAGCCGGCAGTGGCGAAGCCTGCGCCGAAACCCGCCGGCGCCGTCGCACAACACTAAATTTTCCGAGCAGGCAGGCAAGCAGGCGCGCACGTACAGCGCCGCGCTATAATGCGCGCGTCATGGCGTCCCCACACGAAATTCCACGCTGGCTCTTCGCTTCCGATCCGGAGTGGAAGCCGGGATTTCTGAAGGCGCGCTGGTTGTTCTTACGGGTGCTGGGCCTGATCTTCTTTTCTGCGTTCTATTCGCTGCTATTTCAGATTCGCGGCTTGATTGGCCCCGATGGCATTTTGCCCGCGCACGACTATCTGCCCGAAGTCGCGCAGTATTTCGGCGCCGCTCGTTTTTGGTTCGCGCCCACTTTGTTCTGGCTTTCTTCGAGCGACCGCGCGCTGATGCTGGTCTGTTGGATCGGAATCGTCTTCTCGCTTCTGCTCACGCTGAATATCTGGCCGCGCGCCACAACATTTGTATGCCTTGTCATGTTCCTGGCCTTCGTAAGCGCGGCGCAAGATTTTTCCAGCTATCAATCCGACGGCATGCTGCTCGAGGCCGGCTTCTTGTGTCTGTTCTTCGCGCCGCCGGGATTGCTGCCTGGTTTGGGCCGCAGCCATCCACCCTCGCGCGCGAGTTGGTTTCTTTTGGTCTGGCTCAATTTCCGAATCTATTTTGAATCCGGCGTGGCGAAACTCCTCAGTCACGACCCGCAATGGCGAGGCCTGACGGCCATGGATCAGTATTACCAAAATGGCCCGCTGCCCACGTGGATCGGCTGGTACGCGCAGCATCTCCCGCACGGCATTCAGGCCGCGACGGTTGTGGTGATCCTGGCGGTCGAATTGGTTCTGGTGTTCTTCATGTTCGTGCCCTGGATTTATCCGCTGCTTCTTCCGATGAGAATCCGCATCGTACCCAGGATACCCCGCATCGTTTTATTTTTCGTGATCACGCCGATGCAGATTGTCATCATCCTGACAGCGAATTACGCCTTTCTGAACTACATCGTGCTCGCCCTCGGATTTTTGCTGCTCGATGACCGTTTCCTCGATCGCTTTTCGCGCGCCGGGCGCGCCGCTGCGTCCGCGCCCGAATCCGCTCCAGCGGACCAAGCTGCGCCCGCCGCTCCGGCGCCGAAGCCGGTGCCCGAGTGGCGTGAAGCGCTCGATAGTTTGCGGCTGTCTCTGGGTGGCTTGCTGCTGACGTTGCAATGTTATGTCACGTCGATTCTGCTTGTCGCCATGGTGTGGCCTGCCCAGCCGCTTCCGATTGCGCCGGCGCGTTGGCTCGAACCATTCCGCGTCGCCAACGAATTCGGTTTGTTCGCGGTTATGACGCCCGATCGCTACGAGGTCGAATTTCAAGGTTCAACCGACGGCCAAACCTGGACCGCCTATCCGTTTCGCCATAAGCCCCAGGACCTCTCGCACGCGCCCGGCATTTACGCGCCCTATCAGCCGCGATTCGATTGGAATCTCTGGTTCGCTTCGTTGGGCACTTGGCGCGAATATCCATTCGTTTTGAAAACGGAGGAGCGGCTTCTCACAGGCTCCCCGGACGTCTTGGCCCTTTTCGCGCGCAATCCGTTTCCAAACGGGCCGCCGCTTCAAGTTCGCGCCATCGTGTGGCAATACTGGTTCACGGACAGAGCGACCAAGCACGCTACTGGCGATTGGTGGCGGCGCCAGCTAGTCGGCTTGTACGCTCCCACGCTCGAACTCGAGCCGGACGGGAAGTTCACCGCCGTTGATTGGCCGGGCGCGGCATCGGCTGCACCTTGACGCTCCTTTCGCCCGTTTTCCCGCCTCAACATAGAATCGCCAAGACACTCATTTAAATAGACTTAACTATAGTCCTAGAACCATTGGATGCCTGGGCTGGGACTGCCTGTCCATTGGCCCATTTCGGGACGCCCGCTACATTCGCTTCACGCAACCGGGGCACCGCAGAGTCAAAACAGCCCAGGGCGTACTGAGGTCTCACCGATGCTCCTGGCCCTAGCCGTCCTACTGATTCAGCCGCAGATGCAGGCGCCGCTTTCCGTGAATGTTTCCAAGCTCGAATCGGCCGCAGCCGAATCGAGCGCCCTCGCGACCGCCGGACCCAACGCCGCGGCGAACCCGGCAGTGGAATCCAGTTCATCGGCCGCCTCATCATCTTCTTCTTCGTCCGCGTCCCCGGCGCCCATGGCCTACGAGCTGGGCATGACGATCTTGACGCCCGTGCCGAGCGCAGCCAGCCAAGCCTCGGCGATTTCTCCGGCTCCGGCTGGAAAGGTCGCCATTGTGAAGAATGCATTCCTTAGCGTGATTGCGCCCAGGTTCGAAACACGTCACGACCAACATATGTGGATGGCTCTATCGATCGCGCAACACACCGCCGCCGGCTTCGATGCTTGGAGCACGCGCGAGGCGATCTCCACGGGCCAGGGTCAGGAAATGAATCCGCTTCTGAAACCCTTCGCGGGCAATTCGTCAATCTACTTGGCCACTCAGGTCACTCCCGTGGCGCTGGACTATTTGGCCCGTCGAATGATGTACAGTTCGCATTCTTGGGAACGCCGCACGTGGTGGGTGCCGCAGGTGCTGGGAACGGCCAGCTCCCTTGCGGCCGGTGCGCACAATCTGACTGTGCGTGCGACGCCCGCGCCCTGATACTTATTTTCTTTGCTTTCTTCCCTCTCTACCTCCCGCCCGAGGCAGAGCAGCGCCGGCTCTCACTGCAAGCAATTGCAGCGGGAGCCGTTGCGCTGTAGCATCACCCCCAGAAAATTTCCCTTCGGAGGCGGACATGGCGGCAGTGGAAGCTGCTGCGGCTCCCGCGCCGCACGCGAATGCCGCGCCGGCGGCGAGCGGCGAGCGATTGGTTTCGCTCGACGTGTTTCGCGGCGCCACCATCGCGGCCATGATCCTGGTGAACGATCCCGGGTCCTGGCAGCACATTTACTGGCCGCTCGAGCATGCCGAATGGAATGGCTGGACGCCCACCGATCTGATCTTCCCGTTTTTTCTTTTCATCGTGGGCGTAGCCATGACGATGTCGTTCGCCTGGCGCCTCGGGCGCGGGATGTCGCGCGGCAGACTGGCGTGGCACGTCATCACGCGCAGCGCCGCGTTGTTCGCGATCGGACTTTTCCTGAACGTTTTCCCGGATTTTCCGTGGCACACGATCCGCATCATGGGCGTGCTTCAACGCATCGCCATTTGCTATCTGGCTGCGGGCCTGCTCTACCTAGCCAGTTGGCGCGTCCAAAAGCAGCCTGACGGCAGCGCCCGCGCGAAGAGCAATTGGCTTCTGATTGCGGCCTGCGCCGTCGTCGTGCTGGCCGGCTATTGGGCCGTAATGAAATTCGTTCCCGTGCCTGGATATGGAATCGGCCGCCTGGACCCTGAGGGCAATCTCGGCGCGTACCTCGATCGCAAAATTATGGGCGGCCACTTGTGGTCGCAATCGGGCACGTGGGATCCCGAGGGCCTGCTCAGCACATTCCCGGCGATTGCCACCGCGCTGCTCGGGATTCTCACCGGCGAATGGTTGCGTTCCCGGCGCACCGGCTCGCGCAAGACCGCAGGCATGGCCGCGGTCGGCGCGGTCTTGCTGGTTGCCGGTCGCGTGCTTCATCCATTTTTCCCCATCAACAAGAATCTTTGGACAAGCACGTTCGTTCTCTTCACCGGCGGATTCGCGCTGCTGGTGCTGGCCCTCTGCTATTGGTTTGTGGACCTGAAAGGCTACCGCCGCTGGGCCGCGCCGTTCCTGGTGTTCGGCAGAAACGCCATCGCCGTCTATGTCGCTTCCGAGGTTCTCACGTTGATCGCGGTCACATACGGCTTTCACGATTCCGATGGCGATTTTCAAACCTGGCAGGACTGGTTCTACAACACGTTTTTTGTCCCGCACGCCAACCCGAAAAACGCCTCACTGGCTTTTGCAATCTTTTATGTACTGCTGTGGCTGGTCCTGATGTGGCCGCTGGACCGCAAGCGCATTTTCATCCGCATCTGAGAATCACGAATGGGTTTTCTGCGCAGCGCGGTTCCGTCATAATGCGCCTGTGCCGGAGCCGACCGTAAACCCCGCCGAGCCTCTCGCGGCGCCGCCCGTTGAATCCGCGGATGGCGCTCCCATTATCCGCGCGCGCGGCATAGAAAAGTTTTACACGCAGCCCGACGGCAGCCGCTCCGAAATCATCGCTCCTTCCGATCTCGAAATTTTCCCCGGGAAAATTGTGGCGTTGCTCGGACCATCCGGCTGCGGCAAATCGACGCTGCTCAGAATTCTGGCGGGTCTCGCTCCGCCTTCCGCCGGAGAAGTGCTGTGGCACGGCCATCCTCTCGATGGCCAGGTGCCGAATGTCGGCATCGTGTTTCAAAGTTTCGCGCTGTTTCCGTGGCTCACTGTGCTCGATAACGTTGAGGCGCCGCTCGAAGCGCGCGGCGTGGCCGCGGCCGAACGCCGCGAGCGCGCCGTAAAGATCCTAGACGCCGTGGGTCTCGACGGCTTCGAGAGCGCCTACCCCAAGGAATTGTCCGGCGGAATGAAGCAGCGCGTGGGATTCGCGCGCGCCCTAGTGATTCAGCCGGAAGTGCTTTTCATGGACGAGCCATTCTCCGCGCTGGATGTGCTCACGGCCGAAACGCTGCGCGGCGAATTGCTGGAGCTTTGGCTCGAACATAAAATTCCCACGCGTTCCATATTCCTCGTGACGCACAACATCGAGGAAGCCGTTGTCCTCGCCGACCGCATCATCGTCCTCGGCACGCACCCCGCGCACATCCGCGCGGATTTCCCGGTAACGCTGCCGCACCCGCGCAAGCGCAAAGACGTAGCGTTTCTCGATCTAGTCGATCGCATCTATCAGGTGCTCACCCAGCCCACCACCGATTTCGCGCTGCCGGCATCTGCTGTGGCCGGTGCGGTACGTGCTCCGGCGAGCTATCCCGTGCTCTCGTACACGCGCCCCGGCAGATTGGCCGCGCTGCTCGAGATACTGGCGGATCGCGGAGGCAGCGTGGATTTGCATGCCGTTGCGTCCGCGTTGGCGCTCGACATCAGCGAGATGCTTCCCATTGTGGAAACCGCCGAGTTGTTGGGATTCATCACCGTCGATCGCGGTGAAGCCAGCGTCACGCTGGCCGGCGAGCGCTTCGCCGCCGCGGGCATCCTCGAAAGAAAACAATTGTTCCGCCGCGCGGCGCTCGATCGAGTGACGTTGCTACGCCAGATCGAAGAAGCGCTTCGCGCCAAGCCCGATCACACCCTGCCGGACGATTTCTTCCGCGATCTGCTCGAAGAGCAATTCAGTCCACAGGTCGCGAGCCAGCAATTTGAGACGGCCATTCAGTGGGGGCGCTACGCGGAGATTTTCGATTACGATGCCGATCGCGGCCGCTTGGTTCTCACCGAGCCGCAGGCGCCCGAGCAAAAGTAGCGAAGCACAATCATGAACGATCCCGTCTGCGCTCCGGTTCCTACGCACGCCCCGCCCCAGGCGCACATTTTTCACCGATTTTTCGCCGATCGCCGCGTGGAATCGCGCCTGGTCGACGCCGTGGTTTTCGCCGCGCTCGCCGTAGTGATCTACGGCCTTTGGCGCACCGGCCACGCGTGGACGCAACCCGCGGTTCCCGAGGCGCGCATTTCCATGCGCCCAACGGCGCTGCCGGGTTACGCGTTCGATTCACTGCTGCGCATCGCCATCGCCTACGTGTTGAGCTTGATCTTCGCGATCGCCTACGGATACGCCGCCGCGCGCTCAGCCGCGGCCGAGCGCGTCCTGATTCCGCTGCTCGATGTGCTCCAGTCGATCCCCGTCCTCAGCTTTTTGCCCAGCGTGATGCTGGCGATGGTTGCGCTGATCCCTTCGCGTCAAGCGGGCATCGAGATTGGCTCGATTATTCTGATCTTCACCGGCCAAGCCTGGAACATCGCCTTCAGCATGTATGCCTCGCTCAAATCCATTCCCACCGAACTCACCGAAGCGGCACGCGTTTATCGCTTCAGTCCGTGGCAGCGGCTCGTCGAACTCGAACTTCCATATTCGGCCATCGGCTTGGTCTGGAACTCGATGATGTCTGTAGCGGGCGGCTGGTTCTTTCTGATGGCCTGCGAAATGTTTGAGCTGAACCAGCGCGATTTCCGCTTGCCGGGCCTCGGCTCATATCTTCAGCGCGCGTCGGGCGAGGGCAACACAAAGGCCATCGTCTGGGGCCTCGCGGCAATGATTGGAGTGATCGTCCTGCTCGATCAGCTTGTTTGGCGGCCGGTGATCGCGTGGGCCGATAAATTCAAAATGGAATCCGTGGGCGCCGCGGATGTTTCACGCTCCGCCGTGCTCACATTTTTGCGCCGATCCGATCTTGTCGCCGCGTTGCATCGCCGGGCAGTTGGCCCCGCGTGCGAACAATTCATGATGTCTCGAGCGCGGGCGGAAGAATCGTCCCGTCCCGCCGCGGTTTCGTCTGACACGCCTTCATTACATGCCGCGCGGCGCGTTGCGTGGCGAACCGCGGCGTACATTTTCGCTATCGCCGTCGCCGCGTGGCTGGCGTTTCGTGGCTACAAACTCGTGGAGGAGTTGGGTTCGTCGGAAATGCTGATCTTGCTCCGCGGTGCCTTCTACACATTCATTCGCGTGCAAGGCTCGTTGATCTTGGGGGCGCTATGGACGGTCCCGCTCGGCGTGGCCATCGGCCTCAGTCCGCGCTTGGCGCGCTTGGCTCAGCCGCTTGTGCAGATCGCCGCATCGGTGCCGGCCACGGCGCTGTTTCCCGTGATCCTTCTGGCGCTGCTGCGATTCGGCGGGGGCATGGGCGTGGCGGCGATCGTTCTGATGCTGCTCGGCACCCAGTGGTACATCCTATTCAACGTCATCGCTGGTGCCATCGCCATTCCCTCTGACTTGCGCGAAGTCGCCCAGGTTTTCCGCTTCGGCTCATTGAATCGCTGGCGATTGCTGATCCTTCCGGCCATCTTTCCGTACCTCGTCACCGGATTGCTCACCGCCTCCGGCGGTGCATGGAACGCCAGCATCGTCGCGGAGTATTTCCATTTTCGCGGCGCGACCATGCAAACCGCGGGCCTCGGCTCCATCATCAGCGGCGCCACGGATGCGGGTCGCATGGACGTGCTGCTCGCGGCGACTTTGCTCATGGCCGTGGTGGTGGTGACGATGAATCGCTTGGTTTGGCGGCGCCTCTACCGGATCGGCGAGAATCGCTTCAAGCTCGATACGTAAAACGCGCACGTTCCCGGCGCTCTTAAGTTAATTGGCTGCGTATGTGCACTGAAACGCCCAAATGTGCGCCTGGGCTGGGCGGGGCATCGAATCCCACCCTATCGGAGTTCCCTCTCCCAAACGGCGCTCCAGTTGGTGTAAAGTATTCGATTACGCTCGATAGCGTGGAAGAGGGCAAGACGTGAACCCGACTCAACCGGCTGTGCGCACACCGACCAAAGAGCAGTCTGACGCCGACGCTCGCCGCGAGACGCTCACCGTCACCGATAATCGCACGGGAAAATCGTACGAGCTGCCCATCTCTCACGAGACGATTCGCGCCATCGACTTACGCGGCATCAAGGTCCAAGCCAGCGATCTCGGGTTGATGAGCTACGATCCATCGTTCCTCAACACGGCCTTCTGTAAGAGCCGCATCACCTACATCGACGGCGACAGGGGCATCCTCCGCTACCGCGGCTATCCGATCGAGGAACTCGCCGAAAAGAGCACGTATCTCGAAACCGCCTATTTGATCCTGTTCGGGGAGCTGCCGAACGCTTCGCAACTGGACGAGTGGTCCTATCACATCAGCCACCACACGTTCATTCACGAGAGCATCAAGAAGTTTTTTGAAGGATATCATTACGACGCCCATCCCATGGGCATGCTGGTCTCGACGCTCGCCGCGCTTTCGACTTTCTATCCCGATGCCCGCGACATTTTCAATCAAGAATCGCGCCGCAAGCAGACCTGGCGGTTGATTGGGAAGATGCCCACGCTGGCCGCGTTCGCCTACCGGCACAGCCTGGGCATGCCCTATGCCTATCCGGATAGTGAGTTGAGCTATGCCGGCAATTTCCTGAACATGCTTTTCAAGACCTCCGAGCAGAAGTATCGCCCGAATCCGACGCTCGAGCGGGCGCTCGACGTCCTGTTCATCCTGCACACGGATCACGAGCAGAATTGCTCGGCCGTCGCCATGCGCGCCGTGGGCAGTTCGCACGTGGATCCGTTTTCGGCGGCCGCTGCGGCCACCGCGGCGCTCTATGGTCCGCTGCACGGCGGAGCCAACGAAGAAGTGATCCACATGCTGCACGAAATCGGTTCCGTGCAAAACGTCCCGGCGTACATCAAGCGCGTCAAGGACGGCGAAAAAAAGCTGATGGGCTTCGGCCATCGCATCTACAAGAGCTACGATCCGCGCGCCCGCATCATCAAAGGGATTGCCGATCAGGTGTTTGAGGTGATGGGCCGCAACGCCTTGCTCGATATCGCGCTGGAATGCGAACGCATCGCCCTCGAGGACGATTACTTCATCACCCGGCGTCTCTATCCCAACGTCGATTTCTATACCGGTCTCATTTACCAGTCCATGGGTTTCCCGGCGTCGATGTTCCCCGTGCTATTCGCCATTCCGCGCGCCAGCGGCTGGCTCGCGCAGTGGGAAGAAATGCTGCTCGATCCCGAACAAAAGATCGCCCGCCCCCGCCAAGTTTACATGGGCGAGGAGCAGCGCTCCTACGTTCCGATGGACCACCGCGGCTGATTCGCCGCTCCCGTTCCTCTCCGCAATCTGAATCTGAAATTGACACAGCGCGGCATCTGTGATATTTCAGTGTATGAATTTAGGCTTGATGCGAGATCGCCGCATCGAGCGGAACCATAAAGAGTTTTGCCCTGCACCACCCCACCCCGGGAGGTGAAAGCCGCAAGGTTTTCACCTCCCTTGTTTTTTGGGGGTGATTCCCCGAGTCACTTACGCTGTGACGGCGGAGCGATGGCAGTTGAGACCGCCGCGCTGGTCGGAATTTTCCTGATGCTCTGGATGATTCGGTTGATTTCCGCCTGCGTAATCGCAGGGGCGGAGCCGCCGACCTTCTGCCCGAAAGTTAGATCGACCTCTCCGTCATTTCCAAATAGCTCTTCGGTGATCGCGAAAGGACGGCTTTCCGCGGCTTCGAGCTGGAATCCCTGAAGATCCGGTGTGTGAATTTCAAAAATACCCGATTTCGCGCTAGGCGTGGCTATCCCCTTGATGAAAAGGAGCCACCCGTCTCTTGCCGCCCTCCGCTTTGACATGAACGGCTTTACATCCGACGGGGTGGTTTCAAGTATCGTTCGCACCAGGCCGTAATCCGACTGTGAAGTCTCACCGACGACCGCTCGCTGTAGCGCCGATGGATCTACCTTCAATTCATTCGCCAAAAAGTCCGCAAAGCTTCGGGGCGCAGATGACATAAACACGAAGGCATTACCGGATTGGAATGCGGTCACGCAAGTCGTCGGCCCCGATCTGCTTCTCTTCTCATTAACGTCGTTCCACGGAAGTTCAAAATCATACCCGCCGCAGGATGCGTGCGCGTGCGGTGTGCTCGATACGGACGAATCGCGAAGTTGGGCCGGAGTCTCGAAAAGAACAGGAGATCTGCGCCCCATGTAACGTACGGACAACGTACAGATTGTCTGCGCGCCAAAAAACCACGCGTACGCGACGCCGAGTACCACCAGCGCGCCCAAACCCATTCGGATTTCTTTCGATGAGAGCATTGAAACACACTTTCGCAGCGGGTGCGGCGGAGCTAATGGGATCGCGAACAGAGAAAAGCGAAACGGCTTACAGGACCGCGGCGACCGCCGGTGTCGCGGGTTTCTTGTTGCGCTTGTCGATGTATAGCGTCCGGTCGGCGCGATCCAGGAAGTGCTCGATGGACTCGCCGGTTTCGTAGCTCACCCAGCCGGCGGAAAATCTGACGGGAATCTTGTGCCCTTCGTACTCCACTTCGAGCGGCCGCAGCCGGTTCAACATGGTTTCGATGTGTTCGTTCGGACATTCCGGCAGAATCGCCAGAAATTCGTCGCCGCCCATGCGCGCCGCAATGTCCGAAATGCGAATGGCGCCGTTCAGTTTCTCGGCGAATTCGCGCAGCACCAAATCACCGGCGGCATGGCCGTGCGTGTCGTTGATTTGCTTGAAATCGTTCAGGTCCAGCGCCAGCACCGCCAGCGGATGCCCGTAGCGCCGCGAGCGACCCGCCTCCGCCGCCAGCCGTTGCTCCGCATAGCGGCGATTGTAAAGTCCCGTCAGCGCGTCGATCGTGGCCAGGCGATGCAGTTCCGCCGCGCGATCTTCCAGCCGGCCCATCACGCTCAGCTGCGCGGAAAATTGCCGCCGCAACTTCTTGATCGTCCATTGCTGGTAGATCGTGTATCCATTGAAGATGAGCACCAAGCCAATCAGGCCCTTGATCGCTCGGTTCAGGCTGTATTGGAAGAACGGGTCGTCGATCTTGATCAGCGCCGGAAAGCTCATCGACACCACAGTCACCGTCAGCAGCAGCATCACGACGACCGCAAGGCTCCACAGCCACCAGTCGCGGCGCTCGAGCTTTTCCAATTCCTTTAGAACTTTCCCCAAACGCAAGTCTTGGGGCACTTCCGGCAGGATTGGCGACGGAGAATTAAGCATAGTGATTCGTAGTCGTGTGGCCCGAAAGGCCCAACGCATTGGCCAAACTCAATTATACGGTTCGCGAAATCTTGCAACCAAAGAATCGCGTCCGAAGTTTCGTTCCCGAAAACAGCAGGAGCCCGCCGCGCCGGCCGCGTCAGTCAGTCCCGTGTCTGGCGGCGCTTCACGGCTGCCACAAAATGATCGGCGTCGCGCGTCGGCTGCGGGATGCGATATCCGTCGCATACGGCCACCACCAATTTGATCGCCGTCTCCAGCGAAATTCGATGCCCTTGCGAGACGTAGACGGGCCGCACGTTGTCTGCCGTGCGCAATACGGCCCCGATCCGCTCTTCCTCCCGTCCTTCGCCCCGCGCTTCGCCGCCATCCGCGCTCCGGTCCCACAGCGGAGTCCATTTCCCGGCGCCCGCACCCGGCTCATCGTAATGCCCCACGAGCAGCGATTTCGCCACGCCGATTGTCGGCACGTCGAGCAGCACTCCCAGGTGGCACGCGATTCCAAATCGGCGCGGGTGCGCGTAACCGTGGCCGTCGGCAAGAATCAGATCGGGCGCATGCCGCAGTCGCCCAAACGCGGCCAGCAACGCCGGCACTTCTCGGAAACTCAAGAGGCCTGGAACGTACGGGAAGCGCAGTGGGCGAACGGCGTAGACGCGCTCGATCTCTTCCATTTCGGGATACCGGTAGACAACCACTCCAGCGATGGCGCGCCCCGTTCCGCTTTCCCACGACCGCCGCTCCGGCAATTCAAACGCAACATCGGCGCCGGCCACGGTGCGAATCTGCGGAAGCCGATCGGTGCGCTCCACACGCGAGCGCAATTTCGTTTGCAGCGCGCGCGCTTCGCCCGGAGTGAGATTCCATCTATGGCGCAGGTGGAGCTGCATTGGAATGTCAGAGTAATTCGCGCCGCAGTTCAGGCGCTATTCTTCAGGTCGGTGAGAACCAGCTTGGCCACTTCGCGGAGCGTATCAAACACGCCTTTTCCGGTCACTGCGACGGACTCGACGACCGGCTCGCCCTTGGTCTGCAAATGACGCGTCAACTCTTCGACGGGCATTACGCCGGGCAGGTCGCGCTTGTTCAATTGCAGCACGTAGGGGATCGTGTCGAACTCCAGTTTGTGTTCCTTCAAATGTTCCCGCAGGTTTTCCAGCGTCTCCAGGTTCGCGTCCAGCCGCTCCTCCTGCGAATCGGCCACGAACACGACTCCATCCGCGCCCTTCAAGATCAGTTTCCGGCTGGCTTCGTAGAAAACTTGTCCGGGAACGGTGTAAAGATGTAGCCGCGCCTTGAATCCGCGAATCGTGCCCAAATCGAGCGGCAGAAAATCGAAAAAAAGCGTGCGATCGGTCTCCGTGGCCAGCGAAATCATCTTGCCCTTCTGTCCCGTTCCGGTATGGTCGTAGATCCATTGCAAGTTCGCGGTCTTCCCGCCTAGTCCGGGGCCATAGTAGACGAGCTTGCAATTGATTTCGCGCGCTGGAAAATTGATAAAAGGCACAGGTTTTCCGGGCTGGCCGGCATTCCTCTTATAGCACAGCGGTCCGGGCCGTCCAATCTCGAAGCCGCCGGAGCGTGCCGAGAAAGCCGATGGGGTGTTTTTTTAGGCCGGCCCCGCTAGGTCACTCGCGGATCGCGGTCGGAGTCCCGCGTTGCGCGGCGACCGGGAATATCGATTTTGATGTCGTTGCGAGTGGTAATAATGTCGATAGTTGCTTCCGTTCGGAGCCTTTGCTAATATGCGCCCGCCATGCCGAAAGCGAGTAAGACGGGCCGGCGACGCGGCTCGCGCTCTCGACCGAGTCCCGCAGGCCGAGCTAAGCCACAGAAAACGAAGGCCGTACAGCCCATCGCCGCTCATGCGGAGGCCTATCGCGCCCTCGTAGATCCGCGCGTCGACCAGCAGTTGAAAACCTACGAAGAGGCCGTGCAGTCCCTGCATCAGCAAAAATTTCTCAAGGCCAAACAGCTTCTCGACAAAGTGATTGCTGGGCCCAGTAAGGAATTGGCTGACCGTGCGCAGGTCCATCTGCGCATCGCCGACCAACGTCTGAGCCGCGTGGCGGCCGCGGCGCCGCGCACGCCTGAAGAACATTATCAAGGTGGCGTCGCCATGATGAATCTGGGCCGCTGGGATGAAGCGCGCGAAAGTTTGTTGCGCGCCAAAAAATTGGCTCCCAAAGCGGACTACGTTTTCTACGCCATGGCGGCGCTCGATTGCTTGACGGGCGAAGCGGAGTCCGCCATGGAAAATCTAAAAATCGCGATTCAACTGCGTCCTGAGAATCGCTATCACGCGCGCAACGACGAGGATTTCGCCTTCCTTCAGGAAGATCCGCGCTTCACCGAGCTTCTCTATCCTGAGCGCGAAGGCTCCGGGGCGTAGTCGCGCCGGCTTTCCCCTGTTGCTCCCCTGCCTGACGATATGGTGAACGCAAAGCATCTGCGCAAATTCGGCGTACGGGTCGTGGCCATCGGTGGAGGCACGGGCCTTTCCACGTTGCTGCGCGGCTTGAAGCAGCACGTGGCTCGGCGGCGCCATGACCTCGCTCGCTTTCCCATCGCCGACCTTTCGGCCATCGTCACCGTCACCGACGATGGCGGCAGCTCGGGCCGGCTGCGCCGCGAAAATCGCATTCTGCCGCCGGGCGATATCCGCAATTGCTTGGTCGCATTGTCGCAAGATGAAACGCTGCTCGGCCGCTTGTTCCAGTATCGCTTCCATGCCGGGCGCGGCCTGCGCGGCCACAGCTTCGGCAATCTTTTCCTGACGGCGCTCAGCGACGTCACCGGCGATTTCGCCGAGGCCGTGCGCTTAAGCGGCCAAGTGCTGGCCACGCGCGGCCGGATTTTCCCGGCTACTATCGCCAACGTTTCCCTGCGCGCGGTGATGAAAGATGGTTCGATCGTCGCCGGAGAAACGCGCATTGCCGCTTGCCGCAAATCCAAAATTCGCAGAATCGAACTGTCTCCCCGCCGCGTGCGCCCTCTTCCCGAAGTGCTCGAAGCGATTGCGCAAGCGGATTTGATTCTCTTGGGTCCGGGCTCGCTTTACACCAGCGTGTTGCCCAACCTGCTCGTCCAGGGCGTTGCGGAGGCCATCGAGAAATCCGACGCCACGCGCGTGTACATCGCCAACCTGATGACCCAGCCTGGCGAAACGCTCGATTTCACTCTTGCCGACCACGTGCGCGTCCTGCTGCGGCAAACGCGGCGCAAAGTGATTGACTGGGTGGTGGTGAACAACAAGCCGATTTCCCCCGAACTCCTGCGCCGTTACCGCTCCAAGCACTCCGAGCCCGTGCGTGTCGATTTTCCTCAGCTGCAGCGCCTGGGCGTGAAATGCGTCTTCGCCGACCTGCTCGAGGAGTACGCCGTCGTGCGCCACAGCACGGATCGCCTGGCGCAGCTGTTGCTCGATAAATTCGTTCGCGACGCGCCGGTCCGCTCGTAACTGGTTTGACTCAGCTGTCTTGCTCCGTCAGATTTGGGTTGTATACTGGGCTTCGCCCTCAATTGGCCCTCAACGAACCAGCGCCACGCCCGGCCGATTCGTCGGGAGCTGCGAAGGTTCGATCGAGAGGCATCTGGCCTCAGCGGAAAAAAATCATGGCCACCCTCATCGCACACGATGAATTCAACGTTTACGAATCGGCGGAAGCTCGCTTTGAAGTTGCCGCGCGCCGCGTGGGACTCGAAGAGGGGCTGTATCGCTTCATGCGCTATCCGAACAAGGAAATCACCGTGTACATCCCGGTGATGCTCGATAGCGGGCACCTCGAGGTGTTCACCGGATTTCGCGTGCATCATTCGATCGTGCGCGGGCCGTGCAAAGGCGGAATCCGCTTCGCGCCCGACGTCACCCTCGATGAAGTGCGCGCGCTGGCAAGCTGGATGACGTGGAAATGCGCGGTGGTCAACATTCCATTCGGCGGCGCCAAGGGCGGAGTGATCTGCGATCCCAGCAAACTTTCCGCCGGCGAAATGGAGCGCATCACGCGGCGCTACACCGCCGAGCTTTCCGATTGGATCGGTCCGGAGCGCGACGTTCCGGCGCCGGATTTGGGAACCAACGAGCAGACCATGGCCTGGGTGATGGACACCTACTCGATGCATCTGCGCCACACCGTCACCGGCGTCGTCACCGGCAAGCCCATCGATCTTGGCGGCTCGCTCGGGCGCCACGAAGCTACCGGGCGCGGACTTCAGATTGTGTGCGACAAGGCCGTCGAGAAGTTGGGGCTGCGGCGCGAGACCGCGCGTGTGATCGTGCAGGGCTTCGGCAACGTCGGCTCGTCCGCGACGTGGTTGCTGCACCAAGCCGGATACAAAATCGTTGGCGTGGCCGATGTGCACGGCGCGCTGTACAACGAAAACGGCATCGACGTCCCCAGGCTGCTCGATTGGGTCACCGTGCAGGGCCGGTCTTTGCCGGAGCTTCCCGATGGCGGCCTGCGGCTTTCTTCGCAGCAGATTCTGTTTCAGCCGTGCGAGATTCTTGTGCCCGCCGCGGTTGAGAATCAAATCACCAGCGAGAACGCGCATCGTCTTCAGACGCGCATCCTGTGCGAAGGCGCCAACGGCCCATGCACCGCGATGGCCGACGAAATCGTGGACAAAAAGGGAATTTTTGTGATTCCCGACATCTTGGCCAACGCCGGCGGCGTCACCGTCAGTTATTTCGAGTGGGTCCAAGACCGCCAGGGATATTTCTGGCGCGAGCACGAAGTGAATGAGCGGCTGAAGGACGTGATGGAACACAGTTTCGACGAAGTTGTGCGCTACGCCGAGACCAATGAGGTGAGCAATCGCATCGCGGCGTACATCCTGGCCATCGCGCGCGTGGCTTCGGCGCTGAAACTTCGCGGGATTTACGCCTAATGTTCCTCCTCAATTCGTGCCGGAGCGTGGCACCCGACCGGTCGAAGCCATCGACTGGTCCGCGGCGCATCTTGCTGAACGCGACCTGGTTGCAAGGGGCAAAAACCCCTCCAGACCCCGAAAAAGGGGCTCAGACGGGCTCGCCTGTAAATCGTACTGGATTTTTTCGCTTAACTCGTTTAAACACATTGTTCCCACGCTTCGCAGCGGAGCGGGGAAGGCGGTATGGTGTCCGCGCAGGTTGCGTGCGCGGCGATCGAGTTTCGACCGATGAAGCGTGACCTTATATCGGCGGGCCACAAGAAAAGCCTGGCGCTCCATCGCCGGGAAATTTGTGTTGTCGGCCGCTGGCTTCTCGAGCACGGATACATCGTCTCGACCGAAGGCAACATCTCCGTACGTTTGAGCGCCGACCGCATCCTGACCTCGCCGGCCGGATATTCCAAAGGGTGCATGTCGCCCGCGAGCTTGGTCGTCACCGATCTCGATGGCCGCAAAATATCCGGCAAGAATCTTCCCTCGTCCGAACTCGCCATGCATTTGTTGATCTACCGGCTGCGCCCCGAGGCCAACGCTGTCTGCCACGCGCACCCGGTGGTGGCCACGGGTTTCGCCGCGGCTGCGGAGCCGCTCAACAAAGCGATTCTGTGCGAAATGGTGGTTTCTCTCGGGACGGTTCCGCTGGCGCGCTATGGTACTCCGGGCACGCCCGAATTGGCTGCGGCGCTCGAGCCGCTGGTGCCGCACTACGATGCGATCTTGATGTCCAATCATGGTGTGGTCACCTATGGCACGGACTTGCTGAGCGCGTTTCATCGTATGGAGTTGGTCGAGCACTACGCGCACGTTTCGCTAGTGGCCGCGACGATTGGCAAACAATCCTTGCTTTCTAGCGGCGATGTGGAAAAATTGCTCGCGGCGCGCCCGCGCTACGGCGTAACTGTGCCGGAGCCGGACGAAACTGACATGCTCGTCGTTGCCACCGAACCCGAACCTGAACTTTCACAGCAAGGCTCGCGCTCGCGCGGCGACGATCGGGAAGATTCGGAGCGCTGACCGTAGCTGTTACCTGCGAAAATTTCCCGAACCCGGGATTTTCGCTTCAGGCGCCGCAGCACACGGACCAGAGGGCGGGCTCACCCAGGTACGCGAGCCAGCCTCGGAGGAAATCGAATGGGCGAAGCACTTGGCATGATCGAAACACGCGGCTTCGTGGCGATGATCGAAGCTTCCGACGCCATGGTGAAGGCAGCCAAGGTG
>Ga0187875_10000039_pt1 | contig 112434 bp, 88 predicted proteins | sample June2016WEW_17_1_2_FD_132978 | JGI IMG/M metagenome (GOLD analysis project Ga0187875, IMG submission 132978) | Peatland microbial communities from SPRUCE experiment site at the Marcell Experimental Forest, Minnesota, USA - June2016WEW_17_10 | ecosystem: Environmental > Terrestrial > Soil >... | reverse complement strand
ATAGCTCAGCGTCGTGACATTCGTGATCTCGGTGTACGGACCCCCGTTCGTCGTCGCGCTGTACACGTTGTAGCTCGTGGCACCGCTCGACGCGTTCCACGTCAGGCTCACCTGCGCGTTCCCAGCTGTGGCTGTCAGCCCTGTCGGCGCAGGGGGCGGAGTAGTGATGGTTGTCGAATCGCTCGCGTTCGCCGTCGACGAACCGCCGCCAGAAACGCTCACCTGGTTTACCTGCGGCGAGCTGGCATTCGACGCCACGTTCACCGTCACCGTGATCGCCGGATAGCTCGACCCTGCACTCAGCCCGTTGCTGGTCGTGCAGGTGTTCGTCGTGCACGACCATCCCGTCCCGGCCATCGATACCAGCGTCAGTCCAGACGGCAACGTCTCCGTCACTGTCACTGTTCCGCTCGTCGAGCCCGCGCTCGCACCGTTCGACACCGTCACCGTATAGATCGCATTCGGCTGACCCTGTGCGAAATTCCCGACATTCGTCTTTGTGATACTCAAGACGGGAATCGCGATGATGACCGTCGAGTCGCTTCCGTTGGCCGTCGCTGAACCACCACCGGAAACACTCACCTGGTTCACCTGCGGAGAACCGGCATTCGACGCCACGTTCACCGTCACCGTGATCGCCGGATAGCTCGACCCTGCACTCAGCACGTTGCTGGTCGTGCAGGTGTTCGTCGTGCACGCCCATCCCGTCCCAGCCATCGACACCAGCGTCAGTCCAGAGGGCAACGTCTCCGTCACTGTCAGCGTTCCACTTGTCGGACCCGCGCTCGCTCCGTTCGATACCGTCACCGTATAGGTCGCACCCTGCTGCCCCTGCGTAAAACTCCCAGCGTGCGTGCTCGTGATGCTCAGCACTGCAGGGTTCGATGATTTCGGCCACTCGGTGACTAAGTTGTAGGCGTTGACGGAGCCAATTCCCGTCGCGAAGTCCCACCCCGTGTTCGTACCGTATGCCGGTTGATACGCAGAGTCAGACTTGGATAGCACGCCATGTGTGGCCGAATCCAAGTAGCAGTCATACGCGCCGGTGCAGTTCACATCCATGTCGCCAGCGGTCACGTCATAGAAAATGCATGTGCTGGCGGCGCCGTTTCCAAGGGAGGAGTTGCAGGAGGCGTCGCCGCCCGAACCGTACTCGCTTTGGGCCAGCGAATAATAAGTGGGATTCGGATTACCCGTGCGGCTGCCGGTCGTCTGATTTACCAGCGCCTGAATGGCCGCCATGATTGGAGACGAAATCGATGTTCCGCCAAATCCAGTCCAAGTGCTAGGAGCGCCGGCGCAACTTTTTCCACCGTTGGATGGATCCGAAAAGCACGCGACATAGTAATGCCCCCACAATCCGTTCGCGGCAAAGAGCGATACATCGGGAACGTCGCGCACGCCATCGCTCGGATTGCCAAAGACGGATTGCCAACTAGGCTTGGCATATCCCGCGCACGATCCACCGACGACTCCGCTGGTCGCCGGCGTTCCGGTGGCACAACCGCTGGGCCCGCCACTGCCGGCTGTAGTGGTCAGATACCCGGCGCCCGTGGAGCTGTTGCAAAAACCGCTTGGGCCATACGTCGTCGCATATCCGTAGCGAGCGGCGAGAAGCACGCCGGCGCACGAATCGTTCCACGGGATTTCCGGAATGTAAGAAAGTGCGGATTCATAAGTGGATGGATTGTTCGTTGAAGACCAATACGTTCCACCGGTTCCGGTGTACGTATCTCCAAAATCCGTGCCGCCCACAGAGACGTTGTATGGCGTAGAGGTATATCCGCTGATGGTAATGCCATGTGTCGCGCGGGTGGCGTTGTAATCGGAGCTCGCCGCACCTTCATCTCCCGACGAAACAAAAACAGAAACGCCCTCTGCTACTGCCTGCTGATATAGGGCGTTGATGGAAGCGTTCACGCTCGCGCCAAGCTCCGACTCGGATTCGCCGTAACTGATACTGACGATGGCAGGCGGCGTGCCACTTTCGTTGAGGAGGTTTTGAAGCGCGATAAAACCGCCGAAATTCGAGGTGTCCGTGCACGAAGCCAGAACGATGGCAGCGCTAGGCGCCGCTGCGCTGGACCACTCCGCGTCTAAGATCGCTTCGCCATCGTCTGAATTGACGCCGGGGTCGCTACAATTGTTGGTGCCCGTGGGAGGCGCGGGGTGGACTGTCGCGAAGGACCCACCCGTATAACCAGAGAGACCCAGGGTCGAGCGGAAGTTGGACCAGTCGGCGGTGCTATACAGGTCCGTGTCTTCGATCACCACAATTGTCTGGCCTTGTCCAGACACGCCTTTCGAGAAAAGCGGATTGAAGTTATAAATCGTTGCCAAGTCGGCAGGCACCACAAGCTCGCTCGAACCCGTGGTGTAGTCGACGCGCTCGCGGTTATCCGCATGCGGCATGAAGTCGTTCAGAGATGCAATGCCCACGATAGCCGGGGCGAGCGCGACCGGAATCTCCGGATCACTCATATTGGCGATGTGCCGCGCGCCGTTTACATCGAGGTCATGAATCTGGGTTCTGAATGCCGCCTTCACCTGAGCCGCAGTCCCGGAGAAGTCAATCGACCGCGGGTAAATCACGTTGACCGTAAATCCGTGGCCTTGGAGCCAAGCCGTGATGATGCTGACGTCCGCTTGCGCGACGCTGAATTGTTGCCCGAATTGATCCGGGGTAAGCCACTGGTGGAAGTTCGGCGAGTTGGGATCATGCAGCGCTTGTATCAATTGCTCCAGTTGCTGCTCCTTATCTGCAGGAAGCTGCAACTGAAGTTGCATGTGTTCCATTGGAAGGTCGCCGGCTACGGCGCCCCGATCATTCGTAGCGTTTGCTTCGGGGCGCGTGTTCCCTGCGAGAGTCACAATCTTGCTCTCGTCAATCGATTGCGTGATCAACTGCCGCGTGGCCTGCGCCGATTCCACTTGAGCACAGACGGGAGCGGCCGCAAAAAGCAATCCGGCCACGACAATTAAGAGCCCGGCGAAATGGCATCGTCGAAGCATGGTTTGGCTGACGCTTGTGCTACGAAACGTAGTGCCCGATGACTGCCGGGCCGGGGTCCGAGATATTAGCATGATGGCCGAGAAAAAATATAGGATGCCGCTGGCGCGATGGTGTAGGTTTGGGCTACGCCCAATTCGCAAGGCACGATCTTGCAAGACGTCGGTTTTTCGCGGGGTGCGCTCAGCATCGCGAACGCCCGAAGCTGACTTTGTTAAGAGTACCAAGCGCTTCCCTTGAGCTGCCCTTGGCGCGCCAGGCAAGAAAGTTTCCTGAAGTTCTAACTTACTTCCACCCCGAGCCTGCTGATCGCCATTCTCGCACAACAGAGTGATGGCAAAGCTTACGTCTACCCAATCTAAATGCTAGAATATAAACGACTTAACAAATATTTGGGTGAATAGGTAGCCATTCGTACTATGGAATGGCTATTGCAACATGCTCTATATAGAACCGGGTTTGCGACATTTTATCGGGGAAAGAATTAGGCGGCCATTCGTAATGTGGAATAACGATCCCGGGGTGCTCTATATCGAACCGGGATTGCCACATTTTGATCGGGAAAAGAGGGGTTGAAACGCAGTGCAAATCGAATCGGGCAAGAAGAATCTCACCGAATGCAATGGAGTGACATAACTGTGACGACCTCGTCCCAGCCGAACTCTGATGGTAGTGATTACACTTCATCCAGCGAAGGTTTCCATTCGCTGATCGCGGAGGAAAGCTGTGCGCGCCACGCATCGGTAGCGCACCTTGTGATGGAAGCGGCGAGATCTTGTCCGAATGCCAGCGCGCTTTCGGCCGGTGCGGATACCATGACGTTCGGCGATCTGGTGGCCCGATCCACGCGACTGGCAAGCTATCTGATCGCGCATGGCGCGGGGCCCGACGTGCCAGTAGCTCTGTGCTTGGAACGCTCTTTTGATTTCATCGTCTCGGCGCTTGCGACGATGGCCTCGGGCGCGGCGTATCTCCCCTTAGACCCAAGCTGGCCAGCCGCGCGTCTGAGTATGATCCTGGACGACTCCCAGGCTCCCCTGGTCATCTCGCGCGGTTCCCTGGCCACGCGCGCGACTGGAATTGCAACACGCACTATCAATCTTGACACAGACGCCAATGCGATTGAGCGCTGCGACTCTTTGACCGAGCCAGTTTCAACAACACGAGACAATCTGGCGTACATCATCTACACGTCGGGATCCACCGGTCAGCCGAAGGGTGTAGAAGTCATGCACCGAAATCTCTTGAACCTCATCTCTTGGCATCGGAATACATTCGGGATTACAGCCAAAGATCGAGCTAGCCATCTTGCCGGGGTCGGCTTCGACGCCGCTGTGTGGGAGATCTGGGCGAATCTGACGGCCGGGGCGACCCTAGTGTTAGTGGATGAGCAGGCGCGCACATCGGCTGAGTTCCTGAGCGATTGGTTGGTCAAAGAGCGCATTACTATGGCATTCGTTCCGTCCATACTTGCCGAACCGATGCTGGCCCATCGCTGGCCGTCCGGCACAGCATTAAGGTATCTGCTGACGGGCGGCGAAGCATTGCACCGTCATCCCTCACCGGGGCTTCCTTTCACCGTGGTGAACAACTATGGGCCGACCGAGTGCACGGTAGTTGCGACTTCGGGGATGCTTTCGGCCGCCGGATCAGCGGAACTGTTGCCGTCCATCGGGAGGCCGATTGCGAACACGCAAATCCGCATTCTTGATGGCGACTGTCGTCCCGTCGCGCCAGGCCAAGTCGGCGAAATCTACATCGCCGGAAACAGTGTCGCACGCGGGTATCGCAACAAGCCCGAGACCACGGCGGAGCGCTTCTTGCCGGATTCATTGAATCCCGTCCCCGGCTCGCGCATGTATCGAACCGGCGACCTTGGTTGCTTTCTCCCGGACGGACAGATTGCATTCCACGGCCGTTTGGACGGTCAGGAGCAGATCCGCGGTCACCGTGTCGAAACCGACGAGATTGTGTACGCACTAAACCGTCATCCCTCCATTTCCGGCAGTGCGGTGGTGGCGCGTGGCCACGCCTGTGCCAAAAGCCTGATAGCGTATGTGGTACCGCAAGAAACCTTTGCACCAACAGCGGCCAGTTTGCGCGAATACCTCGCGGCGAATCTGCCAGAATATATGGTGCCGTCCGCTTTCGTTCAAATTTCGGCGCTACCCTCCGACTCAAACGGAAAGTTGGACCGCAGCGCTCTTCCCGATCCGGACGCTAAGAACCGCGTCCAGGACGCTGATTATCGCGCTCCAAGCACCTCGACCGAGACGCAACTGGTCGAAATTTTGACCAAGTTGCTAGGAGTGGATCGAGTCGGTGCCGACGACAATTTTTTCCTCCTCGGGTTTCACTCTCTGCTGGCGACACAGGTTACTGTCCGGGTTCACGAACGCTTTGGCATTCAACTCGGTCTTCGACATCTGTTCGAAGCAAGAACAGTAGCGCGCCTGGCCGCCGAGGTTGATCGCCAGCTGTTGGAGAAGATCAACTCGATGAGCGATGAAGAAGTCTCCCGCCACCTGGCCAGTTAATAACGGACAGAATCAATGGCTGCCCATCTCAGTTTGTGCCAGCTCATGGAGCCGGAAGTGATGGCCTCCCCGTACCGGTTATATCGGGAGCTGCGCGAAGCCGATCCCGTACATTGGGATCCTTTTCTGCACGCATGGGTAGTTACGCGGTATGCGGACATTGTGACCGTCCTTAGCCGCCTCTCGGCCGAACGAACACCCACGCCGGAAAAATTGGACGAGATGGGGCTCGGGGCGCTATCCCCAATCATCCAAGTCATGTCCCTGCAAATGTTGTTCCGTGATCCCCCTGCGCACACGCGCCTAAAAAATCTCTGCGCCGCTGGGTTCACTCCGGCGCGAGTTGCGATACTTCAGGGTCATATTCAGGACATTGCGGACAGCTTGATTGACCGCTTCATCGGCAAAGGGAAAGCAGATATCGTGGCTGATCTAGCCTCCCCGATGCCTGCGATCGTTACCGCCGAGATGTTGGGGGTCCCCGTCAGCGATCACGATATGCTGAAGCAGTGGAGCATCGACTTCGCGGAGATCCTTGGAAATTTTCAACACCAACCGGATCGCGTTTTACGCGTGGCAACCAGCGTACGCGATATGACCAATTATTTTCGAGCCGCGATCCGAGAGCAGGAGACCAATCCCCACGAAGGACTCGTGAATTCTCTGGTAAATGCCGAAGTGGATGGAATCCGGTTGACCGAAGAAGAAATCATTGCCAACTGCATTCTCACGATGATAGGCGGACAAGAGACGGCCACGAATCTGATTGGCAGCGGCTTGCTGACTCTGCTGCTGCACCCCGAACAAATGCGCATGCTTCAGGACGACGCGTCCCTTATTCCCGCGGCAGTTGAAGAGTTACTGCGATATGAAAGCCCCATCCAGCATACAGCGCGGGTCGCGCAAGAAGACTTTTCGCTGGGCGGTAAACTCATTCGTCGCGGCCAGTCCGTCCTGGCGGTTTTGGCGGCGGGGAACCGTGATCCTGATCGCTTCTCAAATCCCGAGGTGCTCGACTTGAAGCGGGGGGATAGAGGGCATCTGGCGTTCGGTTGGTCGACGCATTTTTGCTTCGGTGCGCACTTGGCGCGCGTGGAAGGGCACATCGCCTTCGCCACCCTTCTGCGGCGCTTGAAGAATTTGGCGTTGGCGTCTGAAGATTTCGTTTGGCGCGAGAATCTCGGTTTGCGGGGACTCAGCGGCCTATCAGTTCGTTTCGACCCTGCTGGCGAAGAACTCGCGGCACCGCGCCCCGAGACGGTCCACAGGTAACGGATGTCAGGCACCGACGTCATATCCGAAGGCCGACGGCAACTGCTCGAAAGATTTCGGCGTGGCGAATTACAAGTTTCGACAGCGACGCCTGAGCCTCTGATCCCTCGGCCGTTCGGTGCAAAAACGCCTCTTTCACCCGGACAAGAACAGGTTTGGTTCCACTCCCAGTTGGCGGGCAACATTCCCACGTATAACGAGTCGGTGACTATTCATAAGCGTGGACCTCTGGATCCTGCTGTCCTCGAGCGCTGCTTCAACGAGATCGTCCGCCGTCATGAAATCTGGCGGTCAGCATTTCCCATGAGCGAAGGGAGAGGCGTTCAGAGAATCGATTCCAACGTACGCGTGACCTTGCCGGTTACCGATCTCAGCCATCTCCCTGTTGAGGAACGGGAACGGGAAGCGATTCGAATCGCGTCTGAGGAAGCTCGCCGCCCCTTCGATTTGAACGTGGCGCCTTTATTTCGAGTCCACCTCGTTCGATGTGCTGAGGAAAACCACCGGATTTATCTCACAGCGCACCACCTGGTGTTCGATGGTGTTTCGATCTATCGGATACTGATTACGGAGATTGCCGCTTTGTATGCGGCGTATGCGGCCGGCCGGCCGTCTCCCCTTTCCGAGCTAGCCTTCCAGTACGGCGATTACGCGGCATGGCAGCAAGACCGCCTCACCAATGGCAGTTTCACTGCGCAGTTGCAATACTGGCGTGAGACCCTGTCGGGCGAGTTGCCGTCGTTGCATCTTCCTTCCGATCGGCCGCGTCCCTCCGAACCAACTTTTCGCGGCGGAATGGAAACATTCGCGATACCTGCGCGACTTCTCGAGGCACTCAAAGAGCTCGGCAGACGTGAAGGGGCAACGCCCTACATGATGCTTCTTGCGGCGTTCCAAGTTCTGCTCTTTCGCTTTTCCGGACAAGACGACATCATCGTGGGCGGCGCGACCAGTACGCGTTCGAGACTCGAGTTCGAGCCCTTAATCGGATATTTTCTGAACCCGGTCGTATTCCGCTCACGAGTAGAAGCCAATCTTTCTTTCCGGGAGTTCCTGGGACGCGTCAAGAACACTGTGCTCGGCGCGCTGGCCCATAGTGATATTCCCTTCAGCGCAATCGTCCGCGAACTTGCATCGAAGCGCGACCCGAGCCGTCACCCCCTGTTCCAAGTTTTCTTCATGATGCGGCCGCCATTCGAAGATTTTCCAGAAGGCTGGGACGTCACGAGCATGGAATTCCACAATGGAGCTTCCAGTTTCGATCTCTTCGCCGAGTTTTCGGAGCACCCGGAAGGCTTGGTAGGGCGGTTCGTCTACAGTACGGCTCTATTCGACCAAACGACTATCCAGCGTCTGCTTGGACATTTTAAAGTGCTGCTGCAGGAGCTAGCCGCCAACCCGGATCAGGCTATCTCGCGAGCTAATTTGCTCACCGAGTACGATCGGCGCCAGCTATTGGTGGATTGGAATGCGACCGCGGCCCCCTATCCACAAGACAAGAGTGTTCATCAACTTTTCGAGCAACAGGCTGCCCAGACACCGGATGCTGTGGCAGTTGTGTTTGGTGATCAGCAACTTACATACCGGGAGTTGAACCAACTGTCGAACCAGTTGGCAAATCGCCTGCAAATTGTGGGAGTGGGGCCGAACACCCTGGTTGCCCTCTGCGTCGAGCGTTCATTAGAAATGATGGTGGGGCTATTAGGGATTATGAAGGCCGGTGGCGCCTATGTCCCGCTGGATCCAGCTTATCCCAGTGATCGGCTGGCATTCATGCTTGAGGATTGCCAGGCGCGCATACTAGTGACTCAGAGAAAATTGGAAAAGCGGCTGCCACCTCACCAGGCTCAGATAGTTTATTTGGACGATTTGGTCGCAGACAAAACGCGGAATAAAAATTGGCAGCTAAGTCCGGAAGCGCGTCAACCGGGCGATTTGGCATATGTTCTATACACTTCAGGTTCGACGGGTAAACCCAAGGGAGTCCAGATCTCGAACCGCGCGCTGGTCAACTTCCTGAGCGCGATGCAGCGGGAACCAGGACTGAGAGCCGACGATAGGCTGCTCGCCGTGACCACATTGTCTTTCGATATAGCTGGCCTGGAGCTGTTTTTGCCCCTGGTGAGTGGCGCTCGGGTGGTAATCGCCAGCAGAGAGGAAGCTGCGGACGGGGCTCGGCTTTCATCACTTCTGAAACGTTGCGGTGCAACCGTGATGCAGGCCACCCCAGCGACCTGGCAACTTCTGTTGGCCGCCGGTTGGACGGGAACCCCCGGACTGAAAATACTGTGTGGTGGCGAGGCTTGGCCGACCGGGCTGGCTGATCAGTTGTTGCCGCGGTGTGCGTCGCTCTGGAATATGTACGGGCCGACAGAGACAACGATCTGGTCGTCGGCGGCTCATGTGGAAGCGGACAAACACGTGGTGATTGGGCCCCCAATTGCGAATACCACATTTCATGTCCTCGACCCATCCCTGGAACTTGTACCGGTTGGAGTGTCTGGCGAACTCTATATCGGCGGTGACGGCGTAGCCCTTGGTTACCTCAACCGGCCAGATCTGACGAATGAACGCTTCGTGAGCGACCCCTTCAGCAATAAAATTGGTGCGAAGCTTTACAGAACCGGCGATCTTGTCCGCCGTATGCCGGATGGCTGGATCGAGTTTCTCCATCGAATCGACCAACAGGTTAAGCTCCGCGGGTTTCGCATCGAATTGGAAGAAGTGGAAGCTGCGCTGAAGCTACATCCGGGCGTCACCCAGTGCGTCACCTTGGTGCGGGAAGATATGCCTGGGGACAAACGGTTGGTGTCTTATATCGTCCCTTTTGACCCTCATGTTGCGCCGCGCGGCGCGGAACTAAGGGATTTTCTGAAGCAGAAGTTACCGGAATACATGATCCCCTCAGCTATTGTGACGCTGGCGGAGCTGCCGCTCACACCCAACGGCAAGATCGACCGAAAAGGACTGCCTATGCCGGGCGTGTCCCTGCATGACAGCTCTCCGGCACGGCAGATTGTTTCTCCCAGCACACCAGTGGAATTTGAGCTCGCGAGGATTTGGCAGCAGATACTAGGAATCAAGATCGAGAGCGTGCGGGACAATTTCTTTGATCTAGGCGGTCATTCATTGTTGGCGGTTCGGATGTTCGCGCAAATCGAGAAAGTTTTCAGCGTCAGGCTGCCCCTCGCCACGCTCTACGAATCACCAACCATTGAGGACATCGCCAGGATTCTGAACAGGGAGGTCATTTCTCCAGGCTGGTCGTCCATAGTATCAATCCAACCGTCGGGCTCGCGTCCACCTTTTTTCTGTTTCCATGGAGCAGGGGGCAATGTTCTCATCTACAGAAAGCTCGCGCAGTACCTTGGCTCCGACCAGCCATTCTACGGCTTGCAGGCTCAGGGTCTCGACGGCCAAACTCCGCCCCTGAAAACAATTGAGGAGATGGCTGCGCTATATGTCAAAGAGATACGCGGCATTCAGCCTAGTGGGCCCTACCTACTCGGTGGCTACTGCCTTGGTGGCACAGTTGCTTATGAGGTTGCGCAGCAACTTCGCGCCGCCGGCGAAGAGGTTGCGTTGCTCGCGCTCCTCGATACGGTGAACTGGCACAAGGTCCGGTTGACCAGCTGGACCAAGGGCTTCCTGCGTATCCAGAGATTGATTTTCCACGCAGCGGTTCTGCTTAGAATGGACTCCGAGAGCATGGGTAAGTTCCTCCAAGGGAAGTTACATGATCTGCGAAACCGAATTCCTGTGTGGTGGGGGATTCTGCTGAGATGGCTGAGAGAGCGTCCAGGCGAGAGACTATCGGGCTCGCTGGTACTTGCGGAGATCTGGCAAGCGAACGATCGGGCTTCCAGGAACTACGTCCCCCGGCCTTATCCCGGGGAAGTTACGGATTTCCGTCCAGCCACGCAGTATCCGCTCCTCGAAAAACCAGACTTGAAATGGGACCATCTGGCACGAGGCGGACAGCGGATCGTCGTTGTTCCCGGATATCCTGGCTCCATGCTGCTCGAGCCGTACGTCAAGGATTTGGCCTCGCGATTAGCGACGTGTATTGACGGCGCTATCAAAACTCGTAATGCTGACCGTGGAGAATAAAAAAGGTTGAGAATGTACCGAGTCTTGGAGCAACAGTGTCGGGCACAACGCAACACAATGGGTGGCACGAGATCTTCGAACCGCTTCAGGGGCGTCGTGTAGATATCTGGCGAGTGCGTATTTCGCCTTCGGCCGAGCTTGCATGCCTCTATCAGCCATTCCTCACTACCGACGAAAAATATCGCGCCGCTGGTTATCGCTTCGACCATTTGCAACAGTCCTTCACGATTTCGCGAGGCGTTCTGCGGATTCTTCTGGGGCGCTACCTAGATTTACCTCCTGCCGAAATCCCGTTACGGTGTGGGTCAAAGGGGAAACCGAGCCTTGACGGTTTCGGTCTTCATTTCAACGTCTCGCACTCTGGTCGCCTAGCGGTATTTGCGTTTACCTTGGGCTGCGAGATCGGGGTGGATGTGGAGCAAATTCAAGCGATCGATAATCTGAGCGAAATCGCAAATCGTTTTTTTTGCCGGGAAGAGGCTGATGAACTGTTGTCTTTGCCGCTTACCGAGCGAACCAATGCGTTTTTCCTATGCTGGACACGTAAGGAGGCCTACATCAAGGCGATCGGCGACGGTCTCTCGGCGCCACTGGACTGTTTTCGCACGATCCTACGGCCTTCTGAACCGGCGCGGTTCGTGCACGTTAACCAAAGTCCGGAGGAGGCGTCTCGATGGACATTGCACGATTTGGTTACGCTTCCTGGATACGCGGCAGCATTGGCATATCGCGATGTACAACGGCCGTTGCGCGAAGCACCTGTTATAGACTCCGAACGCTTGCTTTGAGATCCTCATCGTGATGGAAGGGATCCGCGGCGAGGTGTCGATCGCGGATCTATGCTGTCGCGAAGGGATTCACCGGTAGTGTCCAGAGTTTTTCGCACATTTGTTGAGGCATAGGCCTGTTGGTTGTTGTGTTCGGCTCCCCCGAAGGGGAGCCGAAATTGTTTGCACGGGCGTTCATGCCGCTTCGCTCGCTTCCGCTAAGCGGTTCATGTCCAGATAACGGCGCGTGCCCCACTTCGTGCCGGCCACGTGACGCAGTCGCGCGGCAGCCAGCATCAGCGCCGATTTCCCATCCGGGAACGCGCTTTCGCTTCCCCGTCGTTCATAGCCGCTCCATCATCCACGAGCGCGAATGTACGCGTCTTGCCCCGCTCGAAAAAGACAAATCGCTGATTTCAAGTGGGTTAGGCTAGTTCGTTTCGCAGAATTGCGTTTCTCGCCGTCTCGAGTCCCTGGCCTGAGTTGGTGTGAATAAGGTTGCGGACGATTGGCGCTGTCCTGCTCTCGAACCGCTGCCTTTGGTGACGTTAGTACGGCGAGGAATTGCGGTGTGCCGAAAACCGACTGCTTAAGCTGGCGGGTGAATGACGACGAGCCCTAGAATCTGCTCGAAATGATCAAAGTCTCGGTCTCGGTGTAAGAGCGAGTGCCCATGCCAAAGGCAGAATGTGGCAATCAAACAGTCGATCGTTTTGCGGACTGTGCGCCCTCGCTGGCGAAGATTTCTGAAATTTCTTGCGGCTGCGACAGCCAGTTCCTCGCCGCCAGTTCCGAAGAGCTCGAACTTGCGAAGTTCGCGCAAGACGCGCTTGGACGCGTTCTCATCTTTCACACCTTGAAGAACTTCGCAAAGAATCAGATCCGTCAGTCCAAAGCGTTGACGACCAAGCTCACGATCAAAGTAGTTGGTCTCGCTATTTTGCAGGCCATGCAGATAGTCGATCCAGACCGTGGTATCAACGATTACCATCGGCAGCTACTTTTGAAGCCGCCCGAGACGCGATCTGTTCAGGTCTCCGTCCCACCGGATCTTACCCCGCAGCCGGCGAATCGACGTCTGCGAGCGAGTCTCGATGAGTAGTCGCAATCCCGCGTCGACGGTGGCTCGCTTGGTCCGCGATCTGCTACTGCGCATTGCTTGGCGCATCAGACGATCGTCAATATCGATGTTCGTCCGCATCTGTCTTCTCTCTCCTATGTGTAACAATATCACTTTCGTGTGTATGGTTCAATCTTTGTTCTGCGTTGGTGGTCCTCCCTTCCGAGGATTTTCGCGGTCAGGGACCGTCGCTTGCTTTTGATTGCGAACAACGCGCAAATCGAACTAACGCCGCGTCTATTTCGTCCAGTTCTCCACAGATAGCCCAGCAATGGGCCTAAACGCGCGCTCGTTGTTGGTGGCCAGCGTGACATTCAAAGCCATGGCGTGCGCACCGATCCATAGGTCATTATTTCCGATCAAGGCTGTTCGTCAGCTCATTCAGTATCCGTGCACCCTAGGTGCACAACTTGGATTCTATTTAGAACGCATTCGCCTTTTCTTCGCCATACTAACACAAGACTAGTTGGAGTCAAGATGGATCTGCGAAATTCTGCAATTGATTTCGCTACTCTGAGTTGGCACTTTTGAATTGGCCAACGTGTGCACCACAATCGGCCCAACCTGTCAGCGGTACCCACGAGACGATCACAGTTGTTCTCTGGCCCGGTCGGATGAGTTGCCGTTTTTGGTTGGATTTAACTCGCCTCCAATTAAACGCGATAACCGCCGGATTGCACTGTGGAACACGGGCCCCCTTGAACTTCTCTTTTTCTGCTCCTAGGATAAATCACGGCGGCGTTCGCAGAAGCGACAAGCCGGCGTGATGTGATCGAAAACGTTCGCGCGCAACTGGCGAGTCTGATGAGAATGTTGCTTCGAGACAACATGTGAAGAATCCGAGGCGAAACCGTGAGAGAGTTGAAGCTGACCCGAATTCGCAAGAACCCATTCAAGTTCACCGGCCCGAAAACAACTCGTGGCAAAGCCGCTTCTTCCCGAAACGCTATGAAGCATGGAGTGCTGTCGATCGCGCCCGTTGTTCCGGGCCTCGAGACCCTCGAAGACTGGAACGACCACCGGGCGGGCATCGTCACGAGCCTCGTCCCAACTGGCTACGTTGAGAGCCTACTCGCTGAACGGATTGCGCTCATCGCGTGGAGATTGCGGCGCGTTGTTCGCTACGAAGTTGAGGCAACGGTCGCATCCGCCGCGACGGCGGAAATAGACATGGAAGACGAAGAGAGATTCGGAGTCGGAAAACCTGGGTACCGAGGAAGGCACCCCGAGCAAGTTCAGGCGCACTTTCTCATCCTCGTCGAACTGTTGAAGGAACTTCCCGAAATGCCGGCCGATAAGAAGATCGATTCTGCCAGAGCAAGAGACATTCTCTTCGTCTTTGCGCGAGGACTTCCGAAAGATATCGATAGGGGCGCGATCTCCATTCCTGGCATTCCGAGCGATGCGGGCGGATTGGATCGGTTCGACCTTTGGACAGCAGGCCTCCTTCAAAAAGCAATCGAAGTCTATGCGACCGTGGCGCAAACGACCCCCGACACTATAATGCTGATGGCCCGCGAATGTGTCGGCGAGCAGTTCCTGAAGGCGTGCAGCGACGTACAGAGTCTTGCGGAGCGCAAGGCTAAATGGAAGCTGCGACTGGAGCGGGAAATCCGTAGGCGGATACTTCTGCAGCCGGATGTCCTCGGCAAGGTCACTCGCTACGAGAACAGTCTGGAGCGGTCTTTTTTTCGGAATCTCCACGAGCTTCAGAGGTTGCAAGCCGCTCGGTCCGGTGTGGCGGTTACACCTCCGGGCGCATTGGATCTTGACGTGACCGTTCACCGCGAGGACGGCTCTTAGTTGGGTTCTCTCACGGCTGTCAGCCGATGAGCTTCTAGCTTTCTCCGGTAAGAAGCCACTCGATCGACTTTCCGAACTCGCGGCTGATCCTCAACAGAATTTCCGATCCGATCTGAACATTGCCTCGTTCCATCGTTGAAAGGTAGTTCTGGCTGATCCCGATACGCTGCGCAAACTCCTCCTGGGTCAAATCGAAGCCGCGGAGTTCCCGAATACGTCGCCCAACCGCTTTCCACTCCACAGCGGCGTTTGATGCTCGAGATTTTGCGCTTGACTTCATTATCCTTTTATGGATATAATATCCTCATAGAGTGACACGGACTTTGGGTCCGGTTGCCCCACGAGGTACCCGCAGAACTCTTTACGGTCTCCGGTGGGGCGAACGCGACCAAGGATACTGGGAGTGACCAATGAATCGCAACACAAAGGATAAGGACGCTCAATCGCCAGAGGATGGACCGCAACGACGCCTCTTGGCCATCCGGAACATCCGGTTTGCGCGGAGAAAGTGGCGAGTCTCCCGTGAACAAGTTCGTCTGCTTAAGGACCTGACCGAAGAACTGCAATTGTCAGTTGCTGTAGGCGACTTGAGCCTTCTTGACAACAAATGGTATGTCACCCACGCTGGCCTGCTTCGAGTGGCGCGGCGCAGTCGGTGCGCGGGAATCAGAACGTCCATTGAAAAAGGCTTGTCTGATCCGACTGCCTGCCGCTGGGTCTTCAAGGCGACAGTTTACAAGTCTCCCCGCTCTCGCGGTTTCGTCGGCTACGGTGACGCCGACCCGTCCAACGTTTCATCGATGGTCCACGGCGCCGAGATGCGCGTCGCTGAAACACGCGCCGTAAATCGCGCCCTCCGCAAAGCCTACGGAATCGGGCTCTGCTCGGTCGAGGAACTCGGTTGGGCTCCACGATCGAACTCGCCCGAACGGACCGATCAGCACAACACATCTGCTGTCGGAAACGGAAACAATGGCCACCACAACGGCCAGCCTCGGCTTCGCGATCGCCTTTGCCTGCTGATTCGCCAACACCAACTCGATGCCGGGCTCGTGAAGGCCTATGCCGCCGACTACTGTGGCACGCCCACTTTGCGAGATGCCCGCCGTGATCAAGTCGAAGCTTTCATCAATGTTCTTGCCGAATCAGCTGCCAAAGATCGCGACGCGCTGGTCTGTCACCTCAATAGTTTTGCCACACAACAGGAGGTCACGTCATGAAGCGCCACATCCCTGGGTTGCATGGTGAAGGCCACAACTCCGATGACATGTTGGAGGGCGTGTTCCTGGTCCGCGTTGATCGCGCCTTCTACCGCTGGCATCCGCAGCGACCGTTCTACGTTCTGCGGCTCGCGATCCTCGAACCGCAGGAACATCAGAGTCGGTCGCTTACCGGGCGTCTGTACTGCACCCCTAAAGCCCTTTGGAAGCTTCGCTGGTTCCTGAGGGACTTCGGCTACGACCCCGATCTGATGGGTCGAGACGAAGTCGATGAAAAGGCGCTGCGCGGCTTGCGCGGCATCGTGCGGATTTCCCATACCACCCTGAACGGCCGCACATTCCTCAATCTCGGCGGTTTCGCTCCGGCCAGCGAGTGGGAAGAATTTCCAGTGTCAGGAACAACCGGTCAGGAGGTGGCCCGTGAACTTTAGCTACACGCAAATCTCGCAGTTCCTGCGCTGCCCGCGGAGCTATCGCTTCCGGTATCTCGATGGCTGGCGGGAGACCGAGGGTCGGGCGTCGCTGTGCTTCGGTCGCTGTTTTGAGAAGGCTTTGGCTGCGTTCTTTGAGCGCGACGATCCGGGAGCGGTGTTGTTCAAGGAGTGGGGGGAGTATGGCGAGGTTCCACTCGAGTACTCCCACGGGGACGACTGGGCGCGCTTGCTGCGCCAGGGGATTGGCCTGTTGGAGCGGTTCGCCCAAGATGACCGCATCCGCATTCCGGAACCGCACTCCAACCTGCAGAAAAAGCTCGTTCGCACACTTCCCAACGGCCACGAATTCGTGGCCTATGTCGATGCCATCGGCACCTTAGACGGCAAGCAGCGTCTGCTCGAATGGAAGACCACCTCTGCTCGTTATCCCGACGAGCCCGAAGGGCTGACATCGCTTGACCTGCAGTTGGTCTGCTATTCCTGGATCAGTGGCATCTCCGATGTCGCCATTGTAGCGTTCGTCAGAAAGCGCGTCCCGGAGATTCAATACCTGATGGCGTCGATCACCGAAGAACAGCGGCGGGAGTTTGGTCAGTTGGTGGAAGCGACGGTCGGTCAAATCGAGACGACGCAGTTTCCGCCGCGGCCTGGAATTCGTTTCCCGCAGAACGGCTGCGTCAGCTGCGCCCACCTCGGCCTGTGCCTCGGGAACGAGCCACTCGTCGGGGCCAAACTGATTCGTCAGCCGGGAGCGAGCGACCTTGATTGGCTTAACGGGCTTGACGACTAACGGACGGGTTCTGGTGGCTCCGAAGCTCAATCGCCAGCGGGCCGTGTTTGTGCTCTCGAAGATCGACGAGATCTTGGCTTGGGAGAACAGAACCGACCGCGAACGGGATTCGAAGTTTGTCGAACTAGGCCGGTACCTCTGCGAGGTTCGGGCAGGATTGTACTGGAGGGTCGACAATGTGCGTTCGTTCGATGAGTTCCTGGAGAGGAAGTTCCCGGAATCGAGACGCAAGGCTTACTACCTGATGGCAATCCACGAGCAACTACCTCGAATCCACAAGGTAGACCTGCAGCAGGTAGGCTGGAGCAAGGCGACGGAATTGGCGAAGGTGGCGAGGAGGGATGGCCAGGGATTCGACTGTGCAACCTGGTTGCACAAGGCCCGCGAGCTGCCCAAGGAAGAGTTCAAACGGGAAGTCTCGAAGCACTTGACCGGGAAAGAGACGGAGCCCTGGGAGATCCTGTATTTCAAGGCCTACAAGAGCCAGCTGCCGGTGATCGAGCAGGCGCTCGAAACAGCGGCGTTGATGCTCGGGAGCGACAAATCGCGCGGCTACTGTCTGGAAATGATCTGCGCCTATTTTCTCGCGGGAGCGAGCTTGGAGACCGGCAAACCAGATGTTCTTCTGCCAGCCCTCACGCGGCTGATACTTGGCCTTCCGATTCCGCAGCGCGAGCAGCTCCTCGAGAGTGTTCAGGTAGCACCATGACTGGAATTCGATCCAAACGACCACGCTTAAAACTGAACGCAGAAGCCTACCGCCAACTCTGCAGAGAAGTCCTGGAGCGCGATGGCTGGCGCTGCCAATCCTGTGGCTCGATCGAGGGACTCGAAGTCCACCACATTCAGCCGCGTAGCCGTCTGGGCGATGACACGGTCGAGAATCTGGTGGCTCTTTGTGTCATGTGTCACCAGAAAGCTCACCGACAACGGCAAGACATGGATGGCTTTGCGGTCGCGGCTGCAAGCGACGAGAGGATCAAGCGCTGAATTGGGATGTGGCGGCTGGCCCAATCGGCCGTACACCAGACTTTGGATGATATGTGAAAAAATCCAAATCGTTTGGACCGTTGCACTCACCAAGAAGCATCACCCCGTGAAGTTGTCCCCCCATTTGCCCCGCGATTGGCCCTTCGGCGCGGGATCACTGAGAAGAACACCCAGAAGCGAGACGAGCCGTCCGCTTCTGCAAAGCGGATCGACCCGGTCATTTCAACAGCGCTATAGGGTGGAGAAAAGAAGATGCAGCTGTGCGCACCAATAGTTCGCGGACTTCCGGGCTCGAGATTCCGGCCTTTGGGGCAATTCCAACACTTCGTTGTGACGCATGCCCTCCCGCCAAACCTCAGTCCGGAGCGACTGAAATCGAGAGACCAGGGCTGGCCCGCTCCACTGGCTTCGATTCGAAAAAGCGTTTCAAGTTCAGGGACGGCTTCTCAAGCAGATTCCAGGATAGAGCCGCCAGCGCGAAGCTTGTCACGAAAATAAATGGCAGAGGTACGAATCGATGCCGATCCAGATGAAGTGCTTCCACGATGCCAGATGGAATCTTATGCAGCAGGTACAGCCCGTAACTGATGGTCCCGGTATAGATCAGGAATCGATTGTTCATCACGCCCTGGATCCATTTTCGTGGGGAGAAAACGGAAACATAAATAAACGACGCCGAGGCCAGCGCAGTGAAGGAAAAAACAATCCATCTTGCATGGTACGCCTCTGTCACAAATGCCAGCGGCGCCGCGATGACCAGCAAAATCCAGGCTCGCCTCAGCCATTTCGACGGAACAAATTCGTCGGATCGAACCAAAAGCGCAAGAAGTGCTCCTGCCATGAGGCCGTCCAATCGGCAGAATACATTTGTGTAGAGGTCGACCTGGTGCAGCGAGAGGTAGTAGCGGAGTGCCGGAGAAATGCAAATCTCGGCGATGCAGACGCGGCGCAGCCAAGTGGGCGAGCAGAATCGCACGACTAGGGGCCAAACCACATAAAATTGTTCCTCGATGGCGAGCGACCATGTGACACCGAGCGGCCCGGCCGCATTGGTTGAAATTGGAACCAAGAAATTCTGCAGGAACAAAGGAAAGGCCCACCACGGCGATGATCGCTGAAGGACTTCATGGTATTCCGATGGCCCGAGGAAACGAACAACCACGAACATGAAAAAGATCAGCGAGAAATACAGAGGCCATATTCTCAAACATCGCCGCACGTAGAAATTCTTGAAATAGCCCTGCGACTTTTTGGTATCGACCAGGATTCCAGTAATCAAAAAACCTGAGAGGACAAAAAACAGATCGACCCCCATCCACCCATCGCTGAACAATTGTTGGGAATGAAATAGAGGATATTTGAAGCCGATATTGTGCAACATCACAAGCAATATCGCCACACCGCGAACGGCATCGAGTTGAGGAACTCTTCGTTGCATTCTCTTTTGTTCGCCTTCAGCGCTTATGGGGGTGTCTGAGCCCATCTGACAAGCTACGCTTCCGAGCCTCGGGTTCACCGGTTGTTCGCGTCAGTTTCCTGGCGAGATTGTACCGAAATCGTTGGTAGGGTGTCCGGATGCGCACGCGGTGATCGCGATCGGATGCGAGCGCGAGGTCGGTATCGACATCGAGCCTATCGCCGTGTCTGGCGGCAGCGCAGGCAATCGTGGAGCTGTGCCCGGCACAAAATGGAAGAAGCGGATGAAACTCATCCAATATGACGGTAAATCAACTTCCCTGTCATTGCGAGCAGTCTATGTGGCATGCGCACAAAGATCTGCTTGGCCACTTTTAATTTCCAGTCTTGTTTCTCACCGACCGAATCGGACCCGGGGTATCTCCAATAGACCAGTTGCGTGGACTCGCCTACCCAATGATTCTTAAATGTGACCAGGCCTTCGTTATCGACTTCCGATCGGCCGAGGTCGAACTCGGTTGCGCCTGTCGTCTTCGCATCCTGAATTGCGTTCCACAGAAGCAGCGTAGCCGCGCCCAAGTTCTTGAATCTAGCGTCCGAACAACCGTACTTGTAGTACGCGACGTCTCGAAATCGCAATGTGAGAATAGCGTTGGTCGGTACCCGGTCCTTGTAGCTCACACGCACTTCGAGTGCATCGCCCATGCAATCCGCTAGATTCCGAAACCATGCATACGGCTGCGGCGGCAGAAAATGCCGCTTCCGCGTCAGCAGCATCATGTCGTAAAAATCCTTCAGGAGCTTGTCGGACCTTCCACATTCGCAAACGAGGCCAGCCTTGGCGGCACGGCCGATTCGGCGCTGCACCGAATCCTTATGAAAGGTCCGAAAGAGTTTATCTACGTCAGGACGTATATCCAGCCGATGCAGAAAATAATGATGGACCTCTCGGAAGTTACGTTCCTTGGCAGTGGGGTTCAAATTCCCATTGATCGGGCGAACCTCCAAATACTTCCATTCCTTACAATCCATTTCCGCTTGCAGGTAATCCACCAGGAAATCCAACTCTTCTTGGGAATCAACCAGTGGCTCGCAGTGGTCGGAAAATGGCAGTGACACCATGCGTGGTCCCGTGAGCCAACTGCGAATCCGGCAAAATGCAAAGCCGTTCCGCAGTTGTTCCGTTGGAGCCGACGTCGTGAATACAACAGGACTGTACCCATAGGTTCGGTGAAGGGCCTCAAGCCAGCCCGTCGTATGAAACACCGATGCACGTGGATGCCCCTCGACGAAGATGCCCCAACGGGGATCTCGCAATGGATCTAATTTGTAGACTGTTGCCACGCGACCTCTCTACTTCAACGCAAAGATCCGTCGAAGAATGCTCACAGATGAAAGCGGGCTTGGCTAATGGCTGGGTTGTTGAGACTTCTCAAGCGCTCGCGAATACTCGGCTGACAGACCGCGGGCTTCTGAATCGCCACCAATGGCGTACTCACCGAAATGCGACATTGCGATGCGGAACCTAGGACTGTGCTTTCGACCCAGTCTCTCCGGCTGTTTTGGGGACGCGTTCGGATTTTTGCAGAAACAGCAACACCGGCAACAGCAAACCGAGCGCTATTAAAAAGAAAACGAATCCGCCTTCATGGTGAAGACGACCGGTAAGAAAACCTGGGTTCACGTAAACGGCGAGCAGGGTCAGCGTCGCGATGCGGATGCCATTCTTGATGATGGACAAGGGTAAAGCCAGCAGCACAAAAACTAGCATTTTCCACTTCGTTCGCAGAAATAAATGGGCTGCAAGTAGACACGTAATAAGCAGCGCCACGCTCGACCGGATGCTGCTGCATTCTTCTGCCACCTCAATGGTCACGGTTGGAAGCGAAAGGATGAATCCCTGCCGCAGCACCGGAACTCCGACGGCCTTGAAAAGCAGGTACGCGATTTCCGTCGAACCTTGCTGCAACAGGTAAACGGTGCGATCCACAATTGTCGGTGGTAGCGGCACCATGAGCAACAGAAACAACAGCGAAAACGAGGCCCTGCGCCATGCTTCGCCGCCATAGCACAATAAGAATCCACCTAGCCAAAACAAAACAATTGCGAGCGTCGCACCGGGCAAAAAGTGTTCCGGATCCCCCACCGATAAGCGGCTTCCAACGAATAAATACAGTGCGATTGCGGCCAGAACAACTGCGATGCCCGGAACGGGGGAAGGTCGAACTACCCGGAAAATTCGCGATCGCTCCGTGAACAATAAATAGATACTCACCAAAGGAATCAGCACGATGTGCGATGATGAATCGTTGTTCAAGGAAAACAGCAGCAAGGCATGCAGCGTCTTCCAGAAAACGATGACCGATAAAACTAGGCCGCCGGCAAACGCGGCGTGCGATCGCGCACTGCTCACGACGGGTGGTTTCAATGCTTCAGTTGTCACGATATTTGTCCCAAGACCGCGAAGATTTCAAACAGATTCTTTCAGCCAAGGCTTGTAATGTCTCGCATTAAACGGAATAGAGCCCCGTCGTATGCGGCTGCACCATTGGCTTCGAAGCATCTTCCAACGCGTAGGTCACTCGGCCTGCATCCAACGTCGCATAAGCGAGGCGCGCGCGATCACTCCCCGGCCCCTCAATCTTCCAGCCATCATCCGTTGGGACTAATTTCATTTGACTACGAGCTCTCCACCAGCGATCGACCTCGCCAGGAAGCGCAAACCACAGTCTCTGTTGGTCACGCAACTGCGTCAAGTATCGGAGCAGTTCCTCATACACGCGCCGGGCGCGCTTCTCGATCATGTAGTCGGGATGAATAATGAAGCTGATCAATCCGTTTCTCTGCAAAATCAAATCGATCTGATACTTCCAGAAATCGGTGGAGTAATCCCCTAAGATGTGGAAAAGCGAATAGTCTTGAATCATCGTCAAGGGCAGCTCGAGGATGTTGCCGATGAAATAAGGCATTACGGTGCAGCATCCGCCTCGTTTCGGCTCCAAATGGGCCACGCTAGGCACCGACATGTCGTACGAAAAATCAAATGCGTCATACCAATCGAGATTGCGATACATCGATCCCGCACGGAAGCCTCGCGAATTATACTTGCGAGCGTATGCGTTGATCGTCGCCGCCCTGCGGCGAAATTCTCCATGCTCTTGATACAAATTCCCATCGTGATTTAGATCGTGGATATTGAACTCGAATCCCCGCTTTTTGATTTCCTGCACGTATTCAGGTGGAACGTCATAGCGTCTCTCCGGAATTACCTGAAACGACGCGCGAACCCCGTAAGCCTCATCGAGAGCCATTAAGTCCGACGTGAAATCGCGGCCGTCAGCGGTTTCCACATCGTGCGTCATGATCGCGCAGCTCGGCGCGCCTTCGGGCCAAAACCAGATGAACGGAACTTTCTGTATACCGGCGGCTTCCATCGAAAGCCGGAGCAGTTCTTCATGTAGCATGTCCGCCGTGAAATCAACGGGCCAGGAGGGAAAAGGCCTGCGTGTCCAGTCGCTGAAATAAGCCCTTTGCATGTAACGGCGGACCGAAACAGGCAGAAACTCCCTTACAAAGTAGTAGCACTTGCGGACCCATTCCTGAGTGACGAATCGCTCCCTGCTCGGCACCAAGCCCTTTAGGTAATGCTCCTTGCGGAGGTTGTCGATCACTTGGTTGGGATCAAAGGTGAGGCGAATTCCGGATTCAATTATCGACGTTCCCTTGGAGGCATCGTGGTTCGCCGAATCCTTAACGTGAACCGAAACCCCGGATGCACATTGCCCGTAACAAATCGCGTTGGGCCCGAAACGAAAGAATCCGCTATCGCCCGACAGTTCTGGTACGCATACGCGACCAAGCGCGCCTTCGGGAACGCGATAGTAGTCTGAGAAAAGATGATTCGCAGATTCTTGCGGCCTCAACTTGTTCTCGACGAGAGGTCTGTCGCGTGCGGATTCCGCTGTCGCCTGTCGCGATCTTTTGTTGAAAGCCCTTCCGTACGCAGCGAGCATATGTGGAACCGAGTATTTCCATGCGAGTTGTTCTTCGACTCTTTTCCTTCCGAACTCGCCCATCCGTTTTCGTTCAGCAGGATTGTCGAGCAGCCACAGAATTTTATTTGCAAAGTCGCTCACTTGGTTGGCCGTGTCACCATAGAGAGAGGCCTCCTGCGCGCTGAATCTGCCTTCTTTCGAGTCAAACTGCACAATCGGCTTGCCAAGAGCCATATACTCCATGATTTTAATCATGGTAGAAATGTCATTCATCTCCGATGGTTTGTCCGGATTCACGCAGACATCGGCTGTGGATAGAATTTCCAATAGATCGTGATCGGAAATCCTCCCGGTGAAATTCACCATATCCTCGAGATTTTTATCGTGGTTCATCTTGCGGAGGCCGGCTAATCCAGGGCCACCGCCGACGCACGTGAAATGGATGTCGTGACGTCCTAAGGCTTTGATATGCGCTGCGACGTCGAGGAGGATGTCCAGGCCCTCCTGGACACTCATGTGACCGACATACCCAACCAAGAAGCGCTTGCCGTGCTTTAAGGCATCGTTTGTGGGAACTGGCTTAAAGACTTCCAGGTCCGGCCCGTTACGGACGATGAATGCATCTTCCGGGGAAATCGCGCCCCTGGTCATGGCCAGGTCTCTGTAACTGGCGTTCGTCGCCATGACTACATCGCTGAAGCGGTACGTCATCTTCTCAAGCCACGCCTGCACTCTGTAGAAGAATCCGCTCTTACCGAATTTTGCGAGATACAGCTCTGGAGTCGCGTCGTGGTGATCAAAAATGTATTTAACGCCGAGAACTTTAAACGGAACGGCGACCAGGAAAATGTCGTCAGGGGGGTTGCAACCCTGAATCACTTGAAATCCGCGTCGAAAATAGATCCACCACGCGTACAAACATTGCCAAAATAGCGCAGAGCAATATTCGAGCAAGTAGCCGCCGAGACCATTCCCCTCTTTCGGCATCGGATGTCGATAAATGTGAACTCCATTAAGGAGTTCATAAGTTTTAGAGTTCTCTTTCCATTTGGGACATATTACCGAGACGCAGTAACCGTTCTCCTGCAGCGAGAAGGCTTCCTTCCGCACGCGCGTGTCTAACGGCACAGACATATTCTCAACGATAATGAGGACTTTTTTCATCATGAACGCATCAGAACGCCGTCTGAGATGTGAGCAATTCTAGAAACAATCAGGCTTCCGGAGCTTCCACAGCGCGTCGGATTCTGTCTTCGACATTAACGCGCGACCGCTCGCTGTAGAGCTTTGGCAACCGCAAGCACGCGCGGGCTTCTACTGAGGTAGTTATCTCTCAGCTCTGACAACCTTCTCCGCACAAACGCCCGGGCATCCCAACGCAAAGCGAGACTCTCAGTGACGGCAGCGTCATTCGGAATTCGCTCTCGTCCGAGGTCCTAAAGCAGCTTATAAAGACCCGCGAGTGCGCAGAACATCGTCGCCTGACCCCAGTGCAGCGTTGGAGTCTTGTTGACCAACCATCGAGAATATCGCCGGTAATAGAAATAGCCGCTCCTGTCCTGCATGTTGTCGATTGTCCACTTGGCCACTTTCAACGCGAGATGAATATTTTCTGGGTCTTGACCGTTAAAAAAGACGAGCGTGTCTATCGCTTGTGACGCGCACTGAATATCGATCGGCACGGTCTTGTAATCGTAATATTTCGGCGTGCCATCGGTCAGGAAGAATGTATTCTTCCAAAATTGATATCCTTTATTCAGCTTCTCATCGAATTGATCGTCACCTGTGGTCGTTCGATAGTACCTGAAACAATCGAGAACATATCCAGTATGGAAATTATCGACCCAACGAACATTCGCACCTTCGCCGTAATACCAGGATCCGTCCGGTCTCTGATGATTCGCCGTATACAACATCGCTTTCTGAGCCATCGATCGAAAGGACTCGTTTCCCGTATACGAGTACGTGCGGGCGAGTAAACTTGCCCCGAGTGTGTTGGCGTTATGTATGCGGTAAGTAGAAATCGGGAAATAGTTTATGCAGCGCGCGTCTCCGTCGACCGTGGCACCCAAATCTCGGAGGATGTGTTCGCAGGAACTGACAGCCACCTGAAGATACTCATCTGTCTTGAAGTAGTCATAGGCATCCAAGAACGCATGGCCGATGTGTGCCGTCCATACGACAGACGGGATTCTGGCAGACACGAAGCCGTTGCGTGACTGATAATCGAAATGATTGCCCCAGCATGCGCCTGCATAACCTTTGGATTCATTTTCAATCAGCCATTCCAACGCAGCCTCAGCCTTTTTCCCCCACGACTCATTGCCGGTCGCTTCCTGAAGACGTATGAATCCTTTGGCTAGATAGCCCATTCCCTTGGTGGAACGGCTCTTCGGAATCATTAGCAGCGGCCGGAGATTGATGGGAAACCGGCGGACTCCCTGTTGCAGCACTATGCGCAGAAACTTAGTTTCGAAGGTCAGCGGACGGAGATATTTGGCATTCAACCCATCGAAGGTGTCGTAACCGCAATAATCACTCTTCTCGAGCCAGTCGGAGAGCCTCGAAATGGACTTATAAATCTCGTCCTTCGAAATTGCTGGGACGCCTGTGGCCGCAAGTCCTTTACCAGCAGATACCGTCGTACTTGCCATTCTCGCTCCTGTGGCCTGCGATTCGAACGAAATCGACCAGGCGTTGATCTGCGCGCAAACGATCGTAGACGCCCTGGAACTCCGGATCCTTATTGCCGATCACGATCGTTTGGGCATGATCGAGAACCGCATCGATGCGGTTGACCATCAATCGCGAAATGTGCGGGATGCGATTGAGAATGAAATCGCGATTGGCGCCGACTAAGCTCGCGAGATTCACGTTCTTGTCGTAAATGCGCAGGTCATAGCCTTTCCCGATGAGACGTTCGATGACCTCAATCATCGGACTCTCACGCAGATCGTCCGTGCCCGCTTTGAAGCTGAAACCCAATACGCCGATACGCTTGTGTCCTTTTTCCGTAATGAGTTGCACGCCCTTGGCAACCTGCAATTCGTTGCTCGGCAGGATCGCATTCATGATCGGCAAATCCAAATCGTGCATTTTAGCTTTGTAAGCCAACGCTCGCAGATCCTTGGGCAAGCAAGAACCGCCGAACGCGAAACCTGGCAAAAGATACGCGGGAGAAATATTGAGCTTCTTGTCTTGGCAGAAGATCTTCATGACCTCGTGCGCATCGATCGAAAACGACTTGCACAAATTCCCGATTTCATTGGCGAATCCGATCTTCAGTGCGTGCCAACTGTTGTCGACGTACTTGACCATCTCCGCGGTTTCGATATCCGTGCGAATCAGCGGCGCGCTCAACTTCGCATACAACCCGGCCAACATGTCTCCGCTCGCGCGATCCAATTCTCCAATCACCGTCTTGGGCGGGCAATTGAAATCCTTCACTGCGGATCCTTCGCGCAGGAATTCAGGATTGTTGCAGACGCCGAAATCCACACCCGCGGTCTTCCCTGAGTTTTCCTCCAGCGTGGGAATCACAATCTGACGCATCGTGCCGGGCAAAATCGTGCTGCGAATGACGACGGTGTGGCGGTCCGCCTTGCTCTTCAAGCTCTTGCCGATCATTTCGCACACGCGCCGGATGTGGGTCAGATCGAGGTTGCCGTTGGGTTGGCTCGGAGTGCCAACGCAGACGAACGACAATTCCGTCTTGCGAATGGCTTCGTCCTGGTCGTCCGTCGCCCGGAGCCGGCCGTTTTTCACGGTCGAGGCGATAATCTCTCCGATATCCGCCTCGATGATGGGACACTGACCGGCATTTATCAGATCAACTTTCGTGCGGACTGGGTCGACGCCGACAACTTCATGCCCGTCTCGGGCGAGGCATCCCGCGGACACGGTTCCAACGTATCCCAATCCAAAAATGCTAATTTTCATGGCGCATTCCATAAGAGCAGCGGACCACTCAGTTCTTGGCCCGCGGCCGAAAGATAAGTACTGTCGGTCGCCCCGGCGTGTCGTACTCCGCCACTTCCACGATATCGAACTCGCGCTTGATCAAATCCATTTTGGATGTCACGCGATGTTTGATCTCGCCGGTCTTGATATCTCCGGCATACAGCCTGACGATAAAGACGCCGCCGGGCTTCAAGTGCGCCGAATATTTGTCGAGTATTGTTCGCACCTGCCCAAACGGAACGTGGTACATGGATTCTCGAAACAGGATCACATCAAAATCTTGGGTCGGCGCGTAACCGAGAAAGTCCGACAGCGCAAATGTGTTCTTGGCCGAGCGACCGGATTCTTTGGTGCGCTTCTCTGCCTTGTCCAGCGCGGCCTGCGAGATATCCACGCCCACATAAGTCGTATACGCCGTATCGGCCACTTCATTCGCCGTGTTGCCCGGTCCGCAGCCGAGATCCAGAATGCTGCCATTGCGGGCAAACTTTTCCAGATGCGGGTAGACGCAGTCCCCGGTCGTATCATCGATGAAGTCCCATTTGGTGCTGGAAAATTCCTTGTCCCAAAGGACCTTCTTGATTTTCGAAGGGCCATAGACCTTGAGAACACTTTGCATGAAATCCAACGTGCGTCGCGCAATAGGCATATGCTGATCTCCGCTTAAAGTTTACCCGCGCAGGGGGATGGCTGTTTCTTGTTTTGTTGCTTATGGTTCCAAGCTACAAGCTGACGCCATGGCGCGCGAGGAGTGCCTGGATCGCCGCGAGACTGCGGAAATTATCGGGGACCATCTCTTGCACATCAACGAACATGTTGTAGCGCGCTTCAAGCGCTGAGACCAGGGCGATCAGGTCGAGCGAGTCCAGCACGCCCTGACCGAAAAAGTCGCTCGCCCCGGAAAAATCCTGTCCTGGACGAATATCATTGAGGATTGCGATCACGTCTTTCATGGATTGGCTAGAGCACCCGTAGGCGGCGCTTAGCTCTCCTCCGTCAGTCGAACGGTGGACGGGACGCTAACGCGCGCAGAGTCAATAGCCGCGTCGTCGCCGCTCGAGTATTTGGCTGCAAAGAACTCCCTCGCGGGCGCGTTCCGGGGGCCCTCGAAAGCAGGAGCCGTAACGCGAGCGGCACCGCCAGCATGTGCCTGGGCCACTGTATAGCCGAGCAGCGCCTCCTCAACCTTCTTCCCCATTACGCGGCAGCTCATAACGAAATCCACGATGCGAGCGTCCGATCCACTTCGCGAAACGCTGGCCAGGCCTGTGAGGCCTGAATCGCCGAAGCGGTCGGAGACACGAAAAACATACACGGTGTTGCCGGGCTCGGTGGCCCAACTCCAGAAGCTCGCGTCGTCCATTCGGCGGAGGCTGAGATTGAACTGGTTCGTTTTGTTGAGGAGCTGCGCCGCTCTCGGTAGCGTCTCGCGTCGCAAAGGCGCAGCGCGCACTTCAATTTCGAGCGAGCGAAGCCAACTCTCCACGTCACCACCGAGTTCGCGGGCCTCTCTGCGTCCGCGTTCGGCCTGATACATGTCTGTCCGCGCGCGATCTTCTTGGCCGAGGGTGGACGTCTCGAAGCACGTAAGCGAGGAGACGAATGACGCCAGATCCGAAGGCGATGCTGGCAGATCCGGCGTATATACCTGTGGCAGGATCTGGCGGATCTGCTCTCGCTCCTGCGGACTATCGTCAAGAAAAACAAACGAATCGAGGCCTAAATTAAGCTCTTCGGCAAGGGCCACCAGATTTTCAGCTTTGTCCTTCCAGTTGATGCGCCAAGCCACGAAGTCGCTCTTGCGGAGAACCATCGCCGGGTGATCCGCTATCACCGACAGGGCGAACGCCTCGTCATTTTTGCTGCAGATCGCAAGTAAAATACCCCGCGAGCGCAATCCCTTAAGAGCGGACTGAAACGCATGGAAACATTCTCCGAGCGGATCGGGCGCGCCGAGCTTAATGGCGCCTGGGCCATCGTCGCCAGCTACGCCACCCCACAGCGTGTTATCGAGATCGCAGACGATAACCTTGCGTCCCAGGCCCAACGACCCGCGTATGACGGCTCTGATCTCGCTCGCAGCTTTCTCGAAAAGTGGCTGAGAGTAGAGAATCTTGGCGACGGCGTACATTCGCTGGTCATACGCCGGTCGGCCAAGGCTGGCCTGCCAGTAGCCTGTGTCGAGCATTACGATATTGGGATGTTCCGCAAATTTTTCGGCCAACACGAGATTGGCTCGCGCGAGCAAATTTGCAAGCCCTAAGCTGTGCCGCCACGTGAGCGTCTGAATCCAGCGCTCATGCGCCGGCAACGCCCAGGCAGGCACGAGCACCATGCCAACTCTGCGGGCGGCGGCAATCACGGCGTCCGCGAACTGCTCGGCCTCGCGCAAGGCATTATCGTGCGTGGTCGACTCGAAACGCATGAGCTTCCCCACTGACGGGAGCGTCAGGTGGGTCGCGGTCCAAACCAAGAGGTAATCCGGATTATCTGTCCAGGCAGGGTGCCCGCCATCCAAAAGAATTTGATAGACCTGGCCGTAGGGCGCGGCGGAGCAGCGAAGTTTTGGCGCCTCGGCTCCTCGCTCGAGCAAGCGAGCGAGCGGATCGAGCGTCGTGTCGCCCGCCAAAAGCATCCGTCGGGCGCCGATGTCCGCGGCGTTACCGTTAGTTGAATCATTCATCGGTCGGGTTCCGTTGCCGGCTGACGAGCGGCTGCGATGGCTGCGCCGTTGACTGGCACGCGCCCATAGATCGTAATTCCGCGACGAGCGGCTTCCACTAAGCGTTCAGTGACAAGTCCGGCCCGAGTAACGACGAACATCGGCACTCCGTGGAAGCGCCACTCCGCGAGTTCGTCCCTCGAAAGCAGGGACCAGAGGACCCGCAGGTCGAGCTTCGGAGCATTCTTCGAGCGGTCGGGAAGCCCCAGTTGGTAGTCGATTCGCGTGCCGTCGTAATCGACCAGCGTCACCGGAATGTACTCTGTCTTCGCGAACTTGACCGGGTACGCTTCTCCGAGCACGTATTTCGCCGTGTGCGCCTGAGTGAGGCACCGGAAATATTCGACGCCGAGGCCCAAGATCGCCGTCGGCCGGCGCGTCATTACTCCGAAGGGGCTGTCGGGTCCCAGTCCGGTCTGTGCCAAATGATGGCCCGTGGTCAGTTCCTTCGCCAGCGGACCGAGGGCGCAAATGCTGCACGTTGGGTGAAGGCTTCGCAAAACGCCCGGCGTCCGGCGAAATACTTCAGCAAGCAGCCCCAGTTCCGATGGCGTGCGGCGAACGTCGAATGGCCGCGTTTGGAAATAAGCCTGCGTGTCGAAGGTACGGCCACCCATGACCCAGGCCGGCATCACCAGCGTCCGCTCCGGCCCGCATAGCTTAACCAGCGCGGTGACAAGTTCGTTGGCGTTGCCGTTGTACATCGGCAGAAGCCCATCGAATGCGCTATGGACCATTAGGATTTCAAAATCTGCGGGCAACCGGCGCGCCAGCTCCGCGGCTAATTCATCGCTGTTGAAGCTCCCGTGAATCAGCGACAACACTGGTGAAAACCGCTTCCGCGCGAGGCCCTGAAGGCGCTTCAGCTCGGTGCGCCGCTCCTGGCTTAGGGCGCGGCGTAGCGCCGCCCGCACGCTAGCCCGCACGGCATTCAATTGGCGAGACGCGAAACTCACAAATCACCTTCCATGGCGCGAGTACAGCTTGATGTTCCCAGGCCTAAAACTGTTCTCCGGTCCAGTAGGTTCAATTGTAATCAGGAGCTAACCTATTAGGTGACACAGAAAAGAAAAGGATTACAACTTCAGACGCAGTCACCTATGCTACGAATGGACGCACTGTTCGGCACCCCTTCGCGGCAACTTGCCAAGTGTCGCGGGCCTTTTCCTGATATTGCGCTACCCTGGAGTGACTTTCCAATTGACATCGATTCCACGATTCACCAAGGCTTTCAACGAACCAAAACACCGGCGCCAAGCACGGGCGTCCGAGTTCTAAGGAGTCGCTAATGACGCGTCATCTGAAACTTGCATTCTTGATTTTGTTGCTCTCGTTCGTGCCCGCGGTTGCCCACGCACAGCAGGCGTCGAGCGGAATTATTGCTTCCAACCGCGCGGTTGATTGGACGCAGGCAGGCGTTCCCGGCGGCATCCCGAATCGCACGCATATCTGCACCACGATTGCGCCATACGGGTCCAGCGCTTCCCCGGCCTCCGCAGCGCCTATCACGGCGGCGATTGGTGCGTGCTCATCCGCAGGGGGCGGCGTTGTATTGCTCGGCGCGGGCACATTCTACCTCTCGGACGACATCGCTTTTTCCAGCTTTCCGAATTATTACAGTAACGTCACGCTGCGTGGGCAGGGGGCAAACGCGACCTTTATCGTCAGTTCTTCGGGATTCGTCGGGTGCAGCGGTGGTTGGACGAACATCGACATGTGCGGATCGCAGAACTACGCCGGTCCAGGCGGGCCGCAAAATGTTTGCGATTTCACCGGAACCAACGGCGTGACCGGCACCTACACTCAGGGCGCGACAACCATCACGTTGAATAATTGTGGAACCACCATACCCGCAAGCGGTGGCGGTCCGACTCTCGGGAAAGTGATTATCCTCGATCAACTCGACGAGACTTCCGATACAGGAACGATTTGGAACTGCACAGTCGATGCTGTCTGCGCCTACGCGAACCAGGGCGGCGGCGCGCGCGTAAACGGCCCATGCGGAAGCTGGCAAGGTACCTGGAACTCGGCGACGAGCTACACAGTCGGGCAGGGCGTTAAGTACACCGATGGCAACAGCTACATCGCAACAGCGAACAACACGAATTCGGCACCGGCTTATCAGGCCACCACACCGTGGTACACGTGCTTTCGCTCGCAGCAACAAACCGTGAAGATCACCAGTATCAGCGGCAGCGGCAGCGGGCCGTTCACGATTGGGCTTTCGACGCCGCTTTACATGCCGAATTGGAGAACAAGCCAGCTTCCGCAAGCGTGGTTTGCGGCAACACAGCTTTCGGGTGATGGCATAGAAGATTTTTCCATCGACGCCACAAACAGCACTTCGTCCACCACGATTCAAATGAATGGCTGTATCGGCTGTTGGCTAGAAGGAATCCGCAGCATTGATGCCGGGCGCAGCCACGTGGCGATGGGTCTCGGCATGTACGACGAAGTTCGAGACAGTTATTTCTACCTCAATCGGTCGAGTGGTTCGGTGAGCTACGGCGTCGAGTTGGGCGACCAAGCTAACAGCAAAGTCGAAAACAACATTTTCCAGCAAGTGACTGACAGTACCCCGAGTTGTACGGCGGCGTGCGAAGCCAATGTTCTCGCTTACAATTTCGACATCAACAATCAGTATTGGAGCCCTGGCTGGTTCCAGGCTGGATTCTATCAGCACTCAGCGGGCGATGTTTTCAACCTTTGGGAAGGAAACATCGGTCTAGGATACAATGCCGATCCGGTGCACGGTACTCATCACTTTGAAACGCTGTTCCGAAACTATTTGATCGGCCAGCAGGCGGCTGGATGCGCCGGTTCTCCGTGCGTCGCACAGACCATCCCTATCCAACTCTACTCCGGCAGCCGGTACTTCAACATCATTGGAAACGTGCTCGGACAAGCTGGTTACCACAACCACTATACGTGCAATGCGATCTCGACGGCGCCGTGCACTGGCTATGGGAGCAGTTCGATTTACGTTCTGGGCTACACCGGCAACGGCGGACAGACAAGCGGCTCTCCGGCTTACGCGGGCTATTGTTCAAGCCCATCTTGCCCATCCATCGTCAACTACGATCCCCAGGTCTACACGTATCTGATGCGCTGGGGGAATTACGACACGGTGAACGCCGCGGTGCAGTGGAACTCTTTAGAAGTGCCAAGCACAATCGGTTCTTATAGCAACGCTGTTCCATCGGGTCACGCATTGCCGACCTCGTTTTATCTATCCGGCAAGCCAACATGGTTTGGCAGCGTCCCGTTTCCGCCAATTGGGCCAGACGTGAGCGGCGGAAATATATCGGGCGTAGGCGGCTATGCCAACGAGATCCCGGCAATGGTCTGCTTCCTAAATACGATGGGCGGTTCCGCAACCGGCGCGGGCGGCGTGCTTAGCTTCAACGCAGGCGCGTGTTATGGGTATGGGTCCCAGCCTGGCGCTCAAGGCCCCATAGCCCCTACCGGGGTCAACGCGGCAGTTCAGCAGTAAGCTCTGGTTGCGCACGTGCGTCCCGCGGCGGTCGGCTTACCGCCGCGGGTTTCGATCCGAAACAGCATGCTTTCCCTTTGCGCTACCATAGAGAGCCTCAGATTTTACAGCGTCGTCTGAGCGCGCCTGCCAGCAGGCTTGCCTAAGAAAGATCGCACCACAGCGCCGTCGGAACGAACCTCGCGTGATTGTGAAGAACACGAATTAGCTTCTCACGCTCGACCAGATGCCACCATGGTATGATGCGCCCGCTCGTCCTATATCGAGAAAAGAACGTGCGACGGATGGTAAGCCCCTCGACCCGTGAGCAGGGTCACTGGACTGATTGAGTGAAACCGCTTCAAAAACTCGGGCTCGCTCTCAAATCAAGGTTGGGCCGTATCGTCACTCGTGGAAGAACTTTTATTCCTGAAGTGGACGGTCTCCGTTTCATCGCGATCACCGCGGTGATTCTCTTCCATCTCCAAACCTTTACGCCCAATCAAGGAATCGCGGCGCATACTCTAGGCTCAGCTGTTTCGACGCTCTTGGACCTAGGGCGTTACGGCGTTCAACTGTTCTTCATCCTGAGCGGTTTTCTTCTTGCTATGCCCTTTGCGAATTGGAGGCTCGGCCTTGGGAAGCGGCCTTCTCTTCGAGCTTATTACCTAAGGCGCCTGACGCGGCTTGAACCCCCTTTCATGATCGCGATGCTAGGCCTGTTCTTACTCGGGATTGCGGTGCATATTATTTCAGGGCCCGGGGCGGCGTCGAAATGGCCGGGTATCCCTCAATGGCCGCACTTTATTGCCACAATCTTCTACCAACATAATCTGGTTTACGGGAGGACTAGCCCGATTACTCCCGTCGAGTGGTCGCTTGAGGTTGAAGTGCAATTTTATCTTCTGGCGCCGCTTCTGACTTTGCCCTTTTCAATCCGTAATGCGATCACCAGAAGAATGGTTTTTGCCGGTGTTATCGTTGGGTCGCCGCTTCTGCGAGGTTTGGTCTCGCCCCATTTCTGGCAGCGCTTCGATAGTTTGCCCGTGCATCTTGAATTCTTTGCCGCGGGCTTTTTCCTTGCGGACCTATTCCTCGTAGACTGGAAACAGACCCCGACTCGCTCGTTCCGGTGGGACGTAGCCTCGTTAGTCGGATGGCCAGTTCTGGTCACCTTGCTGCTATTTCCCAATTATTCCGTTTTCATTGCCCCGGCCGCTCTGTTCTGCTATGTCGGCGCCTTCCGTGGCAGAATCTCGAGTTGGCTCCTGAGTCGGCCCGAAGTAACCGTGCTTGGTGGAATGTGCTACACCTTATATTTGCTTCATTACACGATCATTATGGCGTCGAATACCTTCCTGCGGAAACTAGCTCTCACTTGGGGATTCCTGGCTCGGTTCGCGCTCGATGCCCTCATCGTGCTTCCCATGATCCTCATCGTTTCGGTAGTGTTTTTTTACATTTGTGAGCGGCCGTTCATGAATCCCGCTTGGCCGTCACGGACCATGCAGCGCCTGAGAGGATCGCCTAGCGTTCCACTCTCATCTGCGTAAGCTACCCGCAGGTTTTCGGCTTTCGACGCGGAACAGCGCGCCGTACGTTCAGGCCGGCGGGTTTCGAGCGAAAGACTCGACTTCTCCATTGCTATAACGGAACGGAAAATGACCGGTCGCCCGCTCTAGAGCTTGCGTGCAACCTGGCTTGAAACGGTCATGGGTTTCAACCGATATAACTCCAACCTTGTCGATCCATTCAGTCGAGCCCTCGAGCACTTCTTTTTCCGCGCCTTCAATATCGAGCTTGAGTATGTCAATGAATTCGATTCCATATCGATTCATTACGCTTCCAACGGTGACGGCAGGAACTCTTTCGCTGGACGTCTCAGGGGTATCCGATACTCGGAACCCACAATGCCCAAACTCGGGGCCTGTGATCGCAATGTTTCCGCTTGCGCACCATAAAGCGGCGTGAATCGGAACGATATTTCTGTAGGGCGCCGCATTCCTAAGCAGCATGCGAAAATTCGATGCTGCCGGCTCAATCGAAAAGATTTTGGCGTTTGGATATTTGTTGGCGTAAAACACGGAAGTGAATCCGACATTCGCACCCGCATCCACGATCACGTTTGGAGCGACAGAAAAAGGAAGCTCGTATTCCCGAACCTTCAGAACTTGGCAAAATATAATCGCATCCGTAGTGCGCACGCGCAGTCGAACGGGATGTGTGATCCCCGGGGCATTCGCGGCAAAAGCAGGAGTAGTCCCCAACAACCGGGCCTGAATCAGGGCGCCAATCGCGCGCATCCCTCCCAGGGGATAGTAGTTTGCAATGCCATCGCGGATAGACATGGGGGAGTCAGTCTACCAAACGCTATCGCCTCAAGCCCAATGCAAAAGCTGGGCCGGAAGCCCAGTTGGGTGATCGCCTTGTGCAGCGGAGGAAAGGCGTTCTCCGGCTCGAGTGAGCAAATACTTGAGACGTCGCGTCCGCTCCGGCACTCAGAAGTTACCGGCAAGTTTGCGCCTTTCGAGGCGGAACAGCGTGTTGTCCCAGCGCCTGGCCATCGACGCTTTCATACCTTGCAGCGTCAACTGGGAGCGCCTGGCGGCATGCCAGCCAAAAATCGCTCGAATCCACGAGTACTTCCAGGATAAGTACGGCGCTTTGAGTTGCCCGCCGAGATCCCTAGCCATCTGCTCCATCTGTTGCACAAGGTCCATTCGCTCCGGATAGAAAAATATCAGCCAGTTCTGAAGGTAGGTAACGCACGCGGCGCGGGCTCTTTCGCTGTCCTCGAGCGAACGCAGATATCCAATATGCAGTTTCATCGAGCACCACTGCGCTTCGCGCTTTTTGTCGGAGCGGCCCACATAGCTCAAGCTGCCCGGCCCGGATGCGCGGTAATAAATTTTCGATTCTGGAACGAATCGCACGCCGTCGCAGGCAAGAAGCACGCGGCAAAAGTATTCGCCATCGTCGTCGCCCAGCAGCCTGGTGTCCCACGTGCCGGCCGCTTCGGACAACTCACGGCTGGCAAGCCACGAGGCCGTCTGCATATAAGCGTTCTGCGACATCTTGCGCACGAGCCACTCGGCTGGCGACAGATCGCACCAGAGCGCGCTGGGAATGAATTTTGTGCGGCGGTACCGATACATGAACTGCCCCCAACTGCCGGAGAGAAGCGTCCGTTTATTCGCAGATTCACCGAGTGCGTCTAGCTGCTTCGAAATCTTGTCGGGAGCCAAAAGGTCGTCGGCATCGAGCCACTGAATGTAGTCTCCGTGACTCAGAGAAAAAGCGGTGTTTCGGGTCGCGGCGGCACCTTGATTCTTCTGGGTGAACACGTGCACCGTGTCCGATTCAAATTGCCGGGCAATCGCCAGCGTTTGGTCGGTGGAACCGTCGTCAACGACGATGATTTCTTTGTTCGGCCACGTCTGTGCGATCGCGGAGCGGAGTGTATCGGCGATCCATTCCCGCGAGTTATACGCAGGAATCAGAATTGAAACTAAAGGCTTCACGACAAGCGCCTCCCCACCAACCCTGCATATACTTCCTCGCTCGATTCGGCCACCGCGTCCCAGGAGTGGCGCGTGTTTATGTAAGCCTTAATTTCCTGCCGGCGCTGGGCCAAGTTCCGATAAAGTTCGCTGGTAAAAAATGTGTGAAGCGCTTTGGCCATATCGGCCGGATCGTTTGGCTTGCATACAAAACCGGTAGTCCCTTCGATGATGTCTTCTCGGAAGGACCCGACGTCCGTTGCGACCGCCGGCAAACCAAAACTGTATCCCAGGAAAAGCACGCCGCTCTGGAAGATTTCTTTGTAAGGAAGCGCCAAGACGTCCGCCGCTTTGAAATATAACTCGATTTCGTCGTCTGGGATGAACTGAGCTTTCAGGATCACCGCACCGCGGCTGAAGTCGCGATCGATCGTCCGGCGAATGGTAGACACGTAGTCTTCGCTGCCCTTCTTCGGCTCGCCCGCAATGATCAGCCGGCAATTCGCATCGCGCGCGAGGAGCTGCTGGAATGCGCCGAGCAGGAATTCGATGCCTTTGTACGGCTTGATTCCGCCGAAACACAGAATCGTTTTTTCAGCGTCGGCAATGCCCAAGCGCCGCTTCGCCTCAGACGGAGTGAGGTTCGTGTCCGGAAACGCGTTGTTAATCGGATAGCGGATCACGCTGACCGCGCGCTCTCGGACACCGAATTCTTCCACCAGCTCCGCCTTCATTTTTTGCGTATGAACGAAGATGTGATCGACGGTCCGATATTGAAACTTGAGCGTGAGGCGATTGAGCAGGGAATCTTTTGCGTCTCTGCGCGCCTTATTGACGTTGTGCGCGGTGTGCACGATCTTTTTGCCGCACAGCTTGTAGAACAGCAATAGCAAGGTCCGATCGAAGTACTCGAGTTTATAGTTCCACAAAACATGAAAGATTTTCGGCCGGGCGCTCATCGTGTATCGGATAAGCCGCGCGTAATAGACGAGCAATCGCGAGACTTTGGCCGTTACACCGGCATTCTGCCGCTGGCTCCCTCTCAAATTAAGGAAGTTTAAGCCCCTTGTGGTGTGCAATTCGGGGCTGTCCATCTCATCGCTACCAATCACGTCCACGCCGATGCCCTTTGAAATCAGCGCCATTGCCAAGCCGAACGCGTAGTGCCGATCCTGGCAGCCGGTGAGCAGCGCAACTTTGATATCGACCGGGCTCGGCTGCGGCGTACGCTCCGCAGTGGCAATGTCGTCTCTAGTTGTGGGCATTTCGGAGACATGACCTAACGGCATCGTCGGCCTCAGTCACCTGTTAGCGGGTACCAATGAATCCAAATATTTCGACGGTTATGCCAGATGGGGGCCGGACCCGACAAGTTCTTGCTCGGATGTACGATTCGAACGGCGGATGTTCCGGCGCAACTTCGAAATCTTGCGTGAGATTAAGGTGGCGAAAATCGAAATGTAGCCGTAGCCCATCGAGTTCAGCCGGCCGAGTTCTCGCAGCGCCGGCCGCACCCTGCGTTCATGGAATTTGCATTCGGCAGAGTCAAAATAAATTTCTCTCAGCTTCTTGCGAACCGGTTGCTCATATTCGCTTCCAACCACCTCAGGAAGCTTCAACCAATTGTTGTACATTCGTTCCAGGCATTCATACTTCCGGTCATCCCTCGCCACGAACACGTCGCACAGCGCGACTGGGCGGGATGGGCTTCTGTCAATCCGCACGAGTGGCTCTGAAACGAAGCAAAACCTTGTCTTGAGGCTAAGCCGGAAATATACGTCGGTATCCTCCCGAACCACCATGGCCGTATCAAAGGGATCCGGCTTTTGAAACAGCGACCGCCGGATCAGAAGGCTCGGCGTATAAAACGGTTCGCGTTCGGCCAAAATGCACTTCGCCGGGTCGTCAAGAGTACCGAACGTCGGGGCACTCGCTAAGCCGGTCTCCTGGAATACGGACAGTTTCATGTCCGGGTTTCCATCGTACACGCAGTCGGTGAAGCACACGCCAAACTCGTCGCCAAGCGCGGCTAAAGCTTCGAGCTGGCGCTCGATCTTCGCCGGAGTCCAAACGTCGTCGCTATCCAGAAACGCAATCCACTCGCCTTGAGCCTCGCGGATACCATGATTCCGCGCGGAAGAGACTCCACCATTTTCCTGCTGAAGAAGTTTGACACGCGAACCGTAACGGCTGCGAATCGCTTCCGCAGACCCATCCGTCGAGCCATCATCTATGACAATGATCTCGTCGACGGGCGTGGTCTGGGCGAGCACGCTATCAATCGCACGCAATACATGGTTGCGGCGATTGTAGGTGGGAATTAGCGCAGAAACTCTCAGAAATTACCTTCCCCTTGCCATTGAACTTCTTTTTTGACTGGTATACAGGTGGCTAGCTCGAATCCGCGAGAGGATGCCTCCGCCGCCCAAAGCGTCCCCGTAGCTCTTCGCGCCGAAGTGGTGAATATAGGAGTTTCGGATCCACACAATACGATAGCCCTGGTCCGTAATTCGGCCGCACAGCTCGACTTCATTGCCGTAATCGGGAAGGTTATGGTCAAATCCGCCGAGTTGCTCCCACAGACTGCGCCTAATAAAGAAGGCGAAGCCCGAAACCCACGCCACATCCACAAGGAGGGGTTCACGGCAGTGGGTCAACAAATGTTTTGCGAAAGCGCATATTTGATTGTCATTCCAGGAAAGCCTTTGATCAGCGGCCAACGTTAAGGTCTGGTTCTCGGGATTTCCGTTGCTCGTCGAAGGGCCGGCGACGCCAACCTTCGAATCTTGCTCGAACACTTCTTTGACTCGCCGCCAGCACCATGGCGTGACCACAGTGTCAGAGTTCAGGAGGCAAAGATATGACCGCGTGGCCAGGGATGCTCCTGCGCGGCAAGCTTCGCTATGCCCAAGAGATTTTTCATGACGAACAACTTTCCATCCATTCAGCCTCGCGAAAATCCGAATCATTTCCAAAGTTTCAGCAAGGTTCGAAGCATCGTCCACAAGGATGATCTCAGACGCCGAAGCATACCTTTGGACACTCGCCAAGCAGCGCCGCGTGAACTCCGGCGCATCGTGAATCGGAATCACGATGGACATCAAACCGCTCGCGCCGGCGTCCTCCAGCGACGGCTCGAACGCTACATCGGGCGAGAAGTTGGGGGTCAAGAGCCTCCCTGTCAGCTTGAGTTCGCGCAGGCTGTTGATAAGAACCCGCGGCAACGATTCTTTAAGAAATCTAGGGACGTGCCAATGCCACAGCCACGGCCCTCGCTCGACGGGACGATTGGGTTCCATCAGATCACCGTTGTGATCGGCAGATCTAGTCATTCTTGCTCACTTTGCCGGCATAAATTTCAATCGCGGCGACTGGAACGTGCGGGTTGTATGGCTATACCGAGACTTCTTCTCTGACAACCTTGAGATAGTCATGCCCAAACCTCTGATCGGGTTCCAAGTAGTTCCCTTCGGCCCATTCGTTCCATGATTTGATGAAGACTAATCGCTGATTCATTGGGCGGGACTGCACCAACGATAATGCATCCCGAACGTGGATGCGAAACAAGTCAGGCGTTGATTCGTGCAGCACGACGCCGCGGACCCCGGATCTTGGGGTAGTGTCCGCGTTTGGGTAAAGGCAAGGATAAACCGTTGGCTCCTCGCTGCAACCAGCGAGCAGGTACGGCACGGCATGCCGGTACAGCCTCACGTCATTGAACTGTCCAAGCAATAAGCGGCGGCGGCGCCACAACCAGTGGCGCAATTCCCCTTTTGATAAATTACCATCCGCTCCTGTTTGAATATGCGGAGGTTTTCTTCGAGACGCATTTTTCTTGATTTCTGCGAGAAGCAGTTCGCGTGATGAGACAGCCCAAACCTTATGACTATTCACTATCACGCAACTATCGAACCCACGCGACTTATAATCCCAGTCTGTTTCGTTAAAAAACAAGTGAGCGACAAAATGCAGCCCGGGCAATCCATTCTCAACAGCCAATTCCTGCCATTCTCGGATGAAGCTGTTCACATTGAGGACTTTTTCAGGACGGTAGATTACGAAGATTGGGCGCCCGTCGACACACATGTAGCGCTTGTCCAAGAATGCATTTCGGAGCGCCATAAAGTGCCTTCGATTGTCGTCAGTACCAGGATACGTTTGTTCCATGAGAATACGGTTCGGCGCACCGTACCACACGCCTGACCAACTCTCATTGGCCCAACAGAGGCAAAACGGAAAGTCTGGTTTCCCGGAAGCCACCACCTCGTTGAAAGGTCTCTCGAGTAGGCGCTTTCCTCCAAACCAGTAGTGGTAGTAGCAGAACCCCTCAATGCCTGCGTTACGAGCCAGTTCTGCCTGCGCTTCTCGAACCTCCGGCACTCGAAGATCGTAATAGCCCAAGTCCGCGGGCAACCGGGGCTGATAGTGCCCCTTGAATAGCGGCGTGGCCTTCGCCACGTTCGTCCATTCCGTGAAGCCCTTGCCCCACCACTCATCATTCTCCGGAATCGGATGAAACTGCGGAAGATAAAAGGCGATCAATCTGGCCGGCATGCTCATTTGCTTCGAGTTCTCCGTCTTGCGCTTCCTCACTAAAGCTGCGTGCACTGCCGAACCTCAGACGTCAACAATACATCGTCAATAAGCCGGGCGATCTTCGGAGCACCGACCGTTACATCGTGATGATCTAAAACGCGTTGCTTGGCGGTCGCACCCATTTGGATGCGGCGTTCATCGGACGTCACGAGGTCGACAACACTCTTGCTCATCTGATCTGCATCGAATGACGGCACAATAACGCCCGCGTCGTGCTGAACAAATTCCGGCGCTCCGCCTGAATTGGCAAAACAAATGATCGGTTTGCCTCGCCAGGCAGCTTCCAGCATCACGAGTGGGAAGGAATCTTCTCTCGAGGTCAACAAATAAATGTCTGACGCATCATAATACGCGTTCACGTTTTGGGTCTGTCCAACGAAATGGACGACGTCTTCGAGGCAAAGTGACCTTGCCTTCATGCGCATCGAACTCACATCCCCGGGACTGCCACCGACCCATATGAAATGAACCGGGGCGCTGCGATACGTCTCCTTCACCCTCTGCGCGACTTGAAGGAATAGGTCGGTTCCCTTTCGGAATTCCATGGTTCCGCATCCGCAGACTACCTTGGCTCCCGTGCCTATCCCAAGTTCTTGGCGGATGTCCGGTACCAAGGCTTTGCTTTCATTTTCTCTATCGTCATGAACGGCTATGAATTCATAAATCGTGGTGATTTTGCTCTCCGGAATTTCCAGCTTCTGTACAAGAGTTTGTTTGACCGCATTCGATGCCGCTACATAGGAGGAGGCATACTTCTTAACAAGATTTATTCTCTCGACTCCCGTGATGTCGATCCACGTGTCCAGCTCATGTACGTGACAAATCACAGGGCAATTCAGGAACGATAGGAAATCAAGGATCGGTCCGTTCGTAATCGTGTTTGAATATACGACGCCAATATTGCTTTTCAGCAGTTTCCGGCGCAGCAACTTTAGATGACGGGAATTGCTGATCGTTTTGCGAATGCGCAACTTGCGCAAAACCCTTTGCGCCAACGTGGGATCGGGTTCAAACAAATCTACCGGTCCGACAGACTCGAAATCTGGCGCCAACACCCCTCGCCCTTTAATCAGGATGCGGAACGGCACCGCACGATGTTCGCGAAACCAGCGAAGGAAGCCCAGAAGGAATATGGGTGCGCCAGTTCGCGAGGCGTCGTGACCAATGAAAAGAACAGACTTGGAACAACCGGTCATGTTCTCGAGTGTCATCTAAGATCGCTTAAAACGTTGTAGGTCCGAACACGTTCCTGGATGTGGCTCGGGAGAAATTCAGGATTTCCTCTATCGGCGCCGGTAGCGTTACAAACGAAGATACGGTAGGTTCGCCCGCCCTTACGCGCGGACACGAGCAAGGTTTTGCGAAATCATTCCCCCGGCTTCGTGGAAGCATCGGAAGCGCGTGCACAGTCCGTGAATCAAAGCGACCACAGAAGCCGTGAACAATCCCCTGCAAGCAAGGGTAAAGAACGTACCTCCGAACCAATCGGGCAAAAGCGACGTGATCACGTAACCACCAACGAGTGCAGGGATCACCGGCCACAATTGTGCAATGAGATCTCTAAATCTGATCGAGAATTCCCGTCGCAAGTACGGTACAAATATAAAAGCCTGCGCCGCATACGCGACCAACACTGCAGCTGCAATCAACCCGAGGTTGCCGGTGTGCAATACGAGCAAGATCAAAGGCAGCTCTATCGCCCCGGCCAATGCGTTGGCCTGGAGCAACAATTTGGTTCCCCCGCGGGCCATTATGCAATTGCCGACCGGTTCGGTGATTACGCGAATGATTCCGTAAATGCAGAGAATCTCAAGAGCCGTTTGTGCCGGCAACCACTTGCCAGTTCCCTTGCCTAGGAATGTGGTGAGAAACCAGTGTACGTTGGCAAGCAGCGCAGTATTCGCAACCACGGCCACGAAACCGACCAAGTCGATCGTCTTCAGATACCATCGCCGCATTGCGGCGGTGTCATTCTGAATCGCAGAAAATGCGGGGAACAGCACATTGTTAACGGTATCGTAAAGCAGTCCACACATGAAGCTTCCCCAGTTAAACGCCAGCGCGTAGTAGCCCAGCTTCGCACTTCCTAACCGATTCCCGACGATGAAATTATCCATATTGAAAATCAGAAAAACCAGAAGTCCACCTGCCAGCAGAGGGGTGCCAAACCGAAGATATTCCCGCGCAACCTCCCAGTCGAAGTGAAAATGGATGCGAATTTTTCTCGCGAGCTGCAAGGCAATTGCAGTAGCCAGATTCGCGCCAACGTCGGCAAAAACTACGGCCCAGTATTTCCAGCCACACAAAATGAGAGTGACGGCGAGTATGCTGCGGGCAACGGCGCCTGCAATCCCTGGAATCACCAGCGCCTTGAAATTCTGTTCCCGGGTCAGGGTCACCATCGACATAAAGCCGACCGTGTTCACCAGGAAATCGAACGCCAGAATACGAACCACATTGCCGGTTGCCGGATGATTGAAGAAGTGGTGCGCGAACGGTGCGATTAGAAAAGCTGCAACAAACGCGCCGCAACCTAGAATAATTTTTAGAGTGAACGCGGTCTGGAGGCTATTCCCATCGAGATTGGGACGGCGAATCGCGGCGCTGCCCACGCCAACATCACTAAAGTGAGAAAGAAAAACAATAATGATGTACGCAAATCCTACGACGCCGTAATCCGAGGGGCTAAGGTTCCTGGCCACCACGGAGGCCGTAACAGCAACGCAAACCAGCGTAGCGCCCTTAGTGAGGCTGGTGTAGATGACATTGCGAAATGTTTTGGCCTTGGACGTGATCATGAACGTCTCAGAGCGGCCAAATCACGAGTTGCAGTTGAGCCCGACGAAGGAGCGATTTGCCCCGCGGATGTCGCTGGCAACCATGGACTCCGTTTAGGGGTCACGCCCACAGGTTGTATCGCACCGACGCCGCGGGCGACTCCACCGGCGGCCACAATTGCCAGGAGAAGGAATATCCATATTGGGTTCAGTAGCCTGAAGCCAGCTTCGGTAATGCTGTAAAACGCCGCAGCGAATAAATAGGCCAGCCACAGACCGCCAACCGCCGGATCGCGTCGGAAGGCACCCACCACTCTCCCATAGCCTGTAATTAGAATCAGCGCAATCAGGCCGACGCCTACCCAGCCCAGATTCAGGTACATTTCAATGTAACCGTTATGCGCTTCGTTGACCGACATGTACCTAGGAAGATTGTGCCATACCGCATTCAGGCGCGGGCCGAGCCAAAAAGTTTCGTACCCGGCACCGACAATCTTGTTTGGGACGACTGGAATCACCGCCGCCCAGATGTCCGTACGGCCAGTAAGGTTCGATTGCCTTCCCAGCGCGTGCACGACATCGTCCCCGCCACCGAAGAAAAAGGTGAGCCCGCCGACGAGAAAAAGTGTGAGAACTAGCGCGTGTACAGCAGCGGGGCGGCGTCTGACGATTGGCAGTCTGGTCACGAGCATCAATGCGCCGCCAAGAATGAAGCAAGCTTGAGACGTGGCTGATTGCGCCATCACCAAAAGCGTCACGCCAAAAGCAAGTAGGACGCCCTGCGCCAGGAGATGACGGCCACGGTTCGGCCGATCCTTGGCACGGAGAAGTTCCAGTACATTCCACAGGACGCCCAGCGTTATGACCAAGGTGATGACGCCGAGAGAATTCTTGTTTGTCGTCACGCCGGTATTCATCTGGTCTCCACTGGGGTCATACCCGCGGCCCAGATAGCCGTAGTACTTGATCAGGAGGATGGAAGCAGGCAATAGGACAAAACCGACGCGCGAAATGAGACGCTTAAAGGCCTTCGCCGGCGAAGCGTCGGTTACAACAATGAGGACCATCGCCAGGTCACCAATGGCCTTAATCCACCGCTTGGCCGCAACTTCCTGGTAATCGGACCAAACGACACTCACGAGGCAATAGAAGAGATAGATCAAGATCGGCCAGTTCGCTGTAAGGAAGGCACGTGTCCGCTCGGCCCGGAAGATGAGCACAGTTATGGCTGCGACCAGCAGAACCTGGAAGATAAGCCGGTCAGCCGGGCTGCCATCAAGCTGAGCATCAGTTCCGGGAGCTAGGGAGATGCCGAACCAAACTGAGACGGGTCTCGATCCAGCGATCGCTAACCAGATGCAAGGCAGCCAAAGTGCCGGTGAAGTGTGTACAGAATTATCTCGGTCGAGATAGAAAAGTCCCGCAACTCCGACGATACAGATTAGAAGCGCGATCGAAGGGCTCATTCCATTGCCCTTTCAAAGGTGCCTTCACATGGGTGTAGCGCCGTCATCTGGCGTCCAAGAAAATCCTGTGCAACAGCTCAAGAGAAAGGAGCCGGTGAATCTCGGTCGTGTAGTTGCGGTTGCCCTTCAAATGATCGCGGACGATGGTTTCCAGGCCGCTTCGCTGCAGATAGGGGCGCGCGAGCGTGCGCGGATCGAGCAGAATCTCTTGCACGTATTTCGCAAGGGCCGTCCGATACCACAGGCGAAAGTGAAAGATCTTGTGGCGCCCCAACCAGAGGCGCTCGAGATGAAGCGCCGCAAAAAAATGATCGATTTGCGCGACCGATTGCGGCATGCCGTAATCGTACGCATACTCGGCTTTGAATGTGAACTCGAAATAGGCCCGCGCGATTGCAGAACTACCGAGTCCACGATCCGTACGCAACCTCGCCAGAGCCGGGTTGCCGTCCCGGATCAGCCGCATTCTGGATTCTTCGTTCGCTGCAACAGAGCCGGGCGCTCTGTAGATAGTCTTAACTAAATCGTTGTCGAGATATGGCGTGCGAACCGCGACCTGCGTCTGCTCCAACATAAGCACGCCGTAGTGGTACCAAGGCGTTTGACGAAAAGCAACGAACGAAACGGGGTGTGTGCGTCGACTCGCGTCGTAGGTTTCTCTGGCAGCACGAAGCTCCGGCAGAACATCTGGTCGGAACAAGCCCTCGGCCACTTCACCAGGCTTGAACATGACCGCGTGCAGAAGCATTTCGCTGCCATACGTCCCAACCATTCGCACCGGAGCGATTTCCCGAACCTTCTCGTTCGCATAAAGATCCGGAGAACGGCTGACGTCCACGCACGCGTCCGTCAGATAGATCGAGCGCTCGGCATAGTGCGCGAATTGGGACAGGAACTCGTCGCCGACGGTGATGACCTGATACGGCTGGTCACAAATCTCGGAGACTCGACGAGCGAGGTACACGTCCTGATTCTCGCGATACATGCTGCCGAACGTGTAGCATGGCAGCGAACCGGCAGGCGCCTTGCGCCACGCCATAATAATCCGCGTATCGAGTCCGCCCGTGAGCGAGACACCGATGCGTTCCCTGCCATTGAAATAACGCGGCAGATTCGCCGTGAAAACGTCGCGCAGCTGGCTATAGTGGCTTTCCGCGTCAAGTGGCTCTTGTTCTTCCCATTCGCGTGGCTCGAAATAGCTAGCTTTTTTCTCGATCGTGCCGCCGCGAAAACTCCAAGCCGACGCCGGCGGCAGCACGGAAATTCCACGAAAGAGGGTGCGATTCTCGAGAACGCAGCCGCACGTGATGAACTCACCCAATCCGCGCGGATCGGCACTCCGCAATTCGGGCCGGACCGCCAAGATTGCCTTGGCCTCTGCGGAAAAATAAAACGCATCCGCGGCCTCGTGGTAATAAATGCGCTGCAAGCCAAAACGATCGTTGAACAGTGTCGCGGTGCCACGCGCGAGATCGGCGACCAATCCTTGAAACCGACCGTTCAGGTTCTTGGGGAAGCAGGAATCTTCCTCATACAGATGGACTAGATAAGAGGGACCCTCAACTTCAAAATCATGCCCGCGTTCTTTGAGGCGTCGCGCGGTTCCGGGCTCGGGATACTCCTCTCCAGAAAAAGTGAGAGTGACGTCATGGCGTTCATTCCGGACGGGCATCCCGTCCGCAAAGGAATTTCTCCGTGCAACCCAGCCGACATATACCCCGAGCGATTCATCGATCCACGTTCCCGTCACGTAGAAAGGCTCGTGCCGGAGAGCCTCAACCATGCGCGTCAGTTGTGGCTCAGCCCAATCCCTCGACCTCTTGGTTACGATTCCAACGATTCCAGGCAAAGCACTTCCCTTTAAGAATCTTGCGTCCGGACGGGGAACTTGCGGTTGTACCACGAGTCCCGCATTTCTCGGGCCTTCAACAATACGGGTCCGGGAAGAAGATCAACGAGTTTGTGGTGAAGGCCCAGGCGAAACGCAATTCGCCCCAGAGCGGTCAATGGCACATAGTAGCGAGGCACATCGACTCGCTCAAACCCATTGCGTTCTTTAAAATCGCTCAGACTGCTGGTTTCCTTTTTCCCATAAGCGAAATTCGAGTACACGAGATACGGAATTTTCCGGTCCGCGCAAGATCGAACCGCTTGCGCAACCAGCGCATTCGTCGGCGCCTTATCTCGATGCTTGATCTTCGAGACGATGTGCATGATGCCCGATTGAGTCTGATTCTCGTCGTTCGTCAACTTGATGAAGCCGATCAGCTCCTCGCCAACAAACGCTCCGATGAAAATGCTGGAATCCAGGAATGTCGCACTCATCTTGCGCACAACATCAAAACTCTTTCCGTAATGCGGGAACGGTCGACCCTGACGAACAGGACTTTCGTTGTAGATCTCGCAAATCCCGCGCACGAGATCGTCATCGAACGGCACTTCGCGGACAACAACTCCCTTTTTCCCCGCTTGCTTGGCCTTATTCCGACCTTTGAAGCCCAAGCGTTCGTTCCACCATTGGTCGAAAGTCGAAATGGTCAAGACAGCCAGGTTGTCCATCTCCATGGGATAGGTGTACTTCGGCGTAGTCTCCGGCAATCTTTGCATGAACGTAAAAAGGTCGACTCGCGTGTCCGATTTCCGAAGTCCTGACAACATAGACTCCGGATCATCCAGGAACTTGTATTTGTCCCCGTCGATTCGCGCAATGCGACAAATTCGTCCTCGGATTTCGATGTCCCTGCCGCAGATGTTCATGCCGCGCTTCCCCGGCTAAAATCGCTCGTCACGTTTATTTGCATCCTCATTCGTTGCGTCCCCTGTGGCGTCGTGCGCCTTCAAAAATTCGTTTCCTTATCTAGTTGAGCGGAACGGTTCGACGGAAATGACGCTGAAAGGCACTCTTCAACCGGGTCATCTGCTCCCGCCGGCGAAGAGCCATAAGGTCTGCGGGGATGCTTCTCTGAACTCCGCGAACCAAGTTCCACGCGTAGGCAGCGAGGATCAGCGCCCCCCCGATGACGTACGGCTTTCGTTGCATCTGGTAAATGCCGCGAAAAAGCTCCCACACCGGATGATTGCCGAGAAGATAGTCCTTCCGGCCGATGTGTATTTTTTCACGAAGCCCTGCGTGCAGCGCAGTCCCTTGCACACGGTGATGAATAAAACTCTTTTCGAGAAACGTTCTTGTCTGCCAGCCCTTGGCGCGCGCACTCAACACAGCGATCAGATCGATCCCACCCGATCTGACGGCTTGGTATCCGCCAATTTCCTCGAAGCATTCTCGTCGAAACATTTGGCACATGCCGGACACATGCTCGATGCCGACGAAGTCGTAGTTATAAGCCAAATCGCCCTCTTGGAACGCCGTACCGCCGACTCCGAGCTTTGGATTTTCGGCGAATTTGCTCATCAGAAACGCAAAATAATCCTCATCGAATGAAACGTCAGCATCCAAGTTTCCGACCACTTCATAATTCAATTCGCCCAATCTCTCGTACCCCGCCTTGACCGCGCCAGCCTTCCCGGCAAAATGCCGCTCCTCACGCTCCGGCATTTGGACAAGTTCAATCCACGGATGAATCGCGGCGTACCTCCGAACGATGTCATCTGTGCCATCAGTTGAGCCGTCGCTGACCACCACCCATTTGATGGGTAGCAACGTTTGGGCGGCCACCGATTTGATGGTCAGCTCGATAAACTTCGCCTCGTTTCGTGCCGGCGTAATCAGAGCGTAGCTAGGAGCGCTGTGCATAAATAGAAGGCATCCGGATCCGCCTAACGCGCGGTCGCGGCCCTGGCTGCAATGTCTGGCCTCGAAAGCCCAAATTCTCCGAAAGCATACAGCAACCAGCCAAAGTGATCGGGCCCCGCCGCATATCGAATCTGAAGTTTATGAGCCGCAGGAACGCGGGAAGCGCTCGCAAAGCTGAGCGCCGCCTCCCAATAATTCGCTAACGTGCTCTTCGAATCTATCGAATCCCAAATCAGCTGCCGGTCCAGATCGCGAAGGTCATCTCCAAGTTCGTTAGCGCCCGCAATCCAGGACAACCCCTTATATATCGATTCGTGAAAACTCTGACCGGTCGCTTCTCCGACGGCAAGCAGGCCAATCGGCGCCGTTCCATCCTGATGCACAGAGAGCACAGGATATCGGCTCACAGCGCGGCAAGTGGACCTATCGTAGAGAAACCACCATTGCCCCATTTCGCCTTGAAGCGCACGAAGGGAGTTCGCACAAGCTAGGGCACCCTCGAGCGGTTCATCAATTTGAAAGGCTCGTGCGAACGTCGTGAGCGCATAAATCGCGAATATTTGATCGGGGAATGTTCCGAAGCGATTGAAGATGGCCTGCGGAAGAAACTGAGGAATCGCGGCGCGCCCGAAGATTCCGCCTTCGCCTTGGTTGTTTTCGAGCAAGTGGTAAGTTTCGACTGCGATGTCTGTCAAATCCAAAGCTGCAGTCGGGCAAGCGAAGCGCGCATGGGAAATCCCCGCGAGGAACCATGCCAGGCCGGCGGTGCGTGCCGCACGCGCATCTGAATAACTCGTAAGCGCGCGGCTGAAATCGTATTCACGAAATAGGTCGTCGAGCCGTTCCGGACAGCAAGTGGCAGTGAACCAAGTGAGCAGTCCCATGTCTCCGATGCGTTTGACCCAACTCCGATCTTTCCAAACTGCGTCTTGAATCGAAACGATGTCAAAAGGAATCGTCGCGCCGGATGCTTCAAGCCGTTTCAGGCCCAATAGCGCAATTGCTGTAAGCTTCCTCGAGACCTTTTCGCGGTGAAGTCCGGCCTCGGTCAAACTAATGCGTTTAGAGAAGAGACCGGCCTTTTCGTCGAACAGGGAGACCAACGAGCCAACCGCAAGCGAATTGAGCGCGGGAATGTCCGGCCGCAAGTCCTGATCGATGCGAAGATCGATGCGCTCCCGAATCGAAGCGGCGCCGATAAGTGTGGGCAAAATCATATCGTGTTCCGAAACCGTTCTGGGTGACGTAGGATCACCAGTGATGGAATTCTTAGATGTGCCGAGGATGCAATCGAGAAATCATCGCGCGCACGGAATGCAGGCGCGTGATTTCGCGAACGATGCGCTTACCGCGTGGTGTAAGAGGCTGCGAACTGAGAGATCGTTTCTGCCACCCGTTTTTGCTGATCCGCGTTCAGACCAGCAAACATTGGCAATGACAAAATTTGATCGGCGGCTTCCTCTGCATTGGGAAAATCGCCCTTCTTCCAACCAAAGGAAGCATAGGCTGCCTGCAGGTGTACAGGGATCGGATAGTGAATTCCCGTTCCCACGCCGGCCTCGTTGAGATGTTTTTGAAGATCGTCACGATTCTGCGAGCGTACCACATACAGATGGTACACGGCCTTTGACCATGACGGCTCGTGTGGAAGCGTCACAGATCCCGACATAGGAGCCAGCAACTCGTTGTAACGCCGCGCGCATTCCGCGCGCTCGCTATTCCAGTGCGCGAGGTGCTTCAGCTTCACGCGCAGCAGCCCGGCTTGAATGGAATCGAGACGCCCGTTATACCCTTCAACGTCGTGATAATACTTCTTGCTCGATCCGTGGTCGCGCAACAATTTGCATTTCCGCGCGATCTCCGCATCGTCCGTGGTGATGGCGCCGCCTTCGCCGCATGCTCCCAGATTTTTCCCGGGATAAAAGCTGAATGCCGCGGCGTGCCCCACCGACCCGGCTTTCAACCATCGATTCGTCCTCTTTGAGAAGTATTCCGCTCCGTGCGCCTGACAAGCGTCCTCGATAACGATCAACTTGTAGCGCGCCGCGATCTCCAGGATCGGATCCACATCGGCCATTTGGCCGTAGAGGTGAACCGGCACAACGGCCGTGACGGGCCTTTTCAGAGTCTTGTGAACGTATCGCCCTGTGGCTTTATCCAAGGCGCACGACGTCTCCAGATATTTCCGAAGCTTGTTCGGATCCATCGTGAACGTGCGCTCGTCGATGTCGATAAAATCTGGGCGCCCGCCTGCCTGCGAGATGGCCTCCGTGGTAGCGATGAACGTCAGCGGCACGGTAAGCACGATGTCTCCGGACTGAATTCCCGCCGCCATCAGCGCGAAGCGAAGCGCATCGGTACCGCTATTCACGCCCACGCAATATTTTGTCTCGCAAAACTCTGCAAACTCTTTCTCGAAACCCTCTACCTCTGGCCCGCCGATGAACCCCGCAGATTCAATCACTCTCTTGCACACTTCCAACAGCTCGGCTTCGAGTTCACGATGAATCGTCACCAAATCCACAAAAGGAACTTTGGCAGTCTGTGTCATGCTTTCACCTTTGAGGGAGACGTAACTGACCGCAAAATCTTTGCGGGATTGCCGGCAACGATCATGCCGGCGGGCACATCGCGTGTCACGACGCTTCCCGCTCCAACGATCGCATTCTCACCGATTATCACATTCGAAAGGATCGTTGAGCCCGATCCAATCGAAGCTCCGCGCTTGACGACAGTTTTCTCGACGCGCCAGTCCTTTTCAGATTGGAGCTCACCCTCCGCCGTGGTCGCGCGCGGATAAGAATCGTTGATGAACGTCACGCTGTGACCGACGAAAACGTTGTCCTCGATGGTCACGCCTTCGCAAATAAACGTGTGACTCGAAATCTTGCAGCGTCGTCCAATGGTCGCATTCTTCTGAATTTCGACGAATGCGCCGATCTTGGTTTCATCGCCGATCTCGCAGCCATATAAATTGATGAATTTCGAAAGCTTGACCTCGCGGCCCAGCTTCACGTCCGGCGCGATCGAGCAGTATTCGTTCACAGGCGCACCAGATCTCCGCGCTTCTGAATGGAAGCCTCGGCTGCTTCGAGCATCCGCACGACGCGCAGGCCGGCGTTTCCATCGTTGAAAGGAGTTTTGTTGTTCATGATGCAGTCGGCAAAATAATCCAGCTCCACATGCAGCGCTTCCAATTGTTCCAGCTGCGGCGCCCACATATCGCCCGTGCGGTAACTCACGAGCAGATCATGGAGGCCTTCTCCCGACGCGATTTGAACGCCTTTGTCGTACACGCGGATTTTTTCGTCCGCCACAAGATCGTTCCAGACCACCATCTTCTTCTGGCCGCCGATCAGCGTCGTGCGAATTTTCACCGGCGAGAGCCAATTCACGTTGATGTGCGCGATTACGTTGCGCGGGAAATAGATCGTCATAAAAGCCACATCTTCCACTCCGTTCAAGTGCCGCTCACCCGTGGCCACCACCGCCTCGGGCTCGCCCTTGATGACGTGGTCCATGATGGCCAGGTCGTGCGGCGCCAAATCCCAAATCACGCTCACGTCGTGCTGAAACAATCCAAGGTTGATGCGCAGCGAATCGTAGTAATACAAATCTCCGAGCGTTCCGCTTTCCGTCAACTCACGGATTTTGCGCACAGCGCCGGTGAACAAGAACGTATGGTCCACCATGATGACCAGCCTCTTGCGCGCCGCCAGCTCGATCAGCTCTTCGGCTTGCTCGGAAGTTGAGGTGAACGGTTTTTCGATAAATACGTGCTTGCCGTGTTCAAGAGCCTGCTTGGCTAGTTCGTAGTGAGTCCAAACTGGCGTAATCACCGCGACTGCATCGATGTCCGGTGAACGCAGAATTTCCATCGCATCCGAGACCACGCGAATTCCCGGATAAGCCCTCCGTGCGCGCGCTTGTGCCGCGGGACTCCCGTCGCAAATGATTTCCACGCGCGCTGAATCCAGGCCCTGTACGTTCCGGACGATATTGGGTCCCCAGTAGCCGTAACCGATTACACCGACTCGAATCATGGCGCCTCTTTTGTCTGCGGAGGAAGGCTGACTGACGTAATTCTAACTCTTGGGAGGATCTAAGTGTTGTGCGACTGAACCGTGTTGGGCCGCCTCAGTAAACACAGCCCATACGGCATTTGATTTTGTTTTAAGCTTAAGAGGGATTCGATCTTCGAAATGTTGCTACGTCTGACTCGATGCGGCCGCGCTGCCTTCGTGGTTAGAACGCACCGTCGCCGTTCAGAACCGCGCCCGGCGTAGCCAGCAAAATCTTGACGTCCAGCCACAGCGACCATCCTTGCGAATACTGCAGGTCCAACCGAACCATGTCATCGAAACAAGTGCGACTGCGGCCGCTCACCTGCCACAAGCCTGTCACACCCGGCTTCACTTCAAGGACTCTGCGGCGATGCCAGCAATCATAGACCTCGAATTCATAGCGCAGCGGGGGCCGCGGTCCCACCAGAGACATTTCGCCGCATAGGACGTTCCAGAACTGCGGAAACTCGTCGAGACTCGTCGAGCGCAGAAGCCTCCCGATTTTCGTGACGCGCGGATCATTCGTAATCTTGTAAACGGCTGGCTCAGCGCCGTTTTCGTTTTCAGCTCCCTTGGCGCCCGCGATGAACCGCTGGACAAATTCACGATGCACTTTCGGATCGTTATCCGTATACATCGTACGAAACTTCAGGCAGTTGAAGATTTTTCCGAACCGTCCCAGCCGCTCCTGCTTGAAGAGAATCGGCCCTTTGGAAGTCAACTTAATCGCCGCGGCGATAAACACCAACGCCGGAGCCATCGCAACCAGCATGACCGAGCTGCCCACGACGTCGATCGCACGCTTCACCAACATCGGCAGCTTCTTTTTTGAAGCCTTTTCAGCAAGATCCGGGTAAAGCTTGATATCGGCCACGCGGTCTGGGAATCCCTTTTCCAGACTTTCCGGAAAAAGGTGCAGCGTGACGACGAGACCCGATGCGAGATTTTGGTCGAGATTTTCCCGCAGGGCCATCACAACCTTGGAATGCAAAATCTCGCTGATTGCGCCTCTTCCTTCGAGATGAACCTCGGTGAAAATCACGGCAAGAACCTCGCCGGCCTCGTACCAACCCACGATATCCGTCTCTCGCGTCGCGCTCGATACAACCGAGGCGAGTTGTTCGATGAAACTCGGGCCGTTCCCGTTCTTATGCACCGCATGCGAATCGAGCAACATCAAAATGAAAGGCTTGCCGGATCGCTCCGCTCGCCGGCGCTCCAGCGTCAGCATCGCGTGGAAGGCGTCTTCCTTGAAAATAACTTTTGGACCAGACGGCAACGGGCCGAAGCGCGACAGCGCCTTGCGGCCGCTTCCCTGCTTCGAGGGCTGCTCTCCCGCTGGAGGGTTCTCTGTGTTGTTGCTGTTTCCCATTCGCGTTCCGACGTCCTAACTCTTCAAGATAGCCGAAGACCTAAATCCAGTCACCAATTTCCGCCGCGCCTGCTTTAAGCAATCACTCCTCGCAGCAACGCATGAGAAGTGATCGAATCGAATCCCACGGGCCGGGTCGCGCCGATAGGCCTCACGCAGGACCTGTCGATCTCCAGAGCCACTGAGCGGCGCAGCAGCGAGACCGACACAACGATGCGATGATTTCCTTTGAAGTTGATCAAGATCCCTTCTAGGCCCTCTAGAGCATCGCTGTCAATGCGAACCCTCTGACCCAACTCGAGATACGGCCATGGTTCCGCGCGCAACCCCGATGAAACTACCGTTTGAATCGCAGCGATTTCAGCACCGTCCACCGGAAGCGGAATTCGACCGCAACCAACCACTGAAATTACCCCCGGCGTAACAAGCACTGGTAAACGCTTCTGGGCATCGAATTGGCAGAACACGTAGCCAGGGAATAAAGCAGCGTTGACCTCTCGCACAGCGCCATTCCAGCGTTTCTTGGTCTTGTACGTGGGAAGCAGGGTTTGATAGCCCTTCCCGGAAAGCAGCACCGCCGTGGAGCTTTCCCAGCGGGTTCTGACCTGAAGGGCAAACCATCTCTGATTGGCGGTTTCGAGGCTCATCTTGACCCAGGGTCTCCTATTTGGCCTTTAGCTCAGTGTCCCTAATATCGCAGTCCGCATAGGCTACCGCCATTAAGACCACATTTACCTACCCTACCCTCTCGCAACCCGCCTGCCAGACTCCCTGCTGGTAGAGCCTATTATCAGTGGAAGTTACATGCCGTCTAACTTATTGAATCACATATGTTTACGGAATTATCCGATCGCTTAGGCCCATCCCAGACCGCTAGCAACGGAATCTCGCCGCGGAAGGAAGTGAAAACTCTTGCCACGATTGGCCAAGGTATTGGACTGCCTGGGAACCCTCGTCCTGGGGAGCAACAGAGCGTTCACCGGGCGTTAACAAGCCTTCCACGCCCATGACGGCTCATGTGGCCCAAATTCCCGCCCGGTTGGATGCTCCGGTCGCACGCGCCGGAACAGGCGCCCTTGCCCACGATACCGGTCGAGCGGACCGCGCAGTCGCCGATCACCGGCTCAGTCTACGAGTTCCAAAGTTACCGTTGCATTCGCTTCTGGCACCATATTCAAGACCTTCACCGTCTTGCGCGACTTCTCGGCGATCCATAGCGTCGTCTTTACGCCACGTCCGCCGTTCTGGGTCATTTCGACTTTGTAGCTTTCAAACGTGCCCGCGGGAACGGTAACGCTCTCAACGCCGATCACCTTCAGATCCATTAGCTGCTCTTTCTGCGTGCGAATGTCGAACACACGAAACGTGGTGCTGTAGTTTTGCGCGAGCGGCAAGCATCCGAGCGACGCGAGACGCCCAGCGTTGTCGGCAAATAGCGGCCCGGTGAGCTCAGCGGAAATCGGGTGCTGTTGGCCGTTTACGCTCACAGTACCGCTGGCTCTGTTGCCCTTGAACTCGATAGTCATCGTGGCCGATCCCTGCTTTACGGTGCGATCGAGCTCAATCAAAGTTCCTTTCTGCAGAGTGGCGATATCCATGGCTGGCCCAGATGGTGTTTGCGTCGTGTCGGTTGCGATCCAGCCTAATGCGCCGCTTTCAATCGTCGTGGTTAGATTCGTCGTCATCTGCTTGCCGCCGATATCCGTGATCTCTTTGTATTTGTAACTCCCTGGCTGCAAATCAACCGCGGTCTTCGGAGCGCCGACGGAAGCCGCATCGACTTTCTTCTCCAGAACTACGGTCTTCGGATCCACCGTGATCCGAGCCAAACGGGCCGTTGTCGCAGGCGTTCCCCCTTGCTGATAACGGCCGCCCAGAAACCTAGCCAGAAACTTCTCCGCCGCCATGAGAGATGCCATGTTGTTTACCGGCCGTTGAAAGCCGGGGCCCTCATCCGGTGCCAGAATGTATTCGACGGGCAAGCCGTGGTCGCGCAGCGCCATCACAATCTGCTCGGCTTGGCTTACGTTCACTCGAGGATCGTTCGCGCCCTGCACGACCATCAACGGTGTCTTGATATTGCTTACGAATTGCAACGGCGACTCCGCCTTGAGCAACCCTAGGCCTTCCGTCGTATCTGGATCACCTACACGCGTATACAAAATTTTGCGTTCCGCTGCCCAGTTCGGCGGGATCGCTTCGAGCAGCGACGGAAGATACGAAGGGCCGACGATGTCGACGGCCGCCGCGTACACATCCGGCGTGTATGTCACGCCCGCCAGCGTCGCATAGCCACCGTAGGAGGCACCGAGAATGCCCACGCGCTTCGGATCGGCGATGCCTTCCGCCACCAGATACTTCACGCCCCACGTGATGTCGTCTTGCATCTTGCGTCCCCACTCGTGATTGCCGGCGTCGACGAATTTCTTACCGTATCCCGTCGAGCCGCGGAAATTCGGCATCAAGATTCCATACCCGCGATTCGCAAAAAACTGCGCGAGCGCGTTATAACCCCACGCGTCCCGTGCCCACGGTCCGCCGTGCGGAATCACCAGAATCGGCAGGTCTTTCGCCGCCGCATCCTTGGGCAAAATGAGATACGCCGGAATTTCGAGACCGTCCGATGATTTGTAGCTGATCGATTTCATCTGAGCCAGCGCTTCGCGCGGCAGCTTTTCCTGGATCTTGTATTGAAACGTGAGCTTGTGCGTGGCGCGGTCAAACAAATAGGTTTCGCTCGGCTCGGTATCGCTGTGGGCAGTCACGAGCCAAAGTCGCTCATCGAACGTGCGCGATGTGGCATCGATTTCTTTCCCCGGCAGTTTGCCTTCCAGCCATTTCTGATCGGCTTCGAATCCCTTGTCCCGAAAGTAGCGCCGAACCCGGGCGTCAACATAAGCCGTCTGTGCGAGCTCCTCGGTTGCCTCGGAGAAAACGGCGCTCCCAAAGTCCACTCGATTCAACGGATCGGACTCAACCGTTTCGGTCTTCCCGGTTTCGGGATCAAGAAGAACAAGCGAGATCAGGTCCACGTCGTCGCCCTTGTTGGTTTCCATGTACAGCCGCTTCCCGTCCTTCGCAAAACGTAGCGGCGCGCAGGTTTCAAATAAATTGCACGAATAAATCTTAGTGAATGTGGCGGGATCGACTCGGAGTACTTCCGTATCTCCGTTCTCCGCGACGCGCGTGGCCAAGCGCAAGTGGCCATTGAGGTCGAAGATCCAGCCTGAGATGCGCTCCGTGTCTTTCCGGATCAGCGTCAGCTTTCCTGTGGAGATCTCAAGCTTGTAAAGATCGGGCCAAACTTTGTCGCGTTCGTTCAGGCCAATGTAAGCAACATCGGGGTTGTGTTTGGGGAGGCTGAAGATCTCGACGCGAACGCCTTTGACGGCGGTCAGATTGCGCGAAACCGGCGCGTCGGCTCCGGGGGCGGGTGCTGCGGCCGGATCAATGGCAAATAGATTGAAGTTCTCGTCCCCGTTTTGGTCTTTCACGTACAGCACGTACTTTCCGTCGCTGCTCCAAAAGTAGCCAGCGATCGGGCGCTTCGTTTCCGCGGTGAGGAGCCTCGCTGCGCTAATCGGCTCGTCGACTTTCTTGACCCAGATGTTGCGTGTGTTCTTCCATGGCTTAAGGAACGCGATGTATCTTCCGTCGGGAGATAGCTCGGCGCCCGCGATCTCCGGATTGCCAAAGAAAAGCTCGCGATCGAGCAGTGGGGGCACAGTTGGCGCCGCAGGTTTGCTCGCTTGCGCCCTGAGGGCCGGCGCAAGCAGAAGCAATGGCAGGAGCATGATGAGCAATCGTCTCATTGGAGCGATTCCTTTCCGCAAACGGGAGGCATTCCTGGGGCGCGGCGTCCGAAGTGTCCCGTGTAAAATTACAAGGCGCCAATCCCTGCTGTCCACAAATAAACGGCGCTTCAATTCTCACTTAGAGCAGCGCTGCGAGTTTAACAGGTCCAATGAGAACGCACGCCTTGAAAGGGACAACTCGCGCAGAAGTGATGGGCACGAACGAACGACGGCCACACGGAACCGGGTGAGGTCGCTAAAAGCAAATGCCCCGCCGAGGTTCGGCGGGGCATTCGCTGATAAATCTAACTGATGCTTAAAGCTAAGGAATTAGCAGCTGATCGCGTTGCGACGGCGGAAGCCGACGAGCGCGATCAAACCGATAAGACCCGCACCGAGCATTCCGAGCGTGCCCGCTTCAGGAACCGGGACGCCAGGAACAAATTCGAACGCGGAATAGGCGGCTGGATCGGTCGCTATGATCGAGGAGAAGTTACCGATGTTAGAAATCTCCACGTAGTCAGTCGATACGCCGGACGTGAGTCCCCCTACCAGAGCTTCCAGCTGCGCGCCGGAGATGCTGTAAAGGAGACTTCCAGTCCCGTTAGCCCCACTGTAAAACGCGAGGTTGTTCTGAATAGTGGTATCTGTGTCGATCGATCCCCACAGCAAATCGAACGCTGTTTGTACCGATGAAAAATTGATCGTCACAGTGCCAGTGGGCTGCGCCGCGATATATTCGGTAGTACCACCACCGAATGGCGAGGCCACCGCGCCACCAATGTTGCCGGCGTATACGCCATTAGTGTATCCCGTGGTCGGCTCAGACGCACCGCCAGAGAAGCTGATCGTCTCACCACTCACGGCGATCGTGCTGGTTCCAATCTCGGTTCCAGCTGTACCCGTTCCCAAAGCTAGCAGCGTGAACGGTGCCGTACCTCCATATGCTTGAGCAGCAACGACGGGAGTAGCAAACGCCGGCACAGACAGAAGCGCGCCAGCTAATGCTACGACCGCAATCAAAGCAAGTTTCTTAACCATAAGTTTTGTTCCTCCGGAGAATTTTTCGTCGCCTGTCTTAGACATTTACGCCCCTATATTGGCCATCGTGGGGAACGTGGCCACGCCTGAAGTAGTGCAATTCCCCTGCCATATGGGCAGCCACTGAAAACAAAGGACTTGCACCACGGCCTCGTAACTGGAAGTGCACAATATTTCAGGTTTAAGCTTGGGTCTTGCCCAGGTCCGCCCAAGGGGAACTCGAGTTCCGCCTGAACCCCGCACCCCGAGTGCATGCCGCCCTCAATTCACAGCATAGCCCCCGTGTCGGCTTCACAAGCCGCGCAGGTACTCTATCACAGATGGCGAGTTTTAGGGTCGACAGCACAATTTGGTTGAACGGCTCCGTCGGCCCCAGAATGTCGTATAATGCAAGAATGCTTGCCATGCACGCCTCTCCCGCGCGAAGCGCGGTGATTAAATGGACTCGTTTCGGGGCTCTAGCTGTTCTTACGGGAGCGCTGCTCTTTGGTTGTTCCCGGGATCCCAACGTCCGGAAACAAAAATATCTTCAACGCGGCGAGCGTTACCTCCAAGCCGGAAAAGTTCGCGAAGCCTCCATCGAATTCGCGACCGCTCTTCAGATAGATCCGCGTTTTGCCGATGCGCATTACCAATTGGCTCAGTGCCTGCTAAAAGAATCAAATTGGATCGGCGCATATCAGGAGCTGCTTCGTACCGTAGATCTGCAACCGCAAAATGCCGACGCGTTGACCGATCTTGCTAAACTGCTTTTCTCTGCGCGCAGATTCCAGGACGCCCATGATCGGGCGGCGGCGGCTCTCGCGCTGAGGCCTCAGAACTTCGACGACCAATTACTGCTTGCGAATGCGGACGCGGCGCTCGGAAATGCGGATGTTGCGACCGCCGAAGCGCAGAAGGCTATTCAGGTGGCGCCCGGGCGGCCTGAAGGATATCTCGTCATGGCGCTCCTACAGATGAAGGCGCAGAAGTTCAGCGACGCCGAAGCGGGTTTTCAGAAGGCGATTTCCGTGGCTCCGAATTTCGTCCCGGCGCGCCTTGTTCTCGGAGATTTTTACGTGCAGCAGAAGCGTCTGCCCGAAGCCGAGCAACAGTTTCGCGCCGCCATCGCGGCGGCCCCGGACAATCCGGCGCCTCGAGCCGCGCTCGCGCGGTTCTACCTATCGCAGGGCCGCAAAGACGACGCCGAGCGCGTCTTGACGGATGCCAAGGCCGCGATCACTAAGAACCCCGCCGGATATCGCATGCTGGGAGACTATTACCTCGGCACAGGCGATTTGCAGAAGGCCCTGGCCGAGTTCGCCTCACTCTCCCAAGCTCATCCACAGGATCTGGGTGTCAAGCGAACGTACATCCAGCTTCTGCTTCAGCAGGGCCGGACGGACGAAGCCAAAGCTCTCAACGACCAGATTCTGAAGGCAAATTCCAAGGATTTCGACGCAATGATGGTGCGTGGGCAAATCCTGAGTCGCAATGGAAAGTGGAACGATGCGGTGCTCGCGCTGCAGGATGCCGTGAAAACCTTCCCCAACGATGCCACCGGGCATTACTACTTGGGTCTCGCGTATAGCCGAGCCGGCTCGTCGCAACAAGCCGAGGCCGAATGGCGCACTGCTGTGAAAATTGAGCCGTCGATGATCGACGCGCAGAGAGAGCTAGCTGCCTTGGCCCTCCAACGCAGTGACTGGACGTCGCTAACCGCGATTGCCAACCAGTTGATCCTGACGCAGCCGCGCGCGCCGTTGGGATATGTCTATGCCGGAATAGAACGAGTCGCACATGGAGATCAAGCTGCCGCGGAAATGAACTTCAACAAAGCGATCGAGGTGGCCCCCGGAGACGATAGCGGGTACATACAATTGGCGAATTTGCGCTTGCTGCAAAAGCGTCCCGCAGACGCACAAAAGATATTTGAACAAGTTCTTGTTCGCGATCCGAATTCGTCCGATGCATTGCAGGGCATCGTTGTCATAGACATGCAACAGAAACAACCAGCCAAGGCTTTGGATGCGGTCCATGCGCAGATCGCTCAGGAACCGAACAATAGCAATTTTTACTTTATGCTGAGTCAACTTCTCTCTAACGCCAAGGATGGCGCGGGAGCGGAGGCGGCTGCGCAGAAAGCCGTCGATCTGGATCCGAGCAATCTGAACGCGTTTCTTCTGCTGGCGCAGCTCGAAGTACAGAACGGCAAGGTGGATCAAGCCGCTAGCGGATTTCAACAAGCGCTGCAGAAATATCCGGGCGACGTCCGGCTGTATATTGGCCTTGCTGAATTGGAGGATAATCGCGGGAATTGGCAACAAGCTGAGAAACTGTACCAGCAGGCGTTGACGGTCAAACCGGACGATCCGGCGATTTCAAACAACCTAGCCTACTTGCTCATCCAGCACGGTGGAGACCAGGACACCGCAATGTCCTTGGCCCAGACCGCCCGCCGGGGCATGCCAAATGTTTCGAATACTGCCGACACGCTTGGCTGGGCTTACTATTACCACGGCTGGTACCCGTCGGCCGTCAGCATGCTCGAGACGGCCGTCAAGGCCTCACCGCAAGATCCCACTTATCATTATCACTTGGGTTTGGCCTACGAGAAGACGGGCGATCTTGCTCACGCCAAGGAACAGTTTAACCTCGCGTTGGGACTTCACCCGACCTCCGATCAGGCGGGCGAAATTCGTAAGGCGCTGGCTCAAAATAACGGCGGCTGATCGATTCCTAGCCCACTCACAGTCAAACAGAAACCCTACTGTAGCATTGTTCAGTGCCTCACCGTTGTCGATGGGCCTTCTGGTGTGCGATTGCCGCTCACGCTATGAAGTTCGTCGGTCATCGATGCGCAGAATCAACCTGATCCCGCCGAGATGTGGCTTCAGGGTTTTGAATACGAAGGACGCGAAAAAACTCTTAGCACGGAACCTGAAAATCTCACGATCAATTGGGAAACGAAAAGCGTCGCACGTACGACGCGCGGGGCCGAGGTCCTAATCGGAAATTCCGGTTCGGCCGGAGCGCGGTGCGGAACCGCTGGGACGAGACAGGGAAAGAACTGGGCTCAAACCACACGGCTTGAAGGAAACGCGCGTGCATCTTTATGGCCGGAAGGCCAAAGAGGAAATTCTGGCGAAATCAGAAATGTAGTTAATCGAGTGCTCGACGTGCCTGGGATAGTACGCTCATTACTTTGATTTCGCTTGACGTTGGGTGGTGCGAGGCGTAGACAGTCCATTAGGTCGAGGACATAGTACGACTCTCACAACCCACGATTCGAGCGTTTACCGAAAATAGTATGCCCGCGCTGTGATCGCAGTGGTGCCTCCGTTCTCGTTCTCACGGAATGCATGACGTCCATGGGGGCAATATGAAATGAGTTCTCACGCTCTGGCGTCCTCAATGTGACGGTGATGTTTTTTTTCAGAGCTTCTTTGTAAGCAGGGGGTATGCATCGTCTTTCCGAGTGGGAACCGCTGCTCGCCGGTTGTATTCGACGAGTTGGGACATGGCGCGTCCCACCCAATTGGTCGCGGAGCGACTGGTTGAAGCAAGTGCGATCGCTTGCCACCTCGACGGCGTGGGAAGCGGCCTCCCGCTACGATCCATCGCGCGGCGTTCCCCTGGATGCCTTCTTGCGCATGTCCGTGATGGCAGCCGTCCGCACTCAGTATCGGCAGGAGTGGACATACGATCTGCGGTTCTTGCGACAATCCAACGGACCTGTGACTGACAGACCGACAGATAGCTCGCTCCCTTCAGTTGAGCTTCACGAATCCCTCCGCGAAATCTTAGCCAAGCTGAGCCCGGCGGACCGCTGGGTTGTGAGTCAATTCTTCTGGCAGGGAGCCACAGAAGCTGAAGTCGCCCGGAATGTGGGCGTTAGCCAGGCAGCAATGAGTAAGCGCAAGGCCCATATCATTGAGAGCCTGCGGCGTTCTCTCGGCGCCTGAAAAAATATTTGAAATATGGTTATAAAAAGGCCCACTGGCGGCATTACGAAACAGGGGTTGCTCGGCAAACGAGGAACAAGTCAATGAAAATGTGCGCCCCCTGATTCTGCTATGGAGCGGGACGGGAGTCGTCGGGTTAAGAATAGAAATGGTTTTCCCCGGGAGGCGGATGGACGAATATTTGATATCGGCAGGATGGCAAATAGGAAATTCTGGATAAGTGCCGTCTTGGGGGACTAGCAAAATGCGGTGCGGGTCTAGGCAACAGAGGCCATGTTGGGAGTTTGAGTTGCTCCCGCGAGCAGCGAACGGACCTTGGGTTTGACCGCGGGGCAGACGCGACGGGCGACATCGTGCTTCCTGTGACGGGGTCCAGGAGTAGGGACTCGCAAAGCGAGTCTCTGGAAAGGGATGACAACATGTTCAAATCTCTTGTGTTAAGGGGGTCGTTCCTGGGACTCGGTTTGTTGGTGTGTACCCCGCTATGGGGCGATCCTGCTATCCCTTGTGTCAACGGCGACATAGCGGGTTACTTGTGTGTAACGCCGTCGTCTGTAAGCGTACTGGAAGGTACCCAGGACATCTCGCTCCCGTTTACGGTGACGAACAATACCGGCAACGATCTCATTCTCGACCTAGCCGCGTGGACAGTTACGGCTGCAGGCCCCGATTCTAGCGACAATGCCTTTTTTTCAGAACTCGGGATCGCCTACTTGTACCTGTTGAACGGGCAGACGGGTACGTACGATTGGAACCTGCAGTCGCCGGGAGACCCCACCTGTATCCCCGGCGATTGTGACTTCGGCTTGAACCCGGTTTCCTTCTACCTCCTGATGGGCATCGTAGTCCCCGGCACCCTTCCTCCAACCCAGACACTTAATTCCGGGAACGCTCCCGTCATCTGGGTCACCGACTCTAACCCATTCACTGGGGCTACAGTTAACGGTCTATCAACCGTCACCGGCTCGCAATACACTATTGGGAACGTTACGGTCAATGATGCGCCTGAGCCCTCCTCCGCCTTGATGGTGGGCGTCGGACTCGCCCTACTCGCCCTACTCGGCCTATTCGGCTGCGCTTGGCGCGGGAGCCATCCGCGGTAGTCAGTTCCTAGCGGTGCCGATAAGGGGATAGCTCATTGCTGTATCTGTCCTGTGCTTCCGGCCGGGGCGGGGGACGTCCTGGCATCTGCGCGGGGGTTCGCTTCAGCTCCGCGCCGCAGCAATACACCGAATATTAAAGGTAACACATTATCTATCTATGGTATTTATTTGCATAGGTGTCGTGGCAAGCCGTTTAGTTTCAGGATGTTGAAGTTGGCAATGGTCGTACCCCCGAAGAGATGGGGTTGTGTCTACGGGCGCCGCCAGGACGCATCTCAAGCATACGAAAATCGCCGTGGATCATCCGAAAGGCATCCCCAACAATAACAGCCCTAGGACTCTAAGGCCGTCCTGGCAGGGGCGTACTTGAAGGCGAGGTCCTTATGAATATGCGGGCGAAGTTTCTCTTCTCGATTGGTTTGCTCGGCTTGCTGTGCCTCACGTTGCCGGGTTCGCTGCGGGCGGATACGGTCTACACGTACACAGGGAATGCTTACACGACTTGCTATGGTTCCTACGCCTCGAGTGGCTCCACATGTGCCGGGCCATACGCCCTGTCAATTACGTTTGATGTGACTGCGGGAACTCCGGTGGATGGTTTGACCCTAGGCGGGGCTGGGTCGGACATAACAGCCGACGTTTCCACGTTTTCTTTTACCGACGGAACCGGTCTGTCGATTACGCCTACGAATGCCACGGCGGACGAATTTGAGATTGGTACTGGCTCGACGGGCAATACAACTGGGTGGTACATAACGGCGTCTGGGGTGACGGGCGGAATCGACTACACCGCCCTCACGTGCGATACCGGAGGCGTGTCGCTGCCCGCATGCACAGCGCCGTCAGGTTACGCCCTGATCGAATCTTCTCTCGTAATTGAGGACACAGGCGCGCCTGTAGGGGGTGGGAGCACGGACACAATCGTGCAGCGCCCGCCCAAGGTCACACCCGACCCAGGCACAATCGGCCTCACGCTGATGGGGATCGGGTTAGTGATGGTGATGCGAAAGCATCTCGCCAACGGACTCCATCAGGCCACTGGAACGCACTGCTCACTGTCACATCCCGCACAACACTGATCACCCACCGCTTCCAGCGCCGAACGTATTGCCCAATGCGCCGTAGGGTCTCTTCCCTCGGCGCATTTGTATTTTTCCCCAATGAACTTCACCTGGACGATTAGTCGGATTGCCGGACAAGTCTTCCCTGAAGGATCGCCTTGCTCGCCATCGCCGACCTTTGAAGGGAACAGCCGGGGCTCAGTGTTGAGCTCCACGCGGCCGATCGAGACAAGTCGATCCGGAAGGGAACGATCAAAGCGCTCGGTACATTGCCGCCCCCAATCCGGTCCGGACGGCGCACATGGTTTGCGGACAGGTAATCCATTCAAACGGGCAGTTGCTCGTGCTCAGGCTGCACGCGCCGAATCAGAACCCTGCCGCTTCCGAGATCACAGCCAAAGCCGCTGGTCCGGCGGCGGATTCGGCCGCCGCGGCCGGCGCTTGACGGCACGGCATCGAGGTAATCCGAGTTCACGGGAGGTTGGAATCAAGCGCAAAGCTTCGCGAGTTCGTTTGCATGTCCCACTGGCAAAGTCCTTGTGTCTTGGGTGGAGGAAGCATTAGGATTCTCGAGTCGGAGGGCCCAGCCGGAGTTCATTGCGAAGTGAGGTGCGAAAATGATAATCGCCGACCGTTTGCGGGAATTGCGCGAAGCGAAGAACTTGTCTCAGGGCGACATTGAGAGGCGCACGGGCTGCCTTCGTTGCTATGTCTCTCGCGTCGAGAATGGCCACACGATTCCGTCTATCGAGACGCTGGAGAAGTTAGCTCGGGCGCTTGAACTGCCTCTATACCAACTCCTCTACGAAGGCAAAGAGCCACCTAGCGGTCCGAACCTTCTCAAACGGAGGAGTGCGGCCGACAATCTGTGGGGCAGTTCCGGTAAGGACGCAGCGATTCTGTCGAAGTTCCAGCGGCTTCTGGGACGCGTGGAGGAGAACGACAGGAAGCTATTGATGTTTTTGGCTCTGAAAATGTCCGGCAAGAGTGACGAACGCAAATCGAAGCTGGCCTGACCTCTCGACCGAGGCCGATGTGCGGCTCTCAGCGGTAGCCAGAATCCTCACCTCCGCATCAGACGCCGGCCGTCAGGCCGAGACTGCCGGAAACACTCGCGGAAATAAATGGGCACTTTTCAAATCGCAAATGGCAAACTGGCCCTGAACCACAACTCATCATAGGAGTTCGGCACAAGCCCTGAAGAGGAGCGTCAATCGTGCGGATCCGAAAGGCGGTCATCACAGCAGCGGGCGGCAATCAGCGGGCGCTTCCGCTCCAAACTCTCATCCACAACGGCGCGGAAAAATCCATTCTGAGCATCCTGATCGAACAAGCCCTCAGCGCGAATATTGGCGAGATCTGCGTCGTGGTCTGGCCCGGCGACGAAACTCGCTACGCCCAAGCCGCCGGCAACCTTGCCGGCGCAGTGCGCTTCGTCGCGCAGCAGCAACCGAGGGGCTACGGCCACGCCATTTATTGCGCGCGCGAGTTTGTGGCCGATGAGCCCTTCCTGCACATGGTGGGAGATCATCTGTACGTAAGCGCAGGGAAGCCCGGCGTCCAGCGTCTGGTGGAGTTGGCTGAACTGGAATCGTGCTCCGTCTCCGGTGTTCAGCCTACTCCCGAAAGTCTGCTCTCCCGGTTCGGAGCCGTGGCCGGACGCCGAATGTCCGGCCGGTCCGGCGTTTATCGCGTCGAAACGATCCTCGAAAAGCCCACGCCCACCGAAGCCGAACAGCACCTGATGATGCCGGGAATCCGCGCTGGCTACTACCTCTGCTTTTTTGGAATTCACGCTTTGACTCCCACCGTGATGGATCTTCTCGGACGCAAGCTGGCGGGCGAGCCGAGCGGCGCCGTCACGCTCACCGCCGCTCTCGGCGAACTCGCCCGCCAAGAGCAGTATCTCGCCCTGGAAGATACGGGGCGCCGTTACGATCTCGGCGCTCGCTACGGCTTGCTCACCGCGCAATTGGCCCTGGCGCTGAACAGTCGCGACCGCGACGAAGTGCTTACCCACTTGCTGCAACTTCTAGTTGAGCGTGAGCTGACCACTCCGTCTGCGGAGGGCGAGCGGTGAGCCTACTCACCGATGTCATCACCTCTCGCGATTCGGAGACTCGCAATCGCCCGCTGGACGCGCTCTGCCGGGCTGCGTCACTCGAAGAACTGCTGCATGAATGCCAGGCGCTCGACCGTTTCCGGCGTAGCAGCGACAATCTCTACGAGCGCGTGCGAGCCCTCTTTTTCCTGTACGCCATCCATCGCTTTCACATTCCCTCACGCAAATTGGCGGCTTCAAGCGCCCTGATTCCATTCGCGGGTTATACCAACCTCCTCAAGCGCCGCTTCGAAGAAGCTCTTGATATTTTCCTGGCCGCGCAGGCCGCCGCCGGACCCAGCGCTGCGCTTTCCAGCGCGCTCGCCGCTGCCTACCGCTCGTTCGGCTTCCAGACTCTCGCTGACCAAGTGCGGCGCAGCGTGCGCTCGGTCCGCGGCAATCAGTGGATGTTCCGCGCCGCTGATCCGGAAGACGCGCCGCTGCGAATTCGCCCCGAGCTGTTGAAGCGCGAAACCCCCGATCATCTTTTCCCCATCCTGCGTGAGGCCACACCGGTACGCATGGACCTGAGCCATAGCGGATGGAGCGATATTTTCTTTCTCGGGATGGATTTCCCGGAAGGCGCCCGCGTGCTCAATATTTCTATCGACCTGAGCCTGCGCAACTCAGGCGCCCCGCAGCCTCCCGTTGAAGCATGGTTTCGCGTCATCGATCAGCCGGTCCTGCGCTTGGTCAGCGTGGATCTTCAGTGCAGCGCGGAACTCACTTCGATCGCCGAGGTTTTCGATTTCGCGCATGACTACCTCGGCTTGGTCAAAGCTGCAGTAATTGCCTCCGGCATCGTGCCACCCGGGATGGAGGGCGCGACTCAACCCCTCACCGGCGTGCTGACCGGTTTGACGGGCCGGCCCGGCCACGGCATCGAAATCGTCAGTAAGGTAAATGATATTCCCCGCGGCTCACGCCTGGCGGTCTCCACCAATCTCTTGGCCTGCCTGATTTCCGTGTGCATGCGCGCGACAAACCAGATTCGCACTCTCACCGGCGGCCTCTCCGAGGATGACCGCCGCCTGGTCGCTGGGCGCGCCATTCTGGGCGAATGGCTCGGCGGCTCCGGAGGCGGCTGGCAGGATTCGGGCGGCGTATGGCCGGGAATCAAGCTGATTCACGGCGTCTTGGCCCAAGAGGGTGATCCGGAATTCGGCATCAGCCGCGGCCGATTACTGCCGGACCACCAGATTCTCGGCCCGCAGGAAGTGTCACCGGAAACGCGCGAGCAGCTTCAGCAAAGCCTGGTGCTCGCCCACGGCGGCATGGCCCAGGATGTGGGCCCCATTTTGGAAATGGTGACGGAGAGATATCTGCTTCGTTCAGAAAGTGAGTGGCGCAGCCGCGGCGAAGCCACCCTCATCCTAGATGACCTGATTGCCCGATTGAAGAGCGGCGACATTCACGCGCTTGGCGCTTTAACTGAGCGAAATTTTGACGGCCCCATTCAATCCATTATTCCCTGGGCCGGAAATCTCTACACGGACACGCTGATTCGCCGCGTGCGCGCGGAAATGGGCAGCGATTTCTGGGGCTTCTGGATGCTCGGGGGAATGTCGGGCGGAGGCATGGGTTTTCTTTTTGCTCCGCATGCGAAGGCGCGGGCTCAGGAGCGCTTACAAAGCATCATGAGCGCCACCAAGCGGGAGATGGAACATGCCGTGCCCTTCGCCATCGAACCCGTGGTCTACGATTTCGCGATCGATGAATATGGCACGCAGGCCACGCACCTCGTCGGGGATTCTGCGCTGATGCCCGTGGGCTACTACCAAATGATTGTGCCCCCGCTTCTGCGCATGGAATCTCGCCTGCTTTCGCCGCTGCGCCTCATTGAGCTTGAACGCTTCACCGCCGCCTGCCACACCCGGCCGGAATTCCAAGGCATGGTGCAGAACGTTTTCGAGCACCTCATCCCGCAGGGCCCGCAAAAAACTCACCTCTCACAAAGTCTCGAGGCGCTGCTCGAGGCGCATGGATTTGATCGCACGGAGCATGAGCAGATCCAGGCGGACCTGCGCAACGGCCGTGTGGGGCTGGCGCAAAATCGTCTTCCCATCAGCAGCCTGATCACAGACGTTGGCGCCAAAGATCTTTTTGACGCCACCGAAGGCGTCGCACCGCAATACCACAAAATCGGCAACGACGCCCTGGCCGCAGGAATGGTGGCCGTGGTTTCGTTTGCCGGCGGTGCCGGCACGCGTTGGACCCAAGGCGCCGGCGTCGTCAAAGCCATTAATCCCTTTTGCCGATTGGGCGGCAAGCATCGCAGCTTTCTTGAAGTGCAGCTGGCCCGCAGTCGCCGCACGGGCCGCCTCTGCGGTACAGCTCTGCCCCACGTCGTCACCACCAGCTACCTGACGCACGATGCGATCCAGGCGCACCTCCACACCGAGCGCAACTACGGCTACCCCGGCCCCTTATTGCTTTCACCCGGACGCTCCATCGGCCTGCGGTTTGTGCCCATGGAAAGAGACTTGCGATTTGCGTGGGAAGAATTGCCGCAGCAAATGCTGGACGAGCAGGCGCAAAAGGTTCGCGACAGTCTGCGCGCCACGCTCATCTCGTGGGCGCGACACATGGGCGAAGGCGCCAGTTATACCGATAACGTGCCGATGCAATGCCTGCACCCGGTCGGCCACTGGTATGAAGTGCCCAACATGATTCGCAACGGCACTTTGTCCCTGTTGTTACAGGAACGGCCGCGTTTGAAATACCTATTCATTCACAATATTGACACCACCGGCGCTGACGTGCACCCCGGTTTGCTTGGTTACCACATCGCCGAAGGCGCCGCGCTTACCACCGAGGTGATCGCGCGGCACGTCGAAGACCGCGGCGGCGGCTTGGCCCGCGTCGATGGCCGCCTGCGTGTGGTCGAAGGTCTCGCGCTTCCCAGCGAAGAAATCGAATCGCTCCTCCCCTGGTACAACAGCGCGACCTATTGGATCGATATCGACCAACTCCTGGCTGTTTTCGGGCTTTCCCGCGATGATCTGGCGCACACGGAACGGGTGAACAACGCTGTCCGCACGCTGGCCGCCCGCATGCCCACCTACATCACGCTGAAGGACGTCAAGAAACGCTGGGGCAAAGGTCAGGAAGACATCTTGCCCGTGGCGCAATTTGAAAAGCTGTGGGGCGATATGACCAGCCTTCCGGAATTTCCCTGCCGCTTTGTCGCCGTGCCCCGCGCGCGTGGACAACAACTCAAAGAACCGGCGCAGCTCGATGCCTGGCTGCGCGATGGCTCCGCCGAATTCGTCGAGTCCTTGTGCGACTGGAATCAGTGACCCGCGCGGTGACACACGGCCATGCAGGCAATTCTTATCACTCCTGCGTCGATCCGTGACCGTCGCCTATATCGTCACCAGCCTAGAGAGCGTCCATTTCACCAAGATGTTCGGCTGCGTAGAAGCCCGTTTCTATTTCCTTCTTGAGTGATGGCCGGATATTCCGAATCAATTCACTGAGAACAGATCAGCGTCGTCTGAAAACCCTGATCACGGATGGCGCGTTGGTCGGCCCGGCGTGATTTCGTTACAGAATCGCTCTCAGAGCGGATCAAGAATACCGGGGCCGCTCACCCGACTTCTGCTCGCGCGGTCAAAGAACGAAAACATCGGCGGCGCGCCTCGCAAGCGCGTGGTCGAAAGTCACGAGCTTTACCCCCGCCACTGAGGCGAAGGCGAGAAGATAAGCGTCTGCCCAAACTTTGGGTGAGCGGCTGGAGAGTCGAGAATGTTTGCGGAATTCCGTTTCCAAGCCATCTGGCTCGGGAAGAAATGCAAAGCGGTTGTCAGCCCAAACCTTGTCCCAGAGGCTCCAGGCTTCGGACATGTTTTTCGTATCCCTGCCCATGATCTCTTTGGTCGTGAGAAGACGCAGAACCGTAATTTGCGTAAAGCGGCAGAAGAAGAATTGTTCGTCGGCCGATCGCTCGAACCACTCTCGAGCTTGTTCCGAATGCACATGCCGGCTCCAAAACAGGGCGAGCCAAACATTCGCATCAAGGAAATTCAACGTATTCATAAATATCTTCGTTGGTCAGATCCACTCTGGGACCCTTTGAAACGATGAGAGGAAAGCGCACTCTTTTGGGACGTGGACGGTTGCTCTGCAAAAGCGTACTTCTCGCGCCCACAAGAATGAGTTCTCGGACCGAGCGTCCTTGCGCAGCGGCTTGCTCTTTCAACCGCCGGTAGAGCGCGGTTGGAATATCTACGGTCGTGCGAACGGCATCTTGTTTCACGATTGGAGTATGCCACACATGCCATAAATATGGAATAACAGAATTCTCCCATCGTAGATGCAATGTCGATTCCGAAGTTAGAAACAAACGACAATTGCTCCCACGCATACTCGGGTGAGCTTTGGATGGTAGAAGCTACGCCTGGCTTCGGGGAGGCTGCGAGCTCCATCGCCTTTGCTTCTCTCAATCAGCAGATGGTCACCGGGACCGGGCGGCCCCAGAGTTGCGACGGCTGCGACCCGTGCCGCGTCGTGGCCCAAAGCAGATTTCCTCGATCAGAGAACAGACAATGTGGCCGATCGTGATGTGGGCTTCCTGGATTCGCTGCGAGTCGCGCGACGGCACGTTGATCAGCAGGTCCACTTTGCGCGCGAGCTTCCCGCCGGTTTCGCCGGTCATCGCCACGGTGAAGGCCCGGCGGCGTGCGCCGGCCTCAACGCCGCGCAAAACGTTGGGACTCGATCCGCTTGTCGAGAGCGCGACCAAGACGTCACCCGGACGAACATGCGCCTCGACCTGCCGCGCGAAGATTCGCTCGAAGCCGTAGTCATTTCCGGCCGCCGTCAGGATCGACGTATTCGTCGTGAGCGCAAGCGCCGGCAGCGCGATTCGCGCGCGCGTCAAACGAACCACCAACTCGGCTGCAAGGTGCTGCGCGTCCGCCGCGCTTCCTCCATTGCCGAACAGAACAAGCTTGTGGCCTGTGCGCAGTGCTTTCGCGGCGCGTACCGCGAGTTTCTCAATGCGCCCCAGAATCTCGTTCGAGAAACTCTGCTTTACGCGGCAGCTTTCGCGAAGCTGGGCGACGATGGTGTCTCGGTGTGTAGTCATGGTCCTGAAAGTTCGTGATCCCTTACAACCAACCGGTGAATATAGCAATTTCCCTTACACTGGGCCAGGAACGGCGCGCTTTGCTTCTCCCGCCCGGCAATATAGACTTCAGCGCAATTCGCATCTGGATCGTTCCCAGCAGCTACTTGCGGACTCCGATCATCAGCCCACTCGGTCCGGGCAGGCGCACGCGGCGCACGTCGCGGAAGCCCGCTTCCCGCAACCAACTCGCGTATTCCGGCTCACTGTAGCTGCTGCCCGCTCGCGTCCCCACCAGCATATTCAGCGAAAACAGTGCGCCAGCGCGGGGAGCGGTCTTGCTTGGCTCGAGAATAAAGTCCTGCACGACAAACCGCCCGCCGAGAGCAAGCGCGTCATAGATCCGCCGGAATAGCCCGCGATTCTCTTCGGGAGAAAACATATGACAGATCGCGGAGACCAAAACTAAATCGTAATTTTCTCCCAGCGGATCGCGCAACATGTCGCCCACCCGAGTGGTAATGCGGTCGGCAAGCCCGGCATTCCGAATGTTTTCTTGAGCGAGAGGCACGACGTCGCCCAAATCCAGAATCTCTGACTTCAACCCAGGTATCGCGCGCGCAAATGCAATGGAATACGCTGCCGATCCGCCGCCCAGATCCAACATGCGTGTGATTTCACTCGTCCCAATCGCCTTCACCACCGCGCCAGCCCGCTCCTTGGCATTGCGGTCCATCGCGGCGATGAAGGCTGCCACCCAATTGTCTTCGCGGCCGCGAGTCTCCACGGAAGTCCCGGCGCGCACGCACTCCGTCAGTGTGGACCACCGCTGCCACAAATGAGCGGTGTGCATAAGACTTCCGCGAGCGTCATCGCGCGAGCCCTCCGTGAAAAAACGCGCGCTCACGGCAGTGTTGCAAAACGTGCCGTCTCTTTTGTCGAGCAGTTTCAGACTGACCAGCGCGTTCAGCAGCGTCTCTGTCGCACGCGAGTCAGTGTGAATCTCCCGCGCCACCTGCTCTGAGGAAGCGCCGCTAGCAACGGCCGTGAACACGTCAAGTTCGAGCGCCGTGAGCACCGCCCGGCTAGGCATGAATGCTCGAATCATCTCGTTGAGGTCTTCGGGAAGCGTGCCCGCTTCATCTCTGGCCTTCACCAAGGCGCGATAGTTTTCGCGGTGCTCGGTCGCCATCGACTTCATCGCTTGCGCATCGCTCCACCCCAGCCGCGATACCACGTTGCCAGACCGCAAGTGGGATTCCACGATTTCCGGCACATCCGTTTCGCTGACCTTGTGATACCAAACACCCCCGGGATACACGATCATGATTGGCCCGTCATCGCACAATCCCAAGCAACCGCACGTCGTCAATTGAACTTCGTCGTCCAACCCTCGGGAGCCCACTTCATACTCCAGTGCCTGCAAAATCCGCAGCGATCCGTTATGCGGGCACGACGCGACACCTTCCGGTTTCCCCTGTGTGCAGACGAATATGTGGTGCCGAAACGGCTCCATTTGAATCCTCCCGCGTCAAAGAACGATAGTTTTCGTTTGCCGAAATGTTTGCGGACCGAAGAATCGCTGACATACAGCCTTGGTTCTCAGTGCAGCCTGCTGTAGCCCTGGCTCAGCGCATCGCTTCACTCGCATCGCGCGCTGCTCGAAAAGCGTCGAGCGTCCAAACATCGATTCCCTCTTCATGGCGCAACACGTAGAAGTTCCCGTCGTCGGCGAGCACGCGAAAGTAAACCGCGCCCGGCGAATACCAGCGATCTTCCACCTCGTGGATTTCAAACACGCGATCGCGCAGCGTGAATCGCAAGGGCCGCTCGTCGGCGCGATAACCGGCGTAGCATTCAACGTGGATGTCGCTCATGGCAGAACCTCCACGGCGCACTCTCCGCATTCAGTGTATCCCTCGGTGAGTCATGTGTCACCCAGACCGCGCGCTGCATCCGGCGAAAAAATCGCTCCGCATCCCCGCGATTCCGCCGCACTCATTCCTTGCTTCCGGCCAACTGATTCCGTAGACTCTCCGGAAGACGTAGTTTGGTATCGGGCTGCCTGCCATCCGGTTGACGTCTTGCCCCAAGCGTAATTTGTAGCTGCACGGAGTGTACGTGCCCACGCCCGTTGAGCATTGGATAGATGAAGCCGCGCAATTGACGCGTCCCGCACGCATCGTCTGGTGCGACGGCTCCGAAGAAGAAGCGCAGCGCATCCTCGAAACGACGCTGAACGAAGGCCACACGCTGCGGCTCAACGAACGCACCTATCCGAATTGCCACCTGCATCGCAGTGACTCAACAGACGTCGCGCGCACCGAAAAACTCACTTACATTTGCTCCCGCAGCGAATCCGCCGCAGGTCCCACCAATCTCTGGATGGCGCCCGCCGAGGCCAAAGAAAAACTCAGCGCCTTGCTTCGCGGCGCGATGGCCGGGCGGACGATGTACGTTGTCCCTTACGTGATGGGTCCCCCGGATTCGCCGCAGAGCCAGCTCGGCGTCGAGCTGACCGACAGCGCCTACGTTGTGGCAATCATGCGCATCATGACGCGCATGGGCCGCGTGGCCACCGAGCGCCTCGATTCTTCCGGCAATTTCGTGCGCGGCCTGCATTCTCTCGGCGATCTCCATCCGGATCGCCGCTTCATCATGCACTTTCCGGAAGAACAGCTCGTCTGGAGCGTCGGCTCAGGCTACGGCGGCAACGCGTTGCTCGCGAAGAAGTGTCACGCACTTCGCCTCGCCAGCTGGGTGGCGCGCGAGCATGGTTGGATGGCCGAGCACATGCTGATTCTCGGCCTCGAGGATCCGACCGGTCATGTGACTTACATGGCCGCGGCGTTTCCCAGCGCGTGCGGCAAGACCAACCTCGCGATGATGATTTCTTCGCTCGAGAATCAAGGCTATCGCGTCTGGACCGTGGGAGACGACATCGCCTGGATGCGCATCGGTGAAGATGGCAGGCTGCGCGCGATCAATCCCGAAGCGGGCTTTTTCGGCGTCGCGCCGGGAACCAGCCCCAGCCGGAACGCCAACGTCATGGCCGCGTTCCACCAAAACACGATCTTCACAAATACCGCGCTCACTCCGGAACGCGAACCGTGGTGGGAAGGAATGGGCACGGAACATCCCGCCGGCCTCGTCGATTGGCAAGGCCGCAAATGGTCGCCCAGCAACGGCCCCGCCGCGCACCCGAATTCCCGCTACGCCGTGCCCGCCCGTCAGGCGCCGGAAATTTCCTCGCATTGGGAAGACCCGGAGGGCGTACCGATTTCAGCGTTCATTTTTGGCGGGCGCAGAGCGAAAGTCGCTCCGCTGGTTTACGAAGCGCTCGATTGGAACCACGGGGTCTACATCGGCGCCACGATGGCTTCCGAAACCACCGCCGCGACCACCGGTGCCGTCGGCGTCACGCGCCGCGATCCCATGGCCATGTTGCCCTTCTGCGGCTATCACATGGGCGATTATCTCCGCCATTGGATCGAGATCGGCCGCCGCATCCCGCATCCCCCCAGAATTTTTCACGTGAACTGGTTTCGCAAGGACGCCGACGGGCAATACCTCTGGCCCGGTTACGGTGAAAACGTGCGCGTGCTGAAATGGATTCTCGAACGCGTCGAAGGCAGGGGCAGCGCCGTCGAAACTCCCATCGGATTTTTGCCCTCCCACGGCGCGTTGACCCTCGACGGCCTGAACATTTCGCCGGAGCGCGTGGAAGAGCTGCTGCGCGTCAACCCTTCCATATGGGCGGAAGAGCACACGCAGGCCGCGCAATTCCTCGATACGCTCGGCTCGCGCCTACCGCAGGAACTCCGCGAAGAAAACGCGCGCGCCGGTGAGCGCCTTGCGCACGCCGTACCGGCTGCGCGCTAGCACGCGCAAGCGATTGACGCGTCAATCGCGAGTTAAATAATCCACGTCAATACAAGTTGGATCAGGCGAGCAGCGCTGCCACCGTCACCCTGCTCGGTTCTCCGCCGATCACCACGATGCCGGTATCGGTCACGTGCCAGCCGCGCGCGCGGTCGGCATCCAGATCATGGCCAATCACAGCGTGCTCGGGCACGCGGACATTCTTATCCAAGATCGCGCGCCGCACCGTGGCGTCGCGGCCGATGTCGCAGTTGTCCATGATCACGCAGTCTTCCACCAGGGAGCCGGCGTGCACGCGTACGCCGCGCCCCAGAACGGAGTTGCGCACGATTCCGCCGGAAAGAATGCATCCGCCGGATACGATGCTGTCGATCGCCTGCCCGCGGCGATGGGCGTCGTCGAACGCGAACTTGGCGGGCGGATCCGGGTAGCTCGTGCTGCGCAGCGGCCATTGCCGATTGTACAGATTCAGCTCGGGTTTGATCCGCCGCAAATCCATGTTCGCTTCGTAGTAGGCGTCAATGGTTCCGACGTCGCGCCAGTACGGACTGTAATCTTCGGCCTCGCCCGGAATTCGATTGGTCTGAAAGTTGTACGCGAAGATGGGCGCCTTGCCCGCAAGCTTCGGCAGGATGTCCTTGCCGAAATCGTGATTGCTCTCGGCATCTTTCGCGTCGGCCATGAGCAGATCCACAAGAGTGCGTGTGGAAAAAATGTAGTTCCCCATGGAGGCGTAGACCTTGCTGGGATCGCCCGGCATGGTTGGCGCCTTGGGATTTTTTTCGTGGAACGCGACAATTCGTCCGTTCTTGCCGGCCTCAATCACTCCGAATTCGACGGCGTGCTCTCGAGGCATCGGAATCGCCGCGACCGTCACATCCGCGTGCCTCGCCACGTGGAAGTCAATCATGCTGGCGATGTTCATGCGGTAGATGTGATCGCCGCCGAAGATCGCCACCACGTCCGGATCTGACTGCTGCACCAAATTGATATTCTGAAAAATCGCGTCGGCCGTGCCTTGATACCAAGTTTCGTCCTGCGAGCGCATCTGCGCCGGCACAGGGATGATGAAGTGGCTCTTCAGCAATCCGCCGAACTGCCAGCCCTCGCTCAGATGCTGCAGCAGCGATTGGCTGCGGAACTGCGTCAGCACGTAGATCGAATTGATTCCAGAATTGATGAAATTGCTGAGCACGAAATCGATGATCCGGTATTTCCCGCCGAACGGCACCGCCGGCTTGGCTCTTTCCCGGGTCAATGGATATAGCCGAATTCCCTTCCCGCCCGCCAGCACAATGCCCAGCACGCGAATGTGCGCAGCTCCTCCCACCGCGAGGATCGGGTCCTTTTCGGCGATCTTTTTCTTCGGCATCGGCGCTCCTGCCACACGTTATCCTGCGCGATCCTATCAGAGTCAATTGCGTTTTTTAGGAGTGAACCTCTGCAGGTGGCCAAAATTGTGTCGGACCAGGAACCAATCACGCCACGACCGCACCACTAGCATCTCCGGCTATTCGACGTGGCCGCAGTCGCTACGACCCACCGAAGGCATCTTTGTGAGTCTGTATCAAAGAGCACAGAAATTGCCCTTGGCAAGGTCTAGGGTTAGGACGCAGTCAAAGGACTTAGTGGACGCCGGCACCCCCTGCCGTGTGTCCGGAAGGCCAAAGCGGAACGCTTGGCTCAGGAGATTTGCAGATGCGACGACTCGGGAACCTCTTCATCCTCGTAGCGGCCCTGGCACTAACCGCCGCCTCCGGCTTCGCGCAGGATGGAAAGCTAAAGATCAAAGTGATACCGAAACACGCGTACGTTTTTGTGGACGGTAAAGCCATTCGCGAAGGCAGCGAAGCTATTTCGCTCAGTGCCGGCCAACACGCTGTGTTGGTAACCAACTACGGCTACAAAAGCTCCACACAGGACGTCAGCATTCAATCGGGCAAGACGACGCCTCTGAACGTCACGCTCGATGCGTTCGGCGGCGCCGTCAACGGGCCGTTTGGCCAGATCGAATTTAAGGGCGGAGACAGCCATTCGGCGGTACTGCTGGACGGAAAGACGCCGCTGTACTTTGCGGGAAACGTGGGCGCGACGAACCACGATTGGTGGTGGCACAGGAATTTGCTCGTTCCGCCGGGAACTTACCACGTCGATGTGACGCGCAATGGCGCCGATTCGTGGACCAGCGACGTCACCGTTACCGCAAACCAGAAGGTGAGCATTGACCTCGCGAAGAACGGCGCTCAGACCGCCAAGGCTAAGGATGCGCTCTCCAAGCTCAGCAACGTTCCTCGGTACACCGGCGGTTGGATCAGCGATCGGATCGCCATCTCCGGCGTCACCGGAAGCTTTTCAGCGGCGCCCACCGACATCAGCTGCAACCAGTCTTCCACGCTGACGTGGCAATCGACGGAAGCCATCGACACCAGCATCAGCGGAATTGGAAACGTGGTGGCCAGCGGCAATCAGAGCGTCACTCCGCACCAGACCACCACCTACGATTTTGAGGCGGATGGTCCCGGCGGAATCGTGAAAGCCTCGCAGACGGTAAACGTCAACACGAAAGTGGATGCGAGCCTTTCGCTGAGCCCGGCCGATGTGCACTACCGCAAGATCGGCGACAAGGTTGTTACCCAGGATTCCTCAACGCTGACGTGGAAAACCACCAACGCGGACAGCGTCTCCATCGCCCCGATCGGCAAAGTCGATCCGAGCGGCAACCAGACTGTGAAGGCTGAACCGAAAGACAGCTCGCAGGTCCCGGACGGCCAGCCGCTTCGCGCCGTCGACGAGTCGAACACCTACACTCTGACCGCTACCAACGTCTGCGGTGGCACTGCCACGCAAACCGCTGCACTTCACGTCATCGGCACCATCGAACCGATTCCGGCAGTCACCTTGCAGAGCGTCTTCTATCCCACGGATTATCCGGATAAGAAGCATCCCCAAGTCGGACTCGTGAAGAGCCAGAAGACTTCACTCGCCGCCGTTGTCGCTGGATTCAAGCTGTATCTCGAATACGATCCGGACGCCAAGCTCTCCCTCGAAGCCAACGCCGATACGCGCGGCTCGAAGGCGTTCAATCAGGAACTGAGCGAACGCCGCGTTGACCGCATCAAGGCATACCTCGTCGAACAGGGCATCTCCGCCGACAAGATCGAAACCGTTGCATACGGCAAAGACCGCCCGTTAACGAAGGAACAGGTACAACAACTCGAAAGCACGAACCCGCAAACTCCACCGAAACCGCGTCTCCGCAATAAGACCGGCGACTTGTACGCCTATGACCGGCGCGTGGACATCGTGTTGCTGCCTTCGGACAAGAAGTCGACGGAGTTTTTCCCGCACGCTGCCGACGACTCCGGCCTGATCTGGCAGATCGCGAAACCAGCGCTTAAGAAGGTTGACGCCGACCAGTAAACTCGTCTCCAAACAAGACGCGCCGAGGAGCATCCGCTCCTCGGCGCGCTTTGTTAGGCGCGCTGCCCTTCCTTGCATTTAAGGCAGAGATGCGTCCAGGGCACTGCATCCAGGCGCACCTTAGGGATAGACTGCTTGCAGACCACACATATGCCAAAGGTGCCCTGCCCGATCCGATCGAGAGCCTCTTCGATTGCCCTCAAGAGACGGCCATCGGTTTGGTGCAAGCGGACGTGAAGCTCTGCGTCGGCATCAGCGTTAGCTTGGTCGGCCGAATCACCGTCCCAGCCTCCTGCTGACGGAACCGGGGCTTGAGCGTCTCCCTCGGAAGCAGACAACCCGCTTCGCTTCTCCAATAAAAGCTTCTTGTATCGTCGCAAATCGGCTGGAACCATGCCCATCCCAACCGGAAGCTCAATTTGGGCTTCCATCTCGTACATCGTATGCTTCTTTTGCGTGCGACCGCGAGCCAGGTTTGTTACTTGCGCGCCACGACTTCCGCGGGCTGTACTGCGGACTTCGGAAACAGCGTGGCATCCACCAACGCCAATCCCTCTTCGATGATATCCAGACCTTCGCGCAATCCCTCTTCCTTGATGATCAGCGGCGGGCAGACCCACAACATATTGAAGCGGCTGAACGCGTAGAGATACTTGCTCTTCAAGTGCCCGGCGAGCTGGCCCATCTCCGGGCTCGTGCCGTTGAACGGCGCCAACGGCTCGCGTGTGGCTTTGTCTTTCACGAGTTCGAGGACGCTGAAGAGTCCTTTGTAGCGTACGTCTCCGACGCAGCGATATTTCTGCTTCATCGCTTCCAGACGCGAGCCGAGATAGCGTCCTTGCCGTTCCACGTTGGCGAATATTTTCTCTTCTTCGTACAAATTCAGATTGGCCACGGCGGCGGCGCAACAAACCGGGTGGCCGCTGTAGGTCAGACCGCCCCACAGCATATTGGTCTCAAAATACTGCGCGATGGGATCGGAAACAATCACGGCGCCGAGCGGAAGATAACCGCTCGTCAGTCCCTTCGCGCACGTCACGATATCCGGGCGAGTGCCGTAATGCTGCGTGGCCAGCCACTTTCCCGTGCGGCCGAATCCGCTCATCACCTCGTCGTCGATCATCAGGATGCCGTACTTGTCGCACAGCGCGCGCAGCCGCGGATAGTAATCGTCCGGCGGCACCAGCAAGCCGTTCGATCCGGTGATGCCTTCCACCATAATCGCCGCAATCGTGTGCGGCCCTTCCATCTGGATTATTTCTTCGATGTGCGAAACGCATTCGCGATGGCAGGTTTCCACCTTTTGCCCGAACGGGCAACGATAGCAGTAGGGATCGAACGCGCGAACAATCCCCGGAATGCCCGGCTCAACCGGCCAGCGCCGCGGATCGCCCGATGCGCTCATCGACCCCATTGTGGCGCCGTGATACGAACGATAGCGGGTGATGATTTTTTCTCGGCCGGTGAACAGCTTCGCGATTTTCATCGCGTTTTCATTGGCTTCGCTGCCGCCCAAAGTGAAGAACGCCTTCGCGAGGCCGGTCACTTCGGCCAGTTTTTTCCCCAGCAGCCCGCGCGGCTCCGTCGCAAATCCCGGCCCCGCGAAGCAAAGCTCGTCCACCTGCTTCTTGATGGCCTCCAGCATTTTCGGATGCTGATGCCCGATATTCAGGTTGATCAGCTGTGAGCTGAAGTCCAGCCAGCGATTGTCATCGCCGTCCCAAAACCAAACGCCCTGGCCGCGTTTCATCTCGATCGGATTCGCGGTTCCCTGCACCGACCAAGAGAACATCGTGTAATCTCGGTTTTCTTGCACCACTTTGCGAGAGTGAGAGTCCATGCGTTGCTGCTCCTTCCGCAAAACCCCGGATTCTGAAACCTCAACTGCGCTATCGCTGCTTCAGAATCCAATCCATCGTCTTTGTCGCCAACCGATCCAGCGCCACGACGCTCATTTCCAGATGCTCTTCCTTGGTGTCTTCAATCTTATTATGGCTGATGCCCTGCAGCGATTGCACGAACATCATCACCGTGGGGATTCCCGCGCGCGAAACTTCGGCTGCATCGTGCAGCGGACCGGACGGCATGCGATGCGCCGCGCCAGTGGATTCGCGTACAGCCTCCTCGCACAAATCCAGCAAGTGCGGATGAAACGGCACCGGCTCGATGTTCCACAAGCGCGACCACCCGACGGTGCACCCCTCCTCCGCCGCAAATCGCCGGCTCGCTTCCTGCGCTTCGCGATACATCTGCGCCAGCGCGCTCGCGTCCAAGTCGCGCTGGTCCAGCGTAACCTCGCACCGCCCCACCACCGCCGTCACGATCCCCGGAAACGTCTTCACGCTCCCCATCGTGCACACCGCGTCCTCATGCTTCTTCGCGATCGTGCGTATCCCCAGCGCGAGCTTCGCCGCTGCGGCCAGCGCGTCACGCCGCGCGTTCATCGGCGTCGACCCCGAGTGCGCCTCCTGCCCGTGAAACGTGATGATGTGCCGCTCCACTCCCTTCGTACCCAACACGACGCCGAGCGGCAGGCCCAGGCGCTCCAGCACCGGCCCTTGCTCGATGTGCAATTCCAGATAAGCCGCGGCGTTCTTCTGCTCCCTGCGGGCCTCCGGGAATCGGTCGATCCCCACGTCGCACCGCCGCAGCGCTTCCTCCAACTTCACGCCGTCGCGATCCGTGCGCCCGCGATCGGCCTCGATGGAGTGCGTCCCCGCAAACGCCGATGACCCCAGCAAGCTGCGCCCGAATCGCGCGCCCTCTTCATCCGCCCAATCGACCACGCGCACGGTAATCGGCGGCCGCCCTGCGAATTCCTCGTTAATGCGCCGCAGCACTTCCAGCGCGGCCACTACGTTCAGCGCGCCATCCAGCCAGCCGCCGTTCGGCACGGAATCCAGGTGGCCGCCGATCAGCATGGCCCGCTCCGACGCGCCCAGCAACGTCACCCAATTATTCCCCGCCGCGTCGTAATGATGCTCGATCGGCATGCCCTGCAGCTTCGCGGCAAACCACTCGCGCGCCTTCAGCCACGTGTCCGTCCACGCCACGCGCTGCGCGCCGCTGTCATCGCCGGTCAGCGCGCGAAGCTCCTTCAGTTCGGCAACGGTGCGTTTGGGGTTCAAGCTCATAAGGATTCGTCTGACAATGGCTTACAATCCGCGTCCGATTCGGCGCCCAGTGGAAAATCCGCGCCGATTCGCAAAGCAGTATGCGCGCTGATCCAATCCGGATAGCGCTGAGTTCTATAGGTGGATCTTCAGATCCAACAACAACGACGACGTCTGATCGAGCAGCTCCTCGGTCCTAGGAGATCCGCTCCTTCATCCAGGAGTACGCCGCCGAGGCCACGGTCGCCAGCAAGAATATGACCGTGCCGTGGAGGAACGGCGTATACCCGATGGAGTGCTCGACCAGGAACGGCATCGATAGGCCCCACCCAAGCCCCCACACGATCCTCAAGATTAGGGCCATCACCAGGGATACGATTCCCAGCCAATAGCTCACACGAGCGATCCACTTTTCCATAGCTATCTCCTTAACCTGGAGTCGGATGGAACCTCCGGGAGAGAATCTAGGCCCAGAATGTACTCCCGGAGCGATGGGCCGTCAATTGGAGATCGGTAGTGGAGATCGGCGCGCGCGCAGCGCTCACACGAGCGCTCAAACGAGCGCTCGCACGGCGCTCACGCTCGCTCACACGCTCAGTATCGGCAGGCACAGCGGCGGCTCGACGTGGAAATCCAGCGCCGCAATCTCCTCCAGCGCGCGATTCAGCGTCGCCGCGCTGCACGTCTCGAGCGTCATCACGAACGGCAGCGCGTCGTGCGGATATCCCGGCTTCTGCAGCACGGCGTCGACGCTAATTCCGTATCGCGCGAGCACATCGGCGACGGCGGCCAGAATCCCCGGCCGGTCCTTCACCACGAACCGCAAATAGTGCGGCATCGTGAACTCGCCGCTCACGCTCTTCGGCACCGCCAGCGCCGCGAATTGCTCCGCTTGCGGTGCGCCGCCGCCGCGCGCAATCGCGTACAAGTCCGACACGATCGCCACCGCCGTCGGATCGCCGCCCGCACCGTAGCCGGAGAACACCGTCTGCTCCGAGAATTCTCCGGTCGCCACGACCATATTCTTGTTCCGCGCCACGTGCGCCAGCAACGACGCGCTCGGCACCAGCGCCGGCTGCACCGCCGCGTAAATGTGCAGCCCCTTCGACGTATCCTTCTTCACCAGCGAGATCTGGCGGATCGTGCAGTCCAGATCGTGCGCGTAGTGAAAGTCCACCGCTTCGATCAGTGAGATCGGCCGGCACGGAATCTGCTCGGTGCGCACCTCGGCGCCCAACGCAACCTGCGTCAAGATCACCAGCTTCGCGCGCGCGTCGAATCCCTCGACGTCCGCGCTCGGATCGGCCTCAGCAAAACCCAGCTTTTGCGCCTCCGCCAACGCGTCCGCGAAGCTCGCGCCGCTCGCTTCCATCCGCGTCAGCACGAAGTTGCACGTGCCGTTCAGTATCCCCGCGATCTCGTGCAGCCGGTCGCCCGCCAAACCTTCCTGGATTCCCAGGATCACCGGAATTCCGCCGGCCACCGCCGCGCCGAACTCGATTCGCCGGCCCATCTTTCGCGCCAGCTCCTGCAATTCCGTGCCGGATTTGGCGATCACCACCTTGTTCGCCGTCACCACGGATTTGCCGGCCTCGAGCGCTCTGCGAATGAATCCGCCCGCAGGTTCCAATCCGCCGATCAACTCCACCACAACATCCACATCCGTTGCCAACACCTCGTCAAAACTCTCCGGCCAACGCACGCTCTTCGGAATCCATGTGGTCTTCCGCTTCGAAGTGTCGCGATCCAGAATGTGCGTCAGTTGCAATCGCCCATCGCTGTTCTGCGCCAGCAGTTTGGCCACAGAAGTTCCCACAGTTCCCATTCCAACCAGCGCAATCTTCAATGGTTCAGAGCCGCGCGAAAGATTTTTCCTCGCAGCCGGTTTTGCGCCGGCCTTTTTCCCGGATTTGCGCGCCTTCGATGGTTTACGTTTCGCCACTGTCCCGTTTCCTCGCCGCAAGTAACTTCGAGATCATCTCACGACATCGAGCATCCCACCAAGGATGGCGCTACAAAACCACCGGAACTCGTGGCGGAGGCCTTCAGGCCTCCATCTGGATTTGTTTGGCCGTCCGATCACATCAACTGCCGAAATCGTGGAGACCTATAGACCTCCGCTACGCCGTACGGAACGGGCACAATGCGCGCACCACAATTAGACATTCGCAAACGCCCGTGCAATCCATTAGAATTTATGCGCATCATCGTTTACGAGCAGAGGCATTCGCACACTCACCTCAACTACTCCGGGGTAGTGCAATCGGTAGCACGCCAGCCTTTGGAGCTGGTTATCCTGGTTCGAGTCCAGGCCCCGGAGCCAAATTCATTCACTGCGGCGCTGCAAGCTCCAAGTGGGATCGCCCATAACGCGTAACCTGTGCGTCCCGTGCCTTTTTTGCCTGAAGAGTCGCAGGGGTTTTACCGCCGAAGCCTCATCGGATAAAGCCGCCCGCCAATTAGTGCCAGCGACGGCACGCTTGAAAGCGTGCCCTGACAAATCTCGACGAGGCAGCGCAAACTGCGCCACTACGCGCGGCGGGGCAAACTTCCGCGGCTCGATTCGCTGTGCTAGACTCGCGATGCGGATTGCGATTGGCGAAAGAAACAGAAATCGCAAACTGCGGATGCGTGGAACTTCGGGCTCTGTGCAACCAGGCCCCGCGAACCCCGCCAGGCCCGGAAGGGAGCAACGGTACCGGGATCACCCGGTGTGCCGCGGAGTACCCGAAGTTCCTCTCATCGTATCGACGCGGCCGCGCGCGGTGTGCGGCGCAAGAAAAATAGAATCGACGGATTGCGCGGAGCGGATTGCTGCAAATGGCTTACCAAGTTATTGCGCGAAAGTGGCGGCCGCAGACGTTTGCGGAGGTGATCGGCCAAGAGCACGTGACGCGGACGCTGGCCAACGCCATCCGCAGCGGGCGCGTGGCGCACGCATACATCTTTAGCGGCGCGCGCGGCGTCGGAAAAACCACCACCGCGCGCATTCTGGCGAAAGCACTGAACTGCGCAAAGGGCCCAGCCGAGGAACCTTGCAACGAGTGCGATTCTTGCCGCGAAATTTCCGCCGGCTCATCGCTGGACGTGATCGAAATTGACGCCGCTTCAAATCGCGGCATCGATCAGATCCGCGAACTGCGCGAAATGGTGCGCTACGCGCCGGCGTCTTCGCGCTACAAAGTCGTAATCCTAGACGAAGCGCACATGCTGACCGACGAGGCCTCGAACGCGCTGCTGAAAACGCTGGAAGAGCCGCCGGATCGCGTCGTTTTCATCCTGGCGACCACCGAGCCGGACAGCTTGGCCGAAACGATTCGTTCCCGCTCGCAACACTTCCATTTCCGCGCGCTTTCGTTTGCGGAGATCACCGCGGCGCTGGGCCAAATCGCCACGCAGGAAAAATGGAACATCGAGCCAGGCGCGCTGGCAGTGATGGCGCGAGCCGCGGAGGGCAGTTTGCGCGACGCGCTTTCGCTGCTGGAGCAGGCGCGCGCCTATAGCGGCGAGACAATCAGCGACGCGCAAGTGCGCGAACTGCTCGGCGTGGTGCCGCAGGAGACGCTGGATCAGCTCACCGCCGCGATCGAGCAGCGATCGGCCACGCTTGCGCTTCAACTTGTGCACGGATTGCTGGCTCAGGGACAGAATCTACCGAGCTTCTGCCGCGAGGCCATCGGGCATTTCAGAAATTTGCTGGTCGCAAAAGTTTGCGGAGCGGAATCGGATTTGGTGGCCGCGCCGGCCAGCGAACGCGCGGGACTTGGGCGCGCGGCTGCTGCGTTTAGTGAAGAGGATTTGACGCGCTTCTTCGAAATTCTGCTGGAGACGTACGACGATCTGCGCCGCAAGCCGGACGAACGCCTGCATCTGGAAATGGGATTGCTGCGTATGGTGAACGCCGCGCGTCTGGCGCCACTGGAACAAATTATGGCCGAACTCGGAGGCTCAAGCGCGGGCACGGCGCCGCGCGCGGCCGCGACGACGGCGTCTGGTTCCGCTGCTCGCGCTACGACGACATCGTTTACACCGACAACTTCGTTTTCACCGACAAATTCATTTTCTGCGCCATCCGTCGCCCTGCCCAGCGCGCCGCCGGTTATGCCGCGGACGGAGCGCGCCGCTCCGGAGCCGCGCGAGCGATCGACATCCGCAAGCGTGCCGCTCGCGATGAAACCGGAAGGCGCGGTCGCGCGCATGGTGAGCATCGGCGGAGGTCTGCAAGCCGCACAAGTGGAAGCCATCAAAGTGGCGGCGCTGGAAAAACAAAAATTCCTGGGCGAACTTGTAGAGCAAGCCAGCCGCTGGGAGTGCGAAGGCTCGGAGGTGCGTCTATTTTTTCCGACCGAGCGGCGTGCGCTGGCGGAAATGTTGCAATCGCGCGAGCAGATGGAGACACTGCGCACAATCGCGCAACGCGTTGTCGGCCAGGGTGTGCGCGTCTGTGTTAAACTTGAGGCGTCGCCGATTGCCGCGCCGGAGTTTCGAGCGGCCGGGGCGTCGCGCGAACTGCGCGCGCAGTTTGAACGAGATCCGATCGTACGCGCCATGCTCGAGCGGTTCGGCGGACAGATCTCCGACGTGAAGCGCGGCGACGAAGGCTAGGCCATGGAAGTGAAAGCGCTGCAGCAAATGCTGACGCAGTTCCGCCAGATGCAGGAGACTCTGCAGAAGCAGGTGGAAACTGTGAACGTGGAAGCATCGGCCGGCGGCGGCATGGTCTCCGTAAAAATGAACGGCCAGAAGCAAATCACCGAAGTGCGCATCGAACCGGAAATTTTCAAGAGCAAAGACCAGGAAATGCTGCAGGACCTGATTCGCGCGGCGGTGAATGAAGCCGCGCGCCGCGTGGACGAAGAACTGGCCAGCCAGATGAAGAGCATGGCCGGCGGCATTCCGGGAATCGCCGGCTTGAAGATACCGGGACTTTTCTGAACCGCGCCGCAATTATAAAGACACAACCCGTGCGCCACCCTGCAAGTTCGATCTCTTAATGCCTGACTTCGCCGAACCCGTCTCGAAACTCGTTGACCAGTTGAAGCGCCTTCCCGGAATCGGCCAAAAGACGGCGCAGCGCCTCGCTTTCCATTTGCTGCGCGTGGGCCCGGAGGAAGCGCTGGCTCTCGCGGACGCGATCCGCGAAGCCAAGCTGCACGTGCACTCTTGCTCGATCTGCCACAACATCACGGACGCCGATCAGTGTCTTTATTGCTCGAGCGCCACGCGCAATCGCCGGTTGATTTGCGTGGTCGAAGAGCCGCACAGCATCGCTTCGGTGGAAAAGACGCGCCAGTACAACGGCCTGTATCACGTGTTGGGCGGCGCGCTTTCGCCGTTGCAAGGAATTGGCCCCGAGCAACTGCATCTGAAGAGTCTGATCGAGCGACTGAAGGGCGGCGCGGTGGATGAGATCATCGTCGCTACAAACCCGACTGCCGAAGGCGAAGCGACCGCGGTTTATTTGTCGAAATTAATTAAGCCGCTGGGCGTGCGCGTCACGCGCATTGGCGTGGGCATCCCGGTCGGCTCCGACCTGGAATACGCCGACGAAGTGACGATGCTCAAAGCCATGGAAGGCCGCCGCGAACTCTGACAGCTGACCACTGCGCATCGATCCGTGGCCGGCGGCCCCTCGAAGGTTTCCTAGTAGGCGTTAGCCGTTTCGCAACTGCGGCGGGAACCACTCGACGCCCTGTTCCCACAATGCTAGTCTGGTTTTTCTTTACTTGGGAGCCTCAGCGTGGACACCGCTCCGCGGCGAGAACCGGACGCGCAGAATCGGCGCAGCACGCGCATCGTACAGGCCGTGCCGCTGACGGTGACCGGCGTGGACGCCCTGGGGCGGCCATTCCAGGAACGCACCTCAACGCTGATCATCAATTGCCAGGGCTGCCGCTACCAATCGAAGCATTACGTGCTGAAAAATATGTGGGTCACGTTCGAGGTGCCGCACCCGGAAACGGGCCTCCCACCGCGCAGCGTGCGCGCGCGCGTCACGTGGGTGCAGCGGCCGCGCACCATCCGCGAGTTATTTCAAGTCGGCGCTGAACTGGAAGTGATCGGCAACATTTGGGGCGTGGCCTTCCCGCCGGCGGATTGGACGCCGTTCCCGGATGCGCCGCACGCGGAAATTCCCGCTGCGTCCATTGCCGCTGCGGAAGATTCCACCGGCACCGCGACGCCCGAAGCCGACGCAGCTTCGCACGCGTCCGCGGATTCCCCGAGCCACATTGAGATCTCTCAAGACAGCGGCGACAACGTGCGCGTGATGCCGACTCCCGGGGCGGCCGACGATGCGATTCTGCTGGCGCGCCAGATCAGCCGGCTGGTGAACGAAGCCAAGCAGCAGTTGCAGGAAACCGCGCATACGCAAGCGGCCCAAGCCGTTTCCGCCGAGATTCGCTCGCTGCTCTTTTCAATTGAAAATCAGCTTCGCGATGCGGCTGAAAAATCGGTGCGCGAAGCCGCATCGACGCACGGCGAGGAAATCCTGCGTGCCGCGCTTGAAAACATTTCGCAGGGAGAAATCGAGCGATTGAGCGCGCGCTGGACGCAGGAAGCGGAGCGTCACCTGCGCAGCGGGCTCGGGCGATTCTCGGTCGAACTCGATCAATTCGAGCGACGCCGCCGCGACGAACTGGAATCGCACTTGGGCGCGCGATTCGATCGAGTCCGTGCGGAGATGGAAGATGCGACACGCGCGCTGGAAGCGGAATCGACGGCAGCGCAGGCGCGACTGGAACAATGGCGCCGCGATGCGGAAGAAACTGCGGCGGCGAATCTACGCCGCTGGACTGAACTCGCCGAATCGACCACTGCGCACGCGCAATCGAAAATGACGGAACTTGAGGCCGCGGCGGCGCGCGTCGCCGACCGCATGGCCGCCGCGACCACGGAGGCCGAGGCTGGCTGGCGTGGGCGCCTGGAAGCGGACGTTGCGTCCGCGAACGCGCGCGTGGATCAGCGCGTGGAATCTTCGCTTGAGTCCGCGGCGCGCAGCGCGGCCGATCGCCTGGCGCACAATTCAGAATCTTCGGCCTCCGAAATCGAACGCAACATCGCGCAACGCATCGAGACGCTCGGCAAAGCCTTCACCGAGGCCACCGCCGAAGCTGAAAGCGCGCTGGGAACGATTCGCGCCGCGATCAGCAAGGAGACGGGGCGCGCGCAAACGGCGGTTACTCAACTGCACGAAGCCACTGCGCAAATCGAAGATCACAGAGCCATTCTGGACGGCCTGCGGCGTTCATCGAGCAATGAACTTGAGCGCCGCAGCGAGGCGCTGCTGGAATCGCACAGCGCGGAATTGAATCGCCGCGCGGAGACCATCGCGAATACCGTCGCCGAGCGCCTGGAACCCGGCCTGATCGCCGCGGGGCGGCAATTGCTCTCGACGCTGGCATCGGAAATCCAGGAGCAGCTTGCGCCGCAGATCGATCGCGCCGGCGCCGCGCTGCGCGAGTTGGAAGCCGGAACCGCGCGCACCGAAGAAGCGTTGCACGCGCACGAAGGCCGCCTGCACGAGATTTCCGAGCGCTCACTGCAGGACGCATCCGGGCGCGCCGACGAAACTTTCCGCCGCTACGACGCACAGCTTCAGGAAGCCGGCGCCGCGGCGCAAGCGCGCTGGCTTGCCGAGCTTGAGGCTAAAGCGACCGACACGACGCACGAGGCGTTTGAATCTATTTTCAAATCCGCGGAATGGTACGAAAAGAAAGTCCAGACGCAGATGCAGGCCACGCTCGAAAAGGGATTGGCGCAGGCCGCCGAAGCCTTGCGCGCAAAGGCCGGTGAAATATCCGGGCAGTTTGCCACCGAGCTCGATCATTACACGCGCAGCTACGTGGAGCACGCCAAGGAGCAACTGGACGAGCAGGCGCAAGCCGCGGCCACTCGCACGCTCGAAGCGGCGCAGGCGGCAAGCGACGCCGTCGCCGGCGGATTCAGCGAGCGCGCCGCGAAAATCGCCGCGGAGCAATACCAGCACATGCTCGCCGATAGCTCCGCTGCGGGAGATCAATTCACCGCGCGCCTGGACGCGCAGCGAGCCGACGTGCAATCCAAGATCGATTCCGCCACGCGCGATGCCGCTGCGCGCTACCGAGCGGAGACCGAACAGGTGTCCGCCGAATCGCTGGACGCCGCACGGCAAAAACTCGATGCGCGGGCCGAGACGATGACGGAAACTTGGCGCGCCGCGCGAGCCGCGGAAGTGCAGCAGGTGGAACTGGGTCTGGCGCGCTTGGGCAACCAAGCGGTCGAAGATTACAAGCAGCGCCTCGAGAACACGTCGAACACCTGGGTGCTCGCTTCGGTCACCAAGCTGAACTCGCATTCGCAGAATTTGATCGAGCAGCTAGCCACCGCGTCCGAAGATCGCATTCGCGCGGCGTGCTCCGGCATCTTCGCCGAAATTGGGGAAAGCCTGCGGCAACGAATGGCGCAAGCGCCCGATGCCGAACCGCGCGCCGAATCCAGGCCGGCGTCCCAACCCGATAATCCCCCCTCGAACGGTTAAATTTAGGCCGGCGCGCGAGGCGCTCGCCAAGCCGGTCGCGCGATTCCGCTTTTCAAGGCTTCGCCGCACTCCCTGTATAATCTCCGCCATGGCCAATCGCGCCTACGCCAGTCTATGGCTTCGCGATTTCGACGAAGCAACGCGCATCGAGCGCCTCGCGCTCCTTTTGTCTACCACTCCGTTCTCGAAGACGCGGCCGGGTTTCAGTTCGCTCGTGATCCGCGCCGTTGAGCCCAGCCTGCCGCCCATCGCCGAATACGAACTGGGGGCGGCTCCAGTGGGCGCGGCGGAAATCGCGGACTTTGCGCGCGAGCACGCCCACGCGGATGCCGCGTACGAAGTTGGCGCATATCAAGATTTGTGGATTCGCGACGCCGAGTCCGGCCGCTGGAGCGATCTGCCGCAGCGCGTGGAAATTGTGAGCTTCGGCGTCGAATACGACGACGGTTTGGCCGCGGCCGAATCGGGGCATTTCCAGATCGAATTCGGCCTCGAACACTTTTTCACGGGGCACGCGGGCCTGCTCGGCGCCACCGCCCCTCGCGTCGTCTCGGCGGAAGATCCGATCGAGCAGGAATTTCTGGCGGCGATGTCGCGCCCCGAAAATCTGCGCGGCTATTTGGAGCGTACGCGCGAAAATATCCAGCGCCTGATGCGCTGGATGAGCGCGGCGCAGGCATCCCTCCCCATCGAGCGCACGCGGCTCTGGTCGGAAGGAGAGGAAAATTTTGAAGTCCGGCTCGATGAAATTCTGGCCGTACGCTAGCGCGATCTTGCTGCTTACCGCGGCTGCGGCGGCAGCAGCGTTCGCGCGTTCGCAGGCGCCCAACGCCAGCGCCACGCCCGCCGCGCGCGCGAATGAGCTGACGCTGGCGGGCTTGCGCCCCGGCCACGACACGTTGAACGAAGCTAAGCGTCGCTATGGCGCGAAAATGGCGTTGGACACATCGGACGGCACGCAGCAGTGGCGCGACGCGTGCACCGGCCACGCGATCATCCTGGAGATCGGCGCAAACAGCGTGATTCAAAGCGTGACAATCTCCGCGCTGGCGCCGGACACCGGCTCCTGCACAGGCCGCCGCGATGTGATTCATGAGGATCAATGGCAAACGGGCCACGGCCTGCGTCTGGGCGATTCGCAGGACCGTGTGACGCAGCTCTACGGCGATCCGAACTCAAGCGGGCCTTCCGTCAAGGGTAAGCACGAGCTAGAATTGTTGTTTTACGCTTTCGACTGGGCCGGATCCAGTGTGCCGCAGGTGATGGAAGTTTCCTGCGCGCGCGACTCGGGGCGCGTGATGGAAATCACGCTCGCGAATGCCAGCTTGTAGGAGTCTTCGCTTCGTCTTCGACATCTAAGCCAAAAGACTATGAGCGCCGCCGCACAAACTCTGCCCGCTTCCATCGCCGCCACTAAGCCGGCGCCCCAACGCGTGCCCGGCTGGCGGCACACAATGCGCTTGGTGCCGTACGTCAGCCGCCACTGGGGCATGGTGCTCGTCGGAATTCTGATGCAGGCCGGCATGGGCATCGCCGGCACGATTCTGCCGGTGGTGATCGGCGTGGTGATCGATTGCGTGCAAGGCGCCGCGCAGCCGATGGCGCAGCTCGGGCGGCTGGGGCGAATGATGCTCTACGTGCTGCCGGCTTATCATCCGCACACGGCGCACACCATCGTCGCGTTTTGCATCGCGATGCTTGCGGTGGTCGCGCTCAAGGGCGTTTTCTCTTTCTGGACGCGATGGATTCTGATCGGCCTTTCGCGCGACGTCGAATACGATCTGCGCAACGACCTGCTGGACCGCCTGGTGAAAATGGAGCCGGAATATTACGTGCGCAATCGCACCGGCGAGCTGATGTCGCGCTGCACGAACGATCTGAACTCGGTGCGCATGGTACTGGGCCCGGGCATCATGTACAGCGCCAATACGATTGCCACGATGATTCTGGCGTTGGTGCTGATGTTTTGGCTTTCGCCGCGGCTGAGCATTTACGTGCTGCTGCCCGTGCCGGTGGTGGCCGTGGCCGTTTTCTTTTTCGGGCAGAAAATTCACGCGCTGTACGCGCAGATTCAGGCTTCGCTGGCGTCGCTTTCCTCGCGCGCGCAGGAAAATCTGGCCGGCGTGCGCGTGATTCGCGCCTACGCACAGGAAGAAGCGGAAATCCGCGGCTTTGATGAGCCCAATCGCGAGTACATCGAGCGCAACCTGCGGCTGATCTACTTCTGGAGCCTATTCATGCCGATGGTGCAGACGCTGATCGGCTTCACTTTTCTGCTGGTGCTCTGGCAGGGCGGCCGCCTGGTGATGCTGAATCGCATTTCGCTCGGCGAACTGGTGGTGTTTTACGGCTTCATGGTGCAATTGGTGTTCCCGATGGTCGCGCTGGGTTTTGTGACCAACATCTGGCAGCGCGGCGCCGCGTCGATGGGCCGCCTGAATTATATTTTGGATGCGAAGCCCGGCATTGACGATCGCGCGGCGCGCGCTGACGGCGGGCAGGATATTCACGGCGCGATCGAGTTGCGCCATCTGAATTTCAAGTATCCGACGACGAGCCCCTCCGGCGATCGCGCCGCCAACGCCGCGGCAAATGGCGATGGCGATAACGCGCGCAGCGACTCGGCGCTTGAAGACGTCACGCTGGACGTTCCCGCCGGCTCAACGCTCGCCGTCGTCGGGCCCACGGGCAGCGGCAAATCCACGATGGCGGCGTTGCTCGCGCGGCTGTGGGAAGCGCCGGAAGGCACGCTGTTCCTGGATGGCCGCGCGATTCGCGAATGGCGGCTCGAAGAATTGCGGCACGCCGTGGGCTTCGTTCCGCAAGACGCGTTTCTATTCAGCAAGACGATCGGCGAAAACATCGCCTTCGGAATCGATGACGATTCGCCGGAGCGCGTGCGTCGCGCGGCGGACATCGCCGGCATCGCCGCGGAGATCGAGGATTTTCCGCAAGGTTTTGACACGCTGCTCGGCGAGCGCGGCATCACCGTCTCCGGCGGGCAGAAGCAGCGCATTGCGCTGGCGCGCGCGGTGATTCGCGATCCGAAAATCCTGATACTCGACGATGCGCTTTCCAGCGTTGACACCGATACCGAAGATCGCATCCTGCGCCGGCTGCGCGAATTCATGCGCGGGCGCACCACGATTCTGATTTCGCATCGCTGCTCCACCGTGCGCGACGCCGATCAAATCGCCGTGCTGCGCCGCGGCCGCGTGGTCGAGCTCGGTACGCACGATGAATTGCTGGAGCGCAACGGATATTACGCCGACCTCTATAACAAGCAGCTTCTCGAAGAAGAGCTGGAGCGCGCATGAGCGACTTCCGCGAAGAAGAGAAGCTCGGCAAAGTTTACGATTCCGCGCTGACGCGGCGATTGGTCGGCTATCTGCGTCCTTACGGATTGAAAGTGATCGCCGCGCTCGCGCTCACGGTTGCCGTCGGGCCGCTGCTGGTGGCGGGCCCGTATCTATTTATGGTGGGCGTGGATCGCTACATCGATCCGGTGGTGAATCACAAGATGACACTGGCCGTGGGCATGCGCGGCCTGACGTGGGTTACGGTCGGGTTCCTCGGCTCGCTGCTGCTGGGATTTGGCGTGCAGTTTTTGCAGGCGCGGATCATGCAGAGCGTCGGGCAGAAGGCCCTGTACGATCTGCGCAAACAAATCTTCGGGCATCTGCAAATCTTGCCGATGAGTTTTTACGATCGCAGCCCGGTGGGCCGCCTGGTGACGCGCGTGACCACCGACGTCGATGCGCTGAACGATCTATTTGCCGCGGGCATCGCCGCGATGGTCAACGACGCTGTGCAACTTTCGCTTATCGCCGCAGTGATGCTGTGGGTGAACGCGCGCTTGGCGCTGGCCACGTTCGCCGTGCTGCCGCTGATCCTGATCGCCACGTGGATTTTTCGCGACAAAGTGCGCGACGCCAATCGGCGCATCCGCACGGCCATCGCGCGCATCAATTCGTTTCTGCAAGAGAACATCAGCGGCATGGCCGCCGTGCAATTGTTCAATCGCGAGCGGCGCTCGCAAGAGGAATTCAAGATTTACAACCGCGCGCACATGGACGCTTACAAAGACACGATTCTGGCGTTCGCGCTGTTTTATCCGGCGGTGGAATTTTTCAGCGTGGCTGCCATCGCCACGGCGTTTTGGTATGGCGGACTGCGCGCGCTTGCCGGCGTGGTGGCTGTCGGCGTGTTGATCGCGTTCATGCAATACGCGCAGCGCTTCTTCCTCCCGATTCAAGATCTGAGCGAGAAATTCAACATCTTGCAATCCGCCATGGCGGCCTCGGAGCGCATCTTCAAGCTGCTCGATGAGCCCGCGCCGCTAGCGCTGCAGAGCGGTGCGCGAAGCCTGGTGGAACCGCGCGGGGAAATCGAATTCCGCAACGTTTGGTACGCCTATCGCGGCGGCGCTGCGCCGGCGGAAGACGATTGGGTGCTGCGCGACGTCTCCTTCCACATCGAGCCCGGCCAGGCCCTCGCGATCGTGGGGCACACCGGCGCGGGCAAAACGACGCTGATTCAATTGCTGCTGCGCCTGTACGAAATTCAGCGCGGCTCAATCCTGCTGGATGGCGTGGACATCCGTGAATACAACGTGCGCGATTTGCGCCGCCAGTTCGGAATCGTGCTGCAAGATCCGTTTCTATTCACCGGCACGCTTGAATCGAATGTGCGTCTGGGCACGCCGGGAATCGATCGCGCGACGGTGGAGCGCTCGCTGCGCGAAGTGGGATTGGGCCCGCTGCTCGATGCGCTGCCGCAAGGCGTTGAAACTCCCGTCACCGAGCGCGGCGCCACGTTCTCCGTGGGCCAGCGGCAACTCGTCAGTTTCGCGCGCGCTATGGCGCACAATCCGCGCTTCCTGATTCTCGACGAAGCTACGTCGAGCGTGGACACGAAAACGGAATTGCTGATTCGCGCGGCGCTCGATCGCTTATTGGCCGGGCGCACTTCGCTAGTGATCGCGCATCGCTTGAGCACGATCCAGCACGCCGATCGCATTTTGGTGTTTCACAAAGGCCGGCTGCGCGAACAGGGCTCGCACCAGGAATTGCTGGCGCTGCGCGGAATTTATTACCGGCTCTACCAGTTGCAGTACAAGGATCAAGAACTCACGATGCCTCGGACGCCCGCGGGCTTCGGCGCGTCGCCGCTGGCGAGCGAGCCGCTGCCGTCGGAGGGCTGAGCGCCGCGCCCAGGATTTGCCAAGCATCACCACGCCATGCCAGAGCCATCCATACTGATCTCAGCCGGCGAGGCTTCCGGAGATATGTACGCCGCGCGCTTAGCCGCCGCGCTGCAGAAACGCGTGCCGGTGCGCCTGTTCGGCATGGGCGGACCGCGGATGCGCGAAGCGGGCGTGGAGATCGTCGCCGACTATCGCGAAGTGGCCGTCGTCGGCATCCTCGAGGTCTTGGGCAAGCTGCCGCGCCTATTTCAAGTGATGGGGAAACTCGCGCACGAGGCTCGCGTCCGCAAACCGGCGCTGGCGATCCTCACGGATTTCCCCGGATTCCATCTGCGACTGGCGCGCACGCTGAAAAATCAGGGCGTGCCTACTGTGTATTTCATCTGCCCACAATTCTGGGCGTGGCGGCCATGGCGCGCGAATCTGGTTCGCCGCCGCTTCGTTCGCGGGCTGTGCATTTTCCCGTTTGAGCAGGAATGGTACCGCGCGCGCGGCGTGCCCGCAGATTTCATTGGCCATCCGCTGGTCGGCGAAGTCCACGCCACGCGATCGCGCGAGCAGTTCGCCGCCGATATGGGTCTGGACGCCTCGCGGCCAATCGTCGCGATCCTGCCCGGCAGCAGACCCAGCGAATTTGAGCGACATCTGCCGCGCATTTTGCCCGCGTGCGGATCCATCGGCCGCAGCCGCGGCGTGCAATTTGTGCTGGCGCTGGCGCAAGGCCTGAACGCCGCGGAAATCGCGCCGTATTTACGCGCTGACGTGCCGGTGAAAGTGGTCGAAGGCGCCACATACGACGCCGTGGCCGCCGCCGACCTGGCGATCGTCTCCAGCGGCACGGCGACGGTGGAAACGGCGCTGCTGGGCACGCCGATGATCGTGGTCTATCGCGTGGCGCCATTTACGGCGGCGGTGGCGCGGCGCTTGGTGCGCACTCCAATGTTTGCCATGGTGAATCTGATCGCGGGACGCCGCATCGTGCCCGAACTGATTCAGGACGATCTGACGCCGGAGCGCCTGGCGATCGAAGCCTCGCGCCTGCTCGATTCCCCCACGGAGCGCGGCGCCATGCGCGCGGCACTTGCCGAGGTCCGAGCCAAGCTCGGCGCCGCAGGAGCGATCGATCGCGCCGCGGACATCATCGCCGGAATGTTGGCGGAGATTCTGCCGGTAAGCGCCGGGCAACCCACGCCGCCGAGTCTGGTATCCTAGTCTATGTTTCCGACGCCTGCCTTAGAGGGCGCGCCTGACTTCATGCTCAAGCTCCGCAGTACGCTACTGATCGCAGCAATGTTGGCCGCCGCCTCTGCGTGGGCCCAAGCGCCGGGTGCGCCGTTATCCGCGCCGCCGACGGAAAGCGGCCCGGCGTTCCGCGCAACGAATTACGATTTGACCGCATCGATCGATCCCGCGACGCAGACGCTCACCGCGGATGTGAAGGTCGATTTCGTGGCGCTCAGCGCGTCGCACATCGTCCAAGTGGAGCTGCACCCCAATCTGAAGGTTTCGGCGCTGAAAAGTTCCACCGGCAAAATCATCGGCTTCGATCGCGACCCGGACAATCCGCTGATCCTGCACGTCACGCTGGCCGATCTGGTCACTTCCGGCGCGAGAATCACCATCGAGTTCCAGTACGCCGGCCCGCTCGTGAACGAGGAAAATAGCCCCGTGCGCGGCGTCACGCTGGCTTCGATCTACGCGCAAGGCGCGTATCTGCTGCTGCCCGCGCGCTGGTTCCCGCTCACCGATTTCCCGTCGAATCGATTCACCGGCGTGTTCAACATCAGTGTGCCGCCGGAATTTGCCGTCGTCGGCACCGGCGCCGCGCAAGCGCCCACCACGGTGGCCGCGCAAGCGGCGCCTCCGGCCGGGCCTGCAAAGCGGACGCCGGCCATCCCGGTGATTGGCAATTCGAATCCCGCGCCCACGCCGGCAGCGCCCGCGGGCACTCCCGCGCATCTGCTCTACACCTTCCGCGTGACGCATCCGGAAGCCGCGGGCACATTCGTGGCCGGAGCGCTGCAACTGAATCCCGTCAAGGCCGAAGGCTTAACCGTGCTGGCCTACGTTCCCATCGCCGCCGCCGCGACTGCGCCGCCTTACGGGCAACTGGCCGCGAGCATCGCCAATTTCTTCACCGATCAATGGGGCCAGTTGCCGCAGGACACGCTTTCCGTTGCGCAACTGCCTGACGGCACGGTGGCGAGTTTCACCGCGCCCGGCTTGGTGCTCATCAGCCATCGCTTGTGGGCCGCCACGCCCAATCCGGTACTGCTCTCGAATTTGATCGCGTCGCAATGGTGGGGCGCGCAAGTGATGGCTACCACGCCCAACGACGTGTGGGTCACCGATGGCCTCGCGCGCTACGCGGGCGCGCTGTGGGCCGAAGAAACTTCAGGCGTCGATGCCATGGACCGCGCCGTGACGGATTTCGCCGTGGGCTCGCTGATGTACGAAGATGCCGCGCCGATCGCCGAAGCCGGGCGCTTGACGCCGTACTCCGATCCGTACCGCTCGGTCGTCGCGAACAAGGGAGCTATGGTGTTCCACATGCTCCGCGCGCAACTGGGCGACGACGCGTTCCGCTCGCTGCTGCACGATTTCTACGCGAAGTATCAGGGCGGCTCAGCGAGCATCGCCGATTTCGAGGCCATGGCCGTGGCCAAGGGCGCATCGCTGCCGCCGTCGAAAACGGCCGTGACTCCCGCGATCTCCGTGGGCAACGCGTCGAAATCCGCGGCGGCGCCGATCGGTCCGCTGAATCTGCGCCCCTTTTTCTCCGAGTGGCTGCATTCCACCGGCGTGCCGGAATTCACGCTGACGTACATCGTTTACCGCATTCCCAAGGGATTCAAAATCGTCGGCAAGGTCACGCAGGGACTCGATTTCTTCCACATGCCGGTGCAGGTCGAGGTTCAGACGGAAGGCAATCCTGAATATAAGTCCATCGACGTTAGCGGCACGTCGTCCGACTTCATCATCGAAACCTTCGGCCGGCCGAAGCCCAACGGCGTGATTCTCGATCCGCACAACTACATCTTGAAATCGAGCCCGGCGCTGCGCGTGCGCGCCGTCATCGCCACCGGTGAAGACCTCGCCGAACAAGGCAAATTTTACGACGCCATCAAGCAATACGAGGAAGCTCTCAACCTGCAAGCCACCAATGGCCTGGCGAGTTTCCGCATGGGCGAAGCGTTCTTCTATCAGAAAAATTACGCCGCGTCCGCGCAGGCGTTTCGCAACGCGCTCGATGGCGAAACGGACTCCACAACCAAGTGGATCGACGTTTGGGCGCACATTTACCTGGGGAAGATTTACGATATCAGCGGAGACCGCACTCGCGCCGTGAACGAATACAGCAAGGCCAAGCAGACCAACGACGACACCAGCGGCGCGCAAACCGAAGCGCAAAAAGGTTTGAAGCAGGCGTATCAGGAACCCGGATCAGCGCCGCCGGCCGCCGCAGCAGCAGCCACTACGCCGCAAACGGCAGCGCCGCCGAGCGCGCCCGGCGCTCCGCAACTGAAGACTCGCACAGACACGAATCCGCAGCCGCCGAATTTCAACGATAAGCCCGCTGAGATGTCACACTAGAGCGGTAGAAATCCGGTCAGCCGCGCGCTGGCAATTCCCTTCTGCTGCGCGAACACGCGAAACGCCTCGCCCGTTCCGTCCGGGTGCACCAAGGTCTGGAACGCCAGGCTTGTGCGGTAACGCTCAATCTCGCTCGCACTGGCATCGTCAAAATCCGCCAATTGATTCGCGCCGGCAAGCGCCAGCAGAAAATGTGATTGCGAAACCAAGCCGGCCGGTTGCAAGCCCGCGCGCCGGCCCGCCAATTCGAGCGCGGTGAAGTTCACGTGCGCCGTCAAATCCTGTTCGCCGGGCGCTCGCAACCAATCCTCCGTGGTGCGATGGCGCTCATAAGCCAGCAGCGTGCCGCGCGAGCGCGATTCATCGTAAAGCTCGCGCGCCGGATACCCGTAATCCACGGTTAATATGAATCCTCGCCCCAGCCGCGCGCCCGCATCTTCGATCCATCGCGCGGCTTCCAGGCCGGCTTCCGCCACTTGGTTTTTGGCCAGCTCGATAGATTGCTCGCGAAAATATTCGGCCAGCGCCGGCGTCGAAAGTGGCCGCGATGTGTCCCGCAGGCGGCCGTCTTCAGACGTGACGTAGATTTCGCGCAGCTCGTCGCCGATGCGCACGACGCGGTGAGCGGGCATCGCGTCAAACAATTCGTTCGAGAAGATCACTCCGATCGGAATTTCCGGCGGCAGCTCCGCCAAAGATTTCGCGCGGCCCGCTGCGATATGCGCGCCGATCGCCGTGGCATGATCCGCGCGCCGCGCCGCCGAAATCTCAACGGCGTGATAGCGCACGGCGCGATAAAAATCCGGCAGTTCGCGCGCAATGAAATCCAGAATGTGCGCGGCCAATCGGCCCGTGCCCGCCCCACCCTCGACCAGCCAAAATTCCGGCGGCGCGCCCATCTCGCGCCACATTTCGGCAAGCTGACGCGCCAGCATTCGGCCAAAAATCGGATGGATGTCGACGCTAGTGATGTAGTCCGCCGCGGGTTTTGCCTTCGCGCGAGTGTAATAGCCGAATTCGGGATGATAGAGGCATGCACGCATGAAGTCGGCATACGTGATCGGTCCGCGCGCGGCAATTTCTTGCACCAGCCACGCGGCCAGCGGCGTAGGCGCCCCGGTCGCGCCCGTCGCAGGCACCGGCCGCTGCGCCTTCATCGGTCTTGCTCCTGCGGATTTCGCGTGAACATTTCGATCACGTAGTCGTGCAAGCAGTCGTAGAGCTGCTTCTGCAAAATCCAGGGAAATTGCGATTGTTCGATTTCGCGCGGCCGGAGCAACAAGACGTAGGTGTGCACCGCAGGCTCCGCCGGGCGAAAGCGAATTTCGATTTCAACACCTTCAGCGGCAGGTCGCGCCGCAAATGAAAATAGAGGATGCTCGTAGCGGCCCAGCTCCGTGCGGACTTTTTCAACTAGATCGCTCACGACACGCGCCGCGCGCTCACGCCGGATTCGCCGTAGACGAAGATTCCTCCGCTTCGCCGCGCGCCTTTAGCGCATCCCAAACAGTTTGGAATGCGCGCAGCGCGCGCTCGTCGTAAAGCACGAAGTGCACGGTTCGCGGCGACTTCTCCGCGCGCATATGCTTCAGCGTTTCGCGCAGCATGATCTCCGCGCATTCCGGAAGCGGAAATCCCGCAATCCCCGTGCCCACAGCGGGAAAGGCAATCGTCTCAAGATTGCGCTCGGCGGCGATGCGCAGCGAATGCGCCGTCGAGCTTCGCAGCGCCCGCGCGGTTGTCTCTCCGCCCAACTGCATGCTGGCCGCGTGGATCACGAATTTCGCTTTCAGATTGCCGCCGCCGGTGATGGCCGCGCCGCCCACCGGAATCGTGCCGATCTCGTTGCATTCGCGCTGAATCGAATCGCCGCCCTTGCGGCGAATCGCCCCGGCCACGCCGCCGCCCAACTGCAAATCGTTGTTCGCGGCGTTGACGATCGCGTCCACATCCATTTCCGTGATGTCGCCCTGCTCGATGACGATGCGGTCGGCGAAGTCCATGCCCAGCGACCCCCAAGCGAATTCTCGCGCGAGCCCGATGACGACCTATGATAGCAAAGCGCCCGGCAGCGAGCCCGTTCCTGCGTTTGGAGCCGAAGCTTCGATCTCCACGACGCTTTGCCACGCAACGCGTCGCGCGAAATCAAGGCACGCGCGAACAGTCTCTTCGGAGGTTTGCGGCGCGCGAACGATCATCAAAATCTCCGGCCCCGGAATCACCGCGGCGAGGCGCAGACCTACGCACAGCTCCGGCCGATACGTGATCGCGCCCAGCTCGGCAATCGAAATCGTAGCCGCGATCGTGGCGCAAACCGCGTCGGGCCGCGCGAATTTATCGAGCAGCGTGAAAATTTCCAGCTTCAGCTCGGCGTCGTCCACGGTCGTGTCGATAACGAAATCAGCCAGCCGGCACGCATCTTCCACCGTGCGCGCAACGCTCAGCGCGTCGCGGGCGCCGCGCTCGCCAACCGCGCGCCGCACATCCAGTTCCGCCCGCTCCAGCACATCCGCGCGAAAATCCTCCAGAATCGTGTGGTAACCCGCGCGGCACGCGGCCACCGCGAACCGGCACCCCATCGCGCCCGCTCCCAGGACGGCCACCGTACCGGGCTCAAAGCGATTCGTCATGGTGTGAGTGAAAGCGGAATCAACCGGCGAGAGATTCCAGCGCGGGCTGATCGAATCCCAGAACGATCGTGCGCCCTGAGATCACCACGGGCCGCCGAATCAGATTGGGCTCGCGCGCCATCAATCGAATCGCCGCCGCGCGCGACGGCGGATTCTTGCCCATCTTGTGCTTGCGGTAGAGTTCATTGCGCGGATTCAGGAATGCGCGATGATCGCGATCGCCGATCAGCTTCTCAAGCTCGGCCGCCGTCAACCGCTCCTTGCCCAGATCGCGCAGCTCGAGCGTACAGCCGCATCCTTCCAGCAGCGCGCGAGCCTTGCGGCAGGTCGTGCAATTCGGCTTATGCAGGAATTTCACGCGAGCTTTGGCCATATCGCGTTTCCCTTATTCGTCGATGCGCTCGAGTAGTTTTGCAAGCTGCTTGAAATAGCGCATCTTCACGCCGCTTCCTATCGCGTTCTGCCCGCTGCTCGATGGCAGCACGAACACGCGCGCTCCATACAACAGATTGTTCTGCAAGCCCAGCTTGCACGCGCGCTGCGCGAATTTCTCGAAGGCAATTTTGCCGTTGAACGCCACCACGCGCGGCGCGAATTGCTCCAATTTTTGCGCCAGCAGCACGCGCCCTTCGGCGAATTCCTGCCGCTCGAGTTCCTCGATCCCGCGCGTCGGCCGCTTCACCAAATCCGTCAGCCCAATGCCGAATTCGAGCATGCGCCGATCGTTTTTGTACTCTAAAAGCTCCGGCACGATCCCTGATTCATACATCAGCGGCCAAAACATATTGCCGCGCCCCGCGTAGTAATGTCCCACGCGCGCCGATCGCTCGCTGGGATTGCATCCCACGACGATCATTTTCATTCCAGATCGTAATTGGTCGGGCAAGGTGCGCATCAGGGTATGGCTAAGTCTACCCGATTCGCCCGCAGCGGCGAAATCCACAGCTAAACAGAGTTGCGTTTTACGCATCGAGTCGCGCGCCGGCACATCTAATGTTAAAGTGAACGTGACGCCTATACCCGACGTGAACGCCCCTAACGCCAAACCGCTGCCCTCTACGGTCGTGCGCGACGACGAAAGCGCCCTTGTCGCTGCCGCCAAGCGCGGCGATCTGAACGCTTTTCAAGAGCTGGTAACCCGCTACGAAGACAAAATCTACCGCCTAGCCTGGAACATCACGCGAAACAAAGAAGACGCCGAAGACGCCATGCAGGATGCCTTCATGAAGGCCTTCCAGCATCTCGCCGGCTTCGAGGGCGGCTCGCGCTTTTACACCTGGCTTGTGCGCATCGCCGTGAACGAAGCGCTGATGAAGTTGCGCAAGCGCCGCCCGAATCAAATCTCGCTCGACGAGCCCGTCACGACCGACGACGATCTGATGCCGCGCGACCTGCAGGACTGGGGTCCTTCGCCCGAGCAGCGCTACGAGCGCACCGAGCTCAACCACATTCTTACCGACGCCATCGAGGACCTCGATGCGCCGTACCGCACGGCTTTCGTTCTGCGCGATATCAGCGAGCTTTCCACTGAAGAGACCGCCGATGCGCTCGGCATCTCCGTCCCCGCCGTGAAGTCGCGCTTGCTGCGGGCCCGCTTGAAGCTGCGCCAGAAACTCGATCCCTATTTTCGGAGTAAACCGTCGTGAATTGCAGAGGCGTGATCGCGGAACTAACCACTTATCTGGACGAGGCCATGGACGAAGTGACCGCGGCCGATCTCGAGCGTCACCTGGACGCGTGCAAGAAATGCCGGCTGATCGTGGACACCACGAAAAAGACGATCGAGATTTATTGCAATGCCGAGCCCGTGCCGCTGCCGCCCGAAGTGCGCGAGCGCCTGCACAAGGCTCTGTTCGAGCGCCTCGGCCACGCGCACTAGCCGCGCGCGACACACGTCGCAGTACTGCTCGGAGTCACTTCATTCATCGTCGTTCCACAACGAGATGGTTTGCCCGCGGCCTTCCGTCACCGCACTTTCATACAGGCGAGCCGCAACCGCGATGTCCCACGCCGCAAGCCCCGTCGATTTGAAAAGCGTAATCTGATCCGGCCGTTCCCGGCCCGCGCGCTTCCCCGCAACGATCTCCGCCATTTCCACCACGCCGCTCCACCGCGATTCGTCGCCGGCGAATGCTTGAATCAAATCTCCCGCTTCCACTTTCGCCTGCTCGATCGAATCCACGGCGATCAGCGTCGAGCGCCGCACCGCTTCGTCATCAAGCTCGCGCTTGGACGCGAAGTTCGCGCCGACGGCATTCACGTGCGTCCCCGCGCGAATCCACGCTCCCGCGAGCACCGGCTGCGCGGAAGACGTACACGTCACCACGATATCCGCGCCGCGCACAGCTTCCTCGGCCGAGCCCGCGGGCTCCACCGGCAAACCCAGCTTCGCGGTCATTTCACTGCAAAACGTCTCGCGCCGCTCGGGGTCGCGCCCATAGGCCCACGCCATTTCCAGGGGTCGCACAGCCGCGATGGCCTGAAGCTGCGTCCGCGCTTGATATCCTGTGCCGATGATCGCCGCGGTGCGCGCCGCGGCCGGTGCCAGAAATTTCGTCGCGATACCGGTCGCCGCGCCTGTGCGCATTTGCCCCAGCGCATCGGCTTCGATCAGCGCCAAAAGTTCGGCAGTCTTGGCGCTGTAAAGCAGCACCAAGAACCGCGGCGCCCCGCGTCCGCTGGCGTAAATCTTCATGCCGAAATAACCGCCGCGACGATCGGCTGCGCCCATGTTGTGCAGCAGCCCGCGCTCGCCAAAATCGATCCGCCGTCGCAGCTGCAGAAATATTTCGCCTGCCGCCTGCCGGCGAAACGATTCTTCCACGGCCTCCAGCGCGACTTGCATCGGCAGCAACGCGCGCACGTCCTGTTCGCCGATATGCAGCGTCAATGCATTCCTCCGTCGCGCCCGCGCGGCGCGCCGAATTACAGATGCAGATGAAATCGCAGCACGCGATCGCTGACTGCATCCAGCAGCAGCAAATCGCCGCCTTGATCGACCGCCAGCGCCACAGCGCGAATATCGGGCGCTCCCTGCGGCGTGGCCGCAGCCGCGACGGGATCCACCGCCACATCCTGCCCATTCGATGACCACACGCGCAGCGCCGATACGCGCCCGCCCACCACAAGAATATCGCCTGACGAAATCGCCACGCTCACCACGGCCTGAGCGCTTCCCGCCGCGTCGGCTTGCCCGAACGACGCGACCCAAATCCCGTCGCGCGTAAATTTCTGCACGCGCGCTCCGCCGGAATCCGCCACGTACACAAATCCATCCGAACTTGCCGCCACGCCGGTCGGATCGATGAATTCTCCATTCTCCGTTCCGCGCCGGCCCCAGGTTCGCATCAGCCGACCGCGCGCATCGAATGCCACCACGCGGCAGAGCACGCGATCCGTGACGTAATACGTGCCGTCGAAATCCACGGCCACGCCCGCGGCTCCCTGCAACCCGCCGCGCGACATCCGAAACTTGTCGCCCTCCGGCAAGAAAATTTGCACCCGATCGCCTTCCGTCACGTAAATTCCGCCGCCGCGATCCACGGCGATTGCCGTGGCCTTGGCCAGCGGCGCATCGCCAAAGGAAAGCAGCGGCACGCCCTCCGGCGAAAATTTCTCGATCGAGCTGGTGCCGGCGTCAACGATGTACACGCGGCCGAACGGGTCCGTCGCAATTCCGATCGGCGTGTCCAGTTGCCCCGGGCCCGTGCCGCGCGTTCCCCACGCGTCGACGTATTGGAGCGGCGGAAGTTGCGCCGCCGCTGCGGCCGCGGAGCGCGATCCGCGCCCGCAGCCCGCCATCGCGAACACAGCGCCCAGCGCGAAGGCAAAAACACAAATGCTCGCGCTGAAGCGCTCAGCGGCGCCGAGCTTGACGCTTGCGTCTTGGAATATCGCCCGCTTCATTTCGAGGAACGCTTCGGCGCACGCCTCGGCGCGCGCACACGCTTCGGAACGGCGCCCACGCGGCTCACCATCGTTCGATGCATCACGTAGGCGCGCTCGCCGCCCGCTTCGTCCGCTTCCGCAAATCTAAACTCCGGACCATCCGCCGCTTGCGAAACATGTATCGGAAGTTTTCCGCAGAGATCGCTTTCCACGAAGGCCGTCTCGTACCGTTGCCGCGGATCGTCCCAAGTGTAAACGCGCAGCAGCGTGAAATCGCACTCCTGCCCTTCTTCCCCGCGCGAGCCCGCCACCAAATATTGCGGCATCTCGCCCGAGGCGGTCGGCACGCGATTCAATTCAAACCACGCCACCACGCGTAGATCCGACGATAACGCGTTATCGCGCACCGGCCCCGGCGGATCCAGCTGAATGAACCGCGCCAGCACCCACCCCGCCATCGGCAGCGCGGAATCGGCCGCTGACTCTGCGCTCGCCGCGGGCGCCTCCGTCTGCGTCACCGCGCTGACGGCCGCGTTTTCCGCCGGCAGCGGCACTGTCGCCGCCGACTCATCGCGCATCACCAGCAGCCAATCCTCGAATTTCGGTTTCGATTCATCCGGCGCGCCGCCCGCAGCACGAGATGTCTCGTCGCCGCCCGCTTCGCCCGCCGGAGGCGCCGCGGCCGCGGCCGGCGCCACAGCGCGCGCCAGAATCACCACCGGCACATTGCGGCCGAACTGGTAGATGCGATCCGTGGCGCGCCCCGGTTCGATGTGCACGTTCGTGGTGGTCTTGGCGTAACCGCGCGCCTGCGGTTCCATCGCTTGCGCTCTCTTCAGCAGCGCCGAAGCGCTCTGCCACAGCGCCGGGTCCATCAGCGCCGACGCGTCCATCCAGCCCGTCGCGCCCGCGGCGGTCTTCACCTGCACCGCAATTCCCTGCCGCGCAAGAATCGTCACGCGGTCGCCGTAATGCAGCGCCGCCGCCGGCTGACGCACCTCGGCGGTGCTCGTCCACAACGTCACAGATTTTTCGGAGATGTAGGCGTCGCCCAGGCCGCGCGCCTTCGGGTGCAGCCACCAATATCCCAGCGCCACCACCGCCAGAACAACGATAGGAGCGGCCCAGCGAATCCGCCAATCCGTAGGCACCATCAGAATTGCAATTCTAGCATCAACCACGCGATCGGCGCGGCGCCGCCGCCCATTCAGCGCAAGCCCACTCAAACCAAGATCATTCAGCGCACGAATTTCGCACTCAGAAAATTCGCAGAAGATTCCCCGAAGACTCTCTCAAGGGACATTCAGTGATAAACTTCGCGCGTCACGACCGCGCGCGCAGGCTGCGCGCGATCAACCGAGGAGAAAACTCGCTATGCGTTTCCTGGAACATCTCAAACCGTTATCGCTGCTCTTGCTGCGTCTGGCGATGGGCGCGATCTTCATCGAGCACGGCTACCCCAAGCTCTTCACCATGCACAACGCGGCCACTACGACTTTCATTCACTGGGGCTTCCCTGGTTATTTCGCCACGATCTCCGGAACGCTCGAATTCTTTGGAGGGATACTGCTGATCGCCGGCTTGCTCACGCGAGTTACGGCGCTGCTTTTGGCGATCGAGATGGGAGTCGCGATCGCGAGGGTGCACATTCCTCAAGTCGGCCTTTACGCGATTGGAAAATTTGAATTGCCGATCGCCCTGTGCGCAGCCGCGTTCGCTCTGGCCACGGTCGGCGCCGGCTCCATCTCGCTCGACCACCTCACGTTTGAGAGCGGCCGCTCGTCGAGCAAGAAAACCAAAACCACGAACTAAGCAAAGCCCTGGGCGAAGGCCACTCCCACGCCCGCGCCGAACTTCGCTCCGCAATCCGCGCCGCTCGCGCCCTAGTGCGCGGGCGCAACCTGCTCTTGATCCGGCGGCGCTTGCGTCTGCAATTGCGCGGCGACCGGAAATGGCAGCGCCCTCACCGGCATCACGATCCAGCCGATCAAGTAGGCCACGAACCCGAAAACGAAGCCGCTGAAAATCGTCAGCAGCGCCCAAATCAACCGAATCAGCGTGGGGTCCACGTCCAAATATTCCCCCAGGCCGCCGCAAACGCCCGCCAACCGGCAGTTCGTCGCCGAACGCATCAAGCGCTTCTGGTACGCGGGCGCCGCGGGAACCTGCGCCTCCTGCTGACGCGCCCCGCAGAAATAACAAAAATTCGAGTACCCCGCGATGTCCCTCTGACAATTCGAGCAAATCATCGTGTCCTCCTCCCGGACAGAGCAATCCCCGTCTCTATCGTACCCCTACTGGATGCATACGAACGTCAGCGCGAAAAAGTTCCAGAAATCGTCGCGGCGCAAGTTGGGGAGGTATGCCGCGTGAGGGCTTTTCGAGCGGCTTCTTTGCGAAATTTCGAGAGCCGCCGCGTGAGCCGGCTCGTGCTGTGTAAAGGCACGGCTTCAGCCGTGCCGCAAGCGCAACATCACAGCGGCTTTAGCCGCTGAAGTTAAGACTTCAATACGCGGCGAGGTCGCGCAGCGCGCGCACCAAATCCTCAGACTGCGGTAAAATCTCGTTTTCGAGGCTGGGGTGGTACGCGCAGAACGTATCCATCGCCCCGACGCGCCGCACCGGCGCATCCAAATCGTCGAACAATTCATCCGCGATGCGCGCCGCGATCTCCGCTCCGTAACCCCAGCTTCGCGTATCCTCGTACGCCACAAGCACGCGGCTCGTCTTGCGCACGCTCGCGGCAATCGCTTCCCAGTCGTACGGCGATAGCGAACGCAGATCGATCAACTCCACCGACACGCCTTCGCGCTCCATCTGCGCCGCGGCCAGCTCCGCGCGATGCACCAGCGCGCCGTACGTCACCACCGTCACATCCGAGCCTTCGCGCACCACCCGCGCCTTCCCGAACGGAATCGTGAAGTCCGGCCCCGGATAGGGCGAGCGATTGTACGGCTGCCGGTACAAATGTTTGTGCTCGAGGAAAAGCACGGGATCGTCCGAGCGCAGCGCCGTGCGCAGCAATCCGCACAAATCCAGCGCTGTTGAAGGCATCACAACGCGCAGCCCCGGCATATGCGTGAACACCACTTCGCCCGATTGACTGTGATAGATCGCGCCGCCGGTGAGATATCCGCCGATCGCCGCGCGAATAATCGCGGGCGCCTTGAACGTGCCCGCCGAGCGCCACCGGAAAATGCAAAGCTCGTCGCGGAATTGCATCATCGCCGGCCAGATGTAATCGAAGAATTGAATTTCGGCCACGGGCTTCATCCCGCGCAAAGCCATGCCCAGCGACCGCCCCACAATATTCGCTTCCGCCAGCGGCGTATTGAAAATGCGCTCGCCGCCAAAGCGCCGCTGCAATCCGGCCGTCGCCTTGAAGACGCCGCCCTTGCCTTTGATCTTTCCGGCGCTGTCTTCGTGCCCGCCATCCGCCACGTCTTCGCCGAGCACCACGATGCGATCGTCGCGAGCCATTTCATCGCTCAGCGTCGCGGAGACCATCTCCACCATCGTCAGCGGCTCGCCTGCAAATTTCGGCGTCACAGCGAAGCGGTCCGACGACGGGTCGACATCCGGCGAATATTGCCACGCCAGAATCGCATCCGCCGTGGCCGCCGGTGGCGCCGCGGCCAGCGCGCGATCGGAGGCATGGCGCACCTCGCGATCCACCGCCGCTTCCATTTCTTCCATCCCTTTTTCGTCCAGGATGCCTTCGCGCACCAGGAACAGCCCGAATTTCGGAATCGGATCGCGATGCGTTTCCGCTTCGCGCTCTTCGGCCGTCTTGTAGAGCTTGTCGTCGTCGGAAAGCGAATGCGCGTACGGCCGCGTCACGTGCGCGTGGACCAGCGTCGGCCCTTTTCGCTCGCGGCAGTGCGCCGCCGCGCGCGTCAGCACTTCATAGCTCGCCAGCGGATCGGTGCCGTCGCATTCTTCAACCCGCAATCCCGGAAAATTCTCAACCAGCTTTGAAATATTCCCGCCCGCAGTCTGCTGCTCCACCGGCATCGAAATCGCGTAGCCGTTGTCTTCGATCAAAAACAGCACCGGCAGCCGCTTCAGGCAGCAAATATTCAGCGCTTCGAAAAATTCCCCTTCGCTCGTGCTGCCTTCTCCACCCGTCACCAACACGATTTCGTCGTCGTGATGCCGCACCGCGTGACCCAACGGCGCGCCCTGCGCCTGCTCCAGCGCGCGCGGAAATCGCCCGTAATACAGCGACGCTTCCGCCATCCCCGCGGCCTCGATAAACTGCGTCCCCACAGCCGAAGAGCGCGGCACGATGTTCAATTTCTGGTTGCCCCAGTGCGAGGGCATCTGCCGCCCGGCCGAACTCGGGTCGTCCTTCGCGCCCACCGCCTGTAGCAGCATTTCGTACGGCGTTACACCCAGCACCAAGCACAGCGCGCGGTCGCGATAATACGGCAGGAACCAATCGTGCCCCGCGCGCAGCGCCAGCCCCGCCGCCACGTTCACGGCCTCATGCCCCGCCCCGCTGATTTGGAAGTAGATGTGATTCTGACGCTTCAGTTGGATTTCGCGATCATCCAGGCGCCGCGCCAGATACATCGTCCGGTAAATGCGTATCAAATCCTCGCGGCCCAAGCCGTGGTACCGGTTCGCATCAATCGCCGCAGCACGCCCTCGTGTTTGAACCGCCATGCCGATTTCCTCGCGCAGAATCTACAGACTGGAAGGCCAAGTTTCAAGTGCACGCCATTATAGCCGAATCGCCCGCCCCGGCGCACCGACGATGCCCGCAACGCCGCGTGGTCGCGGGCCGAACTCGCTCGAGGCGACCAGCTTCGAGCCCCAGCCCCGTAGAGTGTGCGTGAGAACCAGCTTGAGTTTGAAAAGGAAATAGTGCAGTAAAGAAGCATGAGCCGATTTCTACCGTACAGCCCAGATCAGGCGTATT